>JACCED010943154.1_pt1 | contig 70716 bp, 54 predicted proteins | sample 7455021 | NCBI WGS metagenome assembly JACCED01 (sample SAMN15323456, study PRJNA562643) | freshwater metagenome | isolation source: river surface water | place: USA:Blue River Watershed | collected 2017-08-19 | reverse complement strand
GAAAACCAGGAGTATATTTAATAATCTTTGATTTAATAACATTATCAGTATAAACATCCATAATTTGGGTAGTTTGTTTGGTGCTACCAATATAAGTATCCGGTCGAGCAAGAATATGCTCTATCGGAGTCATCTTATCATAATCAGTTGCCTTAGACATTATTAATTCTCTATTCACTATTTTATCTTTAAATAAATATATCAACTTTTTTAAAGATTTTTTAAAGATAAATAATTGGTTTATTCCAAACATCTAATTTATTTTTAATAGTTTTTAATGATTTTTGAAATAGATTATTATAGTGTTCATATAAATTAGAACCCCATATAATGCTATCAACATCAATACAGTCAAAATAAAACGGATAAGTTGTTATAATCTTTAGATTTTGATTTTTTAAATATTGGTCTATTTGATTATAACGTGATTTATCATTAAAGTCCCATTTAATAATAGTATCATAACAACTTTTATTATAAATATTAAAAACAGTGCTATGCATTTTATTTATTTCAATAAATGTAATATCTTTATATTTATAAACATTACTAATAACTGTGTCATCTGGTAAATCTGCAATACATCCAGCAAATAAATCCCAATAATTTATTTTATCTAATGCTTCATTAATAATATTATATATTGTATCAAAATCATAACTATTAGTAGGAAATCTACAGTCATCTTCGCAAATTGTAATTTTATCTAAATTACATCTTTTTGCATTATATATTAAATTAACATAAGATAAAGCACAGCCGACCCAACCAGGATTATATTTAATAGCTGGAAATATTTCAACATCTGGTTTATTTTTTTGTTGATTAAATAATTTAATTCTATTAGGTGTTTCAACTAAATGCAAACAATATATTTTATTTTGAATTAAATCATAATTATTAAATATTATGTTATTAATACCTATATTAAGTGATAATAATAATTTTTGAATATTAAATTCTGATTTATTTTGTAAAATATCATTATTTATAATAATTTCATTAGTTTTTTTAATATATTGAAAATAATTTTGTAAATATTTATCAATAAGATTATATAAAATATCAATATTACTTAAATCATCATTTATATTCTCAATAAATAAAACAGAATTTTTATATAATTCCATATTATAAAAATCATCAAATGGTAATTCCGATATTACTAATTTATTAAATTTTAAAACTTCATTCAACCTACATGTTTCTAATCCAGCCTCAGGATAATAATGTAAATTTAATATAATTTTAGATTGTTTAATAATATCATCTTTTTCTTTACCACTAATATTTGTAGCTATATAAATATTATATTTAGTTGTTAATTTATCTAATATATTTTTTCTTCTAATATTCATAGTGCCATAAAATAATATATCATATTGATTAAAATCTTGATTAAAATCTTGATTAAAATCTTGATTATTCTCCTGTTCTTTTATAAATGGACATTCTAAATAATAATAATTAGAAAATGGATATTCAATAAATAATTTTCTATTCTTAACACAAAAATCAAAAATATAATTAGCATTTTTAATCATGTTTAAATATCTATTATCTTTATAAAAATTTGATGTAGATTGTTCAACTACATATAATATATATTTTTTTGGTAGAAAAGGTTTATTAAAATAAGTGGCAATTATTATATAAAAATCATCATTATTAATATCATCATCGGATAATTCATAAATTACATTTGAACTAATATTCATTTTATTTAATATATTTTGTATATTAAATGCAATTGATTCAATTAATTTGGTAGTAATTATTTTAATATTTTTAATATTTTTAATATCACAATCTGTATGATTAGACATAATTAATTATCATATTATTATTTAATCTTTAAACTTAGTTAATAAATTTTATACAAAAGTATCATTAAAATTGTGTTAGTCGCAATTCAAATTTGCATACTGCAAATTTGAATGTTCGCTGACTCCTTTGGGTGCAGTAGGCAATCTACCCAATTAATATATAAAAAATATATATTAATATTAATAATGAATAAATTAAATGTAGAAGAAAACTTTAACAAATTAAATAATATTGCAGATAGTGAAATAAAATATAATAAAATCCAAGACTATGAGAATAATTATTATTATAATTATAATTATATTAATATTGATTCTAGAAAGAGGAATATTAATCCACAAAATGTAATTAAAATAGAACCCGGATATTTAATTAATCCAATAAATACTACATCTGGAAACTCTATAGTTAGAGTTAATACATCTAGTTCATTTAATGTAGGTGATAAAATTGTATTACAAAATATAGTAGGTAAGAAAGTAATATTAAATAATGCAATTTATTTAATAAGTAATTACAATTATTACATGGTTAATATGAATAATCATAATATAAAACCAGTTTATACTGATTTAGAAAACTATAGAATTGATGTTGAATTATATGAATCAATTGCTGAATCTGATAGATTAATTGGAAATATACCAATAAATTCAATTATTGGAATTAAAAGAATTTATGTTTATAATAATGATGAATTATTTTTACCCGATACTGTTAAAACAAGAATATTAACAGAATTAAATATATCTGTTAATGATTTAATTAATAATTATTTTTTTATTAATTTACCATTTAATTATATTAATATAAATAATGTTAATACATCAACAGTATTTGAACCATTTCAACAAATTGAAAAAATATTCACTTTTCAATTTAATACAATTGGATGCATAAATACTTATTATTTAAATGCGAATTATCCAATAAATACAAATCAATATCAACCGTATCATGAAGTAACATCAGTTGGTGATAATTATATAGAATTTATATCACCAGCACTTAGTTATTTAACAGAAACAGGTGGTGGAGAATCAGTTATAATAGGAAAAGTTATTAGTATAATAGAGGGTTATCCAGATGCAAATAATTATACAATTAGTTTAAAAAAAAATTTCACTGATGTTGTTAAATTAGAATTAGTATCAAGTGAATTTCCATATATTAATAATAATATTAATAATATTAATAATTCTAATAATAAATTATATTGGAAGATATTAGAAGATGGTGACTATATATATTCTATAAGTGTATTAGAAGGTAATTACTTTATTGATAATTTAGTAACAGTTTTATTAAAAGAAATGAATAGTTTAAAAAGAGTTGGTTCAAGTCCAAAAGAAATTTTGTATAATGAATTTGATATAAATTATTCAACTGATAGTCAAGAGTTTAAATTTATATGTTATAAAACTAATGTATTATCATATTCATTAAATTTAGAACAAGATTTATCAATAGGTAGTGAAGTGTTAAGATTAACAATAACTCATCCAAATAATTATGTTAATATAGGTGATACAATAGTTATATCTAATGCAACTGATATTGGAAGTATATCAGGAACATTAATTAATAAAGCTCACACTATATATAGTGTAAATAAAGAAGCATCTACATATTCTGTATTATTATCAACAACTCAATATACTTCAAATATAAATATTAGCGGTGATGGTGGAGCTAGAACAACAATAAAAACTCCAGCACTTGCGAGCTTTTTATTTAATTATAGTGATACTATGGGTGAATTATTAGGATTCAAACATGTAAATGAACCTACATCAATTACTCCATTTAGTCATATTACATCAAATTTGAATAATTATATAATATCAACACCTTTTAATAGCGTAGGAAATAGAGATATAACAAATAACTATTTTGATTTCACAGGACAGAATTATTATTTACTAATGATGCTAAATGATTATGAAAATATATATATAGATGATGGTAATTGCTTTGGTAAAATATTAATGGATGGTCATCCAGGCGATACATTGTTTAATACTTTTGTATGCGCTCCATTAATATTTGACATTCCTATAAAAACATTAAATGAACTTAAAATAAAATATTTATTTCCAGATGGTAGCTTACCAGATTTTAGAAATTTAAATCATAGCTTTACATTAAAAGTAACAGAAAGAGTAAGTAAGCCAACAAGAACAGGTCTAAATAGTATGAAAATGAATTATTTAGAAGGTTTAAAAGAACTAGCATTTAATTCATCATTAATTTAATAATTTGTTAATACATTCTAAAATTCTATATTGATTAATATGAAACATAAAAATATTTTCTATAACAACATTCCAATTATTGATTGTTTTCCAAACAATAGTATCAAAATACATTACAAAATTGTTTTTTAATAAGTTTATAGTGTATTCATCAATTTCAATAGGACTAGATGATTTTAATAAATCTAATAAATTATTTAAAATCATAGAGACCGTTTGTATTTCTTTATTTAATGAATCATCTATTTGAGTATAAATATTAACACTATTACTTACAAAAATTTCAGGGATTATATTGTATAAATGTTCTTTAACTGGGTCAAAAATATAATCAACTTTAGCTAATATAAATTCAACAGGAGATATTTCAATTTGACTAATATATTCAAATAATACTTTTTTAATAACTGTTTCAATAGATGAACATATAAAAGTTTTGGTTAAATGGAGTAATAATTCATATACAAATTTAACTACATCATTTTTATTTATATATCTTTGTCTTTCAAAATAATCTTTAATTATATCATAATTCTTTTTATAAAATGGTAATATTAATTGTAAGTTTTCATTAAAATTATTTGAAGTATTATTAATCATATTAGTTATTTGAAAATTAATTAATTTAATAGGCAAACTAGTGGTATTTTTTTCCTCTCTATTTAAAAATTGTTCCCATCCATTTAAATAAGACAAATTTTCAGTATTATTCATTATGTTTTTATATCTAGTAATAATATCTTTCTCATCAATTTTACTAATTGTAATATTTTCATAAGGTGAAGAATTACTTTGTTTAATATCATATAATTCTAATTCTTGTTTTAATTTTGATATTTTATTATCTATTAATTTTGAATTTCTATTTGAATCATTTAAAACTTTTTTATCTGCTTCTAATATATTAATCTTGATTTGAATATTATCTTTAATTTTTTTAAATTTATCAAATAATTCTGAAATAATTAAAGTAACATCATCTTTTAATAATCTAACATCATTATTATTAATAGCTCTTAAAAATGGGCATATATCAAATGTATAACCAATTTTATTGAAATTATCAGTATTAGGCATATTTTCAGTTAAATATTGTTCAGTAATATATTTAATTATTTTAAATGAAGTTTCTAAATATTTGGGAATATTGTTATAAAAATTTTCATTTGCTTGAATTATTTGAACAATATCATTATATTGATTATAATAAAAGTTATTATAGTTTTCTAAATGTAACTTGTATGATGATAATAAATAATTATATGGCGAATAATCTTTATCAATAATTCTTAAATCAACATGTGATTTAATAATATCAATACAATCATAATAATAATTTTTAATAATCATATTAAGTGGACTAATTCTTTCATTATTATGTTCTAAAATATTGCATCCACCTTCTAATAACATATTTAATATATCTTTTTTTATTAATACAACTAATTTATTGTTAAGTCTATTAGTTGAGAAATAATTATCAGGATATAAATAAAATTGTTTTTCAATTGATTTAGGATTTGTAAATTCATAAAAAAATTTTAAATTATTATTATCAATGTTAATTATTTCTTTGTATTCATTATATCTATCTTCATTATCAAATCCATATTTAAGTTCATTATACTTGAACATTTGTTGAATATTAATATCTTGAGAACTTTTAATATTTTCTAAAAAATGTAATTCATATTTTTTATTTGCATATTTAATTACTCTATTTTTAAAATATACTTTTAATAATTCTTCTATTATTTTTGCTTTGATATATTTAAGTTGTATTCTTTTAATTTTATAGTTTAAATTATCTGGTATATTCAAAATTTTTTTTTCAATTAATTTTCTTTCAATAATAATATCTTTATCTTTATCATCTAGACTATCCAATTCGTCTTCTGATAAATTATCATCATATTCATCTTCATCTAATTTTTGAATGATTGTTTTGATTATATTTATTTTATAAAATTCATAAAAAAGTTCATTAATAGAAGGAGGTAATTTTTGCTTTCTTGATATTATATAATCATCATATAATACATTTTTATATAAGAATAAGTTATTTTTAATAACATTTTCAAAAAATACATTTATTTGAATGTCTTTTCTCATGTTATCAAATTTTTCTGTATCTGTTATTTTACCTTCAGTAACAGTTTCTGGTAAAGTTATATCAATTTTATCATCACTGTCAAATGCTATTAATGGTTTGCTACCTAATGAATAATATAATAGTTTAGGTATTTTAACTTTTTGTTCATCGTCACTATCATAATATTTGTCACTAACATAATATAAAATAAATATTAAACCATTAATATTATTAATAATATTTTCAAAATGTTTAATAGAAAATTTAGAATAGTTAAATTTATTTATAGTATTTTCTATATCTATTCCTGTTTTTGAATTTATATAATTAAATTGTTCTGAATATTTATTAATTATATCAGTTTTATATTTATCAATTAATTTACAATTATTTAATAAATTTAATAATATTGGATATAAATTAATAATTGCAATCATATATTTTGTAGAAGATGTAGATTGTTTAAAATAATTGAATACAAGTCTAAGAATATCAAAACATTTATTAATCATGTTTCCCATTTTCATGAAATAATCATTAAATATATATGCTACAGTAAATATAGTAGTAGGCCTAGGATTTATTTCATTAATAAAATTATTATCATAATTTAAAGAATCTAAATTAAAATTAAATAAATTAACTGTTGTTGTGATTGTTTCTGGACTACCGCCATTATCAACAGTTATTTCATTAATAGGATTTATATATGGAACAACACCCATAAAATTTAATCCTAAGTAATATGATTCAATAAATTTATAAGAACAAAAATCATCATATCTCTTATTATCTAAATAAATATAATAGTTAGCTCTACTGGGCAATGAATACTCATTTATAAGTTTCATAGTTTCGGCATATTCATTATCATTAATTAAACTGTAAAAATCATCATTAATATTTATATTAATATTATCTATAAATATATTTTTATCTACATCTTTAAAATCATATGTCTTTATTAATAAATTTTTCAATCTGTTTAATAAATTTGATGGTTTTACATTATTAAAATCTCTAATAATTGCAATTAAATCAGCTACATGTAATGATTGTGGCCCTTGTTCTAATTCATTATAATATTCAATAATCATTTTAACAAGTTTTTTAGAAGAGCTACGATTATTAAATAATTCAATGACTTCTAATAATATTTGGTTTAATGATTGAACTATATTTAAACTATTTATAACTTTAGTTAATTCCTCATCAATATTAACATTAGTGACATCAATATTCGTATTAATAATATTATCAACTATAAAATTAAATTCTTCATTAGAAAATAATGCATATATATAACAAATTAATATAGAATATGATTGATGATATTCAGATAATGATGATGATGTGCTTATAAATCCATATTTATTATCATCACAAATAATATTTAATAATAATGGCTTACAACATTGTTCAATAGAATATATTAAATCATCTGTTTTGTTATTAATCATTCCGGCAATAAATAATATACAATGAATATTCATAATAATAACAGTATCTGTTAATTTATTCTCTTGTTTATTTTTACAAACTAAAAATAAATTCATAAGATAATAAATATATTTTATTTTTTCATAATATTCAATTGTATTTAAATTTATATTAGACCGTAATAATAAATCTCTAACTGGATAAAAATTTATTAAATTATAATTATCTATATTATCTGTTATAATATTAATATCTTTATTCACATCATCATTATTTATAATTTTATAAATAAATTCTATGATATTGTTGTATAAATTATTAATATCAGGATCATCTAGATTATATAAATCATATTCAGTATCAAATTTAATAGCATCTGTAATGGGTAATACTAATGTATATAAAAATGATGATATTATTTGGTCAGGGTTTTTTTTGAATATATCATTATCATATTTAAAATCATTTTTAATAATAATCTGTCTATTTCCTCCAATAAATATTTTATTTTTTAAATCAATAATATTATCAGCAAAATCATATGTTATATTTGTTGAAAAAATATTATTAAATTCTTCATATTTATTTTTAAAATTTAAATCATCATTAATTAATATAACATCTAATTTAGATCCATTGTTAATAATATCATCTTTATTGTTATCTATAAATTCTTGAAATAAGTCTTGGTATATTAAATTAACATTAATATCTTCAAATACTAATTTATTATTAAATATTTCAATTAATTGTTCAATAGATGAAGTTATTTTATCAAATAAATATTTTTTATAATTTCTAAATTTAAGAATACTAATATCAGATGGGTCATTTTTTGGATATGAATTTGGTGTTGTTTTATGTAATTCTATCTCAGATATATTTGCGAAATTACCCCATTGTTTTTCAATATTTGTTTTGAATTTATTTACACCAATATTTGTAATTTCTGTTAATTTAGCAACTTTATCGTGTTTAGTCATATCTAGATTATTAAAAACTAATTTATCAATATATAATTTTAATGTTTCTATATCAGTTGTATTATCTAATAAATCAATGTTAAATTTTAATGTTTCATCTATTGATTTTATAAATTTAGAATTTTTAATATCATTCCATATATTTTGTTTTAATTCTTTAATATTATCATATTTAATTAAGTCTTGAGTTTTAGGAGGAGATGGAAATAATTTACCTATATTAGTTTTTTCTTCTAATTTAATGTTACCTACTAATAATTTATGAAGTGGTGTATTTCCATAACTATCTTTATAATTAATATTAATATTGATATCTATAAAAAAATCAATTATTGATTCATATTGTTTCATACATGCTAAATGAAATGGTGTAATATTCATATTATTAGGTGCATCTGGATTACAATTTTCATTATATAAAAATTTAATCATCTGCAATCTTTGGTTCTCTGTTTTTAATAAATCATCATCCATTAATACCTTGTGATATAATGTATTCCCTTGATTATCTACAATATTATATGGTATTTGTTCTACCATCATTTTAATTTTTAAATCATTTATGTTTAAATTACCAACTATATTAAATATATCAATAATTATCTTTTCATCTATTTTATGATTATATCTATATGGTTTTTCAAAATAAGCTGATTTATCTGTCATATTAATATATATGACAGATAAATATTTATATTAATTAAATTTTATATAATAATTATGCTGTGATTGGCGCTGTTACTGGTGCTGTTACAACAGGTGCCATTACTGGTGCTGTTACAATAGGTGCCATTACTGGTGCTGTTACAATAGGTGCCATTACTGGTGCTGTTACAACAGGTGCCATTACTGGTGCTGTTACAATAGGTGCCATTACTGGTGCTGTTACAACAGGTGCCATTACTGGTGCTGTTACTATAGGTCTTGTTACAACAGGTGTTGTAATAGGTGCTGCATTTGGTTGAGTAGATACTAAACTTCTATCTTTATTAAAGAATGAATTTTTGCTTAATGGTGCAAAAGCATCTAAGAATGATCCACTTGTATTAACATTTAATTTCATTTCACCTAATACAACATTACCTGCAGGGTCTTTATCACATAAATTAAATTTATTATTTTCTAAATCTTTTAATCCAGATACTTGTAATCTGGCTCTAAAATCATAAGATATAGTGCTAGATCCTTTCATTTTTTTCAATAGTTCGTTATGACTTGTCCAATCAGTTACATTTCCTCTACCATCAGACATTCTTGCTGGGCAGGATACATAAACATTGTCTAAATTACTCATATTATATAATATATATTATATAATATTTTTATATTAAAAAATAACACATTTAATTGTTTAAATTTCTTGATTCTAAACTTCTTTCCTTATTATAAAATTTATACGATGATTGAAAAAAATCTTTAATAGATTTTTCTTTATTAAATTTAATATCAATTGAACCTAAAACTATATCACCAGCTGGTTCTTTTTTACATGCTGTATATCTTATCCCATTATCTAAATCACGTAATCCAGATGCCATTAATGTTGGTTTAACATCATAATCAATAGGACAATTGATAGGTGCAAACTTTGTATTAAAATCCATATATTATATTAATATATATTATATTAATATAATTATTATTATTGATTTAATATATCTTGAACTAAGTCAGCTTTCTTTTTCTTTTTACCAGCTTCATTGTTTATATTAATACCTTTATTTTTGGCAATATTATGTAACTCATCTAGTTTTAATTTAGATAATTCTTCTAATGTATATTTATGAACTTGTTCATCAGAATGAACAGAATGCTCTGAATGCACTGAATGTTCTGAATGCTCTGAATGCACTGAATGCACTGAATGCTCTGAATGCACTGAATGCACTGAATGCACTGATATTTCATTTATATTATTATCAGGTTGGTCATCTTTATCTTCAGATTTTTTATTATTAATAGATTTATCACTATGTTCTGATAATAATTCAACCTTATCATTACTAACCATATTGATTAAACTTTCAACCATTAAAGAATCATGTTCATTAGTATTTGAATCTAATTTATCATGACTATATATTTTCTCTACACTATGCGTATCATTACTATACTCTTCAATTGTGTTTGTATTATTTTCCATATCTTCAATAGAATTTTTAACTTGTTCAACTGTATTAGGTCCATTTTTTTTAATTTGTTTCATTTCTACATCAGTGTTTTTCTCTAATTCAGCGACTCTTTTATTAAGATGTTCTATTTCTCTGTATAAAAAATAAACAACAATGCTTAAACCAAGCATCATTATTAATTTATAATCAAACATTCTAGTCATAAATATATTAATATAATATATATTCTTGTTTATATCAAACTAATTTATATAATTATATTAATTTAAACCTAAAGTAAAAATAATAAGATAATGGATGGAGATATATTAATATTAGAAGATTCTAAAAGAATTCAAAACGAGACTGATGGTGAAAAACTCGCATCAAGTTTATTTATAAGTAGAATGAAAAAACAAAACTATACTCCTTTTGGAACAGAATTCAAAAAGATATTATCTACACAATTATTTAATTATGGAACAAATTTTGGAATTGATATACCAATAGTAGGTAATATTTTATATAGAGCATTTTTAGAAACAGAACTCCCTGTATTAAATTTCACAGATTCTTTAATAACTAATTCTAAATATACTCAATATAAAATAAATACATTAAATAATATAAATACTGAAATTAGTAAATGGACTGAAAATTATACTAATATGAAAAATTTTTCAGAAATTATGATTGAAGTATATGTTGAAGTTAATAAAATATTAATTCTACAAAATATTACATTAAGTTTTTTACAAAGTAGAGTGCTTAATATACTTAATAAATATGGTGAAACTATTTATAAATATAGATTATTAATTGAAAGTAATGATTTTAATATTAGTAGTGTTGATATAGCTGCTTATATAATTGGATTAGTTCAATTAAATATATCTACAATAACTACAACTATTAATACTATGTATAATAATAATATTAACTATCTGAATTATTATTTAGGTAATATGACATATTATACTAATAAATATAATAAAATAAATGAAGGGAAAATATTATGTAAATGGATTGATAATATAGGTCATTTTTATTTTAATTTTTTTGAATTTGTTGTAAATGGTATAACTATTGATAATTATTCAAATGATTTTTTACATGTTTATATGAGTCATTATGTAAATTCTGACTATAAAGATAATTATAATAGATTAATAGGAAATACAGATGAAATATATTATAACAAAGGTTCTAATAATTATATATACACTCCTTTAATTTTTAGTTTTAATAATTATGATGAACCATCACAATCATTACCTTTAGTAGGTATGCAAAATAGTTCAATAAAAATAAATAGTAGAGTAAATGATTTAAAAAATATTATTTATTTACAAAATTGGAAGGAGATGTTTCAAGATTTAAAAAAAGTATATTTAAGACGTGACCAGCATACAATTGATAATCTTAATGGTATTCAAATTTATGATTTACCTTATACAAATATAGAAATTTTATTACCAGAATATATTTATGTTTACAATTGTTATAAAGTTGATAAAAGAGTGTTAGATGCACAATATCCTGGTATTGACAGCACTACAATATTAATAAATTATGGAACTTTAGATAGTGATGGTAATTATGAATTAACAGAAGATGATTTTATATATTTTATGAATATTATAAAAACAGAAAAAAAAGTAAATGAATCATCTAAAATATCAATAGCTGGATATCATTATTTTATTGATTATAATTATGTGTTAAATTTAATACCAAAACCGAAAGTATCTCTAGTTATGGAATATGGTTTTGTAGATAATTATGAAAAATCAACAATGGCTCAAAATAAATTAAATTATATAATAGAAACTCATCATGAGATAATATTAGATATAAACAATACATCATTTTTTGATTCATTGAATGATATAGATGGTTTATTGAAAGATTTATATGTATTTGGGCGTCAAAAATTAAATTTAATAGGTGTATCTCCATATGGTAAATCAGAATATTCTAAATATACAAATGATGTAATTAGTGAGATTCAATTAAATATATCAAATGAATATAATTTATATGACTATTATAATATAAATATAATGCCTTCTGGTAGTTATAGTAATATAGCAACATATTATTTAAATCATCCAGTTCCTACTGGTGTATGGTACAGAACATTTTCATTAAATCCTTATAGTATACAGCCTTCTGGATTTATAAATATGAATCATATAGTTGGGCAAAATATATCAATAATAGTAAATGATAATAATAACACTTACTATACATCAAAGAATAATCCAAATAATTTAGGGACAGAGTTTAAAATATTATATACAAAATATAACATAATGAATATTAAAGAAGGTAATTTAGAATTAACATTTTATAATTAAATAAATAAAGAAATATCATCATCGTCTATATCTGAATTAGTTTCTTCAATATTGATTGATTCAGATACATCAAATATATTAATTAGTTCTTTTCGATAATAATTATAGTGTTCAAAATAAGTAATATATTTAATTAAATTAGAGCTCACTTTATCAAATATATATTCAGTATATTTAACCATGTTATGAAAAGTTAGGTCGATAAATTGAAAATTTGATAATAAATATATATTATGTTCTTTGAAAAATGCATATTTAAATAATGAAAAGGTTTTTTTTAATCTTTCCATCATTTGTTCAATATGATAATTTTGCCCTATAGTATTAATATTTCCTTTTAATCTTATATGTAAATATCCTTGTGTTTTACTTCCATCAAATATATATAATAATTGTTCATATATTTTTTTTAGGTGAATAATTTGTTCATCTATATTTTTATTCCAGAATGAACGATATAAATAACTTTTTTTAAATTTTTTAATTAATTCTATATAATTAATTTGTTTTATTAATATTGAATATATATCAAAAATTAAATTAAATGATGAAGACGTAGTATTAAAATTATTTAATTCTATATATAATTCTATTAAATTATATTCTAATGCTATATTTAGATGATGTTTGAAAAAAAATTTTATAAATATACATTTATTATTTTCATTTATATTAATATTTTTAAAAACTACAACACATAATAATAATGGTGTTTTTGAATTCATTATTATATTTTCAAGTTTTAATAAATCCATTATATTAAAAATGAATATTTATCTTTACATATAATCTCTATATTAATAATGAATATTCAATTTCAATCAGGCAAATGCTATACAAATCCAACCAAAATAAAAAACCCTAATATAAAAATTATAATAAGCGGGACACATAATAATAGACTAGAGTGTTTTTTTAATAAATATACATTAAAATCAAAACATTTTAATAATTGTTGTATAATTAAAATAAATAGAATAATTGATAATATATGTGCATCAATTATATATTCAGGAGATTATATTGATTCATCATGTTGGACATTAGACGAATTTAATAAAGAATTTGAAAACATTAATATTGATATTAATTTACCAGAAGATACAGAAATTTATTTAGTTCGTCATGGAAAAGGAATACATAATAGTTATAGCGGAGAATCATTATTAGAAAAAATATATAATAAAAATATAAAAGACCCTTCATTAGATAAAATTGGTGTTGAACAGGCGAAAGCCGCTGGAAAATTTTTAAATGGTTTTATTAATTATTATAACTCCCCTAAAATTTATTTTACAGCATCTCATTTAATTAGAACACAACAGACAGTTGGTTTAATAATGGAACAAATGAACATTAAATTACCTATTTATATTGCACCATGCACTCATGAATTAATATACATAAAATCAGATATTATAAAAATCGATTGTGATTGTTCATCTATACAAAATGTTCCAGTAAATACAAATACACCTATTTGTAATCTAGATAATATGTGTCCATTATTAACAAAATATTGTCATACTAACTGTTATAATACCAATCCAATACCATTAAATTGGGATTATTATAAACTGTTTTATAAAACAGACCAAAAATGCTGTAATAATAATATGTTACATCAAATAATTAGAACAATACAATTGGTAGAGTATCCCAATTAATTGTTTTTTTATTTAATTCAATCATAATATGTTCATTAGATATATTTTTAGTATCTAAATCTTTAGATTCTAAATCTTTATTATCTAAATTGTTAATTTCTAAATCTTTAATTTTTAATTTTAATTTAATTACTTCTTTTATAAGAAATTCTATTTTTTCAGCGCTTCGCGCATCATCAAAGTTATTAATTTGTAATTCAGACATTATAAGAATATAGTTTTTATTTTTTATATGGGGAAAATAAAAATTGATTAATGTATGTTAAGCATATAATAATAATAAGTATTAAAATGGGAGTTCCTGGATTCTTTTTGTGGTTATGGAAAAAATATAAATCTCAAAATTTTGTTTTTACTAAAGATAAAATTCCTGATGTTGATAAAGAATATATTGAGAATATTGATTATTTTTTATTAGATATGAATTGTATGATTCATCCTATTTGTTTTGAAACACTTGCAGAATATAATAGTAATAGTTATGATATTGATAGATTAGAAAAGAAAATGATGATGAATGTTATTACTTATTTAGAAAAAATGATTAATATTGTTCAACCTAAAAAAGGTATATATTTGGCAATTGATGGTGTTGCACCTGTTGCTAAAATGAAACAACAACGATTACGTCGTTATAAGAGTATAAATGATAAAAAAATATTTGATAATATTAAAAAGAAACATAATAAGCCAATTCCATATTTTTGGAGTAATAGTGCAATTACTCCGGGCACAGAGTTTATGATTAAATTAACAAAAATTATAAATGATTGGTGTAAGACTCAATCTTTAGAAATAATATTTTCATCAAGTGATGAACCATCTGAAGGAGAACATAAACTTCTCCAATTTATTAGAAATAATAAAAACAACTCTTTGTATTATAATTATATGGTATATGGACTAGATGCTGATTTAATATTTTTAATGCTGGCTACTCAATTAGATACAATCTATTTAATGCGTGAAGATAATCAAATGGAAAATTCTAAAGGTAATGAACGCATGAATTTTGTATCAATTAGGACTATGAAAAAATGTATTATAAACAGTATGAGTAATAATGTAGATATTTTTAATGAAAATTGTTTAATAGATGATTTTATTTTTATTTGTTATTTAATGGGTAATGATTTCTTACCTCATATTCCTGCATTAGATATTTATAGTAATGCTATTGATAAATTATTAGATATTTATAAAAATACTGTTGATTATAAAACTTACATTATTGACAGAAGCAAATTAACCATAAATAATAATATATTTTTTGAATTTTTAGAAAAACTTGCATTAAATGAAGAAAAAGATATAATTGAAAATTTTGATATTAAAAAGAAGAAACGTTATTGTCAATCAACTGACCCTTATGATATTGAAGTATTTAAAATAGAAAACATGCAATTTAAAGTAGATGATCCAATTATGTTAGGTTGCGGGCCAATGAAAGAATGGCGGGAAAGATTTTATGCTCATCATTATTGTGTAAAACCAGACGAAATTAATGCTTTTACAAATAAAATGGTTAATAATTATTATATGGGTTTAAAATGGGTAACACTTTATTATTTTGATAAATGTCCTTCTTGGGATTATTTTTATAATTATGACCATGCACCATTTTTAAATGACATGAAAACATTTGGTCTTCCTAATTTTGAATCAATTAAATTTATGACATCAAAACCATTATCTCCATATGAACAATTATTAATAGTATTACCGAAAGAGTCTGCTTATTTACTACCAGAACCTTTAAGAAAAATAATGACAAATAGTAATAGTAGTGCAGCCCATTTATATCCAAACGAATTTAAATTAGATATGATTGGTAAAAAAAAATATTGGATGTGTAATCCCATTTTACCAAATTTAGAAATTAATCTTATAAAAAAAATGTTTGAAAAATATAAAAACTTAATGAAAAATTAATCGTTTATTTATTTAAAAGTTATTTGTATAAAAAATATAATTAATAATAATATGACATCAAATAATTTAAATGAAGATGAAAAAATTAATCAAATACAATATAGATTAAGTATTATAAAACACATGGTTGAGGGGAAAGTGCTTGATAGTATGATTGACTTCAAGAATGATACAAGCGATGGTGTGACAACGAATGATGATATTAGAGAAATGCTACCAAAAAAATATATTGATTTTAATAAAGCTATAAAAGATTTAGGCGGAAAATTACTTTATATAAAAAGTGGTTCAACTGGACATACATTTAAAGGTGTTTATCCACCGCCTAATGAAGAAAATAAACAAAATTATGCTGTAAAAGTAGTTGCATATCCAAGAAAAGAAAATTATGGTGATATGTTTAGTGTAAAAAGACCAGAAAATGCAGAATTATTGATGATTAGATTATTATCTAACTTTGTTAAAAATAAACAAACTCCTCATTTAGTTTTACCAATTACAACATTTAATACAAGTATAAAACCATTTATAAGCTTGCCAAAAGATAATATAGTAAATAATAAAAAATATGATGCCTTTATAAAAAGGTATAAGAAAGGTGAATATTATGAAAATGTATCAATTTTAATATCAGAGTGGGCCAATTCAGGTGATTTATTAGATTATATTAAGAAGAATTATAAAACAATGGATGTTAAACATTGGAGAAGTATATTATTTCAAATATTGTCAGTATTGGCAATAATTCAAAATAAATATCCAGGTTTTCGTCATAATGATATGAAAGCAAATAATATATTGGTTCATAAGATACCCAGCGATAAAAGTAATAAAAAATTTAAATATAAAATAAATGGACAAGTTTATTTAGTTTCAAATATTGGAATCCAAATAAAATTATGGGATTTTGATTTTGCATGCATTCCAGGAATAGTAGATAATAGTAAAGTTGAAGCAGATTGGACTGATAAAATTAATATTAAACCAGAACAAAATAGATACTATGATATACATTATTTTATTAATACATTTACTAAAAAGGGATTCTTTCCAGAATTTTGGACAGATGATGCAATACCAGTTAGAATTAGAGAGTTTTTTAGAAGAGTTGTTCCAGAGAAATATGAAAAAGAAGGAACTGAATTTGTATCTGAAAGAGGTCGTATATTGATTAATAAAGAATATATGACACCAGATTATATATTAAAAAATGATCCTTTATTTAAATCTATGAGAATTTAATTTTATTAATAGGTATTTCTGTATCTGTAGTATTTTCATCAGATTCAGATAGATGAATAATATCAGGTATCATATCAAGAACTTCTGTATTAATTATACTATCATCTTCTGCAAAAGTGACTTTTTTTTCTTGAATAGGTATTGATACTTCTTTCGGCCGTCTTTCACCATTAATTATTGTCATCATATAATTACCATGTAATCCAAATAATGTTTGATTACTAAAATAATTTTGTTTTTCAAATGGAACAAATAAAATATTTATTGTATAGGGAATTTCTTTGAAAAAATTATTTTCATATTTATAACATATAATATTAATATCATTTAATTCATACCCTTTTTCTGTTTTAATATAAAAAATTTTACTAGGAATAGTTATATTATCATATTTATCATTATTTTTAAATTCATATTTAATGTAATTTAATAAATTAAGATTGTCTTTATCATTTAGGTAATTTATTTCTTTGGATTTAAAAACTTTAAAAAATTCTTGTATTTTATTTTTAACTTTATGTATATTATTATCAATACTTAAAATATATATTATTATAAATACTATTGATAACAATATAATAGATGAAATAACATAATTCATAATATAACTTATACAGATATTATGAATTATTAAACGATTAATTTACATTCAATTTATGTAAATATAAATAGTTTTGTCTTGCTATATTTAATACATTTAAATCATTTAATGATGTAATTATTTTAGATAATATTGGATTTGTTAAATCATATTCTCTACCATCTTTTAATAATATAGTCCAGAAATATTGAATTGGAATAGTCATCTCTATATTTGAACAATATATTATATCTATTATACCATCATTAAATGAATCATTAGAAGATTCATATCTCCATTCAATACTCATTATAGATGTAAATCAAATTATATTTTTAAATGAGTTATAAATTAAATATTTTCAAAAAAATATTTATACTTGATAAAATCCTTATCTTTTTTAATTTTATTATTAATATAAGGATTATTAATAAAAAATTTTAATGCATTAGTTAAATTATATTCTGTTTTATCTAATGTATCTTCATAAGAACGAATGAACCCATCCCATACATTACCATATTGATTATAAGCAATAACTAAATTAGATTGCACTAATGATTCAATATCATTTTTATATTTTATTATATTAACATCATACTTATCTTTAACGGCTAATTCATATCTATGAATTGTTTCATAAAAATTCTCAAGAAATTCTTCTTGATAACTAGCATGAGTAATATTAATTAAATCCATTAATAATTATACAAAATATTAAATAATATATAAATATCAATTTTTATTGTTAATAGGGATAGATAGAGTTTTTTATAAAAAACTCTATCGCCCTATCAATTTTTCTAATAAATAACATAATTATTCTCCTAATATATTACTAACAACATCATCTGATGGGTCTTGATCTTCATATACATCATCTTCATCATATTCATCTATATCAAGAGCATTTTGTTCTTCATTCATATCATATTCTTTTTCTTTCATAACATTTTCATCAATTTCTTTAACATTTACTAATTCTTGATAATATCCAATAACTCTAGAAGATTCGTCAATATATGGTGCATCAATGCTTAATATTGAATCAAATCTTCTAATAGCAGTATATTCAATTGGAATAAAATAAGAATAAAAGAATAATTGTATGATACGAATTAACATATATGATATTTGAATTCTAATAGCAGGTTGAGTATTATATTCAATTAATTTGTTCATATTATAAATATAATAAAATAGTAATATACTATCAGAATTATTTAATTTAGTTAAAATAGTAGAATCAATCATTTCATTTGTTATACTTAAATCTATATCATCAGGAAGTTCTTTAATTGTTATATTATTAGTAATTGTATATAAATGTTTAAAAATTGCTCCTTTTTCATTATCAACTGTATTAAATTGTCTTAATGATTTTTTTAACTCTGTTACTAATTTAGACTCTTCCATATTATATATATTTTCTTTAGTAGGACTTGAATTATTAACTCTTTCAATTATACTATTTGTTCGTTGTATTATTTGTCTTAAATTATTAGTTCTATTTCTAATCATTAGTTTAACAATGTTGCTTTTTTTAATATTATTTTTTAATTCTTTCTTTGTATATAAATGATTAATATTTATATATTCATTCTCAATACCCAGCATTAATATCATATCTCTTATACTATAAACAACTTCTATACTCATTGAACTTTTAAAACTCTCGAATTTTTTATTATCACGAGAATATCCTAAATAGTTCTTAGTAATTGAATCATAATAAACATAAGCACCATGTATTTTATCATGATAAAATATTACGTTTCTTTTGAAGTAGAAATGATTATTTTTAATATTAATTTTATTTTCAGATGAGAGTATATAAATGTTATTTTTAATAGGATTTCCTAAATAATCATTTTTAACAATATATAATGTGTCTTTTAAATATAAATTAACTTCAGTTTTTGAATTAGCATAACTTGATTTTATTTTTGGACCTACAATATTAATTAGTATATCTATAAAATCATCAATATAGTTTATTATTTTATTTCCAGTAAATTTATTATAGCGTTCATTTAATGTAACCATTATTTTTAAATCATGTTTTCGTTTTTCTTCTTGTTTCTCAAAGTATTTCCTAATTATATCTATATTTTTAATTGCCTTAATATCTTGTTTCTTTCTTAAATTTTTGTCTAATTTAAATAACTCATCATTAGTATAATTATGAGTTGAAACATTAATTTTACATTTACTACATATATTTGTATTAATATCAATATCGTGTGTATCGCCTGATAAACAGTATGTATTTGCTAATTTTCTTAAATATAATAATTTCAATTGATTAACACGACTTATATTTGATTCTTCTTTGTTTTTTTCTTTAATTAAATCATTATAGTTTGCATCACATAAAGAACATCTTATACTATCATCCTTATTATTAAAACTCCATTCGTGAAATTTACCATCAGGGCAGTTTGTAAAAATATCTATATCAAAATCCATAGTAGTGTGATGAATTATTTCTAATTTATCCTGCTTAGATAAACATACTTTTGGGTCAATAGTAATAGGAACAAAAGGTCTTTCACCTAATCCAATTGATAATATCTGTTCTCTTTTTCCTACAAAAGTATATTTATTATCTTCAATTTTAACTTTATTTTTAATAGTATCCTGTAGATTTTTATAAGCATTATCATCCATATATACATTTTTAACTTTTTGCATGAATCTATTAACTATTAATTCATATTGAAAGTTTTTATCTTTGCTCATATTTGCTTCTACCATGGTATTTATTAAATCGACCATTGTATTAATTATTATTTTTTGAACATTAATTATTTGACTTTTATCACTCTTAGGCCATAACCATATAAAATTATTTGTTAAAACACATGCCATATAAAATAAAGTATATGCTAATAATGGAATACTGCTGATTGATATTTTTTCTTTTTCATTAATGCGTAAATATAATTTACCAAAAATATTTTCTCTGATTTGACTAAATATAAAGAAATTACAGAACTTATCATCTTTAAATCCAAGTATCATACCAATATTAATATCACAAACTAACATTAACAAAATATATGCTAAAATATTATTGTATTTAATTAATTTGTAATAATCTGTATCCATTGAACTTGTTAAAAAAATATCATCTTTTAACTCAAACCAAAATAAATTTGTTAATTCTTTATTTATATTATATATTTCTACAGCTTTTTCAATACGGTCTTTAGGTTGATTCTTTAAATAATCTGTATGAATTAAAATTATATCAATTACATCTTTTATAATTAACTTTCTTCTTAATTTAATTGTTGGAGTATTTCCAATATAATAATTTAAATTCATCATATAACATATCTTTTCAATGTTCTTCTCAATATTACGAATTGTTCTTGTATATTTCTCATATTTAGGTAAATTTTCTAATTTTTGATTTACTGCTAAATTAGTTGTTAAAAATGTATCAAGTTCTGCAACATAAGTTCCTTCATAAACATATTTTTTTAAATCTAACATTTCAAAACAACTTTTACAAACATAGTCGCCTTTCTCATCTACTTTAACATATTGCTTAACGAAATCAAAAACAGCTTGATTTAATATTTCATCCATTTTTCTAGGTATTTTGCTTAATTGAATCCATTTAATATAATGATGACAAATTGGTTGATTTGCGATATTTTTAATATCAATCTCAATTGGTTTATAACCCAAAATAACTATATCATCTTTTTTTTTAATTAATTTTGAAAAAGGTATTTTATAAATGTTTTTTTCTTCTGGCTCTTTAATTATTACTTTTTGATTTTTAAATTTTTGAAAATATTTAGCAAAAACATTATATTTGAAATTTAATGGAATATTATAACCAACTGTTGTATATTTATATTTACGTTGATAATCATTTATGGTCTTTAATATTGAATAAATATCATTACAATTATTTTTCTTTAATTCATTAAATAAATTATCATTAGATATTTCTAAATAATTATTAAATAATTCACTAAACATATTTTCTATAATTCTATAATTTTCAATACTACTAACATTTTTATATTGACTTAATTTAACTTTATCTAATTTAGTATCAAATAACCAATAATATATATCATTATTTGCCTTCGACTGGGTTGTTTTATACTCTTTCATAACATTATACATTGCATCAAAACCATTTTTATTAATAGTTCTAATATCTTTCAATTGTGAAATATTAGATGTAGATAAATCAAAAGTGCTCATACTTGGATTATAAATAATACCTATAACATGAAGTGGTAGATCTTTATTACCGACTCTAAATTCTATATTTCTATTCTTAGAACCTCCGGTTTTATGATTAATATTTGAATAACGAACTGCATATGATTGTAATGAAGACCTTAATTTAATACCTTCTCTATCAAAATCTTTATAATTAAGATAAGCATATTTTCTTAAATTTTCTAAATCAATTAAATAATCTAAATCTGTTGTATTTTCACTTAAACTTAATTTATTAATAATTTTGATTTCTTCTAAATCATTATATAAAACAGCATCTTTGTATTCTAATGCTTTGAAAAATAAATTCATTGCATCTAATTTTAATTTTTGATTCTTCTCATAGATACTTGAATACATATTCATAACTTTATTTATTTTATTAATAATATATTTAATCTTAGTTGCATCACGTTCTTTTAATTCACCTGTAATATCTTTATCATATCTTTCTGTATTTTTATGATATCTTAAAAAATCTTCTGTTATTGGAATAAATATCTTGTTACTAAATAAAAAATCTATCATTTTAGTATTTCCAATAATATTTAATTCTTGGTCTCTTTTATATTCATCAAGAAAATCATAATATTCATTCGCTAAATTAGTTCTAAATAATTCTGTATTTTCTTTTACTATATTCTGTAAAAATGAAAAGTCTATTAATTTGTCTTCTTTAGATAATACTATATCTATATATTTATATTCTGCTTCTTCTATTTCAACCATTTCTAATAGTTTAATAATATCATTCTTTTCTTCTAATAGATAAATCTGTTTGAAAATGAGAGTTTTTAAAATATTATGAAATTTATCCTTTGACATAAAATAATCAACAAAATAGTCTTCACCTATACTATTTAATAATTTTATAGTTTGTTCATATTTTATAGGTTCATTACTAATAATTATTTTAATTCTTTCAATTGATTTAAATTCTACTAATTTAATAATATCTTTAATAATACTGAACATAGTTATTATTTTTGCATTATTTTCACTATTATAAAAATTATTAATACTGAATGTGCTGTCTTTTATATTTTTACTAGTTTCAATAATATTAGTTATAAATAAATCTCTAGAATCTTTGTAATAATAAGCAATTCCTAAATAAATATAAAATGCACAATATCTTTTAATGATATCAATAATATAATTTTTATGAGATTTTGATTGAATTAAATTATCAATTTCTTTTGTATTTAAGTCATCAATAAATAATTTAATAATATCAATAATATCATTTAGATACTTAACAAAGTTTTGGTCTTCTGTAAATCGTTCAAATACTTTTTTCTTGGATAAAAAAATATAAAAATTATTTAAAATTCCATCGAATAGATTGTCAATTTGGTTAATATACATTATAATAATAGGGATAAAATATATTATAAAACTTTAAGAAATCTTTTAATTAAAATATAATTATAAATATAAATTTTCTAATTATATTTATATATGAGCACAAATTCATTTGTAAAATCAGATTTACAAGATATTTTAACATCAGAAGATAATTCAACCGAATCAAACTGGTTAACAGTTTCATCAATGAAATCATTCTCTGGTGGCGCCAAAAAACGCAGCCATAAATTAACAAGTGTTACATCAGATGTATTTATGTCACAAATCAATACTAATGACGTAAATGAATTAGTTAATATGCTAACATCTGAAAATATTAATATGAGAGGTGGTTCAAATATTAATGTTTATAGTGCAACATCAGATGAAATGGTAGGAGGTTATAACAGTGAAACTTCTATATTTTTAGACCAAAATGATGACATGTCTGCCACATCAACAGTTATGATGGGAGGAGCTAATGACGATATGTCCGCCACATCAACAGTCATGATGAGAGGCGCAGGCGCAGCACATTACGATGATATGTCTGCCACATCAACAGTTATGATGGGAGGAGCTAATGACGATATGTCCGCCACATCAACAGTCATGATGAGAGGTGGTAACTATGATATGTCCGCCACATCAACAGTCATGATGAGAGGTGGTAACTATGATATGTCCGCCACATCAATGTTTAATGATAATATGGAAACTACCACTACAATTAATGAAATGAAAGGTGGTTCATATTTAAATGGTTCTGAAACAGATACAGCTGTATTAGAAAGCCAATTACGTCAATTATTAAAAGGCAGAAAATCATCACGCAAAAGCTCTGTTAAGAAATCCAGCAAAAAAGCGAGCAAAAAATCCAGCAAGAAAGCTAGCAAGAAATCCAGCAAGAAAGCTAGCAAGAAATCCAGCAAAAAAATGAGTGGTGGTGGTAAAAGACGTAAATCAAAAGGTTCAAAACGCCGTTCATCAAAGAAACCTATGAAAGGCGGTAATGATGAATTTTCTGAAACATCAGATGATATGACAGGTGGTGCTAGACGTAGTCGTAAATCAAGCAAAAAATCAAGCAAAAAATCAAGCAAAAAATCAAGCAAAAAAGGAAGCAAAAAAGGAAGCTATAACGGAAAACCAAAAAGCCCTGCTTTCGCAGCTGCATTAAAAATTAGAGCTCACATTGCAAAAGTCTTAGGTGTTCCAAATGGCAAAGAAGCTGTTAAAGTTACATTTGCCGCAATCAAGAAGGTTCGTGAATCAAACTCAACAGATGATGTTGATAAATTAGCAGATTTAGCTAAAAATGAATTCGATTCAAATGTAGCTAAATACAAGAAAATGATATAAATAAAGCTTTGCTTAAAAGCTTTGCTTAAAAGCTTTGCTTAAAAGCTTTGCTTAAAAGCTTTGCTTAAAAGTTAAGCTTATTAGCTTATTATATTAATAACAGAATCATTAAGTATTTCTAATACTTGAACTTTTTTAATATCATAACCTTTGGTTGTTTTATATTTATCAAATGCACGTGATAATCCAATATCGGTCATCCATATTGAATCATTACATTGACTATGTATTCCTTTTTTTAATTGTGGTGTATGGCCTACATAAATTTTATTTACATTATATACTTCTTTTAAAGGAGACATTAAAGATTCACAATTATTTACTTTCATTCCAAAAATTCTTGTCCATAAAGGTGATGTTTTTCCAGATATAAATAAATCTGAAAAATATTCAGGTTGTTCTATTTCCCCTAATAAAAATAATGTCAATAATTTATTCATATCTTCTATTTTATATTTATTTGCTATATATGGAACAACGCCTCCATGAACAAACAAATTACTACCAATTACTAATGCAATCTTACGAGTGCATGCTAAAAAATTTGCAATTTCATTCCCAGGAGTGAATGCGAAATGCCTTGCTTGATAACCATCTTTAATTATAATACCAGATTCTGTTTTATAATTATCAAATGACCGTAAATTATTATGTGATACATAACTTAAATCCCCTAATGAATTTAACAATTCGTGATTTCCTATCAAACTGTATACTGCACCTCCTTCTTTAGTTGCTTTTTTATGTAATTTTGTCATAAAATATAATATATTTAAATCATCTGGATTATCATTTTCCATAATAATATTATTACAATTACTTGTATTAGAACCTTTGTATGTAAATCTACAACTATCTATTTGATCTCCTACTTGAACTACTATTGTTTCACCACCTATCCAATTATATTCATTATCAATTAATTTCGCTAGTTTTAAACATCTTATTAACATATTAAAATCACCATGTATATCTCCAATTACTATAATTCTATCAGCTGGTGGTAATATAGATGGAAATAACTTGTATTTTGAACATTTTGATCTATAAATCTTATTAAAATTATTCATATTAATAGTCTTTAGAATATAAATATGAATATCATATTAATAGTCTTTAGAATATAAATATGATATTCATATTTAATTCGCGTAGCGAATATAACAGTTTTGGGTAATAAACAATAATGTTGTTTTACATACCTCTACCTTTACCTAACATTGCTCTTAAGCTTAAACCACCTGATGTCGCAGATGGAAGAAACGATCCACCAAATTTAAAGAATAATACACCACCTACGACAATTGCTATAATTATAGCAACTGCTATTATTGAACCAAATTTACCCATTTGTTCAAACATAGTAGTTAAAACAGTTCCTTGTTCTTGTGTATTCGAAGCTTTATTTTGAGTATCCATTGATGCTTCAGCTTTACTTGTTGAAGCAGTATCTGTTTTACTTATAACACCAGTATCATTTGAAAGTGTTGTTGCCATTCCTGCATTATTTAGTTGGTCTGTTAAACATTTATTTAAAGTTACTACATTAGAAACTTGATTAAATGATGCTTCTGCTGTATCAGATATAACTACATCACCTCCTATAACTATTTCATTCCCACCAGAAGTTTGAAGGTCGCATTTATTTGATGTGATATTTTTAATGATTGTTTCAACACTATTATTAACTATATTTGTAATTTCATTTTCATTTATGTTAGTAGTGCTAAGGTTTAAACTTAATTTATTTTCTATTTTTTGTGATACACTTTTATCTGTTTCCTTACCTGTTAATGAACCTGCAATTGAATCAAATGCACCCATAGCAGATGCAACCATACCTTCTGGACCTCCTGCATTTTTAACAGCGTTATTTAATTCATTTGCAGCTTTAAGTGTTTGTTGTGCGGCAGAATCATTTTTAATTTTATTAACTATTTCTTCATTCATTTTATTCCCTAATTGAGCTAAAAGTTTAGTATCAGTTAAAACTTTAAAAACTGCTTCATTTGTTGATTGAACATCAACCTTTTGATTTATATTAAATTTACTTTTTCCTGATAAATTTAATCCTCCACTTATATTAACTCTATTTACACCAGCTGTATTTGCCTTTATTTCATTTGCTGTTTCATTTACTAATTGTGAAGCTACATTTGTTATAGTTTCTGTTAATAATTTATTAACATTTCTATTATAGGTTTCTATTCTTGTGCTTATTTCATTTTTAATTTGAATTTCTACTTTATCTCTTGATTTACCACCCATATTATTATATATAATATTATAGATAAAAAAATTATATATATTATATATATATATGGGAAATACTATTTCAGAATCTAATGGTGATTTAAGTGATACAGTATTGGGTAATATGATAAATGAATGGGCATTAAAAAAATATAAAATGAATTTAGAACCACAAATGATTAATAATCCTAGTTTTCAAAATTTAATTAAAAAAAGAGCATGTTGTACTAAACAAACCTCTATACCAATAAGTATTCCATCTTATGATGAAACAAATAAAAAACTAGAATATTCATCTGTTAATATTAATGTATTTTCTAATGAGGATGAAATTACTCCATCTGCATGTGCTTTTGAAACTGATAGATATGGTAATAAAAAACAATATTACTTTCAAGATAATAATGGATTTATTATAGCAAATCAAAACTGCGCTGCAATCTATCCAACTTTATGTAATTCTGTATTAAAAGATAGACTGAATAATGACAATGATTATACAAGACATTATGGGGCTTACCCAGATACAAAGAATAGAATGGATTCTCTTAATAAAGTAAATACTTTTATTGATTGTAATTGTACTAATAGTTTATATTTATCTGATCTTATTAATGCACAAACAGCTAATAACGTTAATCCTAATTCATTGGCACAAAGTTTAGATACAAGATGTTCTATGAACAGCACAAAAACCTTTAAAGTTGTAGATGATAGAATCGCAAATTTATGTTTAAACAATATCAATGTTACTGGTGATATAGGTGTAAATAATGATGCTCAATTAGGTATTACACAAACATGTAGTGCAAGTAGTCAAAAAGCAATAAACCCCGCTGTAGCAGAACAAGTAATGCCATCATCCCCAGCAGCAGCAGCACCAGCAGAAGAACCTGCGTCAGCAGAAACACCAACATCAGCGGAAGAACCTGTATCAGCAGAAACACCTGTGGATGAATCTACAGCTCCAGCGGAAGCATCCACATCGCAATTACCTGACTCCCCTGCAGCAAATTTATCATCTCAATCAAATTCAAAAAAATATATTATAATTGGCGTAGTTGTCGCAATTATTTGTTTAATAATAGCTTTTATATTTTATATGAAAAAATAAATTTTATAATACAAATATATTTTATCGTTTGTAAGTTAAAGAAATATATTATTTTTTAATAATGAGTGAAAATTTTGTAAAGAATGATTTTCTATCAAAAGAAAATACAATAAATATATTTAAAACAATGACAATTTCTAATAATTTATCTAATTTAAATACACAACAAAAAGATGCATTAATAAATCAAATAATTACTATAATGAAACGTGTATTTAAAACACTCGAATTACAGAAAATTAATAAAAATAATTTATCTATAGTAAAAAAACAATATAATGATATTGTTATTAAACAAACATCTGACATATATAAAGATAGTAATACTCAAACCAAAATATCTAATGATAGACAAAATGATAGAACATTTAATAGTATAAAGAAACCTGTTCCAATACCAGGTGCAGATAGACCTAGTTTATTAAAATCATCTGCCGGACAAGCTGTTGGGAACGCGCCTCCTTCAATGAGTGCAGATTTTTTAAAGAAAGCAACTGAGGATATAAATACTAGACTTGCTGAAATAGAAAATTCAAGACGTTCTACTCAAGAAAGACCTAAACCTACTGAACTACCTGATTTTTTGAAACCTCAAAAAGTTGGTAAAACACCTGATATAAGTATGCAATCAAATAATCTTCCTGAATCAAAACCATTATTAGGATTTAATGATGTAATGGATAGTAATTTTAGTTCATCTGTTCCTTCAAGTGATAAAAGTAAATATACTGAACAAATGTCAACTATGGATAGATTAAAACAATTAGAAGCAGAAAGAAATATGACACCAAACACACCTGTTCAAAATACAAAAAATGAATATAATAATATTAATACTATGTTTAATAGTGATAATAATAATAATTATAATAATTATAATATGTTTTCATCGGATAAAGCAAATACACCATCACAAATGATGCATCAACAGCAGATGCCACCACAAATGCATCAACAACAAATGCCACCACAAATGCATCAGCAACAAATGCCACCACAAATGCATCAACAACAAATGCCACCACAAATGCATCAACAACAAATGCCACAACAAATGCATCAACAACAAATGCCACCACAAATGCATCAACAACAAATGCCACCACAAATGCATCAACAAAACCAATATCAAGAATTATTAAATAGAATGAATGAAATGCAACAAACAATAATAATGTTAAAACAAGAAAACGATTTGTTAATGAGAGAAAAAACAAATCAAAAAAAAACATTTACTGAACAATTACAATTAGAGATAAGCAAGAAGGAATCTAGATATAATTATCAATTTAATACAATAAATAATATTACAAATATTAAATTAGTAAATTATGATTTACCACCTGCATATTATAATGTATTAGAAGATACAAGTATAATATATAAATTATCAAATGATAATATAGAAAAACAAATTATAATTCCAAAAGGTAATTATAATATTACAAATTTATTAATAAAATTGAATGAAAATAATGATTTATTATTTAATATAAATATAGAAGAGAAAATAGTAATAAAAAGCAAAGATAATGTAACACAATTTAAATTAATAAATAATAATTTTATAAATAAATTAGGATTTAATATTAATGATAATAATGATAATATTATATTAATAGCAGATAGAATATATGACATAAGACACATAAATAAATTATATTTATACATACGAAATATATATCAAGATAAACCAGTAGGTATATTAAATTTTAATGGTTCAAGTATTATAAATTTAGGATTTAATAATATTTCATTAAGTAACTTATTTTTAGAATTTTATACAGAAGATAATCAATTATATAATTTTAATAATATGAATTATAATTTAAGTTTTATTATTGAAACTGAAAATTAACCTTTGTTCGCAACTTTACACTACTGGTAGAGTATGTATTTTTTATTATATACAGCTTGCGAACTATGGTTAATTATAAAATAAATTATTAGTATATAATAATTTATTTTATAAAATAGTGTTATGTGCAGTTCAAAATTAACTATGTTAATTTTGAATTGTCGCTAACAGTTATGGGTTTGCAATTTAAATGTAATCACATTTGAATTGCACATTACCCAATAGTAATGTTTAATATCCAATAAAATATTTCATTGCTTTCTTAGCAACTTCACTTACTACATCAGAATTAGCTGCAGCAGGAGGGATTTTTTTCATTTTACTAAATAAAGATACAATTGGTTTTTTAAGTGCTTCTGTTCCAGGAACACCGACTAAAATAATAAATCCAAGGATAGCAATAACAGCAATAACATAAATAATTGTATTTAACATAGCAGTTATAATAGATGTTTGTTTTTCGATAGTTTTAATTGTATTAGTTACATCCATTGTATTTTTTGCAGTTGCCCCTTGTTCAGATGTTTGGTCTGTTTTAGCATGTGTTTCTTTAATAAAATCAATCATAGATGTATTATTAACAATATTTGTTAAAAAACATGAATAAAAATTATTTTCAAGAGTGGATTGAGTTAAATATACAGCAGAAGCATCGACCACTAAATTTTTAAGGTTTGCATTATTATATGAAGATGTTTTTGATAAACAATTATTAATAGAATTATTATCTATTTTCGTTTTTACATAATTATTTACAATATCAGTAAGACTAATTTCAGTATCATCGATTTGTTCAATGCTAGTCATAATTTTATTTTTAATAGTAGTTTCATCATCTGTACTTTTAAGATCACCTGCAATTTTGTCAATTAAAGTATTTATTTCACCTTGTGATATTTTCTGTTTTTCAATATTATTAACAGCTTTTAAATCATTTTGTAAATCAGCATTTTTTGTTATTTTTTGTGTAATATCATTTATAATTTGTTGTGTCATACTAGCACTTAATTCATTATCATTCATAACATTAATAAGTGCAGTTGAATATAAACTAACCTCAGATACTTGATCTGAAACTATAACAGAACCATTTCTAAGATCAATAAATCCTATATCAATATTATTTCCTGCAGCTTGTTGTTGTTGTAATTCTGATTTTTGAGTATTAATAATTTCTGATGATATATTCATAGTAGATTCATTTAATATATTAAACATATTTCTGTTAGTTTGTTTTACATAATTCTCCACTGTATTTTCAATAGATTTTTTAATTGTATCTTTATTACCAGCTGCAACAGCACCTACTAGAGCCCCTACCGCAATACCTACTATAAGTTCAGCCATAAATTTATATATATATTATTATACATTTTAATTATATTTAAAAATCTAAATATTAATATATGGGTAATATACTAATATCAGAATATTCAAACACTATTCAACAATCAAAATTAGGAGATTTAATAAATGAATGGGCGTTAAATGATTATGACGATGGATTAAAATTTAACAAACTAAATTCTCCAAAATTATGGAATAAATTATTACAAAAAAGAGCATGTTGCACAAATCAATCTAATATGACATTAGCTTTTCCTTATTTAATAAAAACCAATAATAATATTACAGATGTGGCAACAGCAAATTCTGCTACACCATATGCACCTTTATCTTTTGAGACAAACTCTGATTGTAAGTTTCCAATAGACAATTCATCATATGAATCAACTTATAAAATTAAAGTTAATGATGATAATTCATGGGCATGGCCTAATAATAATTGCTCTACATTATATAATGGCACAAGTGAAATTTCCAGTAATATTAAAGGTTTTTGTGACCATATAAAAGAAGACCGTCAAAAAAATTATAGTGATCCTAGTAAAATAGCATATGGAATGTATAAAAATGATGATAATAATAACGCTTATACTGATTGTAATTGTAATAATTCCATATTAAGAAAATATGCAGGAGATATTAAAATGGATATATATAATGAAGACACTGGGGAAATTGCACCACATTTAAGTGATGACTTAATAGTTCAATATTTAGATGGAAGATGTAAAAATATTCAATCATATAATAAAACATTTGAACGTAATATAAAAAATTTATGTATTGGTTCTTATAATATAACAAATAATGCAGTATCAGATGGTGCAAGTATCAATGTTGGTTTTCAATGTAATATCAATACAAATACTGAACCAGGCTCAGGTTCATCTAATATTCCACCTACACCTATAAATCCAATACCTTTTCCAACAAGACCAGCGCCTAGACCTAGACCTGTTCCAACCACAACAGCAATGTATGAACCTTCATTTGAACCCTATAATGCAAAAAAATTAAACACAACAATTATAGTTACATCAGTATTAGGTTCTCTCGCATTGTTAATTTATATGATTGTAACTATAGTATTAGCTATTAAACATTCATAATACCTTTATGTATTCTTAAAATAAGTTTTACGACATGCGTTCATATCATCATCATTTGTAATATTATTAACAATATCATCAAATGTTTCACCACCAAGAAGTCTAATAATAAAATTCATACTATAAACTCCGCATTCACTATTCTTAAATTGATGTTGAATTTTGTTAAATCTAACATCATAATCATCTGTATTTTCATATCTATTCATAAATTGGTTTGCATTAAATTGCTTACTATTATGCATATGAGATAATACTTTTCTTATAAACATACTTATTCTTTTACCTGGTCTTTTACCAAAACTATCAAAGAAATATATTGCATGCTTTAATGTATCAATATATAATGCAACCCAATGAGAGCCAGACATATCATGTGTATCTAAATTAATAACTGCACCAATTTTACTTATTTTATCTTTCTTTAACTCTTGTAAATCAAGTTCATTCATTTTATAAATAGGTAATTCTTCAAAATCATATGGTAAAGCACCTAAAAACATAAAATCTTTATGCTTAAATTCATATTGTTCCATAACTTTATTAATATCACTAGTGCTTAACCATTCGAACTGTTTTCTAGGTCCATTAGGCCTAAATGTATTTTTTAATATATCATCGTCTTGTGTTTGTTTAACAACTTTAGAACGAATCCAACATAATTGATTACTGCAATTATAACGATATCTCATTTTATGAGTTAAATCTTTTAATAATTGTTTTTTACTATCACTTATTTTTATTTTATCATTGTATGTATTATTATATTCCTCTGCTATACTAACTAAATTTTCATAGGTAAAACAAGAACCTTGAGTAAAGGTTTTACTTGGAGCACACCTATCTACCATTAATAAACTATAGGTTTTTAAACTAAATATTTATTGATTTATTTCTTCAAAATATAATGTTTGATTGTAATTATTTGAAATCATTTTCCATAGTTTATCAGTAATAATATTTTTAAAATCATTAATATTATTAATATTTCTTCTATATAATAATTTAATGTAATAAAAAGTAAAAATACTAACAATTAACTTCAAAGATGTTGGTTTCTTATATGGAAATATATTTTCATCATAATCAATCTCAATTTCTTTACTATATTCATTTTCTAAACAACTAACTAAATAAGATATTTTAATTATATTTTTATAATTATGTATGTCAGTTATAATAAAATTTTTACTAAAACAACTATCAATAATAAAATAAATTTGAGTTTTTTTATATAAATTAATATTTATAGAATTTATAATATAGCTAGCATTAATAAATTCATCATAAAATTTTAGATAACCTTTAGTATTAGAATGTCCAGAAAAATATATAATAATAATTAAATTTTCAATATGTCTATATTCTTGAATTAAATCTATAATATTTTTAATTTTAACATTACTATTTATAAAAATATTAGGTTCATACCAATGATAATTACCAATATCAACAGTTTTTTTATGAAATTTATAAAATAAATTATATATAATTAACAAATCATTCTTAATACCATATAATGTATTATTATCATTTCCAAGTAATATAGATATAATATTATAATTTAACATTAAATATTAATTTTAACTATAAAAATAATAATAAATTATATATTATGAAAATTATAAAATATATGAAATTATTTATATTCTCTTAAAAAAATATCTAATATTTAATATATAATATGTCTTACGAACAAAAATATTTAAAATATAAACAAAAATATCAAGAATTAAAAAAGACAATTGCAAGCCTTAATAATTTAGAAGTTGAAGCATCTACTGATGTTCAAGATTTTACATTAACTGATACACCAACATTTGAAAACCAACAAAATGGAGGCGGACTTCTTGATTTTTTTATGGGCTCATCAAATAATGATACAGAAATGATTACATTATCTGATACACCAAATGATGAACAATCATTAGGTAATAATTTTAATGATGAGCAAACAGCAGGTTCAGATGAGAATCATGATGAACATCAAGATGAGCATCAAGATGAGCATCATGATGAGCATCATGATGAATTAATTGGCGGTAATAATGATGAATTAACAAGCACAACCGAAATTGATAAAATACAAAATACAGAAGATATTGAAAGATTATTTAATCAATTAGGTGGTAAAAAACGCCGTTCAAGACGTGGTTCAAAACGTCAAAGTGATTTAGATGAGCTTGAAAATTTAGAATCATCAGAATCATCAGTTACAACATCATCTGATTCATTAACTGATATTAGTTCAGATGATATGTAATTATTAAAAAAAAATAGATTTTGAGTTAGAATTTATATAATAAATTCTAACTTACGCAATCAAAAGTTATTTATTAGAAAAATTGATATATTTATATATTAATAATAATTAATATTTAATAATGACAACAAATCAAATTAAAATCAATAAGATTAATTATGTTTCTTCTTGGTCATATATTATGGACAAAAATACAGATTGCACAATTTGTCGTCAATCTCTTAATTGTGATAGTTTATATGCAATTGAAAATAATACAACATCTGTATTAGATAAAGGTAATTGCGGTCATATGTTTCACAAAGAATGTATTATTCCTTGGCTTAAAAATAATATAAAATGCCCTATTTGTTCTGTATCATATAAATAAAAAATTTGGTTTAATAATTTTTTATTTATAATTATAATTTAATATGAATGAAATATTAAGAGGAATATTAATAATATACGTAATATCTACTTTATTTTATTTAATATATACAAAATATACAGATAATAAAGTAAATGAAATTATTAATAATTTAGATGAAAATAACAAAGAAGCTTATAATAAAATAAATAGGTTCAGAATGTTAGTTTTTATAATCGGTATAATAGTTGGTTTAGGTATATTAATATTTATAGAACCTGAAAATATTAAAAAAATCATAACTAATGTTACAGATATAAGTGATATAAATGTTATTTCATAATTATTATAATGAATAAATTTAAAAATATTATAAATGAAGTAGGCCTAGATGAAGCTGGTCGTGGGCCTTTAATTGGTAGAGTTTATGCAGGTGCTGTTATTTGGGATAATGATAAAGACTTTGATTTAATTAATGATAGCAAAAAATTAACTCCAAAAAAAAGAGCAATCGCTTTAGAGTGGATTAAAAATAATATAAAATATTGGGGGGTTGGTTATGCTGATGAAAAAGAAATTGATAAAATTAATATTCTTAATGCTACAAAATTAGCTATGGATAGGGCGATTGAAGATTTAAAAACAAAGCACAATGGAACTATAACTCATCTAATCATTGATGGAACAGGTTGGGAAAAGAAATTTAATAATTATAAAGTAGAAAGCATTGTTAAAGGCGATAGTCTTTATTATTCAATAGCAGCTGCAAGTATTATAGCTAAAGAATATCATGATATGCATATAAAAGAATTAATATCAATTGACCCGACTTTAGATGAGAAATATTCTTTATCATCTAATATGGGATATCCAACTGTTAAACATTTTGATGGATTAAAAAAATATGGACCATCTATTTATCATAGAAAATCATTTCGCGGTGTGGATATTTAAGGCACGTTTTATTTTACTTAAAATAGTATTATTTCTAATCGCTGAACCATTTTCATAATCACGGATTATATCTGGTGTAACATTTAATTGTTTAGCTAAATCTACCTGTTTTATATTTTTAGCCAAACGTGCCTGCATAATTTGTTTCCCAATATCGATACCAACTTTATCAGAAACAGGTAACTCATCTTCATCTGTTATTTTCTTACCAGATGTAGTTTCATTAATAAAAGTTTGCTTAGGAGAATTTTCTAATTTTTTCGCGCGAAGCGCAGGATTTTTTAATACTATATCTTTTGGTTCTGAATTCATTTATTATTAATTATTATAAATCTTTATATAAAAAAATATTATTAATAAATATTAATATGGAAGAAGAAAAATCATATAGTATATTATATATTTTTTTAACATTACAATTTACTATATTTGTAGGAGCATTAATGTTAGATAGAATAAATGGAAGAAATACTTATACTGGAGACGAGGAGGACGATATAATTATATTTTAAATAATTCTTGTAAAAATTTATATTTTTCTATTAATAAAATATCAATATTAGGATATTTTATTTTTATAAGTGATAAATATTCTTTCCATTTATTGATAAAATTAGTATTTTCTGTTTTATTATAAAAAAAATAAAAATTATGAATTAGATTTTCTATCCAGAATATATCAACATCTACCATTTTCTTAGTAAAAATTATATCATACATTTTTATTCCAATATCATGTTTCTTTAATCTCTCGCAAACAATTATCATATAATATGGCATGTAGAATGAATAAATTGGAATACTTACAAATAATTTACCATTAAATGTATCATTAATATAATCATTTTCATAATATTTTTGAATTAATGTATAAAACATATATGCTATTTCATTTTGATTTTTAATACAATAATATTGAATAAGTTTATATATACATTCAACTCTTGTTTTATCATAATTATATGATTCTATTAAATAACAAATACCTTGTTCTTGTATAGATTTTTTCTCCAACAAATCAAATATTCTTAAACAACATAAATATTTCTCCTGATTCCAATTATTTAATGTTAATGTATTCTTATACCATTTTATCGCTTCATCTATTTTATTACAATCTTTATAACTATTTGCACAATAAAAAGAATATCTCATATGAAGATGATCGTTTGTTTTAATTGCAATATCATATGCGTTTTCTAATAATAATGCATCTTTATAATATTTATCTACAGAATTACTTCTATCTCCAAATGTTCCGGCATTAATATAATAATCACCTTCTATTCGTCCTATTTTATTTATTTTATCTAAACATTCAATATATTCGTGTAATACACCAACATATCTATGTTTTTTCCTATTATTAATAATTTGAACTCTTTCATACACGATTGCATTTAATTTTATTTTTAAATAGTATGAATCATATTCAAACATATTTTCTGGAAATACAATATCACCAACGATTGTATCATCTGCATCGTTTATTAATAAATAATCAGTTTTATTATAAGCTCTCTCCAATGCTAATGTTCTATTATGACCAAAATTTACCCATTCATCTGAATGTAATTCTCCTTTAATATTTTTTGCAGAGAAAAATGAGGTAATTAATTCTTTTGTATTATCAGTTGAACCTGTATCGCATATAACCCAATAATCAAACTTTATTTTTGAACATAGATTTTCTAAAGTATTAACAATGATTTTAGATTCATTTTTGACTATCATATTTAAACATATTGATATGCTAACATTATTATTAACCATTAATATATAATTAATTATTATTAATTGTTTATTATATTTATGTATTGATCATTTATATCATCTAAATCAACTTCAGAAATATGATTTTTAATTTTTTGATATTCTTCTTCATTTGAACTTTCTTTTCTTAATCTTACTTCATTTCTATCTGGAGCATTAATTCTAAATATTATAGCATTAATACTTTTCAAAAAATAATATTCATTCTTAAATCTTAAATCAGATATTAAAATAAAGTCAATTCCTCTACTTAAATGCAATAAACCAAAATTATATAAATATTTTATCCATATATCTTCACCATATATATTACGACCTTTCTCTGTTCCTTCTTCTTGTAATAATTGTCTAATATCAGGTGTTTTATTTTCAAATTGTTCTAAAGACTTATTATGATGAACCATTAAATTTATTTTAATCATGTCTGCAAAAGACATAATTAAACATGTTTTTTTTAATTCATTTTCAATATAAGGTTTAATTATATTTCTAATAATATAATCTTTTCCAGTTCCCATTTTACCGCTTACTGCTATCCACATAATAATATTAATATTATATTAATATTAATATTTATATATTTACTGTCATTACATCGCTAGTTAAACCATATTTAGTCCAGTATCTATAGTGAATATGAGTTGGTAATGTTCTTCCATTTACTTGATAATTTCCAGGTTTGTTAAATATAATTGTTGCTTTACCGTCTTTATCAGATGTAACTACACCTTGATTCTCAAAATTACCATATGCATCAACTGGATTATCATATGTTGTAGATGATGGATTACTTGCCCAATAAATAACTTTTTTATTAGGTGGTAATTTTGTTAATTCTGCTGATAGTAATTCACCTTTTTGCGCAGGTATTTTATCTTCTAATGGAACTGGAAAAGCAGATTCTCCTAAAAATGGTAAGTAAGTATCTCTATCGAAGAGTAAATACATACCACATATTGCTATAATTATATATACTATATTATTTATATTTGTTTTGAATAAATTAGACATATGACTTACTAAATTAATCTGACATAATCCAACAGCTCCCCAATTAATCGCTCCAAATATAACTATATATTTAACTATCATATCTAAATAAATTTTTTTACAAACTTGCATATAATATAATATATAAAATAAAAAAATAATATATTATTAGTCATCAATAAAATCAATAGATTCAATATCTAATTTTTGTGTTTTAATTTCACTAATATCAACTGTATTATTTAAATCTATTTTTGATACAATCTTACTATTTTCAACTTCATAAACCTCTATATTAAATTGTAATTTTTTATAAAACTTTCTTCTATAAATTCCTTGATTAACAAAGCTTGGAAGCATATCAACTATATCTATAATTAATGGTTGAACAGGATGGTCTGCACGTCGAGTAATACGCCCAACAGCTTGTTCTACTTCACGACGAGGTGTTGCTAAAATTAATGTATTTAATGCAGGAATATCTAAACCCTCTGATGCCATACCATAACTTCCCAAAATAATATCTGCATTTGCAGATTCATCTAATTTAGACTGTTTCATACCACCAATATAATATTCACAAGACCACATATCAATTTCATCAATCATTTGTTTTAAAACCTCTAAATGTTCAATTCTATCACTTAAAATTAAAATTTTTCTTTCTGGTTCTTCCATTGTTTCCTTAATGATATCAATAATAAATTGATTACGTTCCGGGACACTTGTTATACGATTAATTGTTTTTGGTCTATTGATATCACCGCCAAAACGCACACGTGCTTCCTTGAAATCTTTATGTTTAACATCATAATTATATGCTTTTACATTTACATTATTATTAACATTTGGTGGTGCTTGATAAGCAATATCACCTAAATACCAAAATAATACTTTCTCCATTTTATCTGCTCTTTTTGGTGTAGCAGATAAACCTAAAGTATAATTGCAATTAATAATAGGTAAAGCTTTTGAAAAATATTCAGATGGTGCATGATGTGCTTCATCAAAGATAACCAAACCAAAATCCATAAAAATATCAGTATCATATTTTTCTTTAGCAATACTTTGAAGCATACCTACAACAATATCTTTATCTTCTACTTCAATCTTATTCTGTTGAATAATACCAATACGTGCATTGGTGAATTGTTGAATACGTTCTACCCATTGATTTAATAAGAAAGTTTTATGAACAATAATCAATGTTTTCTTTTTATAATGACAAGCAATATTAAGTCCCATAACAGTCTTTCCCCAACCACAACCAACACAAATTAAACCACCTTTATTTTTATCCATATGATTTATAGTAGTACTAACAATACCTTTTTGAATCTCTCTCATATCACCTAAAAACTGCAAATTTACATCAGCGCCTTTTTCCATCTTATCAATTTTAGGCTCTCCAAATTTTTTAAGACCGTAGAATTTTGGAACAGATATATGATTTTCACCTTCTTGATATACTTTAAATGGAGATGGTTTAAGATTTTTATGCTTAAATGCTAAATGGGGTGTAACAGTTAATTCTTTTTTAATATCATTAATTAAATCTTTATTATTGATACTTTTTTTTATAATATAACCTTCCTTTGTAATATAATTATTCATTATTATTATATAATTATATTAATATTTGTTTTTATCAATATTTTTATTAGTTTTATACATAATAATACAAAAATTAATAACAATATTAATAATACATAATTTAATTTATTAACAGTAAAATGTTCAGTTTTACTTTCCCAATTTTTAACACTATTATAATATGATTTTTTATGATTTTCTAAATTTTCAGGATGAATTGTGCTATCATTACTTAATTTAGATACAAAATAAGGATATTTATAACTATAAGTTTTAAATAAATAAAATATATAACTATCTGCTTCGCATTTAGATTCAGGTAAAAATATGAATTTATTATTTTTATAAATTTTATTTATTACTTTAATTGCTGCAGATTTTGATAATATATATGCACCTGTGCCATAGATAGGAACATCTGGTGTTTTTAATGTAAAATCATTTGAAACTTTTTGTTGAGTAGTGCTGAATAACATTATTATTTCCCAATCAGAGGGTGCTTCTTTTACTATTTGAGATATAGGTTTATCCCAATATTTAGCAAAATCTAATGATATATCATCTTCACATATTAACGCATAATTATAATTTGATTGTGAAAATTTTAATATAGTATTTAAATGAGATAAAGTACATGCATATTCATAAATACTACATTTTTTATTTTGTTGATTAATTATATATTTATTAATATCTTCCATCTTCATATTTTTCCCATCAACCGCTGTTATTCTTTCATTTTTAATATTAAAATTACTTAATAATTCTTCCATTTGGTTTTTTCTATTATAAGACCTATCCAAATTAATCCAATAAATAATATCTATAAAATCTAAATATTTATTACCTACGGTTTTTTTATTTATCATATAATTATATGGATAAATTATCATATAGTAAATATAAAAAAATGAAATATAAATACTTGCAATTAAAGAAATTATTTGGGGGAAATCCATTATCTTATGCTGATATAACTAAATCTTTAGGTAATTCAAAATTAATAGGAAAAGGCACATCAGGTTGTGTATTTTCACCACCATTAAAATGTGACCATCCAAATTGTTCTGATTTAAGATGTTTTAATGGTGTATCAAAAATAATGAATTATCGTAAAGCAGAATTAGAGATAAAGATGTATGAAATTTTAAATGTTGATGAAATAGATAAAGAAATGGTTTTTCATATAGGTGCTCCTCATTTATGTGTCCCTAAAATAGAACATGTTCCAAGTATGTGCAGTTTTATATCAAAACCATTAGGATTATTAATTTATGAAAATGGTGGCGAAAACGCATTTAATGTTTTAAATAGAATAAATAATCAACAAGAATCATTAAAAAACAAAAATTTTAAAATATTTTTTAACAATTTAAAACATATATTATTAGGATTAAAACTATTTCATAATAATAGAATATCGCATTTTGATATAAAATTAGATAATATAGTTACAGGACTTAATAATATTAATTTTAGATTAATTGATTTTGGATTATCTATTAATTATAATTGTGAATTAAATGATTTAAATATATTCAATGGTTCTAATGGAATTATTTATGATTCATTTAAAAAATATTTTAATGAAGATAATCTTATATATAGTTATTATCCTGTTGATTTTTATTTAGTATCATTTCTTAATAAAAAAACATTAAATGAAGAAGATCTAGAAGACTTAAAAAAATATATTAATGCATATAATATAGACATATTAGAGGTTTATAATAATTATAATTATATTGTTAATACTTATGGAAAAAATGATTTTACACCAGATAAAATCTATTTAGAATTAGTTAAACTACTAAATAGACCATTTGATAAAATAATATTAAGAATTATACAAACAGTTGAATCATTTCAATTTGGATTTTTATTATTAGATTTACTTTGTTATTTTCCTCAATATAAAGAACATATTGAAAAATTTATAAATAAAACAAAAATATTACATTTTAATCCATTTGAAAGAACACCAGTTGGTCAATTATATGAAGAATTTATAGAATTAAAATAGTTAATTATCTGAATCTGTAAATTCACTATTAATATGAACATCCTCATTATTATTATTTTCTGTATCTATTAAGTTTTCTTCAGTACTCGATTCAGATGATTCACTTGATTCAATTTCTTGATTATTTAATTTATTAAAATTATTAAAATTAGGATAATAAATATCAGATTTTTCATATTGGTCATCATTTAATTGATTATATAGAATCAAAGCCATTTTAGATGCTTTCTGCTCTCCATCTTTTTTAGATACACCATTACCAAATGAAAAACACAATTCTTTCCAATTCTTAGATTTAAGAAATTTATTTTTATCAGATACACTTAAGGTATTCTTTTCAACACCCATAATATAACTACGTTTATGAGGAGGTCCTTCAAAACCAATCATATGATATTCTGGAAATTTCCATCTCATACTATGATGATAACGAAGAAGACGGTCTTTATAATTATTATCGCGGTATAATTTATCAGAATAATCAATCATTGTTTCCAATAAATTTAAAATTAATAAACAACTAGGTTCAAACCCATTACTAAGAAATAATGCACCCATAAATGCTTCAAATACATCTTCGTGGATTTTCTCTGTATTACGTCCATTTTGTAATTCAATCTGTTTTGAAATAATAAAATATTTACCTAAACCTAACTCTTTTGATAAAACAGCTAGATTTTTCTTATCTTCAATTTTTGTTTGAAGTCGTGTCATAAAACCTTCATCCTCTTCGGGATAACGATTAAATAGATAAAATGAAACAACAATTTTAACTACACGATCCCCAAAATATTCTAATCTTTCATAACTATTATCTCGTAACTCCATTAAATTAGATGGATTACCCATCTCATTACGAGAACATTTTAAAATCTCATCAGTAAATACATCTTTTTTAACATATGACTTGTGACAAAATGCTTGATGAAAATATTCAATATGATTTACTTTATCAATTTTAACATTATAATTGTTCAATATATTAATAATATCCTTCTCACTGATAAGAATATTATTCATATTATAAGGTATATGATATACTTCTTCTGTGCCATCATCTTTATTAATAATTACACCGGTTTCTAAATAATTGGTCTTCATTAATATTTAAATCATTAAGTTTTTAAACATAAATAATCAATTTTTATTTCTTAACCTTTTACCTCACAATCAATTTTTTTATTATATTATATAATAATGAATATAGAAAGAATATGTATAACTTTAATAACAAGGTTATTTTTTGATTCAAGTAAAGGTGGATTAGATAAAGGTTTATTAAGTTCTATTAAGGAACAATATGATTTGGAAAATATATCTATTAGATATTTCAAGCAAAGTGATAAAGATAGACCTCACGTAATGTTACATATTATACCAAGAAACACTAATTATAAATTGTCTGGTAATTTTATATTAGATGAAGGTAGAATTATATTTAATATAAAAAATAAAGATGACAGTGATACTGGATTATTATTTGAATATATTATTGATACTCAAGATAATACAATTAAACATGTATATAAATTAACAGACTCAAAGCCTCCAAGAATACATAATACAAGTGTATTTTCATCAAATTTTGTAAAATTAAGTAATCCATATTATACAATTAATAAATTATTAGAATTAATTAAAAAATCTGATAAACCTAATTTAATTAGAATTATTAGTAGTCTTGAAGAGGCTCAATATGCATTAAGATATATAATAGAACATCGCACAGATTCAATGTTACGAGAATTAAAATTGGATTTAAATGATATTACATATGCATCTAAAGTATTTACAGATGCAAAAAGTAAAAAAGCATTTGATAAAAAATTAAGATTGAAGTTTGCATATTACAGTAGATTTATGAGAAGAAATATTAAAATATATTATCCAGAAAATTTATATGAAATACCTCAAACTAAAGAAAATTATGTAACTAATAATTTTTATACGAATAATCTCGCAACCCGTTATGGTAATTATTATGAAGATATAAGACAAGTGTTCCTAAAAAAATTTATGATATCAAAATTAAATCATTATTCTATAAAAGTAGAAGAATATATTATGCCTTTCGATTTTAGATTTCAAAAACCATTTACATCAACAGATATTTTTCTTCATTATTTTGGTAAAAGACTATCTTCTATGGATAAATTTAATTTAACTACTGTTGAAAATGTTAAAAATTTATTTTCATACATAGAATTAGTTAAATCTGTAATGTTTATGTTTGTTAGTTTATATAATAAAATACCTAAAGTTGGAACTAATACATTAAACTTAAATATCAAACTACATCAATTATATCCTTGTTTATCCTGGACAAAATCAATATCAAGTGAAGTTATTAGTGAAATAAATATTACTATTAATACTAATATAAGTAAAAAAGGAATAAATGTTGATATAACATTATGTAAAACTAAATGCAAACCATTAGAATGTTTAGATGTAATAGAAATACCATACAAAAATGAAATATTACCAATCAATATTAAGAAAATGCATCCTAGTAAATTTACTACGTTAAAAGGAACAACAGAAGAAATTTATAAATCATTAGAAGATAATCGTAATATACCATTAGAAGTATTTATTAATAGTATCGAAGGTGCGTTTTTATCTAATAATTTAAATGAAAGATTTCTATCATCTTTACGTAAAAGATATTATGAAACCGATGATTTTAGTAATAAAGACGAAACTCTTTGTGTAAATGAACAAAAAGAATTAAGTGAAGAAGATTATTTACAAAACTTTCCACAAATATTAGGTCAAGAACAAGACGTATCTACAGAAATTATTAAACCACCTGTATTTACAGATGAACATGAAGATGAAGATATTGAATTAGATGAAAATGGATTAGATGAAAATGGATTTCCAGAAAATGAAAATATACCTGTTCAATATTCAGAAGTTTTAAAACCAGTCTCATTTATACAATTAGAAGAACATATAAAACTTCAATCTGAATATACAAATTTATTAATTAAATTATTAAAACTACAAATTGAATATAATAAATTAAGCACTAAAAGAATGGCTAAATCTAGTGAATATAATAAAATTAAATTACAAATTACAAATTTAAATAAAGAATATAAAGAAATTAATCTAGATTTAGAAGAAGAACGTTACATTAATTATGATGAAGAATTAAATCCTGATGAAATAGAAGCATATTATGATGAATTGGAACAATATCGCGATGAATTATATGATAAATTATATGAATTAAAACCTACATATGAAAAACTATCAATAGAATATAATGAAATAACAAATGAAATGAGGAAATTATCTAGTATATTTATAATTTATTATGAAAATAAGATAAGTGATTTAATTAAAAATAACCCAGATGTTAAATTTACTAAATCTACAATTATTTTACAATTGGAACAAGAAGAAAAGAAAACACGCATTATTATTAAATCTGTAGAAGAAGCAAATATAGAAGAAGATATATTAAAAGGAGAAGAAGCGCTTGAAGAATTATCAGAAGAGAAAGGTATTGATATAGGTTATAATTCTTCTATTAGTAAATTAAAAGATAAAATACTTGATGGATTAAGTGATGTAGCAAAAGGTTTAATAGCTGTTAAAAATAAAGCAATGAAAACAGAGATAGAAACAACTGTTAAAGAAAAATACGATGAACAATTACTTAATACTGCACTTAAAGAATTACAATTAAACCAAGAAAAAGCCTTGAAAAGAATAGAACAAGAAAGACAGGCACAAATTGAAAAATTTGCTCGTGAAGATAGGAGATTTAAAAGTGAATTAGAAAGTATGGAACAAGAATTATCTATACGAAGAACACTAGAAGAAAGACAACAGGAAATAGAAAATAATCAAATAATTTTTGCAAAGAATGAAAGATTTAAATTAGAAAATGATGAGATATTACAATTAGAATTACAAATAAGAGAAAAAGAATTACAAAGACTTGCAGAAGAAGAACGTTTATTATTAGAGCAAATTGAAAAAGAAAGAAAGGAACGTGCTTTATCATGGGAGTCAAAGATAAGAGAATTAGAACAATATATTGAATCTCAACAAGCCAAACTAGATAAAATACCTACATTACATAAATATCGTTATAGAATATATAAATTAACAATATTAATAAAAAATGCTCAAAGATTATTAGATAATGAAATTGCATTAAGAAGATATAATGAAAAAATATATAAACTAGAATTAGATTATGAAATTGCAAAAAAAAATAAAGACTCTACTGAAGAATATTTAAAATCTCCAAATGGACAACTAAATAGAATGGCATTAAATGCTGTTAAAAATGTAAGAATATTACAAGAAAGTATTGAAGAAATTGAAAATAAAATAGATACAATTAAGGAATTTGTTAAAGCTCAAAGAGAAAGATTAAATGAACAATATAGATTAGGATTAATAAAAACATTACCTGATATAGATGAAGCTTTATTAAAACATAAAAACGAATTGATTGCTTTAATAAAAACAACCAAACAAAAAATTAAATAGAATTTAAAAATATTCTAAAAGAAATTTAATGTGTTTATTAATATAATTAAAATTTCCTAATTATATTAATGGCAAGTATAATTAATTCATATTTAAATGCACGTGCTCCTGATAATACTATAAAACCTTTATCAGCAAGTATCATTACTTCTACTGGAAAATATGCATTAAATGTAAATATTCCAGGTGGAATAAATGTTAATCCACCACCAACACAAGCAATTAGTGGTTCTATAACAGTTAATAACACTACTACTAATCCAGTAATATCTGCATTATATACTAGCACTGGAACAGCTTTAACATCAACTAATATTACAGGTGGTATAAAAGCATTAGATGTTAATTTAGCAGGAGGTAATATTACATTAGATAATGTTAGTAGTAAAACTTTAGATGGTGCTGGTAATAGTATTACATCAACAGTTGTAACAACAGGTATAAGAGCATTAGATGTTAATTTAGCAGGTGGAAATATAAGCGTTGGTTCTGTAAGTGTTAGTAATTTTCCAACTACTCAAGCAATTAGTGGGTCTGTTAGTGTTAGTAATCTACCAACAACACAAGCTATTAGTGGGTCTGTAAGTGTTAGTAATTTTCCGACTACAATAACCGTAAATAATATACCAATAACACAGGCTATTAGTGGGTCTGTTAGTGTTAGTAATCTACCAACAACACAAGCTATTAGTGGATCTGTTAGTGTTAGTAATTTTCCGACTACAATAACCGTAAATAATATACCAATAACACAGGCAATTAGTGGGTCTGTAAGTATTAGTAATTTACCAACAACACAGGCAATTAGTGGGTCTGTAAGTGTTAGTAATTTACCAACAACACAGGCAATTAGTGGGTCTGTAAGTGTTAGTAATCTACCAACAACACAGGAAATTAGTGGGTCTGTTAGTGTTAGTAATTTTCCAACAAATATAACTGTTAATAATTTTCCAACTACACAGGCTATTAGTGGAGCTGTATTTATAAGTAATAATATAACTAATCCAGTAATATCTGCACTATATACAAGCACTGGAGATGCCTTAACATCTACTTCTATTACAGGTGGTCTTAAAGCATTAGATGTTAATTTAGCAGGAGGTAACATAACGTTAGATAATGTTAGTAGTAAAACACTAGACGGTGCTGGTAATAGTATAACTTCAACAGTTGTAACAACTGGAGTTCGTGCATTAGATGTTAATTTAGCAAGTGGAACTGTTAGTATTGGCTCTGTTTCTGTTAGTAATTTCCCAACAACTCAAGCCATTAGTGGTGCTGTAAGTATTAGTAATTTTCCAACAACTATAACTGTAAATAATTTCCCATCAACACAGGCCATTAGCGGGGCAGTATCAGTTAGTAATTTCCCATCAACACAAGCCATAAGTGGTTCTATATTAGTTTCTAATAATACTACTAATCCTGTTGTATCTGCTTTATATACTAGTATTGGTGATGCATTAACATCTACAACAGTTGCAACAGGTATTATAGGTGTAGATACAGCATCTGCATTATATACAACAGATGGAACAACAAGAACAGCATTGGCTACCACCCAAAATGATAAAATATCTACATTTCCATTAGCTACAAATGCGATAGGATTAAACATGTATGTCATACCATCAAAAACAAAAACATTTAGTTTTAATGCTTATACTAATAATACAGGTGGTAATGCTATGCTCGGTTCAATAAATACATCTATAACATTTTCATTTTTTAATTATGGATTAGCAAATCCAAAAGTTATATCAGTAGTAAGAAGTTCAACAACATCAACAACATTAAATGCTACAATTAATTATATTGATGCATTAGGAAACGAACAAACTTATGTATATCCTGCACCATTACCTACAGTTATAACACAAATCCCAAATATAACAATGATTTCTATTAATAGTTGGAAAACAAACACAACTTTAACTACAAATGATGTAATTAGTTTATGTAGTGGCAATAGTATCACTTATGCGGTGTCAGGTGGTAGTTATTATCAAAATAATAATTCGCAATTTACATGTCCTAATAATGCAATTGCATGGGTTCAAAATGTTTCATTTTATTCAAATACAGTAGACAATTTAAGATTATTTAAATGGGATGTTAATGGAGTAAGAAGCACTATGTTCTCATGGACGAATGCCTCAAATTTTAATTCTAATGCTACAGGTGAATATGGTTTTGGTGGTTATATTACAGCAGGAGAAACAATTGGATGGGGAGGTGAGTTATCTACTACAAGCAAATTAGTATATTCAAATATAGTTGTAAGATATTTATAAATGGGTAATTTGAATGACACAAATAATTTAAATATATGAATAAATATATTATTATATATGTCTAATCAATCTGTTGCAGATGAAATCAAAAATTTATTTATAGCTGAATTAAAAAATACTAATGAATGGCAGGAAACAATATTATTATCTAATTATATTAAAAAATCAATTATAGATCCAGGTGTAATGTTAAATATTATATATACATTTAGTCAACCAATGAATGTTGATATATTTAAACTCGCTTTTAAAGTCCAATTTGGATTTCAAAATGATAATATAAGCGATATTCAATGTATTATCAATATGATGGACTTTTTAAATTAAATATTCTAAAAATTAATAATTATTAATATTAATGAATTTAGAATCAATATTAAAGCAAAAAAATATAAAATTAAGTGATAAAATAAAAAACAATAAAAATGGTCTTGAAGTTGATTTAAATTTTATATCAAAAGCTTATAATATAAAAAACTCAATTGAATTCCTTTTCAAAAACCATTTTTCAAATATATTCATGCATCCTAAACAATTAATGAATTTATTTAATGATATAATAATTAATAAAGACTCCATTTTTTATGATAATAATGTTTATACTTATTCTAATTTTATTAAATATATTAATAAATTAACAATTAATGAAATTATTAATTTAACAATAAAAGAAGAAATTAATTTATTAAAACAAACAGAATTGTTATTACTAGTTTATATTGGTAATATAAATACAGGAAATATATTAATTGAAAAAATTAAAAAATACAAATTAATACAAGATTTTGCAGTTGTTTTTATTATTAATAATAAAATAACTATAAATATCAATCAGCAGGATTTTGATAACTACGCAATATATAGATGTAATGAATTTGGTAATGATATTGTCCCAACATTATTGGTATATAATCAGCTCAGCCGAAGGCTAGATATAAATTTTGAATACATTATTAAACTTCATACAAAAGGTAATAATTATTTTAATCGTGGAATTGATTATTTATTAGATAAACCATTAAATGAATTATTAAAAAAAAATCAAGGAATAGGAAAAATTAGTAATACTATTAGTTTAAGTTATAAAAACATTAAAACTGATAAATTTAATTTAAATTTATATACAAAATATAAAAATTTAATTAACAAAGAATATTTTTCAGTTGCAACTATTTTTTTAATTAAAAAAGAATATATTTTAAAAGTATTGAATTTTTTATTAGATAATTATAAATATTGTGTTTTTAATAATATGTATGATGATAATAGTTTAAATCGTAATGAGAGTTACGTGCATTTTATAGAACGTCTTTTTGGATTAATCTAATAATATAGTCGCTGTTTTACCAAATTTAAATCCTAATTTTTCTAATTCTTTTTTATGTTCTTCTACATATTTTGATAATTTAACTTCGATTGCATAACTTGTTAAATCATCAATTCCTTCATATTTACCTTTTTTCTCTTTTTTAACTACATAATCAAAATCTCTTTGAACTATGTTTTTAATTTCATTGATTATAAATTTAATTCTATCTTCTAAATTATAAGGAAATTCATATTTTTTATGATTAGCTGGAACCATCACATATGTAATTTTATTATCATCTTTACTAGTGCTATATTTTTCTAAATATAATAATAAATGTTTTATATAATCACACATACTTTCTCTAGTTCCTAAATTTATTTTTAAATTATTTTTTATATCAGAGCTGATTGTTTTTTCTATCATATTTTCTAATTTTTTAATTATCTTTAATAAGGAATCTTTATCTTTAGAAGTTGCACAAACAGCACCAGTTAATGAATAGATACCTGTTCCACGTTTTTTATCTGCAGATTTTTTCATCTGAGGACGAACTTTAAATATATCATCACTTTCTGATACAAATTTATTTAAATTCATACTTATTATACCAACAATAAAGTTCTCATCTCTCTTTTCGTAATAATCCATTGTTGTTTCAAAATCATATTCTTTTTTAACTTTTGAGGAAGTCTCTTTCTTTTCCTCAACTTCTTTAACTTTTCCAAATTTATTCTCAACATAATTCTTAACTGATGTCATATTTTCTGCATCAAATTCATAATTAGTTCTATAATATAATGGAATATTTTCATTATCATCAAATGGTTGGAATATATAATATTTACCTCTTTGGATTAAATAACCAGGTCTATTATATTTATCATAAATTGTATCTTTAAGATTATTAAAGTCATTTTCAGTGCGAGGCATCATGTCTTCTAAAGCTTTATCTAAAAAGTAATTATCAAATAATTCTTCTTGTTCTTTTTTATATGAACTTCTAATAATACTATTAAGTTCTTTGTATAAATATACATGTTTAAATTTATATAAATCTTTTAGTTTTTGTTTAACAATATCAATTTCAGATTTTGCCAAGTTATCATTAAATGTATTATGATCAATGTCTTTTTTATCTAAAGTTTTATAAGTACCAGATTTGGAATCATAATATTTATCATTTAATTTTTTATCATGACATTTGAAATCACATTCCATAAAATCACATAGGGCTGGACATATTTTCTTACCTGCACGAACATTTGCTAATGTTGGTTCATGACAATCTTTATATTTTTCTATTTCTTCAGGAAATTTATTGCCGTTTAATAAAAGCGGGCAATCAATAGCGACTTCTTTTAATACTCTCTCAACTCTTTTTACTAATATATATTTAATTTCTGCTTTTTGATATAATACTTCATCTGTAGATAAACCTTTTTTTAAACCAGCAACATATCTATATACATTAACCTTTGGAAATCTATATTTATCATTAATTAATGCCATATGTTTGCAATTACGAATAGCACGTCCAATAACTTGATCTACTTTACCTAAATTATAATGAACATCTAATATATGAACTTCGCGAACATTTTCTAAAGTAATACCTTCATTCATAACTTTACTACCTAAAACAAATTTAAGATTAGTTCCTTCTTTGTTATCAGGTTTATTAAATATTTGACGAATTATTTTTTGTTTAATTTCTGGAATATCTTCCCCAGTTTCATCAGAACCTCCTGTAATAATAATAAAAGTTGCTGGATGGAATTCACTTGTAGGTTTTTTTTGTTTCTTAAATTCTTCAAATGTTAGCCCTGTTCGCGAATCTATGGTGTTATCACTAATATTATATCCAGAAGATTTACTACTATCTTCATTATATTCTAAATATCCATTTATTTTAAGAACTTCTGCAAACAATTCAATACCACCTGCTTTAACTAAATTACTATAAATAAATGCAGTCTGAGCTCCTTTTTTCCCATCAACTAATTTATTTAATTTTTTTAGACATTTATAGAATTTAGATGAAAAATGTTTAAGATATTTAAGTTTTAAAATATTACCAGTTATATTTTTATTTTCAGTATCAGATATAAAATTATTTAAATCTTCTTTATCTATTTTATTATCAAATAGTTTTTTATTAATTTGTTTAATTAAATCATCTTTGTTCTTTAACTGTCCTAATACTTTAATTAAACCTTCATTACTATGATATCCTTTTAATTTACCATTACTATCTAATCCAGGATAAACAAAATTTGCTGCTGCAGACGAAGCTCTATCTAATGTATCATCAAAATTTTTTGTTGCATCATTATAACTATCTAATTGAAATTCTTGCATATCACATTTGATTACCGGAGTAAATAATAATCCATCTGATATTTTACCTTTATCAACTCTATCAGCAAAAATATAAGGAATATTACCTCTAAAAAAAGAAATATAACCAGATGCTTTCTCTCTAAGATATTCTTCACCACCTTGTTTAAATTTCATTTGATAATTTTTTTCACTAGTAAAAACATTATCACGTTTAATTTGGTCATCAATTGGTCTTAAAAAGTTTAGTATATCAATAATATCATCTGCTAAATTTTTCATAGGTGTTGCAGACAATAATATTAATCTTAAATTTTTAGAATTTTTTATAATTTTTTTAAGGGCTTCGCCATACTCATTACCAGTAATGTTATGAGCTTCATCTACAATTAATATAGTATTATCCATATTAGTAATTTTATCAACAACTTGTTCTCTTTCATATTCACCTTCTTCTGTTCTTTTATAACTAGTTTTTATTTTATTACCAGTATCATCAATAATTTTTTTTTCAGCAATTTTTTCCCCTAATACTTTTTTATAGAATGTTTTGTAAGAAATAAGTTTATAATATTGAAGTGCATTATAAATTGCTATTTTATTTTCTCTATCTTTTTCAGGATCAGTTAATTGTTCTAATAGTTGTTTATTTTTAAGATAAGTTTCTCCAGTGCAAAATAGTAATTCTCCTTTGAAATTTTCAGTAATATTAGGACCAGATGTTAATACAAAAATTTTTGTATTATATTTAACTGCTTGCTCTTTAAATTGTTCTGCTATAGATATAGCAGTGCATGTTTTACCTGTTCCAGTGCCATGCATAATTAACAAACCTTTATAATTAGTATCTGGTGATAAAAAATTAGTGGGTATAATTTGTTGTTCTCTAAGTTTAAAATCTCCTCTACACATTTCATTACGATAATTCTCAATATCCTCATAAGACTCCAATTTTTTTCTTTTTGGAATTGTATGGTAATAGAATTCTCTTTTTTTAAATGTTTTCAATTGGAATTCTTCATCATTTGTTTCTGGATAATTTGCCATAATTATTAATATACTAGATTTTTATATTATCATTGCAAATTACCTAATTTATAAGAGGGAACTAATATTATAATATATTATTTATTATTTATTATTCGATTGATAATATTAATAATATATTATAATAATATTATGAATAGAGAAAGAATTCAAAAAATAAATGATTTAATAAAAAAAATAAAAGATAGAGACATATTAAAAGAAATCTTTTTATTAGTTCAATCTGATTCAAACGCAAGTTATTCTCATAATAATAATGGAATATTTTTTGATTTAACAATTTTAATGCAAACAACATTAGAAAAGATAGAAGAAATAGTTAGAAATAATTTAACACAAACAACTACACAAACAGATAGTGAAATAATAAACTAACTAGTTATAATTAAATGATTCTTATAATAAATAGAATTTTTATTGCACTCGTTTATCATTAATCTAGAAAGTAATTCATATTCATTAAATTCTTTTAACAAATGTAATAAACTGGATGTTAATTTAATAGTATTATTTTGAGTTATAATAGAACTACTCAAAATAATAGAGGGATTTTTAAATTCAACTATTCGAGCATATCTATCTATATTATTTATATTTAATTTTATTCTAACATCCTTATCATAATTAAATACAATATAACAATCAATTGGTATATAAGTTTTATGAATATTGCAATAAATTTTATCACAAATAGTTTTAAAATTATTTATTTTTGTGATAAATTCTTTTCTTTCATCTAATACAAATATATTATTAAATTGTTTATCAAGTGTAGTTAGTATATAAATAGAAGGAATTACAAAAACCATATTATTACTTATATTTTGAGTAACTAATCCATATAATCCATTAGTATTATTATATATAGGTTCTCCGCATATTAAATTATCTGTTGAATTTTTTTTAAAAATATTATACATGACTACTGGATTTCCTGGAATTTCATGAATTGGGTTGAATATATTTTGAATGAATTTTAATTTAATATTATTATTAATACATTTTTCATTAATGTCTAAATCTTTTTTAATAAAATGTTTAAATACAAATACATTCTCATGAACAAAACTAAGTGGAATAATTAACAAATCATTCCATTTAGAAATAATAAAGTTATTAATAATAATATTATTAATTTTAACATATTTAACTGGCAAACCACGATATATAGTAACAATATAATAATTGTTCTTATAATTGATATGAATACCCTTATAATTGATAATATATTCATCATCAATACCGTCTAAAACTAATTCTACATTAACTGTATTCGAGTTCATTTTTAAATACTATTATGGTTAAATCATAAAAATATCAATTTTTATACTATATTAAATAAATCTCTATTATTAAGAAAAAATTGTATATTAGGTAAATTATCATTATTTAATAAAAATCTTTCATAAGAATAATTTGATATATTTTCTCTAACTATTTTAATTACATAATCCCATTCTTTACCAAAAAATACTTTTGTATTAACCTTACTATCTACAACATTATATAGAACATTTTTTATATAATAATTATTATAATGAATTGGGAAATAAGTTGTTAATTTAGTAATATCTATATTATAAATTATACTCATTTGATCATTGGCATAATTATTATAACCAATATAATTACTAATATTTTTAACTAATGTATTAAAATATGTAACTGGCTTATTATCAACTTTAATTGTAAATAATGGTTTTATTTTGCAGTCAAGATAATTCATATTTTTATATACATTATTGAACATTACTGAAAAGAATAAGGGCTGACTAATAAAAAATACTAAATTTAATTTTTCTTCTGGTGTATTTTTTGTAATAGGTTTTAATAAAGATGAATTTAATTTCTTTGCCCATTCAAATGGATTTAATTTATTATATCTTTCATCATATTCAATGTTAGCTGTATATACTAATAATGATAAACTAATTAAATTATTAAAATAATTCATAACTGTTGTATAATTTAAATAATTATTATTACATACGTTTATTATTTTTTCTTTATTTTTTAATAAATCTTCTTTTAATATATTTTTAAATTTATTAGATGATTTTAACCAAAATAAATAACCTAGTTTATTGTCTAATCTTCCATTATTTTTTAAATTTGTAATAATATCAAGTGAATCTTTTATTTCGTATAAATTATTATTATTATAATTACTAACTATATTATCAAATTGATTTTTAAATTTATCGAATATTGTTTTATTATTAAATAAATTAAATATAATTAATTCTTTTAGTTGTTCTCTGAGTGTTTTACATATATTATATAATGAAGTTATATCTGAATCTGAACCAAAGATATTAAGAACTTCTGTATAACAAAGCAAATTATTTTTAGACATAATTAATGAAGATATATTACCATTTATTGTATTAAGCATACTAATTATTTCACATCCTTCATATAACATATTATAACCACTTAATAATAATAAAACAACAGAATACTTGTCAGTAAGCTTTGTAATACTAATAACTTCATTAACTTTATCAAATAAATGTGTTTTTAGTAATGTAGTATAGTCATTATCTTTAGAAGGTACTAAAAATAATTTATTTCTTGTTATAAATTCAAATGATAAATAGTTTTCTGTTTTAATATTGTCAATTAATATTTTATCAAAATAAATAATATTTCCTAATATATTTCTAGTAATTTTATATTCAAAAGGATGAATTATATACAAATTACATTTCAAATCTAATAAATCATAATAATCATACCCATTAATATCTCTATTTAAATAATTTGGAAAACGTTCGCCAGTTAATTCATTAAATGGATAAAAATATTTTTCATCTGGAGGTAAGGTACACATTAAAAATTGATTTAACAATAAATTATAAATTTTTAATAAACTAATTTTTCTAAAATAATCCACATTTCTCATATTTTTTTCAATATTATCATAAAATTTTTTATATAAATATGGATTAAAATTATCATCTAATATATAAAATTTATTTCCAATTGTTAATAATTTTAAAAATCCCATATAAATAAAATCTGATGTTATTTTATATTTAATTTTTACATTTTCTCTTTTACCTTTTCCATACATATGATATACATGACCATCTGCTACTCTACCAACACGACCCTTTCTTTGAATTCTACTTGATTCTGATATTTGCTCCAATGTTATATTATATGAATCTGAATCTATTGAATAAATATTATTTTTTGCATAACCTGTATCAACTACAAATCTAAGAGTATCAATTGTAATAGAAGCTTCTGCTACGTTTGTTGCAACAATTATTGCCCTTTTATAAGAACCACTTGGAACATCGTTTATTTCTTTCCAAGTCTCACCCCATTCACTTGATATATTTATTTTTTTATTTCTTATTTTTGATATATTTTTATCAATATCTTCAATAATTTCTTTATATCTTGTATTCATTCTTGAATAAAACGGTAAAGCAATTATATAAGAGGGTGTTGTTTTATTTAATTCATCAACAGCTTGTTTAATATCTTCTTCACCAACTGAGAATAATAATATATCTCCTATATCAGATTTATTACAAATATTTAATATTGTTTGATAACTCTTTTTTTGCGCTATTTCTGCATTTTTTTTCATATCTGAACTAAATAGTTTTTCTATATCTTCATCATAATATTCATAAATTTTATATGGAAATGGTTCTTTAGGAATTGAAATATGAACTCTCCTATCCAAATAATAACAATTTATAAAATATGATTCAATATTTTTTATAGATGAACCTAATAATGGATGCAATACTAATGGTTGTTTAATTGGATGAACTATATTATCATTAACTAATTTGTAGTAACTTCTATAAATAGGTTCATCGTCATCCATAGTTGCAGATACAATAATTAATCTAATAGAATTATTTATCATACATGTAGTTCTCATTAATGTTAAAATTATATCCATATTTGTATTATGTTCATGTGCTTCATCTATCATTACAACATCATAAATATTATCTAAACTATAAGCTGCATCTGTTTTATTATCATTAAAAATTTGAAATTTCATATACGGATTTGTTATTAATGATTCAAGTAAAGAACCATCGGTCATTAAAGTTAATGTTAAATGGTCATTATATTTTTTAAGATGATTATCATTTGCATGCTTATATTGAATATAATATTCATCACTTTTGTATTCTAAATTTGAACTAAATTTTTTTTCAAATATATCAACACCCATTTCTTTTGCAATTCTTCTTGCATTACCAACAGTAGGAGGAATACGTGGTTGAGTGCAAACTATTCTACCATCATTTTTATAATCATACATTTTCAAAGCATATAATGTTAATTTAGGGACTTGAGTTGATTTACCAGTCCCTGTAGAACCAGTTACATACAATATAGAATGATTAATATAATGATTAAAATAATTAATTTGAGACATCCAGTCATTTGCATAATATGTATAAAAAACCATTTCTGATGTTAATTTATCTATGTATTTTTTATTATTATATTCTTTCAATTCATTATAAGGTCTATTTGTTAAAAAATAGTTTGCTGTTAATAATTGTGGATTATTATTAAAAAATATGTTTAAATTATTTTTAATTATTTTATTTTTAATATTTGTATCATTGCTTAATAATTTATTATCAGTTAAATCAAAATTAATATTAAATTCTGATAATAATCCATTATCAGATAAATATTCCCATGGTAAATCATTTTTAATTGAATTCCAAGCGTTTTCTAATAATACCATTGTTTCATTAAAATATTCAATATCATCATTATAATCTATCTGTTCTTGTATTTCTATATTTCTTTTAATATTTAACCATCTAATTTCTGGATTAAAATAAAAAAGTAAAAATCTAGCAGCATTATCTTCAGATAAGTTTTTAAAAATATTACCTTTGTATAAAAATTCATTATCATCTACAAGTGGATTATATTTTATTGTATGACATAATGTTTTTGAAATGTTATATAAATTTTTTAAATTCATTTTTTTATCAGAATAATCTACTAAATTAAAAAAATCCATTTTAATTTTATAAGATTTATCAGTGGTTTTAGTTAAATATTTAGAATATGGTGTTAATCTGAATTGATTCAATGTTTCTTTTAAATAAGTAAATATATCTATGTAATCTAATTTACTAAAACAATTAATAATTATTCCATTTGTAATATTTTCATTACTCACTTCTCCTATATCGAATTCAGGTGTATCATTTGCATTTATAAGTTCAGAAAGAGGTTCTACTATTGCTTTATTAATTAATAATGAATTAGAATAGTTAAAACACATGAAAATAATAATATTTAATAAAATATTACATTCCCAATCAATATCTAAATAAACTGGGATATTGTTTGATAAATTATTAATACAATCCTTTATGCTTTTATCAAATCTGTTTTTATCATCAGGAGCTAAACTATAATAATCAGTATTATTAATAATAACACCAATGTTAATCATTTTTGTTAAATATTGAATCATATAAAAATATTGTCCCTTTACTTTTTGACAAAATATAGTCCATTTTATTTTTTTTATTGAATTATAATATCCATTTGTTAAAACATTATAATAATCACCTAAATAAAGTCCATTACTTGTTCTAAATGTATTCCATAAATCAAAATATTTTTTGGTCATAAAATTTGGTAGTAAAGAAGAATTGAGTTTATTTAAATTATCAATATTAATTTTATATAAATGACTATCTTTATAATCAACTGTTGGTAAAATATTAATAAAATTAACAATATAATAATCACCTATATATATCCCTTTACTCTCTTTAAATGTATGAAATGAATCATAAAAATTTATTATAAATTGGTTTGGTTGTAATAAATAAGTTAAATTATTAATTTCATTAATAGTAGTTTTATATAAATGGCTTTGTTTATAATCAACTATAGGTATGATATTTATCCAATTAACATATAATTTACCATTAGTAATTTTAATAGTTTCTAACATAGATACAAAATTATTTTCAATACAATGATAAATCGTATGTTGATTATGTTCATATAAATCTAACAAAATATCATTTTTATCATTTAATAATCCTAATGTAAAATTACTAAATGGGAAGTATTGTTTTATTATATCCTTCCTTTCTCTATTTAATATTTTATTACTAATAGTTTTTTTATCATCTGATTTAAATATAATATCAGTTAAATTAACTAATTTATCAAAATTATTATCTCCAATGTAAGGAATTAATGTTAAAACTAATGATGATATATCTCTAGAATTATTTTTAGTCCATTGTTGATAACCTTTGTTTTTTGAGAAATTAAATTTAACACTAATATCTTCTATTAAATATAACGTTAGTTTATGTAAAATATTCATATCATATTTATTTAATAAAGGAAATAAACTTTGTATTGAATCAAATATTTCTGATTTAAAGTATTCTTCAATAAATACAAATTTATATTTATCTATTTCTGTAATTAAAGTTGATATCATTATATTAATATTATATTAATAGATAAATATTATTTATCTATTTATATATAATTATGCAAGGTTCATTAATGCAGCTCGCTGCATTTGGGTTACAAGACTTTTTTTTAGTTGAAGAACCACAAATGACATATTGGAAGAATTTATATTTTCAGCATACTAATTTTACAATTGAATCAATTCAACATTCTTTTACAGGTAATCAGAATTTTAGTAATCTAATATCATGTACAATACCAAAAGATAATGGAGATTTAATGGGAAGAACTTATATAAGTGCAAATATTAGTAATATTAATGCAACTGTTAATAGTAGTTCTTGGGAATGGGCAAATAAAATCAGTAATCCATCTAATTTTAATGATATTTATAGTCAAAGTATAAAAATATCACCAGATAATACATATGCTATTATTACTGGATTTTTTAGTGGAGAAATAGTATTTAATAATACTACGATTGGAGACTCAACTAAATCTTCTATATTTGTAGTTAAAACTGATATTAATACTGGGGAATTATTATGGATTAAAACAGCAACTAATAATAATAATATTGATACAGGAATGAATTTTATGGATGTATTTATTATGGATGATAATTCAATATTATTAACAGGATACTTTCATGATTTAATTAATTTTGATGGAACTATTTTAAATTCTAGTTCATTTCCTAACAATTATAATAGTTTTATTGTTAAATTATCAAGTGATGGCAGTGTATGGAGTAATATTATACATATTGAAAGCACGAATAATTGTGTATCTAAAAATATTTTTTACCTTAATAACATATACATTGCAGGTGATTTTAGTTTAGATTTAACTATAAATGGAACATCAATAGTATGTAATGAAAAACGAAATGGTTTTATTTGTTGTATTGATATACTAACATCTGATATAACATGGATAAATAAAATAAGTGGTCAGAGTAATAATAATAATTCATTAGTAAATATATCTACTATTACAAATAATGATGATAAAATAATTATAACCGGGACATTTAATATTGAAGTTAATTATGGTATAAATAGTTTAACTTCACACGGAAGAACAGATATTTTTATAATCAATATTAATTTAGATGGAACATTCAATTGGATAAATCAAATAGGAGGTGATTTAAATGAATTTACATCAACTGGATTTAATTATAATAGTAGGTCAGTTAAAATACTTAATAATGATATTATAATAATTGGTGTATTTTTTAGTAATATTGTAGAATTTGGCAATACCTTAACAATAAATGGCGATGGTAATAAAAATACATTTATTGCTCAATTATCATTATCAAATACTTGGAATTGGGCTATAAGTATTGATAATCCTGAAAATTGTATTAACACTTGTCCATCATCAATTTTTGCTAATAATGATAAAATATTAGTAACAGGTAGTTTTGGAAATCAAACTTATAATATTGGTAATACAACATTGACAAATTATGATAATACAGGAGATACTAATACTAGTGATACATATATTATTAATATAGATATAAATGGAAATATATTATGGGCGCTTAGTATTGGCGGTAGTAATACTGATTTTCCGGCAAATATAGATATATCAAATGATGGAACATATGCAATAGTATTAGGTTATTTTAATAGTTTGGCAATGTATATTGGTGATTATACGTTAAGAAATACATCTGCATTAACAAATACATATATTGCAAAATTAAATTTTACATCTATTAAACGTATAAATAGAGTTGGTTTCCAATTACTAAACTATGTAGAATTAAGAATAGGGGGAAAAACTATTGATAAACATTATTCAAATTGGATGTATATTTGGTCAGAATTATCTCATAATACTGATATGAAACAATTATTAGATAAAATGGTTGGAAATAAAAATGATAACAGTTCAAGTTATACATTAAATATTCCATTATTTTTTTCATATTGCAGACATTATAGTTTAGCAATTCCATTAATTAGTTTAAAACATCATGATGTTGAAATATATGTAAATTTAGAGAATAAATATAATATATTTGGTTCAGGTTCAACTGCGACTTTAGATAACATTAGTTTATGGATAGATTATTATTTTTTAGATACTAAAGAAAGACAAGAATTTGCAGAACAAAGTCATGACTATTTAATAGAGACAGTTCAATCACAAGAAGAATATATTATAAGTAATGATACTAATTTAGTTAAATTAGATTTTAATCATCCTATTAAATTTTTAACTTGGGTTATTAAAACAACTGAAGGTAATTTAAGTAATATGTTTGATTATACGGATAATAATTTATCTTGTTTTATTGAAGGACAATTATTTATTAATAATAGAGAACGATTTGAAATGAAACCATTTAATTATTTTAATTATATTCAACCTTATCAACACTTTAGAGTATTACCACAATTAGGCATTAATGTATATTCTTTTTCTTTAGAACCTAGTAAAATTGAACCTTCTGGATCTTGTAATTTTTCTATGATTGATAAACCAGATTTTAATATTAGAACTAGCGCAAATGGAACTAAATTATATATGTATGCATTAAATTATAATGTATTAAAAATACAAGATGGTATGGGAGGATTAGTCTTTAATAAATAGAATTCTTATTATGATTAATATTATAAAATAAAAACCCTAGGGTTTTTTATTTTATAATGTAAATTTCAATGCTTGAAAAATAAATCTTTGATTTATTTTTTAGCATTCTTATTCAGATTATGATTTAACGAAGTTAAATCATAATGTAAATTTCCAATTAATTGGTTCAAACATAAATTCTTCTGTATCAAATATTTTAGATAATGCTCCTTTAGGATAATTATATGCTATATTGATATTCAAATCACTATATCTTTTCGTTGCTATTTTTAATATATTATTAATAATTATTTGATGGGTTACTATTAATATATTATGGTCTTTGCCCATATGTTCTCTTATTAATCTAGTTAAAAAACCTTTCACTCTTGCTGTAACATCTTTTTCTGTTTCTGGATATACATGATTAGAAGGATCTAATATACTAATATAATTGGGATTACAATTAAATTGTTCTGCTATATATGCAGGTAAATTTATTTTATAAGATTCTACTGGAATTAATCTAGGATGTTGTATTTCTGATAATGAATGTTCTGCATTAATTTTAATATCAGTTTGTTTTGAATATGGATATACTGTTTGCAATGTTCTTATAAATGGAGAACTAAATATATAATTTATATTATGTTTATTTAATATATCTATTAATCTTATAGAATTATTTAAACCATCTTCTGTTAATGGTGAGAAAAATGTTCTATCCATTGTTCTATCTTCATGTCTTAATATATATATTTTCATATTAATTATATATATATTATTAATTTATTGTTGTGCGCACTGCACGCCTGGTCCATGATTATCATCATCATTATCAAAAATATTAGATTCAGGGGATTTTATTTCAACCTCTTTAATTTCTACATGAGTTAATTTATCTTCATTCTTCAAAATATTCTGTTCTTTTTGAAATTCTGATAAATGAGCCTTAATTAATAATTTCTTTAATATATTATTTTCTTGTTCGTCTAGTCTTTCTAGTTTTGGCATATATGTAGTTATATGCACATATAAATCTCCTCCCATACCTTCATTCTTGATTAAAAATGTTGTATCCATATTAGATAACATTTTTTCTTGTTTTATAACTAATTGCCGACCATCTAAATGTTTAATTAATTTAGTAAAACCATATAATGATTGAAATAATCTTAATCTCATATCCGTATGTAAATCTTTTCCATTACGTTTAAATGTTTCATGTGGTTTTTCTTTAATTATTACAACTAAATTACTTTTACCATTCTTATAATGATTACCCATTTCATTAATTACTAGTTTATTATTATGTTGTAATTTTTTATTCAATAATAATTCAAATACTTTATCCTTAATTAAAAATTTATTACCATGACATTCTTCGCATAAATTATGTTTAACTGGTTTCTCTCCCACACCACCGCATTCTTCGCAAGGTGCCACAAATTGTTGAATCATCGGACCCTGGCGAATCATTCTAACCGTTTGTCCTTTACCTTGACATCCTTTACATTCATTTGATTTTCCATCTTTTGAACCAGTTCCATTACATTTATGACAATGATGTTTTTGAGAATAATTAATATTAATCTTTCTTCCCTCAAATAAATCTTCTAAAGTAACTTCTTTTTCTACAACACAATCTTCATGATTATTTTGTCTTCGCATACCTGGCATACTGCCAGGAAACCCAAATCCCGGCATTCCGGGCATACCACCCATACCACCAAACATACTACCAAAAATATCAGCTGGATTAAAACCTCCCATATTTGGCATGTTTTCTCCATCCATACCAAATTCATCATACTTTTGTCTTTTATCTGGATCACTTAAAATAGAATTTGCACCTGTGATTTCTTGAAACTTTTTAGTTGCTTCTTCTCTAGTTTCAGGAGGATGTTTATCAGGATGCCATTTTTTTGATAAATCTTTATAAGCTTTCTTAATTTCTTGTTCAGTCGCATCAGGTTTAACTTCTAGGATATCATATAGCTTTGTATCTCTTACCATTAACTTAATATAACTTTTTTATGTTTATATTAATTTTGATAAAATATTTTGCATACCTTCAATATAAGTAAGTGTATGACCAATTTTATTATATTCAGGTTCTGCTATATAATATGATGATTTTAAATCATCAGATGATAATGTAATTGAATCATTTGGATTATTAATATTAGTAATTGTAATAAATACTTCATTATTATCAGAACGATATATGTCAAATATTCTAAACATATTATATCTTGCATAAGGACTACCATGAGAACTTTCTGCCTTATTTATCACAATATCACCAATATTAAAAAAATATCCTTTATTATCAACATGTAATGAAATTTTACCAGGATTACTGTATGTATCCCAATCTGTATTTTTTCCAGGACATCCTTCTTGTCTTACTGTATAAAATTTATTAAAATTTTCTATACTTATTATAGTTCCATCCATTAAAATAACATAATTATTATTACCTACTATTGAACAGGATTTGTTTTTCCCAACACATACTTCAAAAATTCTAGTTAAATGTTCTTTATACAAAGGATTATAATGACCTTTCACACACATACCTTTTTGTAAATTAATTGATGGATTTCCACCAGTTTGTAATAGTCTATTAGTTTTTTTTAAATTTACATATTTGTTTTTATATTTTTTATACAAATGTTCATAATTAATAGTCATATATAATTATATAGAAAACAAAAACATATTAGTGTATTTTTTTTGCAATATGATTTTGCATAAATTCAACATCAACATTATCAACTATATCAGTAGGTGATTTATATGTATCAGAATCATATGGTTTAATTATATAATAATCTTTTTTAACATCATCTGTGGATAATTTAACTTTATCATTTGGATTATTTATATTAGACGCTTCAATTGTTGCAGATGTAATATTATTAACTAATCCTGTTATAGATATTTTATCTATTCTATATTTTTTATTTGCATCTTTTTTATGAATTAACTGTGCATCTAAATTAAAAATAATACCTTTTTTATCAATATAAACTGAAATTGTATCTTTTTGTAATGTGGACCATAATGCTGTATTTTTCTTATTACATTTTGTTACATGAAAAAAATTTTTTATTGTGCTATTAGGAATCACTGTTCCGTCATCTAAATATACTTTACCATTTGGTTCTCCATTACAAGAAGTATTTGCATAAACTCTAGCCTTATATTCATCATATTGAGTTCCTTGATTTCCAGATAAACAAACAGGCTCATCTTTTATACATGTTGTTGGTAAATAACCACCTTGTTGTATTTTTAATTTTAAATATTTATTTTTATATTTTTTATACAAATGTTCATAATTAATATTCATATATAATTATAAAGATTAAATATTATTATTTATAATGAGTGTATTTATAGAGGGAGATAGAACTCTATTTGTATCAAAAGCAGCTATTGAACGATTTAAAAAAGATGTTAAAGAAGTAAGTCATACAGATTTAATCGATAATTCTAAATATCTTAAAGAAGGTTATTGTTTTAATTTTGTTAAGAAAGATAATGATATTATAGCTAATATAATTAGCACTAGTATTAATACTACTACAAAACCAGTAGAACCATCTGTAAATTTAGAAGAAAAACGTCGTCAATTGCGTGAAAAACTTTATATGAATAGACGTGCTCGTGCTGGGGAGGCATTTAAACAACTAGAAAGTTTAAAAAGAACAGTGCCTGATAAAATTTACAAGAGTTACAGTAATTTAATGAAGAATTATGGATTACCAAATATTCCAGCTCCTGACGAAGTAATTAATAATATTGATAAATACAGAACTCAAATTGCAACAGTAATGGGTCTAACAACTCAAGTATGTAATATTAATGGAGCTAGTAATGCAATTAAACGTTATTTTAATTCATTAGGTCAATTTTTAGGAATTGAGCCAATTAATATGAGCACACAAATGTCACAATTACAAAATCAATTTAATACTAAATTAACAAATGACTCAGATACAGAAGATGAAGAACCTCCGGAATTAATAGAAACTAATGATAATTAAAATTATAATTACATTCCTGCTTTTATTCTCATTTGACATTTTTTCCCACAATATATTTGATCCAAATTAATTTGTTCAACTATAAAGTGGATAACTATTCCAATTATAAAGAAAGTAATATATGTTTTAATATTATTATATTTATTTTTATTTTCTTTATCTACAATAATATTTATTGCAATTATTCCAACAACCATTGCTATAAAACCAACTCCTAAATATGAAATTATATCAGATATCATAAATATATTATATCTGATAAAAATAAAATAAATTTTAAATAATTATATGTTTAATTATTATCTAAATCATTAGTTTCTTCCATCTGTTCTCCAGAATCAGAAGATTCAAATTCTTTTCTAAATTTAGCACAACTGTAGCCAATATTTTGACTGTATTTAAGTTTAAGAACTTTATCGAAATAATCATATAATGCTTTCGCTTTTGGTAAGGTAGAACCTTCATGTTCATTCTTAAACCATAGTTTAAAACTCATATTAAGGTCCTTCTTCTTAATAAGGTCTTTCTTGTTAGTAGTAATGTCAATATTGCTTTCATAATAATCACGGAATACATCTTGTTCGCGACGATATTGATTAGTGCTTGTCATAACTTCTTCTGGTTCAACAATTTTATTTTCAACATCATACATTGTAGTGTAAATATGAATCAAGTAGCTTGCAAATGCAGGAGCCCATTGACTAATCTTATCTTTTAATGTTCCATCTAATTTAAATTCATAAGGATTCGCTGGGTCTGGTTTTTCAACGAATTTAGACATAAAATCAATTACACGAACACGACGCCATGTACCACCATCAATACTTTTAATCTCTGGTAATTCATTGGTTGTCATAAATTGTTTAAGTTGAGGACGAATTTCAATAGGTTCAGAATATAATCCACGAACCATAAAACGATCATTACCGGATAATTCTTTGAAAATACCAACATTAATTTCTTCATCTGTTCCTGGTTCTTGATAAACACCGCAACGAACACCTTTCATACGTGCTAATTCAGGAGAAGCAGCATTAGAAGAATTACGTTTGCGAGTAATAATAGTAATTGGGCATGAAATATAATAGTCACCAAGTGCTTCACTTACTAATTGAAAAGTTAAAGATTTACCATTACTACCACTACCAGTGCAAAAGATAAAAATTTCTTCACGGTTTTCACCACTAACACAAGTGGATAAACGTGTTAATAAGTATTTGCGAACAGCTTCAATTGGCATAACTTGTTCAAAAAATCCATGAATATATTTAGCATATGGGTTATTATCATTCCATTTAACATATTGTTGTTTGGTGGACATAGATATATGGTCATCAGGTTGGCCTGGACGAAATTTCTTTAATTTCAAATCATAAACACCATTCTCAAAACCAATTAAATGATGATTTTCATCAAGCCGTTTAATAAATTGGTCATCGTAGAAAATATATTTCGCTTCTTTCATAACCTTTTCTTTAAAATTAATATCCATCAAACAATCAGCAATCTTTTGAAAATGAGTTGCTTGGTCTAAGAATGGTTTCTTATCACCAGAACCAGCATCAATTGCTTTTTGACTAAATTCTTGACCCATTTGAATGTAATTATTAACAAATTCACTACTCATTAGAGTAATTAATGTTCCACCATTAATACATTTGTTCCAACGATGGCTTGCATAGTGATACCAAATATTATTCTTAATATCGGCACAAACAAACTTGTCAAAATACTTAGAATATAATGCTTTGGCAATCATGAAAGTATTACTAACAGAATTTTTTTTTAGATAATTTTCAAAGTCTTCTTTAATGAATTTCTTATATTCTTCTGGATTATCTTCTTTAGCCCATAACATAAGAGAACGTAATGTATAACCATCATCTTTCATACTAGCCCATATTTTTTCACAGTCACCGTCCTTAAATTTAGGTGATTGACGAGAAAATTGAACCCATGTATCAATTAATGAACGATGAGTATTATGAAGAGCCCAGCCAACACGAAGCCATTCATGATAATTATGAGCACGTTTAGGTAATAACATTTCAGTCATCTTAATTGCTTTCTCAATCATTTCCAATTTATCTTCTGGAGGAATATCAATAATTTCAGATTCACTATCAATGACCTTGGTATTATTTTTACGAATATCATGATACATACTTTCAATTTCTTTAATATCAATCTTTAATTTAGTGGCATTTTCTGGAGCCCATTTGGATTCACGAAGACTTAATAAACGGGTTAATTCATATTTATCATTATAAGTATCAAGATTCATTTCATTATTATTAATATCATATACACGTGTTAAAATATAAGGCTCACCACCTGGTTTTGCACAACCATACATAAGCCATGGATTAGTGCTAACAATTTTATCATCTAATACAGAACTGTTATTTGAAAAATGAGAAAATAATTCTTGTTCCATACATTCATCATAAGCATTCTTGAAAATAATATGGCGCAATTTAGTATCAGCAATAATATTAGGGAAAATCAAATGAATACCATCGGCTAATTCACCACTTTTCTCACCTGTTTTTTCTTTTTCAAAAACAAAACATTCCATGTCAGCATCTTTAGTTTTAAAATATTTATTAATACAATCACGATAAATACCAATAATCTTAAAAATCAAATCATTATTATATAAATGAGTATCATTTTCTTCAGAACTATCAGAATCTTTTGGCATACGAATATCAATATCAATCATAATAGGGGCATAATCTTTAATCTTTTCAGCAATTGAAAAATATACACCTTTTTCAAAAGCTTTTGATACAAGTTTTGCCAATATTTTTCTTTGCTTACTATCTACAAAATTAAATTTACCTGGAAAAGTTATACCTCCCATACTAACATGGGTATAATCCGCACCACCTTTAGCAGTCCGGTTCATATTAAGTAACTCTTCTATTTGCTGCTTAATCTTTTTGGCATCATCCTTGGAAGTCATATATTATATAATGTAAAGAATGTTATTTTTAAATATTAATTTTTCAAATTTTTATAACGTTTAGT
>JACCED010040226.1_pt1 | contig 70737 bp, 72 predicted proteins | sample 7455021 | NCBI WGS metagenome assembly JACCED01 (sample SAMN15323456, study PRJNA562643) | freshwater metagenome | isolation source: river surface water | place: USA:Blue River Watershed | collected 2017-08-19 | reverse complement strand
TGTATCCTGAGAATGACGTAGAAAGATACAATAAATTCTGGCAGTCATTGTATATGATGCCCAAGCTGACAGATCAATATAAAAAAGTTCTGGAAAAAATTCTACCCAGCAAATATCCTCAGCGCATTAATGAAAAAACCTGGCAGTGTTTTATTCGAAATACCGAAAACTATTTTCCGCACGAAGCTCTATCGAATGCCAATATAGACTGGAACAGCGTCGATACTATAGCGTTGCCTAGCAGCGGCTTTAAAGACTTTATTGTAAGCATGAGTAAATATTCTGCTAGGAAAAAGGTAGACGTTGTTCACTTTGACATCATTAGGCAATGCACAGAAATACGCAGGAAAATGATCGAACGCTGGGATGGCCGGCGCGAAACATTTTCAACAACTTTGTCTGCAATAGGCGGTGAATATAGGCAAAACCCCACTGATACATTTCATATGCATTCCATGAAAGACCTAATAGAAGCCTATGAACATCTATTGCCTTATTTCCACAGCGAAGAAGATTTAGAAAAATGTTGGCTAGAATTTAAAAGTTTTAATCATAGCTACGTAGAAGCAGACTTATTAGATGATCCGTGGCCAGCTATTAAACTCATTAATAATAAAAGACTGTATATCTGTCTAAGCGATATTGCAGGATGGAGAAATAATATCATTGGATACGGATATCAAAACCTGCGTAATGACATTGCAGGTTGTGTGGAAAAACTTCATCGGCGCGGCATCTCAGGCTACATAGATTATAAGGATCCCGGAACTGATCTGCAAATGTGGCAAGAATTTAACGAAGCATTGAATTATTTAAAACCCAAAGACAATGAATAAAAAATATACTATCATCAATGATGACATCATTAATACTGGTAAAGGCTTAGTAAACAACACCTTTACTAGATATATAGCAAATGCTAACAGCATATTTGGTTTATTCATCAGATCGTTTGGCCACAGAAAATCTGTAGATGAACGCCAATGTAGATTCATCATTGTGGACAAGAATATTAAGCATATAGAAATGTTTAAAGAACTACTAAAGTGGGATGGCAACATACTAGACCTTGCTGGATCAACTCTTTTCTTTAAGGATGCTGCCAAAAAAATCGGTGTTGATGTTGAACCTTTCAACGTCAATCTTACTATAGGAAAAATCTCCAGGCATGATTTCAATGACTTTACTTCATCGTGGGTGAAGTTTAAAAACTCCGAATTTATTTTTTATAATATAGACATAGACAAAGACTTAGACAAATTCATGAATATATTATATAGATTGCCCAGCATTGGTTATACAGAAACTCAATTTGTATCCTTAAATTTTAGACGAAACAATATATCAAACTATGATTTTGCCATTAATGAAATCCTTCATTTGTTATGGATGAAAAGCCTCAGACAGTATCCTACAGTCGTTGAATTAGTTGACGAAGAAAATAATAGGATAGAGAATTATGCAGGGAAACTATACGCCAAATTTAATCCGACTTTTTGTATACTACCTTGGATGCATATACAATATAAGCCCAGCGGACAAAGTAAACTGTGCTGTAGATATGATACTGTAAAAGAAGGCAAGGATTGGCAAAATGCCTTTGATAGCAAACTTGAACTTGATAATCTTGCAGAAAAGTTCCAAGACAGGTCAAAAAATCATTTGATTCAGGTTAATTCCATGGAGCAGAGTTTCTTTAGTAATTACTGGGATAAGGCCAGGCAACTTACTTTAGAAAATAAAGAAATATCAGGATGTCATAAATGCTACAAAGAAGAGGAAGGCAAAGGAGAAGTAAGTGTTTCGATGCGTCTTGGATCTAGTATTTTATATAATGATGGATACCTACATAAGAAGCCTAAACACGAAACCCCAACGATTGAATTCTTAGAAGTCGGCTTTGGTAATTATTGCAATCTTGCTTGTTTAAGCTGTAACAGCACACTGAGCACAACATGGCACGACGATGAAGTAAAATTTAATGCAAAGGTTGACGACAAGTTAAAAAGATATGTATTTCCTAAGTTAGATAATTTAAAATTTGAACCCGACGAAAAAACCTTAGAGTCATTACGCATAATTAAATTCACTGGTGGCGAGCCAATGATTAATCCGGAGTTTACTAAATTTATCGAATTAATTTGCGAAAAAGGATATCCAGAAAATATCAGCTTAGAAATATATACAAATTGTAGTTATGTACCAAGCCCCAAGCTGTTAAGCAATTTAACCAAATTTAAAAATATTCAGCTAAACCTTAGCATAGATGCATACGGATCTGTCAATGACTATATTAGATATGGAAGCCAATGGGACGGGGAACAAAAACAAACAGTTAGTAATGCCATTGAATTCTGGCTGGGTATAGGACGAGAGCATGAAAATTTCAGTATAATTATGTCTACTACATTAAGTATTCTGAATATATTTGAGATACCAAAACTAATGACATGGTGGATGGATAAATTTAAAGATAGTGGAAACAAAATAAATGTTTATCGAACATCGCTATTAGCATCAGAATATGACGGGTTTTTTAAAATACAATTAGCGCACGATCCCAGTTACATTAACATCGATATATTGCCAGCCGAATATTATAAAGAAATTATAGAATGGGTTGAAACATATCGTAGCAGTTATACTACTAAATATCCTGATCTAAATGGTATACCTGAATGCATAAATGCTAGTTTAATCAAACTAAAACAAGCAGCCTCTAAGACAAAAGGAAATGCAGAAGAAGGAAAAAACCTATTAACTTATTTGTCTACTATGGATAGTATTAGAAAAAATTCAGCTGATCAAAGTATACCTAAGCTAATATCCTGTGTTAAAGAATACCTGCAAGCTCAGGGTAAACAGATTTAAAATCTGTAGAATTTTGTCTGTCCATGAAGTTAATATATTCAGCCGTGTCGGCTAGTTCAGCTGAATAATCTTCGCTGTTCATGTAGTCAACGGCGTAGTCTCCGTAACGGATAATCCTACGCTGTTGCTGTTCTTTAAGTTTGATATTAGACCATTGTCTGTGTGTCCACAATTCAGGATTGCTTAGATCAGACTTAAATTCATTCCAATCCTTGGTGATTTTAGCTTTAATTTCAGCAGGAAGAACCTTAGGGTTAATGGCCTTAGGATACTGCACAATGCTGGTATGGAACAGGCCTCCGGCGGCATTAACAAATTTAACAATCTCTACTAGTCTACTGATATTGTAGATGCTGATAGTTGTGGTTAAACTCATTTCAATATTTTTTAATTCGTGTAGCTTCTGGACGTTTTCAATGACCTTATTAATATCGCCGTTGGTTCTAAAATAGCTGAATATTTTGTCGTCACCGTCAACACTGACTCTTAGTATAATCTTTTTAAATTTAGGCCAATGGTCCAGAACATTATAAAAACCTATGCCTAAGGACACTAAATTACTGTTATAGCTTAGTGTAATATTATGTTCGTGCCCTGCCATGGCTTCTATCATTTCCCAGTGACGCTTCTGTTGCAGTGGTTCGCCGCCGGCAATTAATACTTCTCTTAGATAGGGTATAGCAGATTTGAATTGTTCAAAACTCTGTTCAGGTAAACTTATGTGCTTCTTTTCTAAGCGTCCGGCACCCCATTTAGTAAAGAATGATTTTACTTCAGGATCCTTAAAGGCCAATACTTCCCATTGGCTGCTATAGGTAGGACTGCAATGCCTACAGCGTAGATTACAGGTATTATCAAAACGTATTTCAATACTCTGTGGCTCATAGGGCATGGAATAATCGTCAGAAACTTTATTCAAAACATCAATGAAATCTATCTTGTAATTCTGACTGTATGTTTCGTTACAGGTTTGTCTTGTGCTGGCAACACCGCTGTCTTCAAAATCCCAACAACTACGGCAACCCTTAGGGCGTTCGTTGTTTAATAGGGCTCGTCTGAGCTCTCGCGTTTGCTCGCTGTTCCAAATCTCTTCCAGACTCTGTGTTCGATAGTCCCCTATACGATCTGGGTATCGCCAACATGCACCCACTTTGCCTTCGTGTTTGATATTTTGGTGTATAAATGGCATTATACAAAATGTTTTACTAGCTGTCATTTAAAAGTAACCTTTAATTTCGTCCCATACATTATCTGCAAAAATTTGATGCGTGGCTGGGCCATGGTGACATCTGTCTCTTGCTCTGTCAACGGGAAAGGGAAATGGTGTTTTTAGCCTTGTCATCTGTGTGTAATTTTTACTTCTTTGGTCTAGAAAATTTAATTCGTTGTCGTTCATGTCCTGCCAATACTGATAGAATAACTGTGTATTATGTCTAGCACAAAGACCATTAATCAATAATAGATACTTATGCGCTTCAAATAATGCCGCAGACTCGTCGACATGATATGCTGTTAAATTGCTAACAGGATCGGGAAAATTTAAAAAATCTGGTTCTTCGGTAAATCGTCTGGCAAAGAACCAATTTTTGTAATAGAACATTCTTCTATATATAGGAGGCAGTAAAAAGAAAATAAATTTAGGCTTTAATTGATCTATGTATTTTTCTAGGAGCAAGAACTGTAGATCAATTGAGCTACCATTTTTAGATAAATTCCAATAGGGTATTTTCTTTCCTGTTTTTTCTCTTATTTTATTACATAATATATGTGCCCACACATTTTCTACAGGCAGTCCCAATCCCAGTGTATTACTACAGCCTAAAAAAAGCAAGGGGAGCTCTGCACTTTCACTAAACTCGTTACAGCGATAACCACAAGAGTTGAAATAATACTCAAAACCTGTATCTGGTATAGGACTGGTTTCCGGTCGACTGCCCCAATATTCAGGGGAGTCGTTATTATAATACATTCCGCGATAATTAAAATCAGCCTGAAATATAGATTCTATGTCGTAGCTACTTTTCATTTTATTTTAAGTATATTTTCTTTAGATAATACATCCGAGTGATACAGGGTTGTATTTTCTGTATTGCCGCAGGTATGTAAGCAGGTAATTAAATTTCCATTTTCAATAGTATCATTCCACTTATCACTGATGCGATATAGTTTTGACAGTATGCTTTCAACAGAGTGCTGGGCTAGATCAAACTGAGTTAGATCATAATTATTATTCAGATTCCATGCACCCGGACTGTCATGCGTGTGCGTACCTAGATAACAACAGGGCATTAGTAATCCGTTAGCTGCCAAATAGACTTCCTGCCGTTCTAGACTCTTACAGGTGATTTTATTTTGATTTAATTTGGTATAATTTTTAATATTAAATTTAAACAGTGTAACCGGAATGTGTTCGGCATTTCCAATATTAGTATGTCTATATTTTTCCTGCTCCGGGGGCTCTAATGTCGAAACTTGCTGCCCTTTTACCATTACTTTAAAGTCCTTCTTTCCCCTGAACTTCTGGGTAACCTTTAATCTAAACTTTACACCCAACTCTTCTGCTAATTTTTTGGCTGTTTCTACTTGATGTTCATTGTGCTTAAACACAATAAAGTTCCACTGTGCATGTCCGCCAGCGGCTACATAGGCTCTTAGATTAGCATAGACTTTATCATATCTAACGCCAATCCTATATTTGTCTAGTGTTTCATTATCGGTACCGTCTAGGGCAAAGTTAATAAGAACATTAGGACGAGCCAAACTTGCCCACCAATCTTCACTGCGATAACCGCCATTAGTATCTATGCTAACACTCTTACAACCATTGTCTATTAGATAATTAACAAACTCTGGTAATAATTTGTTTAAGCAAGGATCTCCGTAGACTCCGCTGAAGTATACATGTTCTAGTTGACTAGTAAACTCTTTAGTAAACAACTTATAAAAAACATCAGCTGATAAATCGCCTTCCTTTAAATCAGGCTGAACAAAGCCATGTCCAGTGTATCTACTACACATAGGGCATTGGCTATTACATCTGCTACTAGCTTCAACGTGAACTAATTGTATATCTTTTAATTCTATCATTTTCTAATAGTTGCCATCATTGATAGGCCACATTTCATTGTTACTTTATTCTTTATGAAGTTTGTTCCACTATGTGCTTGGCAACGATCAAATACAATAATTCCACCTCGCTGCCAATTATACACAGCTTCCAGTTCAAAACCATCTAGCCATTCTCTTTTATAGTGAGTAAAGTATTTGTTGTATGTTTCGTCATCAATGGTGCGTTTATTCCAGTCTACGTTCCATGGCGTACCGTCTCTATGATAACAGGGCATACCGCGATAGTCACTGATAGTATAAAATACGTTAGTTTCATATTGAGGACTATTCTTAGCAAAATTGGTACCATACATTAAGAACCTATTTTTAAAAATAGCTGTGCCTGACATTGGATGTTCTTCGTCTTTATTAGTATGACAGACCCATAGTGGAATAATAAATTGTTTGCCAGGAACACTGTCGCTGTCTTTAAGAGTATTAGGATTGCCGGTGTCAATGTGAAGATTATAAGGAGTAGCAGTAATTAAAAAATTACCTTCCCACGTGGTGTCATTGGTTAATTCAGGGATTACTTCTTTTAATTTCCCAAAAAATCTATCCTGTATGCGCTGATTATCTACATTAAAATGCAGTGTACCATTACGTTTGACCCTGCGTGTTCTGTGCTCTCTATGCATGAGCTCTTCTAACCAAACAAGTTCTTCTTCAGTGAAAACATTATCCACTGCATAGCTGCTGTCGCTCCAGGTGCTCATCCAGCGTGAATGTTCTGCACTGTCAACTGGTATAAATTGTTTAACTAGGTTGTCTCCTGGCACATATTCTAAATTATGATCCATTTTAATCCTTTCGAGCATTTTCTTTATAATCTATCCTTCACTATTCTTTCGTAAACATAGTTAGCATAATTGATGTGATCTTCCAATGTCGGGTGAAGTAGTTTCGCGGGATTAACAATTTTACAAAAGTTAATAAATGGGTGCAGTAAATTTTTTGTCAATAAAATTTCTTCACTGTATTCCGATGAAAGACTTTCGGTAAAATCACTTAATTGTGTAAACGCCCATCCTATATAGTATCTAACGCCAATGTTCTCTAGATAATTCTTTATGGTGTAAAAATCAAAAAAAGCATCGTATGCGTTTTTATTAACATTATCTATTTCAAGATGACCCGGCCGACTGAGATGTGCTGGACCATAATTAGCAGAACTATGTTCTGAAATTATTTTATTATACTTAAATTCTGTGTTTTCCTTCCAGGAATATGATCTATGCCATGTTGATAATAAAACTAATACAATATCCTTGTCATTGAATCCATGAAATAACTGATAATCATACAGTTGAGTAATGATAGCTTTGTTGCAATTACCCGATATTCCGAAATTGTTTATCGGAATTCCTAGTCGATCAGCAACAATGTTAGGCCATGGTGTCTTAAAGACCTTGCAGTTAAATAGTTCAAAGTCCGTTACAGTGTGATCACTGACTATGATATTTTCATTGATTAAATCAGTGCAGTCTCCGATGGTCCAACTGTCGCCAAAAGCCAGCATCCTAGCCATTAAATATCCTTAAAAATATCTTTCATCTCGGGAAACGTTTTATAGAAGTCCGTACCTCTATGTTTGTCTAGAGTTTCTAGATATTCTTTCATCTCAGGTAATCTGCGACTCCAGTCTTCACTCTTGGCAAATCGAACCATGCCTCTTAGGCGATCAATGCCGTAGTCTGCATTAAGCCACTGCTCTTCTGTAACACGACCTTCATACCATTTAGGAACGCCCAGTTTCCAGTTAGCTTTCCACCATGGAATAAATTCTTCATACTTGGCTTCTATTTCATCCTTGAACCATGCGGGCAATATCTTAACATTTAGATGTGGTGGGTGATAAACAAAGTGATAGTTAATACCGCCTGCACCAAATGGCCACATATTAACTTTCTTAAAGCCGTGTTCTAATTTCCACTTTAAGAATTCAGGTATATAGTAGATGTTTAGTGCCTGAACTGCACAGGCAATAGTAACTTCTACGTTGTCTGTAGTTTCTTCATCTAGTTGACGGAATGCTTCTAAGTTTCGTTCCCACTTACTGGGATAACGAATATAGTCATTGCGTTCGCCTACAGCATCAACGCTATAATGGAAACGCACTAACTTAAAGTGACTCCATAATTCAAATAAGTCTTCGCGCCACTCCACGCCATTACTATTATAGCGTATTTCCATATCTTTGGCATAGCCCTGCTTGATACACTGTTCTAGAATCTCGTAATGCTCTTCAATGATTAAAGGCTCGCCACCAGCAAAATAAAGCTGCTTCATGTTGGGAATTTGATCCCACAACTGTGTCCAGAATTCTGGGTTGTTCTTATGCCAGTTATAGCTGGCGCCATTCTCTTTACCTTTATTATTCCAGCCCATAGTTTCCTTAAGGCTTTCATTTTGAATCTGAGGATAAACGGCGTTCCACTCAGGTACCCATAAACTGCTGTCATGCGGACTGCACATAACACAGGCTAGGTTACACTTGGTACCGAAGCGCATGTCAATATAGGCAATCTTAGGAGGAATACTACCATCTTCTGCGGTATCCTTGACTAATTGATTGATATCAACTCGCTGTCCCCAATACTTAGTTTCCCATTGGCGCTTGCTTTTATGGCCTGCACGTTCTTCTTTATAGCACTTCATACAACTAGGTGGTTCCATTCCCGCCAGCATCTGCAGGCGGTTGTTTTTCATATAGTCGTTATTCCATGCACTTAAAAAGTCTGTGACATTTAAGTTAGCAGGCTTGCCGTCGGCATTTTTTAAAACACCCACTTCTCCCCCGTGTTCTTTATCGTTGGTTGGACCAACACTGCTGGCATTAGCCGTGCAGCATACCCTCATATGACCATTAGGTCTTGTGCTTAGATGTATCCAGGGTAAGATACAAAATGTTTTGCTTGGTAGTTCTTCCATTGTTTAATATTTATTTTCTGTAATGTGCTTTTTTAACTCTTTGGCTATGATAGCATGGCCAGCCGGACTGTTGTGTCCGCCCATTAATTTCGGGCAAAATTCTAGATCGCTGAACCAAATGGTTGACTTTGTTTCTTTACGTAGTAATTTTTCTAAGTAGTCATAATTATGACTACGAGATTGCATATCTTTGATACGGCCCTGCAGATATCTGTTTAATAGCAAAAAATAAATTGGTATATTTTTAGATGCAAAAAACCCCTTTAAAAGAATGATATCTAATATATCATTTGCCGATTGGTCCAATATAATATCGTGGGATAACCATTTTGATTTTTTATAATTGTTTATCTCGTCTTTATCTATCAGCCCTATACCTGCCATTTGAAGGGAACTAATTTCTATATGACTTATATAAACTTCTCTAGGACAAGGAGGTATTTGAAAGTATACTATTGACGTGTCTGTGATGACCTGTTGTTCAACTAGCTGTGCAGCTTTAAAAATCATTTCCCTGAGACTGGCACCATTTACTGCATGATTATAAGTGGCAATCTCATTGTCGGCGATTAATGCAGGATAGGCTTTGTTTTTATTACTGTTTATATATTTTTCCAGTAATGAAGAATCTGACATTAATTGGTGTCTACGAGTATAATACTCTTCTACTGTGGCACAATCTTTTTTCCATGGAAAGAATTCTTCGTCGGACAGTTCGTCGCCGGCAGTATGACTACAACCAAAAAAATGCACTTGCTTCATAGTTTTTTATAGTTTCCTATAGGTAATTCTTTTAACTTTTTTACACTGCATACTTCGGTACAACGTGTTATTCTGCTGTATTTATTGGTGCCATGGTCATTGCTCTGCCAGCTGGTAACTAGATCATTTGTGTAAAAAGGATGGCCTAATACTTCCCCAACAGAGTGTAGGGTCAAGTCATTCCATGTATCAGAATCATAGGCGCCAAATAATCTGTCTTTTAAATGATTTACTTTGCCTATGTCTGATTTCATAAATCCGTTATGTAAAAAACAACAGGGCCATAATTTAGAATCGTAACCAATGAAATACATCTTCCTGTTTTTAGTGTCGCAGTTGATATTATCAGTGACTTTATTTTCCAGTTCTTTGTTTATGACCTGAATCGACGAAGCTACTCGAGTCTTTTGTATATTTTCTACTTTGATTTTTTGTATTTTTTCTAAGCCATAACCAGTGGCAATACTTCTATCATGCCTAGACACAAACTCCGCAAAGCCCATGTCTTTACTAAGCTGATGTGCGTCATTGACCTGATGTTTATTCCATGGAAATATTAAAAATTGCCACATTGCTTGTCCGCCTGCTTGTATAAATGCTTGGGCGTTTTCCATAATCTTTGGCCAGCTGGTATTTTGTCTATATATGTGATTAGTATCTTCTAGTCCATCTATGCTAAATCTTACAACGTGACTATCATGTTGCTGTAGTATACGAGCTAGGTCTATCCAATATGATCTGTTCCTTAGGCTAGCATTCGTGTGAATTAATATTTTAAATTTTCTTCTGGCAGCATATTCCAGCATTTCTAAGAAGTTGGGATGCATTAAAGGATCGTCGATGGTTCCACAAAACTCTAGTTCAGTAACTGAAGCAAATTCTTCTGCATCGATTATTTTCTTAAAGACATCCAAAGAAATATATTTCTTAGACTCAATGATTTCTTTGGTATGCGAGAATGTATCAGTATCTGTTCTTACACAGCCCAGGCACAATGCATTGCACATTGAGCTGAGTTCAAATTGTAGTCGAATGGGCTCTGACAGATATTGCATAATCTTTATTCATTGTAAGTTTTCGGTATTAACACATCTGCGGTACACATACACCATTGTGTCTTACATACAGATGGCTCTGTCATTAGTTTTTCAAAATCAAAAATAGTGGCAATTTTTTTAGCTTGTCTACAAGCAGACTGCAATATCTCTCCGGTGGGCCTAATAAAAATATGATCCACACCCATGTTACATTTCCAATCAACAAAGGTGTTTTTTCTGTTATTGGTAAATTCTACTTCGTCTAATTTTTCTACATGGCCGTTATCTTCTATCCAGGTTTCTCCGTAATAGTTGTTGCCAGGTGGCGGGAAATCGTTATTTTTAAATATAACATCGCTGTTTTCTTTGAGCCATGCTAGCTGTTGTTCATTATATTCGTAGCTCAAATCATGTGCATGTTCGTCCCTTTTAAAGACTCTACTGGGAGCGATGGTAACTTTATCCATGGCCTTGAATGTTTCATAGGCATTTTGTGCTTTGTCCCATAAAGGAGGATACATTAAGGTAAAGACTCCTACGTTAGTCTGTGTACCGATGTATTCTACTTTTTCGAATATTTCTTCATCGACGACAGTTTCGGGATGATAACTAATGGTTACCTTAAAGATTTTTTTAGCATATTCCTGCCACCATTCTAGGCTACGACTGCCATTGGTATTAACATAAGCACACCAATTAGACTCTGCACAAAAATCAATGATTGTTTCTAGACTAGGGCTAATAGTGGGCTCGCCGCCATTTATGTATATATGAACACTGCGGCCCGCTAATTGATCCCTTAGCTTAGTTAAAAAATTTTTAATGATTGCAGGATCTTCTGTTTTGCTTCGTAATATATTTGTGCCGCGATGAAGGCTAGGATGGCAGTAACTACAGTGGTAAGTGCAAAGAGTGTTTAACGTCCAGTCGATTGTGAATCTCTTCACATCGTTATATATTTTCATATGTTTACTAACCATGGGAAAGTTTCTCGCCAGTTAGTTCCGCGTCTACTGTCTAGTCTATCTAGTTCTTCTTTTAATTGTTGAATTTTTGCTGGGATAGCCGGACTGTTTTCTATTTCGTTAAAGATACCTTCGGCATACATGGAAGATATGTTATCGTGCTTATACATTTCTTTGTTTAAGTCTAGAATTTCTTTAATATATTCGGTGTATGTCCCTGTAGGCATGATGTGCGGATCGTATATAATAGGATCTATACATTTATTATAGTTAACGCTTACACTGCGTTTTTTATTCCATTCGATAACTTTTTTAATTAGCTCAGGTATATAAGGTATACTGAGAGAGCTTACTGTCCAGTTCATAGTTGGAATAATTTCTGAGCACTCGTTGACAAGGTAATTCATATTTTCTTCGAAAGTTACCAAGTCCATGCCGTTTCGAATATATTCGCTAGCAGGACCCCAACAATCTATACTGGCTACAAATCTAACTTCCCTTACAGTTTTAGCCAGTTCTTTTAGTTTATCCATGCCTCTTTTAAACAGCAGAGGCTTAACCTGCATGTTGCTGTAGATTTCAATGTCACATTCAGGATTGGGATGAGCAATCATCCAATCAACACAGTCCCATACTTCTGTTTGAATAAAAGGTTCGCCGCCTAATAGGTCAAAGGCCTTAAGACCGCTGTAGTTATTTTCCATCCACTTGAAGAATTTTTCTAATCGTGCCTTGTATACACTGTCTAATTCCCATGGATCAAAATCGTAACTTTTTCCCTGTTCATGCTGCCATTTTTCTTTTACCCATGCACTACTTAGATTAGGGCCGCAGTATAAACATTTTAGGTTACATTTATTATTAAAATGCACACTCAATTGAGTTGGCTTTACACGAGTAGCTGAAGGATTTTTATATAGCTCTATGGGAACATATCTTTTATTATCGGGTCTAGACAGATAGTTTAATCTGTCACTCATTCCGCCAGCTAATTCCTGATCCCTACAATGCTCGCAGCCTCTGCCATCGCTGGGCCATTCTCCCCTTAGCATCTTTTCTCTGTGCTCAACCACCGGTGCTGTATTATTAAAGTCGTAGTCATCAGGAACGTCAGCATTTTGATTTCTGTGACAACTGCTGCTTTTATTTTCCCATAGGTAAAGACTTACTTGACTCCATTTTTGTAAACAGACTGTCTTACCTTCAGGCGGAAACCATTTTTCTATAGACACAATATTGTTCCTTACTTAAATTGTTCTGCAAATGCATCGTATTTAGTTCCGCAAGTTTTGGCGCAGACAGCCAGCTTGCCTTCTGCACAACTGGGCTTTGACCAACTAGAAGGAATAATATCCTGTATAAACTGTCCTTCAATGACATTTTTAAGAGAATTCTTTTTTAAGTCTAATGTATCTAATCCTGCTTGATCAATAGCTGACCAAATTTGGCCGCCGCGTTCTCGCCAATACCACACATACATTTGACCCGCAGTCCAACAGCAGGGCTGTAGGTATCCTTCGGCGGTTACATAGATACTTTTTTCTTCGGCAACTTTACACTTTATAGGAACTTCATCCCAATACTTTTCCATAGGCTTCTTGGAGTCCGGATCCATGGTGAACTTCTGACTGCCTACTTTATCTTTAAGATCTGCTACGGTGGTTATTAACTGATATGGATCAGACTTTTGATTTTTTGTTAGTGCTTCTAAATCTTTTATAGCCATGTTATGATACTTGGGATCACTGGGCATGGCCAACAGCGTAGTTGCGGCGCCTTTGCGATTACCTGCTTGATGTTCTGTCTTGACTTGGCCTCTTGTGTTGCTAAAAAATCTATTGCTTTTCTTTACGTTAAATTTTTCAAATCCCATAGACTCTGCAAGACTGCGAGCAGTTTCTACTTGATGTTCATTGTGTGCAAATACAATATAATCCCATCGTGCTCTACCGCCGGCAGCAATAAATGCCTGGGCATTTTCCATGATCTTAGACCACACTGTGCCTTGGCGATATAAATGATTAGTATCTTCGAGACCGTCTAGCCCAAATATAACATAACCTTTGCGACCAATGACACCAGCAAGCTCTGCCCACCATTCGGGCTTTTTCATTGAGCCATTGGTATGCATACTGAGATTAATTTTAGCGTTATGTTCTCTAAAGTAGGCAAATGCTTCCAGCGTATCTTTGGCCACAGCGGGGTCGCCATAGTTGCCGCACATGTATAGGCGATCTAATTGTTTTATAAACTCAGGGGGAAATATCTGTTCTATATCACTGATAGTTAACTCTGCACCATGTAATAAAGGACTTACTTCTCCTCCGTTTAAATTACGAGCGCACATAGGACAAGAAGCATTGCAGGCCTCTGTCATTTCTAAGTGAACAGTTTTGATTTCCTCATAGTGATACATTATTTTATTCCGTAGAGAGCATATCTTTTATACTTGGGGAAATTCATTTCGCCTCGATAAAGAACCTTAGACATAGGAAACTTAGCTAGGAACTCAGGAAATGTTGCAGACGCATTGATGTGCTCATCTATTTCGTCACTGTTGTTTTCGATGAATACTGTAGATCCTTCAGGCAATTTGTCAAACCATGTTGTATCCATGTGTTCTGAACTGGTGTTAATTATTAGTCCCGGCTCTAGCATTTTATTATAGAACGTTAGATTGCCTGCGAAATCAAAACATTCATTTATAGGCTTGTTTTCAACATAGGCGCCCGGATTGATAATCTCAATTAGATCATTGTGTTCGGCATCAGGGTCTATACTGAATAATTTACCGTAATTAAGATCTTTAAGATATAAACTGTGATGTGTTAGCCAACCGCCGATCAATAATACATTATTGAAATTAGTGTTGAATTTTGTTAAAATTTCAGCCATCCATACTTTGCTAAGAACTTGACTCTTAGAAAAGATTACTGGTAACTCAGCAGCTCGGCCAATTTCTACAATCTTAGATAGCTTTTGTATAAATTCGTCTTCGGGCCAAATTGTTGTTAATGTTTGGATTATTTCTGCTGTAGTAACTTCGTCTTTGGAACAGACGTTAGTATAAAAATTTAAACGGTCTTCTCTGAATTGATCCGGATATTTTTTATAATCGTCTGATATAAGATTTTTAAGCGACCATGGCTTAGACTCGTGGTCGGTATACTTGAGGTTAATTATGTTACGGATAAATTTCTTTTTATCCTTTTCCTGTACGAAATGAAAATATTTTTCTATTCCGAACAGCCATGTGATTTCATTTGTTTGCATCTATTCCCACCCATTTACAAAATTTATTAGACAACCAATCAAAGTCGTTGACTAGTGTTAGGTCCGCGCCCTTTGACCTTGCATATTGTTCACCTTGCCTTGCGCCTTGTATGGCAAAATATCCATACTGTGCTTCTATCCCTGCGTTTAGCCACATATTAAGACGATCTAAACTTTCCTGGTCATTATTGTTTTTATTAATACCTGCACTTAGTTTGGCAGCTTCCCTAAATGCTGTTCTCCAAGTTGCATAAGGACTATAATTAAATCTATGTTCGCTGGCCAAAATGTTTAGCTTGATATATCCATCTGCTAAGGTTGTAGTCATATCTGGCCTGTCGAGACGTTCGGCGCCGAAGCAGTCTTTACTAAACAATTTAATTCCTCCATGTCCATAGACTAGACCATTGATAGGATTTTTTGCGCGAAATACTGCTACATATTTAGGCTTAAGATCAACTTGTTTGTCAAAGCTAAAGGTATCAACTATCCAACAATCTGCATCTACTACATAGAATCTGTCTGCGGTGCAACGCTCTGCTAGATGTTTATGGCTTTCAAAAATTGTGCCCACACTGGCCACTGCTTCGGCCCACGGCGCAAACTTTTGAAGACGCTGCCAGTTTTCATTGAGATTGTCTTCATCTGTATATAAAAAATATACAGGCGTATTAGAATTTTGGAAGCGTGAATCCATATAAAGGCAGTGCGCTTTGATTTAATAATGCCGGCCATCCTTGACCTTTGCTGGGACTGATGTGAACATGCTTAAACCATATACTCTGGTCAGCATCTAATTCTACTAGAGGTAATTCTAGTTCTGCTCGTAGTTCATTTAATAATCTGTGATTGTGGCTTTCTAGATACTCGCCATGCGCCAATAATTGTGTTTGTTCTTCCCAGAACTTGCTGAACCAATCATAATCTGCAATTACAGTATGATCAAAGTTTTCAATATATAACTTCCAAGCAGCAAGTCTAGCACCATAGATAACCCATGCACCGTTTTCCACATCACGGCCAACAGTCTGCCATATTAGCCAACGAGCATAGTTAGCAGGATACATCTTGTGTGTAAAGTCTTCTATGGCAACTTTTTCTCCCTGGTCCAGGCCCATCTTAATACCTTCACGGAAGCCTGCACGAAAGGCCTGTTTGGGAGTGGCATTATTATGCACGACGCCATAGGTATTGTTCATCTGCTTGTAATTTTCAGGATCCCAGCAAAAGTCTACATTGTTGCGACCATCTTGCTTGTCAGCTGATTCATGACTACGCATATTCATCACATGTTCAGTAAACCATAACTTAACACCGCCATTGCCGTAGACCAAGCCATTGACCAAGTTACGACTACTCCAGCTCATTGTAGCACGAGCAACATCAGGTGTTAGTTCAATGCTACGTGTCCATAAAGTCTTATCTACTCTACAGTCTGCATCTACCGTAAAAAACCTAGGCGCATCTGCTACTTCGGCAGCTCGTTTGTGTGCGGCATCAAATCCCTTGACTCCATGAACACGTTTAATTTTTTCTTTATTAGGATGATTGTCTATCAAATACTGGTAGTTCTCATCTGCATTTGGTTCGTCGTAACTAAGAAAAACTACTGGAACATCCTTTAGTTTTAGCAAAGGAATTTCTGGTAATTTTTTCTTCAGTGTTTCAAGAACGTTATCACTGTTTATAGAATTTAGTAAACTCATTTTTCATCCATTCAAAATCGTTAATTAATTTTAAAGCTGCTAGATCGCCCTTATGTTTTTTGCCATAGGCTTGCCCGGCTTTGGCGCCGGCTATAGCATGTGATCCAAAAGTTTTATCGGATCCTCGAGTAGTCCATGCTTTTAATCTCATTTTGGTTTCTTTTATATATCTGCTAATTTCATCAGCGTCATAATTTAATTTATGCTTAAGATCTTCATTGGTTAGATTTGTTGCAAGTTTGGCACATTCACGAAAGGCACTGCGCCAAGTTGTAAACTCGTCGTAGTTAAATTTAGTTATGTTGCTTACTTTATCAAAACTTTTGATGCTCAAGCCAAACCCAGTGGTAAAATCAACAGTATCAGGATTCTTAGACAACAACTTGTCCTTGGGCAAAAGTTTTACTCCGCCGTGTCCATAAACTAAATCATTGATGGGATTAATACTGGACCACAGGCAAAGACATTCTGATTCAGGTATTCCCCACCACTTATTGTATTTGCTGGGCGTAAAATAAAAATCAAAATCGTCAACAATTACTGCATCACTGTCTACTACATAAAAATTGTTAGTAAGACTACGACGAGCACATTCTTGGTGTGCTTGAGTAAATCCTGTAATGCCGTTGACGCGACGAGCATGAGGTGCTTTTTCTAACAGCAACTCATAATTCTCGTCGGCGTAGGGTTCGTTATAGCTTAAAAAGAATACGTCTAGCATTATATGAGTATTTAACTTTTTTACTCATGATAACACAGGCACGTTGTATTTGACATAGAAGTCGTGTGCATCTTTGGCATTATTAACCATTGGCATGCCTTTGATGTTCAAACTGGTATTCAATAGCATAGGACAGCCAGTTTCTGCATACCAATCTTCGAGAAGTTTACGGAAGCCAGGACTGTCCGTTTTGCTAACTGTTTGGACTCGACTGGTTCCGTCGCCGTGTATAATGGCAGGAAACTCGTCGGGCTTGGTACAACGAGCAACAAACTGCATATACGGACTGGCTGTTATTCCTGTGGGCATGTCAAAATATTCATGCACATGTTCTTCTAAGATTGCTGGCGCAAATGGTCTAAATTTTTGTCTACGCTTGATTGCATTGACAGTGTCTTTGATTTCTGGTCCTCTAGGATCTGCTAGTAAACTTCTATGTCCCAGAGCACGTGGTCCAAATTCTGCACGGCCAGTTGCTACTCCAACAATTTTCTGAGTATTAAGAACATTTATTGTTTGCTCTACTGGATATTCTTCACCCATATCTGTTCCCAGATAAGCGCCGGGCCAAGAAATCTGCTCACCAAAATAAGCGCAGACTGCACCTACACTAGAACCAGCATCGCCGGGATTAGGCATAATCCACATGCGTTCCCAGTCTCCAGATATTGTGCTGTTGGCTACACAATTCAAAGCACAGCCGCCCATGAGCACAACATTCTTACTGGGCAGAGTTTTTCTTGCCCAGCGACTGATACCTTGTAATAATTCTTCGTAGATGGCCTGTGTGGCTGCTGCAATGTCAAAGGTATCCTGTTGACTTAGCAAATCCAAGCGCCAGTCTGGACAGCCCCTGTGTAGATTACGTTTAAATTTAATCTCTGGGCCATTGATAGTGGCAAAGAAGTCATTGTAAATATCTGCTTTATATTTGTTAGCATCACCATACGCGGCCATGCCCATTAGAATATATTCTTCTTCGTTGGGCTTTAGGCCGATGCGCTGTGTCATAGCACTGAACCATAATCCCACACTGTCGGGATAGTTTTGTGTGTATACACGCCTTAGATCATTGCCCTGACCTTGCCAGACTGTTAGTGTTTCGAACTCGCCGATGCTGTCAATGACCACCACCGTTGCATCTGCAAAGCCACTGGTATAGTAGCCAGCGGCTGCATGACTCTTATGATGCTCTCCGTAGAAAACAGGAGCATTAATATTGTATTTGGCTAGGTACGCATCTACATCATTCTCGGATGTTCTATCGCCCTGACCTGCATAGAACTGACGTGCAGTTTTCAGTTTGGGATTTTCATACCAAACCACAAGGTCTGGTTGGCCAAATGTATAGGCTTCTTCTAATATGCCAGAGCATAAGTCGCCGTCATTCTTAACGCCGCTGTAGCGTTCGCTGTGGGCTGCAAATTGTAATTGTTTATCATGCCAAACGCTGACGGCAGCATCGTGACTGTTGGCACTAATTCCCCAAATGTTCATTTGTAGATAAAAGGATCTCTTTTGCGTAGTTCTTCTAGACGCAGTCTAAGTTGTTCTTCCCACTCTAATTCTTCTTTAGTTTTTTGTTTTTCTTCTACTACAGGTAGTTGTTCCTGTTCTTTTTTTGGCTCTGTGTTTTCCATAATAACTCCTTGCAGATTATTTATAAATTAATGTCTAACCATTCTTTAAGCAACTTGGCATATTCGATATGTGCAAAGTATCCCGGATGTCCGTCTATTACTGTAAAATCGGTTTCGTGTTTAATTTGGCATTTATTTTGCATACACCAATCAATTAAGTTTAAGCTGTTGTCTGCGGGACTGATAATATCGTTTTTGTCATAGTATTCAGAATAGTAGGACCTGTCGCCTTGCATAACTTTAATTGGGATTCCTGCACGTTTGCAAAAAGAATATAAGCCTGTTAGATTGCGCTGATTGGCTTTAAAGTGTTCTAGCCTATTATGAAAGGTGTTATAATAGTGCCTAAACTCTTCTTGTATGTTTTCCACGCCAGCTGGTTCGGGGAAGTAATTTGTAGTAGCATACTTGAATCCAGTGTCCTGATCATCATTCATCAGAAAATATTCTCGCCATGGATTGTAGTAAACGTCTGCTCTACTAGGATCAGGTGTTTCTAATATAATAAAAAATTTATGACGATCCGTCCAGTTCTGTTCTATAAATTCATAGGTTTTTCGTATAGCTCTATCTAGTCCTCCGCCCTGCATAGCATGATTATGACAGGGTATGCCTATAAGCTCGGATAATCGTCTGCCCCAATTAACTTCATCGCAACTGGTCCATTCTACACCATATCGCTCTTTATAGTAAGGCGCCATTAGTTCCCATGTCCAGGCACCTGTCTCGGGTCCTTCGAAGCCGCCACCTTTAGTATGACTGCTGCCGTTGACGTAGAAAAATTCATAACCCTTGTATGTGTTCATATAGTTGTTTTGCAGTCTCTTCATGAACGGATTCGCTGAAATGATAGCCGGGTAATCTTACCTGGTAATGTATTTGACGTGCTACTTGTTCCATGTCGATATGTGGTTTAAAATTTGCATAATCTCTCAGAGCACAAAGGTCTCTTTGTGTGCTGTATTCTGGTTCAACACGTATTACATCTACTATAGGAGCATTACCAGACACCCATAATAATTTAATTCCGTTGGCCCTGCAAAAATCCTGTATTGCTATCACACGCTGATAGAATCCTACCATCTTGTGATAGTTTTTTGTATAAACATAATGGAAACCCACAACTGTGTTCAATATTGAATCAGGGACAGAATTTCCAGGATGATACAATTCCCATAGCGGCGGCTCTGCGTTCTTAGAAGGCAGTTCCATTCTCAATGGTTCTGCTGTTCCAATGACTGCTACTATATTCTTTCTTGTTTTTTTAAATTCTATTAAATCTGATATAGTAGTTCTAACTATTCTATCCATGCCACAGCCTCCCAGAGCATTGTTATAAAATTTTGCACTCAGAAGTTTGGCTAATTTAGTTGTAAAATTTCTTTGCTGCTCTTGATGTTTAATCTGCTGAATGAGTTTGTGTCGTGTATGCCACAAGTCTGTTTCTGGTTTATGTATGTTTTCAAACCACTCTCTAACGCTCTTGCGGGCAAGCCCATCAATTGATTCATCAAAATTATATGCACCAGGATAGTCAGGCAGTAGAAAGTCGCCTAGTTCACAACCTTCTACAAAACTATCTCCATTGGCATATAAAAACAAATCAGTTGACATAATACAATTCAGGATACTCTACAATAACATGAACCCCACCTTGTTCATAGGCTGTTTTGTATGTGTCCAGAATGTTGTCTTTGCTGGTGAGATTATGAAAGCTAATGTGTGGGCACATGCTTTTAAATTCTTCAAAGTAATTGCCCTTGTGCTGATGGCCAGGATCTAAGGGCTTGTCGCTGCCTTTGCCTAGTCGCACAATCAAGTTGGCTTTCTGACCTGTCATTAGTTCAAACTTGTCGACGTGATTAATTAGCTGATTAGCAGCCAGAATAATAAAGTCCCAGCGTGGATAAAAAGTAATAACTGTTTTACCAGTCATAGCCAAGCCCAAGCTCATGCCCATTTGTGTTTCTTCCATCACTGGCAGTTCGATCATTTTGTCTTTGCTGACTCCGCCTAGTGTTGTGCTCATAGGATTACCTGCGTAGACGATCTGTTGTCCTATAAACACAGTATCATCTTTACTGCCAAGAAACGTCATGGCTTCTGTTAGTGCATCCTTGTAAGGTGTTAGTTGTGGTGCTGTCATTTTATTTCCTTTATATGTTCTGCTACTGCTCCGGCGATAACTCGATGGCATAGTCTAGAAGGATGATTATCAGTGGGAGGGACTTCAAAATTTTGATAATCAGTGTCTAGGGTCATACCGGGGTTGTCGTCTATTAATTTTTCTATGCTGTTATATGTAGTCTGCAAATAATCAAATCTAATCATGCGTTCAGCAAGCCATTCGTCGTTGCCTATAAATCTAACTAGTTCTTCAGGCCAAGTCATGATTGCTGTCTTAATACCTAGGCTTTCGATATACATCAACAATGACTTATATCTATTAACATCTTCTTGATAGCACTCTTCGAAATATTGATCAAGTGTTAAGTTCCTGCTCTTAAGATAATTATTAAAATTGTCTTTGTATTTGCTAAACCATTCCCATCTTTGTATAGGTCCAATCTCTTGTCCGTTTTCTACTATCGTGACATTGGTACGTGTCCACTGAGTGCATTGTAGCACAAAATGACTGAAATCGCTAGGGTTATGTGCTTGAAACTCTAAACTTTCTTTAGTCTCCATGCCCAATCGAGTATTATGATCAGCTATGTTAAAAGCTATTTCTCCCCAATAGTCTAGAATTTTATCCAAAGATCCGCCATTCGAATGATGCACCAATTCCCACGTGCCCAAATGATCAGCAACTAATCGAGGAAATCTAAGGGTGGCACTGTGCATTCTATGTGTAAAATCTACTAGATTAGCATCATAAGAATTTAACTGTTGCTCCCTAATGCTGGGCAAATTACTGTAATACCAAAGGCCCTGTCCCCATGTAAAACTACAGCCAGCAAAGGCTATGCCTTTAATAACTTGGCTGTTACGTAACTTCATAAAATTCCTTTAGATTTTAAAAACGGATATAATACCTTATCGCACCAGTATTGTGCACCGGCTGTTCCGGGGTGGAATCCATCTTTCCTAAAATAATCGGTGTCTCCTGTTAGACGTATTCTTTCAGGGTGACCTATTTCATAAACTTTGTGTCGAGGTATGTTTAGTAGTTCATGCACAGTTTCAAACATGCCTTCTGTTATGGTGTTGTCCCAATCAAATTGATTGTAAAGATAATTTATAATTTGATGTTCCTTATGCTGTCCAATATCCTGATATACATGATCCATAAAGAATTGATTGACCATACGGATACCTTTGAGTCTACAAAAGTTCTGCAAGAAAATCATATTCTCTAGACTACCATGAACCTTGCCTACTCCTCCCCCATTCCAGCCATCTAACATATAATGCTGTTGAACAAAGGCCATTTGGCAGTCACTGCCATTTACAGTGGAATACCAGCCACCTTCGGGATTATAAGGAAACTTGTCACCGCTTTTTGTGGTAAAATAATCGGGGTTATCTCCTACATGATTTCTTAAATCTAAAAACATAGGATCCATGCCGCCTTGATAATGAATCATGTTTTTTGTAATTTCTTGTATTACTGACGGATTGTCAATATACCAAGACTTCCTGTAAGTGCCGCTCCACATTACTACCACAACGATATCCTGTGCAGATACTCCTTGTTGCAACAACTCTGTGGCTGTAAGAGTGACTTTTTTCTGTATCATCTCTTGGCCATGACCGTTGTGACCAACATGTAAGGCTGTTAACTCTGGATGCTTTTCTCTTAGTTTCTTTTCTAGTATTTCAATCCAGCCATCCGGGGCACCGGGATGTGTCCAGTGATGACTAAAGCTACAGCCACTTGTAATCAAATATTTCATTTGTATCCTTGTGCTGTTAACAATTCAATGATATTATCGGCCATTACACTGTGCATCTTTAAACTAGGGTGATGATCTTTTGGAGTATCTTTAAAACTAGCAACGTCAGTTTTAATAGTCATCTCGCTGTGTGCGTTCATGAGTGCTTCCATTGAATTATACGTATTACCTTCATAGGTCAATCGCAGAAGTTTTTCTTTCAACCACGGATCACTGTTTATTCTGCTCATGTATTCGTCGCCTACTGCTTCGTGATTATTTCTTTCAGGCCATAATATTAGAACAGGTTGAACTCCGTGACTTTCAAATTCTTGTAAGAATGCCTTGACGCGGGCTACATTTTCATCTATATATTTGTTAAGCCATACGTCCCAGGTTAAATTTTGCATCTTTAACCATCGACCAAAACGTTCGGGCCATTCTTCGCAGCCTGGTCCCCCCAGCACAATATTCATAGGCACATCATACCGGTGGCCATCTATTTCGATTACAATATTATCTCTATGCCATTGTGTCAATTGAAAAAACACATGACTGAATTCACTGTAGTCATATTCCTTAATAGTATGATCAGGACCTGATGGCATTTCGTTGAAAGAACTGCGCCACCAACGGATAGCACTTAGATTTGAGCCACCGTTAAACGGATGCACCACTTCCCATGTTTTAAAATGCTGTGCCACTAATCTAGGAAAACGAACTGTTTCCATGAACCTCTTGTGGGCAGCAGTAACCAACGCCGGATCATAACAATCCGGTGGTGGTTCACGTAATGTAGGAAGATTGCTGTAATAGTAAAGGCCTTGTCCCCAAGTAAAACTACAGCCAGCAAATAGTAGTCCTTTGACTACTCGTGCATCATCTAACGCTATCATTTTATTTCTGTCCTGTATCCTTGGGCCAACTAATTTCCCAGTCTTTAAAGTCTGCTGCCAAGCAGTCTACTTTATAGTCTTTGCGGCCACCTACACACTCCTGAATAACATTCTTAGAGGTGTTGCGTATACCATTGAGACCGTGTGTTAGTTCGAGGTTGTTACCATCTTTAATGCCACGACGATAGTTGCTTTCGTTATGCCAAATGTGTAGGTTCATTTGACTGACCACAACAATGGCTCTGATAACGTCAGCAGTTAGCTTAACATCCTTATCATCTAGAATCAACTGAATGTCATGAACAATGTCAGCGATTTCCTGTGCATATTCTTGTTTAAATTCTGGAATGAATACCTCTTTAAGCTGCACAATGCTTAAACGGTCAACTAAATCGCCTAGTGTATGCAAGTATTTTCTCTCAGTCATAGGTTTGTAAAATTCCTGTTATTGTGAGGAATGGCCATTTGATAAGCACTGATCAGCTGCTTAATACCGTAGTCTAAATCAAACATAGGTTGCCATCCTAAACTTTCTAACTTAGCGTTAGAAACTATGTAATTGCGCTTGTCAAAATCTTGTTTAAATTCATCTTGCTTGATGACTAGTGTTGGAATATGTTCTTTAACTTTCTCGGCTAGTTCTAGCTTACTCAAATTAGCACTGCTTAGGCCGACATTGTATACTTGCCCGCGGCAGATTGTATAGTTGTCAATCATAAATTCAAAAGTTCTAGCAATATCTTGAACGTGAATATAGTTGCGTTTGAAATGTGCTTCAAACAATACCAAGTATCCGTCTACCACTGACTTATATACAAAGTCATTGACTAGAAGATCCTGACGCATACGAGGGCTTACGCCAAACACTGTTGCTAATCGTAGTATGACGCCGTTGCCTTTTTTCAAAACATAATCTTCAGCATCGCATTTAGTCTGAGCATACAGACTTAAAGGCTTAAACGGGCTGTCTTCTGTGATGACGTTTTCACTACTGCCATATTGACTGTTTGTATTGGGCAGTATTAATTTTTGATCATCTCGCAAGATGTCTACGATATTTTTAATCTGTTCGTAGTTTACCTGAACTGTTAACTCAGGATTGGCCTTACAGGCTGGCATTCCAACGATGGCAGCTAATGGAATAACTACATCGGCTAGCTTGACCTGCTCTTGTAGAAGTTTAAGATCCCTGACATCGCCTAGAATAAAATTAAATTTTGGCTGCTTAAAAAGATGCAGCAGACTTAACTGCTTATACATCAAATTATCAAGAACAGTTACACTGTGTCCGCGATCCAGCAGGTGTTCTGCCAGTGTGGATCCTAAGTAACCTGCTCCACCAGTAATTAAAACCTTCATTATTTTTTCACCTTTAAATGTATTGTTTGCCCGCCATATGCAGCATGGATGTTGTCATAACGCTTAACACACTCCAATCCGTGCTTTGCAGCCATTTCTATTAGTATCGTTACTGGAGCGGCCTCGGATAATAGAATATCTGCATCTGGTGCTAGTCTTGGAACTATGCCGGCGAAGAATTCTTCGTGTATTTTAAATTGATCGTCGACGCCCAGTCTTACACCATTATTATAATTGTCCCAGTCATCTTTAAAATCTGTTCGGCCTAAATACATAGACTTGTCCCAACCATTAATGTCTGGATTGTGCGGGGGATTGGATACGACTAAATCTATAAGTGGCATAGTGGGTAAATTCTTTACTGCTGAACTTACATAACCAAATACTCGATCTTGAACATTATTATCCTGTGCATTACGTAGGCATGATTCGATGGCCGGCTCAAATATATCTACAAAGTGTATATTTACACAGAGATTTTTAGTTAGTAGTTCGTAACCAATTGCTCCATGGCCTGCACACCATTCCATAGCGTGTTGATAGCGTTTACCTAGTCCGTTTATAATTTCAACAAAGTCATGGCGAGCAGAATTTCCGCCGCCATCTAATTTGCTATTGTATCTTAGAAGAAACCCTGAATCAAATTCTAAGGTCTCTTCGTTCGAACCGCTATCCCGACTCATTTATTAAATTCTTCTTTGTTAGCCAGATACCAATCGTAAGTCTTCTTTAGTCCTTCCTCTAGGCTAACCTTTGGAGACCATCCCAGCATTGACATAATCTTTGTGCTGTCAATTTTACGCACAGGAATCATACTAGGCTTGCCGCTGACATATTCAACAGGATTGGTATTACTAACAATGGCCTTCATTCTGTCAAGAACTTCATTGACACTATAAACAGTATTTGAACCAATGTTAAATGTGTCGTGTGTTTCTTGTTTTTCCATTACAATCTGCAGAGCTTCAATAAAATCATCAATGTATAACAGGTCGCGTAGTTCACTGCCATCGCCCCAAACTGGAATAGGATTTAGATTGTCAGCAACTTTACGAATTGTTGCAGGTGTGACATGGCACTTACCAAAGTCAAACTTGTCGTGCGGTCCATACAAGTTAGCAGGACGAATAACAACGGTCAACATTTTGTTAGGCAGATATTTAGAATATAACTCACACTGAACTTCTGCATAACGCTTCATCCAGCCCACAGGGAAGTAAACTGGATATGGTTCGTCAAACAAAAAGTCTGTTTCACGAACTGGTTCGTCGCCTTTTGGTGGGTAAACCGTGTTACTACTGATAAAGATATACTTCTTTACATTGTTACGATATGCGCCATCGATTAGGAAGTTATTCATAGCCACATTAGGTGTAACGTGTGCTAAAGGAGATTGCACAGTGTCTACGGCATTACTAGTGCTGGCGGCAGCATGAAATACAACATCGCAGTCCTTACTGACATTAAGACATTCCTGATAGTCCATCAAGTTGCCACTGACATACTCAACTGAGTCATGCTTTACTCTGGGTTGTCTAGTGTGTAAATGAACTCGAATATTTTTATATCCTTGCTCAACTAATCTATTTGTCAGATTCTGTCCGACCAGGCCAGATCCGCCTGTAATTAAAATACGAGAATTTTTGTCCATTGGAGCTCCATTAAGTTTACAATATTTACTGATGCTGTTCAGGATAATGAATTAGTATAGGCCTACAAATGATTGCAGAGCAAATCTTGTGAAGTTATCATTTACTCGTTCAATGGCATGTCCAATATTCCATCGAGTAAAATCCAAGACGGCATAATTTCCATAGACTGGCTTTACTTTGGTTTCTACGTGCTTGTCAGATATTCTCAACTCGCCACCAGACTCTGGTTTATGATCAGCAGGATCGGCAAAGTAAACAATAATAACAAAAGCTCTGCCAGGATTGATGCCGTCGAAATGAAGTTCTGAAAAATCGCCTTCTTTGTAAATGCTGTATTGAGATGCACATTTAAGCTGTTCTTTTTTTCCGTAATATTCGGGGTAAACTTTTTCTCCAAAAGATGCAAACAGATTATCAAAGAATGCATCTACTTTATAGTAGTCGGAAGCTAATTTTGGATCGATTGCATTATAAAGTTCAAGGCCCATTCGATACCACTGCTGTGTGGTTCTTGTCTTATTGCCGTTGGCAATTAAATGTTCAACAAATTGTTTTCTTCTGTCGACGTCGCGATAACTGACTTCTTGCGTAGATTCTTCTGGGGGTATAACTTGACCAGAATTTAATACAGCCGAGTCATTTTGACCAATATAATTATGTCTGTATACATAGACGGTGTCCATGTATTTCTGTGAAGCAATGATAGTATCTGCATGTTTACGCAGTTCTGCAGGATCAATGTTTAAGGGATCACTGTAAAAATCATCAAAGGTTCCAACGTAATAACCCAAATCTATTAATTGGCTGTGAATTTTTTTGAAGTCGACTGTCATAGGAGATAAAAAAATATACTACCTAGTAATAATACTAACGTAGTATATTTAATTATCTCAAAAAGCCAAATTATAAATTATTGCTTTTGACTATGGTAATAGTTTAACGTTTTTGCTATGCCTTCTTTCAGCGTAGTTCTAGGCAGAATACCATATTTTATTTGCTTCTCTGGATCAAGTCTACGAATCATGTCGCCATTGGGCTTTGATGTGTCCCAGACAATCTTTTTAGTTTTGCCTGTGATTGTTTGATATTCAGCAACAATAGTTTCAATGGTGTCTTTGATGCTGGTAGCCGTTGCACTACCGAAGTTGATGATGTCATTGACTTCTTTCTTAACAGCATCGATGGCTGCTTGTGCAACATCTTCGCTGAACACAAAGTCACGCTTAGGACTTCCGTCACCCCAGCAGACAATTTCGTCGCCGTCTACGTTAAATATTTTCCATGTATTAGAACCAATTACTGTTGCTTCTGGACTAAAGTTATCATACAAGCCGTAGATGTTTGCAGGACGAATAACTGTCCAATTCTTCCATCCGTATTGAATACCTAATGCTTCTAAACTTAGTTCTCCTACACGCTTGGTCCAACCAGGATACCAGTCATTTTTTCCAGGCATAGTTGACCATACATCATCTTCGCGCATAACATCGCTAGGGCTATAAACTCCTACGCTACTCATGTAAACAAACCAACCTACCTTAGCATCGTGTGCTGCTTTGATGATATTGGTGTTAAACATTAACATGGGAAATAGATAGTCTGCTGGACAGTTTGCAGCACGAGCTGGACTACCTTTAACACCGGCAATGTGAAGGACAATGTCAATGGTTCTATTTTTAAATAGACCTTCACACTGATCTAAATAAGTTAAGTCGACTTTTTCCAAAGAAACTCTATCACCGAATTTAGATTTAAGTTCTTCTAATTTATCGCCGATGCGAATGTCTACTGCAATTACCTGTGCCGCACCTTCTAGTAGGCATTTTTCTACTGTAGGGATACCAACTAGTCCGTTAGCTCCTGTGATTAATATTGTTTTGTTTGTTAAATCCATAATTTAAAATTTGGTGGTAGTTGCATATACCACACTGATTCCTCTATTGTTGCTCTTACACCTGTTAGCTCTTCTAAAAATCTAACATTAAAAATAACGTCTGGCCATTCTTTTGTATAGTCATGGCCAGCAACTAAACCTCCAGGTTTAATGTGCGGTAAGAAATGTAATAATACCTGTAGATCATTAGGATTCATATGCATGGAATCTAGAAAGAAAACATCTATTTCTCTAGGATCTGTATATTTGCTGGTCTCAGGACAGAAACCTTGTATGGGCTTGATATTACTATATATTTCGGTATTTTTTGTAAACTGCTCTTTGACGTTTACCATTTCTCCATTATATGGATCTCCGTCAGAGAATCGATCATAAGCATAGATTGTAGTAGAAGGATGCGTATTCTTGGCCCAGCATACTGCACTACGGCCGCAGAAACTTCCTACCTCTACAATGACTCCATCACGATGCGGAACAAATAGCTTAGAGATTCTGGTTAAAATTTTTAACTCAGACTCCGGCATAAATCCCAGGATGCTTAGATCATACTGCATTCTTTAACTTTTCCAATTCTTTTAAAGGATTGTAATCCAAATAAGTGGTGACTAGCTGCTGATTGTGAATCAGCTTTTCGACAACTTTATAGTATAATTTATGTATGTCATCCATACTCAATGCTTTGAGTTTAAGGACCTCTGCCTTGGCCTTTTCAAACCTCTTGATGGGATCTAGTTCATTATCGTAGCCTTCGTCAATAATATCTTCAAAGGTTTGAAAACCAAGTTCTTTTAACTTGGCTAATGCTCCGTATCCGCCAAAATAAACAAAGGGCTGAAGATTCAATATTGGGCGCCATGTTTTTTCACTGATAAAACAACTGGGTTCGTTGCCCATTCTGGTTTCAGCTACTATATGAAAATACGTATCATCGTATAGGTCTTTTCGATTGTTATCTACAGTAGAGAAACACTGCTTTTGTTCATCAGTTAGATGCTGTGTGTCTATTTCATAAGGAACCAGCTGCTGAATAAGATCTACATAATATTTTAAATCGTCACCCGGTTCCATATATGGCTCTAAGAATTCTTCCATGTGCTCAACTGTGAGATTAGTAACAAAACTAAAGATACTATCCTCGAGTAACTTGTGTTTTAGTGCCATATGGGCCATGGCCATTCTATAGGGCCTATTCATTGATCTATTAAAACATAAAAATCGTTTTGTGCGTTTTTTGTCTATTCTCAAATCGTCGGGTCTTACGACATCGCTGTGATAATTTAATGAAGTGAGGCAAGGATATCTGTAATAGTTTTCTGCTGCCTGGGCAAGACTCAGAATACTATCTAGATAAATTGACTTAGATTTTCTGTCAGGCCTAAACGCATTGGGAGGAATATGCCCGCTTAACCAAACAATTTGTTCAGTGGGGATGCCTAGGCGATCCAAACGTTCGTCGATAATGTCATAATACATTGTGGATTCAGCAGGATCTACAATGTTTGTAATAACAATATGTAATTTTCCGGTTTTTGCTAAATTAACAATGTCAGGTGTAAACGTTTCTTCTAATTTGTAGATGTAACTATTACCTAAATGATCTTTTATCGGCAAGTTGTCTTCGGCTATATATTTTAAATTTCCCCATTCAATTTCTATAGGAAACAAGTATACATCGTCGCTGCCGGCAGCAATTCCTTCCCTGGCTTGTTCTATAGAAATACAGTCAGTTTGCATACTGTTGTTCTTTATAAAATAACCAAAGAAATTACTGTGCCTAAATAAATTGTTACCGCCCGGTCGTTGATAACTATCAGACAGCTCAGGTATGTTAAATCTAAATTGACCCAGCACTACTACTTCTCCGCGTTCACGAAGCATTTGGTATAAAAAGTCATACCAAGACGAGTGATTAGCATTGGGCATAGGACACCTAATATGTTCATACTGCCCAAAGTGGCTAAACACTAATTTAAAACGCGATCCATTTTCCTGAGCCATAATGCGGATACTTTGATTTGTAGTTGTAGTGAATTACATCACTGGGAATATCTCTCTTTTTATTCCATGTAGCTTCTGTAGGTGTATATGTAGAAATGCCGTTGTCTTCTACAACAAAATGTAGTGGTAGGTCAAAGTTTCTGGCATACTTGTGAACTTCGTAAAAGATGCCGCTTTCAAAGCTCATATCTCCAACGAAGACCCATACTTTGTCTGTGCTGCCTGACAATTTTAATCCCTGGGCGACTCCCAGAGCAATTGGCAGCGTAGCTGTTACAATGGCACTGCTGTAAAATTTCTGTTCCATGCCGCAGATTGTAATGCTCTTGCCAGCCAGGATCATATCTTCCAGCCACTTTAGGTCTACGCCTTTTAACATTGCATGATAATGACTGCGCCATGTGCTGAATACCCAGTCCGTGGGTTTAATACACTTAAAAATTTCAATTAGTTGCTCTTCATTGCCGTTGCTAAGGTGAACTGGACCTCGAATTTTAGCATCTTCCCAGTGCTTAACAATCAGCTCTTCAAATGCAATCAAATCTTCTTTGGTATATTGTGCATCTCTAACGATTTGATATTGTTCTAAATTTGTAATCATCTTTTATTTAACTTATTAAAATTTTACTGTCGTGTAAAAACCAAAATATTCTGCCAGCAGTCATATGGTGTGCAGCCGCATTTGGGTGTTGGTTATCCTCGCAATACATACTTAGTGCATCGCAATAAGTTTCTTTGATAGAATTGTCATAGCCTAATACAAAAGATTCTTTGTCAACTAAGTTGATAAGGTTTTTATATTCTTGCAAGAACAATCCGTGTTCTTTTATTTGTTCAACATTTTTTTCATCTTGCATTTTTAGATATGTAACATAATCTATATTAATGTCTCTCATTGAATTGATGAAGAAAAATTTTATCTTTCTTTGTTTTAAAAACGTGCTGACAAAGATCTGTTGTGTTACTAGTTCTAACAGAGCATCAACTTCGGTGTAAATTTTTCCGTAGTAGGCTGTTGAAAATACATTTACGCTGTCGTCTTTATCGTCCCAATTTGGTAAAACATTCTTCCATGACGTATTGAAGAAGCAGGTCCTGCTGCCAGATGTCCATGCAAAGCCAATTAAAAGTTCTTCTGGATTGTCTATTTCTCCCAAATCATTCATTAGTTTAATAATACTTAATTTGTTTGATCCGCCAGGAACTCCCCTGTTCAATAATTTTAATCCCAGCATACTACTTAGATATGCTGGCCAGGCCTGTTCTTCATAAACGCCGTCGCCGATAGTAAAACTATCCCCGTATGTTATTAATTTTTTAATCATATTATCTATCTCTAGCTTGTAATATAGGCCGATCAGTTGGCCACTCAATTTTGAATTCTGCGTCGTTCCATCTAACGACTCCTTGACTATTTTCATCTACATAATCACCTTCGTAGAAGAGATTATAGTGAAAAATACAATCAGTGAGCGCAAAATGTCCATTGGCAAATCCAGGAGGAACTAACACTTGATCTCTTGTGCGTTCACTAATTATATAACTTTCCCATTTGCCATAGGTTGCACTGCCGGGTCTTACATCTAAGACCACAAGGTAGATGTCTCCCACTACAGCTTGAACTAATTTCCATGTTTTGGTATCGTAGTGCAGACCGCGCAATACTCCCTGATAGCTTTTGCTAAAACGTCCATGTATGTTAACATCTTCGGGCAGAAGATTCATGACCGGGTGCGACTGGCTGTGAAACGTAGTAAATATTTCGCCTCGAAATTCTCTATAGACACTGGGACTATATACAGGAACTTCTGTACCAAACTTGTTTAAGTAACCAACATCAAATTGATCCCATGCTTTTGATTTATATGTCATTATGATATCCTCGAATGCAAATATTCTATAAACTTACGACCCTTAACATCGTTTTCATGATACTGTAGAAAATGATTATAGTTGTGAACTAAAACATCTTCTAACTTCCAATATAAATCGTGCAGTTGGTCTATATCCATGGCAGCTAATCGTTCAACTTCTTTAATTATCATTGCAATACGTTTAGTTGTATCTGGTTCAACATCGTAGCTTTCGTCAATAACATCGCCAAATGTTTTAAATCCCAACTCTCTAAGAAGGGCTAATGCACCCGGATAAGCCACCATGAAGAATGGCTGCATGTTGACAATAGGCTTAAAAACTTTTTCGGTTAGACTACGGAAAGGACCTTCTGTATATGTTTCTGTGCAGATATAGAAGTAGCTGTTCATATATGCCGCAGGGTTATTGTCGCTCCATGGTCCGTAGTCGGTATAGTTTCTATCTGACTCTGTGGTTAATGTTTTAGGTAATTGTCCGCAAACTTCTCTTAGTTTACTTCTGTTATAGATAGTATTGTATTTTTCTTCTAGTTGAAGAATGATATGTTCTTCTAGCTGGAATGGGGTTAGACAGCTCCAATCTGACTTGTCTAATACACCTGCGTTGGCTAGACCAAATAGCATGGCCACTCTATGATCCCTGGGTCTACGAACAGGAAATAAGAAATGATGTTTGCGCTTTACATTGCGTAGTTCATTAAATTGTTCTATACTAATTCGTTGCTGTGGGAAAACATTATAATGATAAGAAACATTAGCCATCACAAATGGCCAACTGTGCATTTCGAATCTTTTCCCGGCACCTGGGAACCACTCGTCATAGACTTGTTCTGCATTAAAGCTATTAATGGCAAAAATAATATTGCCGCCAGGTATGCCTGCTTTTTCCAAGCAGTTGTGAAAGGCTTCGATAGTTCCTTTGTGAAGATAGTTTTCTTGGCCGTAATCTAAGAAAATAATAGCACGACCTTCTTGAGCATCGCGCAGAGCTTCGGCGCTCATATTCTTCCAAAAATATTCGCCGTTGATTTTTTGTCCTGAATGACCATTGCCTACAAAGGCATCTATATAAGCATTAATTCGAATAGGATATATGTATTTGTTGTTTTTGCGTTTGCCGTAGTAAAGACTATCTTCCTCACAGGTCAGGTAGTTGTGATAACAATGCGAAAATATATTACTGTTTCCGACACTGTTTGGATGCAGACCTAGAGCATTATCAAACATATAGCCCACCAGTGTTTGATCAGTATATCCGAACTGTGCCTCTAAGAAATCTGTAGACTTATGTCTATTTGTATACTGTGTGTGCATATAGGTCATTAATGCAAACTCGTGGCTTAGTGCATTAGGCAACACTAAATTGGCAAATACATAATCATATAGGAATGGTATTTTATACATCACTTATTCTTTTTTCTAAATAGGCTATGAGATCTAAGTTATAACGATCTGTTTTATGAAAGTTCATGAAAGTTTTATGGTTATGAACTAATGTGTCTTGTTGCTGCCAATACCAGTCATGTATTTGATCCTTAGACATCTTTGCAAGTTTTTCAATTTCTTTATAGGCCATAGACAAGCGTCTAACAGGGTCGGGTTCAAGATCATAACTTTCGTCGATAAATCCATTAAAAGTTTTGAAGCCTAATTCTTTTAGCAATTTAAGGGCTCCGCAAAAACTTATTAAGACGAATGGCTGAAAATTCATCAATGGCTTGCAAACTTTTTCTGTAAAAGATTTATAGTTGCCTTCCATATATGTTTCTGTTGTTATATCAAAATAGCTAGTTAAGCTGTGTGTAGACTTTATATCGCCCCAACCAGATACGTTATGAAAAGATGAATCTGGTTCGCTTTTTAATCTATGCGGAAATTTCCAGTGTAATTCCTGGACTTTGGCCGTATCATAGCCTAGCATAAATTCATTAGCCATGTTAAAACCGTTTTGCTCAGTTAGGCCACCGTCTAACATGCTCCAATCACCACAGTCTAACAAATTTTCGCTAGCTAGTTTATATAGCAGGGCTATTCTATATGATCGTGTTCGACGTATTCTTAATAAGAAATGATGATCCCGTTTAACATTTTTAGATTCCAAAAATTGCTTTTCCGATACTATATATTGAAGATGTTTGTTAAACCACCAAGAATTATGAAACATCAAGAACGGCCAATTTTTTACAGTTAGCCGGCGTTGTTCAGGAGCAAACATCCTTTCGTATTCTTCTTGAAGATTAAAGCCGTTATGTGCTAATATGACATTTTCTGCAGGAAGGTTTGCTTCGGCAATAAGGTCATTGAATCTAGTTAACTGTGCGAAGTTTAAATAATTTTCCTGAGCCCAATCTAAGAATAAAATAGCATCGCCATTACGAATATCAGTTAGTGCTTGCTCGCTGATATTCTTCCAAAATCCATCCCCGAGAATTTTTTGGCCGGGCCAAGTCATACCAAGGAAATCGTTAATATGTGGACTGACTTTGATGGGGTAGATATATTTTTTATGTCTCCATCTGCCAAGATGGACGCTTTCTTCTGTGATATCAATTAGGTCATTATAACATTCATATTTAAAATGTGGGCCGCCATGTCGTATGCTGTTAGGCCAATGCCCCAGGTGTTCTCCGAAAATTTGAGTTATAAGACTTCCCGGCTGTCCTACATCCCTTTCGAGAAATGCGTCGCCGCCACCGGTGTTATTATATTGAGAATGAATGTAGTTGATAATTGCCATTTCTTTGTTAAGACCATTTGGCAATATAAAATTAGGAAAAACGTAATCGTAGTAAAAGTATAGCTTATGTTTGTTTGACATACCTCGGATGACCTTTTACTCTGTTCAGGATATCATAATCTGTTCTGTATACTCTTAGAAAATTTTCTCTATAGTTGTCTACATATTCTTTTCTAGTAGGTGTAGTATTAATAGCATATTCATTTTCTTGGCAAACACGCTGAACAAGATCGGTATTATATTCTGGGAAATATGTTTCTAAAAAACGACGAGAAACATTGATAGTAGGATGACCATCAAGCCATGGGTGATAATATTCTCCGCGATTTCTCATATAGTCCATGAGATAATCATCCACTGATTCTTTTGTATCACAGAGAGAATAAAATTCTGTTACCATTTCTGTTGTTTGTTCGTCAAGAGTTACTCTTTGTAAAAATTCTGGATCCTGGTGCTTGTTGTGGACTGCCTTATAAATTGTATGCCTGATTCCCATAGAGGTCAATAACAGCTTGATAGTTTTTAATGCAGACAGTGACCTGTAAACAGAATATCTATAGCTATCAAATTCTCTAGCCCATAATCTAGCCTTAGGCGGATGTTGATCAAACTCCGGAAATATGTCTCCATGTTTCTTCCATTCAAATGTTTCATCGAAGGTAGGACATTCCTGTGCAAAGGCAAATCTACCAAATCCTGTTGTTCCTATGGTTACATAATCAGTTGCAGGATTTAGCTGATATAACTCATGTGCCTGTATCAGTTGCATCAGCATAAACTGATGGCAAGCGCCGGCACTGGCAAAATTATAGTATTTGTCAAAGTTTACTCCGATTAAGTCTGGCAACATAGGCCATTCGTAGTCGGAGTAACTACAACCAAAAGCAAAATATCTTTTCATTTATTTGTCGTAGAGTGGTTTATTCTCTTCCCACTGATATACACCCTCTTCAAAGTGCTGTATCTTTCCTTTAACAATATGCTGAGAGATTGGATACTCTTTGGTCAATTGAATGTTATTGTACCAGTCGGCAAGTCTAGGAAAGGTAGCGCAAAAATCTTTTCCTCTTCGACGATCATATTGAGTGAAGAAACTCTTAAAGTCGTGATACAAAGAATCTTTGTCGTTGGTAGTATGAACGTGACCTTTATTCACTACTTCAATATAATCTAACAAACGCTGGATTTGTGCTTTTTCGCCATCGCCGTATAGGTTACTGTCACGGTTTTTATCAAACCAGGCTTGTAGTTTGGCATGTAATTCTTGTTTAATATCATCGGGTAAAGCCAACGGACTCATAAAGCCAGGCCAACGCAGGATGTTAAAATCTACGTTTGGTCTGTAAGGAGCATACTTGGCTTTGAGCTCGCTCATATCATCAAGGAATTCAGTAATACTAAACAAGCAAAGACTATTAATAGTCATCATGATAGTAACGGCACGGAAGTTAGCATTTTCGATGAACTTAACTAAGTTAGCTCGCCATTCATTATACTTTAGGCCATCTCTAATGTATTCTGCATGTGCGCCAAAACTTTCATTACTGGTATATAAGTCAAACTCTTTAATAGGCAATAGATGCGTTGCTTCGATAAGACGTTCAATGCCTTTCTCACTGCCCAAATTGCTATTAACTGCAAAACGCATATTAGGCGCAGGATTCTTTTTCATAATCTCAACAAAACGCCAGAAGTTTTGACTGACTGTGGACTCTCCTCCGGTGATACGCAGTTCGTCCAGGGTCTCTGTTAATTCAGGATACCACTGCAAAAATGCTTCTACATAAGGGTTAGTATCTAAATGACGTCCGTGTTCTTCAGCCCATGAACCATCACTTTGATAGGCTCCACCGCCACCACCAGGTGCAAAGTTCTGATAAGGACCGTTTTTGTCTATGTCCTCTTGCCAGCTAGTGCTGTAACTTGCGTTACAGTAACTACATCCAAAATTACACTGACGGTCAAAACTTACTTCCAGAGTTTTAAGTCCTACATCAGCATCCCATGGTAAGTTTTTCAGTTTAGCAATGTCCGCTTCACTATAGATCTGACTCTTATAAATTCTATCGCTGACATTATTGCGACCGATACCTTCAATTTTCCAGCAGTAGCTACATTCGGCTGGTGCTACGCCTTCCAGCATCATCTTACGCATACGCTTTTTATGGTCTGTGTTATGCAGAGCGTTTGGTTTAATTTTAATCTGTTCAATATCTACTGGATGCGGCAAAGGCAAATGACAACTACCTGTATAGCCATGGCCCAGATGAATGCTGGCATTATACCATTTAGCAGCGCAGAATGATCTGCTGATACTATTAAGATTTTTATCGCGCCACTGTATTAATTTTTCACTCATTTTTTAAATTCGCCTTCGTTAAATCGTTTTGAATATTCTTTGCACTCGTTATAGAAGTCACCATACTCAGGGAATACTTCTACAAAATTAGTGCCTTTGCGTTCGTCATATTGATATATGTATTCAGCAAACTCGCCTCTGAGTTTTGCTAAACGCGGTTTGTCTTCGCCTACTTTGATCATCTCTTCTCGTATGGTGTAGTAGAGACGTTCGAATCTATTTACTTCATAATCAAAGAATCCTTTGCCACAAAGAGGTGGCCAGAACATTTGATGTATATTTCTAAACATGTGTGTGACAGCATCTTCGACATAAGGCAAGTGTTTATTAAAATCACCTACCCAGGCTGCTAAAAATTCGGGCCAACGTATATATGGAACGTCTAGGCCCACGGGATTTTTACGATGTGGTTGCACCGTATACTTCCATTTCATATCGATGACATCGTCCATCATTAATTTAAAGCTAGGCAAACTTAAAAAGTTGTATGCTGCCATGATGGTTAATTTACTATCAGGAATCTCTGCTAGTATTCTATGGCAATTGGCCAACCATTGCTGATAGTCTAGGCCATAACGAATATACTCGGCATGTGCGCCATGTGCTTCGTTACTGGTGTAGACTTTAAAATCTTTAACAGCATTTTTTTCTTTAATAATCTGCATTTTTTCAATGAACTTATTAAAGATTTCTTTTGGTACACATAGATTAGAGTTGATGTTAAACTCCATCTGCGGCTGTGGATTATCGATTAGATAATCTAAGACACGGAATACCTGTTTACTTAATAATGGTTCACCACCGGTAATTCTAAATATTTCAATATCTTTAACAGCATCAGGCCACCATTGCCAGAAAGCATCTATATAAGGATTTGGCTTGGTGATGGGCATAGGCAACTGCCCTGTGCTTTCGAGCCAACCAAGGTCATATAATCCACCGTCGCCTAATTTATAAGCACCGTGCTGTTCAATCTCTTGACGCCATGTTGTGCTATAGCTAGGACCGCAATATGCACACTTGAGATTACACGTGGTATCAAAGCTGACTTCCATATAACGAGGATTTACATTAGCAGTCCAAGGTGTTTCTTTTAAAGATTGAATATGTGGTAATGCCCAGGCTTCGGAGCTCTTAGTTATACGGTCGCTGAAAACATTATTTTCTGTTTCACTGATATGTGCATCTTCTACTCGCCAGCAATAGTCACACTCCTTAGGTCTTTGTCCGTTGAGCATAAGATTACGCTGTGACTTTTTAAAATTAGTATTATGTAATGCACTAGGGTTGCTGGCAATTTCGCTTAGTGGGATTTTGTGAGGTGCAGGGTGGTGACAGCTATGCGTCATGCCTGTGCCTAAATGCACAGTAACTTGATTCCATTTGGCCGCACACATGCTAGAGCTAACTTTATCTAGCTCTACTTTTGTTTCTCGGTATCTTCCTAAATTATCCATTTGATTTTTCTTTGTTGTTAATATATAGCAGGTCAAACCAACTGTTACTGCTACAAGTTTCTGCACAAATTGCCATTTTGCCGTTTTCTATTCCGGGCTTACTCCAACTTTCAACAAATATCTTTTCAAACACTCCGGACTTTAAAATAGTATCGATATTTTGTATGTTAAGATCCAGACTTTCTTTGAAAGGAGTAAATGCGATTTTTAATTGGTCGTCAACAAAGCTAACTAGTCTAGCATCGTATCTGGTTCCAACAAAGCAACAAGGGTAGACAATGCCCTCAGCGTTGACATAGATTTCATGGCCATCTTTTTGACAAAGACTATTACACTTAACTTCTCGTTTGTTTAGCTCGTCTTTGTAGCTGCCTAATTCCCGAACACGGTCACTGCTAAATGTTTCTAGTCGTTGTTGTATCTGCGGAAAATATCCTAGTTGCTTGACTTCGTCTATTAGACCAAGGTCAACTGAATACTTTTCGTCATTCATTATACTGTCTAATAAACTATTAATCTTAATCTTGTTGCCGCCGTTATATTCTGGCTTCTTCGTAGGATAAATTTGATAGAGTAAGTCACCCTGGTCGTCGAATACTTCTCTAGGCTTGTATAGGCCTTCCTTGGATTCAAAGCCAGTGGGCCTCTTATAAACAAATTCAGTAAAGCCCATAGTTTTGGCTAATTGGCGAGCTTCTTCAACTTGATGATCGTTGTGATCGAAAATTAAGTATTCCCAGTGAGCACGACCGCCATTGTCGATAAATGTCTGTGCATTATTGATTAGCTTGGTCCAATTGACATTACGACGATACAAATGATTAGTATCTTCAAGGCCGTCTATGCTGAATACTAACTTCATATTGGGCTTAGTAAACAGTTGCCCCATCTTGGCCCAAAACTTGTTATCGCGAAGACCTCCATTTGTGTGGAAAGTCTGCTGACATTTTGGATTTATTTCATGAACGTATTTGACAATGTCATAGCAGTCTCGGGCCATCATTGGATCGCCCATTGTACCGCAATAAATCACTCTCTTAAGATTAGATAAAAATTCTACTGTAAAGTATTTCTTAAATTGCTCTAGGCTGATACTAGTTTGATTTAAGTCGGGCCTGACTATGGTTGAAGAATTATAATATCTTAAACAAAGAGGGCAGGCTGCATTACAGAACGTCGATAGTTCGATATGTAATAGAGTAACCGGTTCCGTTTGCCAACTCATGTTTTACCTTATAGAATTATCTACATCACTTTCCTTGACCAGAGCGCCAAGTCTAGGAGGATTGATCCAACTTTCTTTAAACATTTTACTGCCGTTGATATCTAACTCTGCTACTTCCAATCCTAGGCGCGAACGAAGACTTTCGCCAAACTTATAAATTTCTTTCTTAAGTTTATCCACATCATAGGTCCAACCTGTGCTGTTACACTTACCAGTTTCTCCTGCGAACATGGGTTTAATACTTTGTTCCCAGAATCCATCACACCAATCATAGTCACGAATCATTACAAAGTCAAATTCGTTTCTTGCTATGTTAGCCATATATGCACCGATTCGTGTACCATACATTGCCCAGTATCCATTTTCTATATCTGCGCCCACGCTGGCCCATACCAGCATACGCTTATAATTTCTTTCATGCACTCGTTCTTTAAGACGACGAGGATCCACAGTCTGTCCGCCTTCTAGCAATAGTTTAACACCTTCACGGAATCCTGCTCGAAAAGCCTGATAGCAGCTGGCATTATTATAGACATCGCTGTAGATATTATTCATCTGATAATAATAGATATCCCAGCAAAAGTCAACCTGTGCTTTGGGATCTTCGGCGGCTTCGTGAGTTTTCATTTGCTCAACTACATGTTTTGGCCACATCTTAATTCCGCCATTACCATAAACTAGACCATTTACAATATTCTTGCCGGCCCAACTAATTACATCATGACGGCCGATTCTATCCATCTCCAATTCAATGGTAAAGAATTCGTCTCTTACAATGTTGTCTGCGTCAACGGTAATGAACCGCTCTGTTTCGGCGGCCTTGGCAGCGGCTTTGTGTGCCGCGTCAAATCCTTTGATCCCGTGGACTCGTTTGGCCCATGGTGCTTTTTGTAATAGATTAGCGTAGTTGTAATCGGCGTTAGGTTCATCGTAACTCAAAAATACGATGTCAAAACTGGTAATAGGTGCTAACATTTGCGTCCTCAATATGTAAATGGCTGTAGTTAGAAATCATCTTAACTTTTTTAGTTGTTTTTAGCTTAAATTCAAGAAGGTTGAAATTATCTAAGTCAGAACTATTTAAAGTTATGGTATCTAAAATTTCACCCGGTTCTGCAGAATCAAATAGATAAAAAGTAATTCTGTCATCCAATTGAAAGTTTTTTGCTTCGCTGATTACACTCTGTATCTGTAGACGATTTTTTATCTGTTTATAAAGAATAGTTGGCTTGTAAATTTCACTGGCCACTGGTAGATAGAATGGATTATCGTCTACACTTATTCTTATATTATGATTATAATGCAAAAAATCAATAGTGTCTAACTTAGCAGGATCATCTGGTAACCAAAAACAATTAAACCGCTGCTCATATCCGTTAAACAATCGTTTGAAGTTGACATTGATGGTATCAAACAACTTGCTAGGTTCGTATTTGTCAATACAGTAGATAGGAAGTTCCTTTGGCAGTTCGGCCAATGTAACTTCGCTGATGCGCTCTTTTGTAAATTCTTTAAGGAAAATGTTTTCGATAAAGTTTACATTGATTTTCTTAGAAATGACATCACAGTGTAGATGTATAAAATTATCGTCGCCGTCCTTAGAACCTCTGATGAAATCAAATTCGTAACGACTGATTTCCCGTTGTCTATAAAGTGTTCTAGTGTTATTAGCGTGATTATACTTAACTTTAAGTTTGTGTAGAGCTATCTTGTTATTAAAAATAGCCCTGATTAAATCGTTTTCTTGAACTTCTAGTATAGCGTGTCTTATGTTCTCGGGCTTAAACTTATCTGGAGTAATTCCAAAAACTTGATTAGTTAAACGATCGTATTCAACATAGAATATACTATTCTTGTTTTCTTTTTTCTTAAGAATAGTTTTTTGTATGTCAAATTCAAAGTCATTCTCGTCGATCATTTAGGTATATTTTTTTCTTAGGTTAGCCAAAGTTGTTTCTGTTAACCAGGCGTTAGTAGTATATTTAATCAAACCTAGTTGAACATAATTTTCAATCTTTATGCTACCTTGTTGGTTTACCCAATAAGATAAAAATTCTGGCCAGGATCTTCTCGCCCAATTTTCATTGTTGTAACTATTTTCTCTTGTAGTCAAATCTATACATTCTACAAAGTCAAACTTGGTAACGTTAATACTAAGAATCTTAGACAGCAAAGTCATCAACCATTCTGGCCAAAGATATTCAGGCAAACTGGGCATAGCATTGTCAGGTATTTCTCCAAAGAAATCAATAAAATCATTTTGATCGTATTGACTGGCAATAACCACTGCTAGACCAAATACATAATCGCATCCTTTGGACTTGTTAAAAAACATAGCATTTAGCACTGTGCTATCATTAAAACTTTTTTCTTCTATGCTGCCGTGATGATATAAGGATTGTGCTAGAGCTTCGCCGTTAAAATTGTATCGATGCTTGGGTAATACTATACCGTTCATCCCTCTTAAATTTTCCCAAACTTCCGGATTAAAATTTGTTAAAAGTTGGTCTGGAAGGAAAGCAATAGTTTTTTCGTAAGGGCTATTTAACAAGCTGTGAAAATAGTTTGCCGTAACTATTTCAGGATCTGTGGTTAATACAACTTCCTTATCAATATAAGAAAGTTTTTCTGCAAGACCAGCATCATGGGTTACAATACTCACAGGTCGTTCTCTATCAAAGTATTTTATACTTTTAACAAGAAGTTCGACTTGTAGCAGATTATCTTCTGAACAGTTTGTTATTAGATAGCCTTCACTCATAGATCATTTCTTTAATTTCATCATAATGTCTCAGTATAGCCATCTTGTTCATGATGTGGACATTTTCGTTTTTTATTCTGCTGATAATATTTTTCCAAAGTTCTTTAGGATCAGGACACAATAACATTATATCGTTGATTTGATTAAATTTAATCACGTCATCGATTTGTTCGCTGAATCTCATAACCTTGCCAGGTAACTCGTGAACAACATTGCCAACCTTATGTCCATTAAGAATATGTGTAGCTATACTAACCGCATAGTCTGTTCTAAATAAAACGCCAGGAAACTTATATAACCATTTATAGTAGTTGTAATTTTCTTTGACATGCTCCCATAAGCCGAAGAATAATTTTGCAATGTCGCTGTCACTTCTCCAATAGATAGCAGTGGACCACCACATGTCAATGCCATCTGGGTGTAATTTTTGTTCCCAAATTCTAGGTTTATAATTACGAACACTGATGGCATTCTTATACATAGCAACGTCACTGTCAGTTTCAAAGACTGCATCCAATGTATTATTACCAATGATATAATCAACGTCAATCATCAGCGTTCTTTCGTAGGGAGATTTTTGAAAGATACTGTGCTTACTTTTGTTATTGAATTGAGTTGTAAATTCCTGCCAGGGGCTGTCCCTGTGCGTTCTTGTATTTTGTTCGTGTTCGATATTATCGATGATAATATGATCAAATGTTAGAGCTGCTTGTTCCGGTGTTAGTTCTTTGACTAGGGCGTCAAAGGTAGACTGATCAGTTAATAGCGTCACATGATTATATTTCATGTGTAGTTTAACTGATCTGGCCGTTACCAGCGCCAGCTTATGATAATCAATTTTTCCGTTGTTATAGGCAATAAGCAAAACACCGGCTTCAAACTTTTTATTCATTTAATCCAACTAATCCCTTGGTGTCTCTTTGCTTTTTGAGCTTTTCGTTTTCAACGTAATACTCGTTCAACGCTTCTGTATATGCGCTGAATAATTTATCGTGGAATTCTTTAAGATCGCCGACCAATACGGGATTCTCGTTGTCGTCGAGAAATATATACCTCTCGACGCCCATGTCGAGAAGTTGTTTAACAAAGTTTATAAGTTCTAACTTTGCAGTGAAAAGTGAACTCATGTAACCAATGGTTAACATGGTGTTCATACGCTGCTTTAGATTTTGTTTTTGGTTATTTAAAGTTAAGCGGTAGTTACTAAACTCTAACGCAGCCTTGAGTTTGTCGTCCATCCAGAGCTCCATAAATTAAGTGCTATTTTAATTTATTTATGCTTCTGAAATAGCAAATTTAAGCAGATGTGTTATTTGAACTACCACTAAATTGTGGTTGAGTGATATCAAAGGCCGCAGAACCGTTAGTTTTCGATGTTGCTTTGTTACTCTCAACATATAGTCTATGCGTTCCTTTTACTTCAGAATCACTAGAGCTTAACTCAACCCTGAGCGTAATAATAACTGGGCCGTTCCAGTTTCCAGGAACTTCGGGTGTGACTGTTCCGTAAATTCTTATTCTTCTTGTGGTTGTTCCGTAACCGTAGCCATATCCGTAACCGTAGCCATATCCGTAACCGTAACCGTAGCCATAGCCATGACCTCGGCCACCTCTCCTGCCGTAGCCATATCCGTAACCATATCCGTAACCATAGCCATAGCCATATCCGTAGCCGCCACCAGAAGAAGTATTTTCACAGGTTAATAATAACTGTTCAGTTGTTAGTAAATCTTGGAATCCTCGGCCTTCGCTGATAATGTTAGAACTAGTAGACAGAGTGTTTGCTAGGCTAAGACTTACTGTTCCTAATCTTTCATAGACATTTTTCCATTGATCAGCAGCAGCATTGCCGCCTGTTTTATCTAAATTAAGTCTAATGCTTCCGCCGCTATTGAAAAAATATCTTGCTTTATTGTAGTCGGCGAACTTTAAATTAGCCAAATACACTAGTCGATTGCTAAATTCAGCAGTGTGATTAATCGTGCCCAGCTGAGTTATCGCAGTTTGTCCTAGGGCAGCTATATTTTTTCGAGGGGTAACATCTGTAATAACTGTTTCGATATCTTGCCAAATACTAGCAGTAACTTTCTGCCCTTTAACGACTTGATCTAGTTCATACTCGCCGCCTGTATGAGTTGAACTTAAATTTAGTCTATCAATAACTTCGTTGACTAAGCTAGCAGAAATCTTAGTACCTATACTGCCAAATTCTGCTTCAGGGTTACCCCATCCAAATGCTCTGTCTGCTTTGGAAACAGGCGGTGCTCCCGGGGCAGGCCGACTTGACGGATAATTGTCGGCGAAAATTTTATTGGTTCTAGAAACCAAATCATTATAATCCGCTGCGGTTATTTTTGCGCCGACTGCTATTGCCATTATCTTACGCCCACTGCAACTTCAACGAGACCTACTCCTGAGTCGTCTTTAGTACCAATTGCTCGTCCAATAATTGTTGCGGCATCAAAATGGTCAGTGGCCATTCCTACTCCCGCTGTGTCGCTTGATACAATACGCTGGCCTTTACGAACTGGACCTTCCACTAAACAAGGCACACGGCCTTTAAGTGCTACTGGGTAAGCAAACTCTTTCATCTTTTCTTTGGCATTTAACAAGAAGCCAGGTGCTGTAGAAATCACACCAAATATTTGATCGTCAAACGCACGACCTGTTTTGGTAATCTCTTTATTGCCACCTAGTATTACTAAGTTACCAGGTGTTAATTCTACGTCACTTCTATAAATTTCGGCCATGTCAGCAAATTCTGCTTCCATAGCACGGCCACGAATTTTGAAATTGCTGTAATCAGTTCCTGCATCCTGGCCGTCATTCATATTAATACCTTGACCGATAGTGGGGAAACGAGCAGCTAAGGCGGCATCGCGTTGTCCGGGGGTATATGTTCCTGCATCGCTACTGACAATAAAAACTGTAACTCCATCGACTACTGCTTGTATAGCAGGGTGCAGAGCACCTAGTGTGTCCTGAATTGAACCAATTTTGAATCCAGTGTTGGGGCCGCCGATAATATCGCGTCCGCCAATTGGATACCATTTTACGCCAGGGCCGCCGATATTTGGGGCACAGACATACAATACGTTTTCTACGCTGTTCCACCAAAATTGTCCTACGATAGGGTTAATTGGAGCAGTTGGATTGCTAAAGTTTTCCAGCATCTGGACTAGGTTTTCGGCCATTAATTCGCCGTAGCCAGCATAATTCTTGCCAATTAGTTTAATTGGTACAGTATTATTAACCTGCCTGTCAGCTACTATGGTTAGTCTAGTGCCGTCTGTTTTAGTAACATCATATGCCATGTATTCGTTCCTCTATTAGAAATATTTATCAATTTACGCACGTATGCGTAGTGTATACTCTATTTGTATTACACGATTAAGGTTCTTGGTAACCGGTTCAAATACCACATGTGATAATAGAAACCCGCTGTTTATGCCCGCTGAGCCCCGACTTTTTAGACCTAGTTCATTGAAAACTAAGTTTCCGTCAGTTTTATCTTCCTGCGACCACGTTGGCTCATCTTCTTCTAACGTGCAGGTTATCACTACGTCAGTATATGGAAGTCCATCTAAATGATTCACTATAACACTATTTCTGCTAGGACTTGTATTATTTGTTGTGTCATTGGTATCAACGACTTTGAAAAATAAAGGATTATATAATTCTGCTACTTTTCCCAAGGTCAAATTTTCCTCGACGTCTTTGTAAGTTATATTACCAGGATCATCGGCAATGCTGCCGCCATCCCCTAAATGTAGCTCATATATGTATTGACCGTTATTTCCCTGCAACATTGTTGCTATAATTAGACTCATTGTCTCAGGATTCACAGCATTTTCAACGTCTCTTAATACTTCGCCCGTGTGAAGATCCAGGATCTTTACAAAGCCTTGTATTCTAAGATTTGCTGTAGAGTGCATTTTTATTCCTTATTACTATATTTAACTGTTTATTTAACTGAGTATTTAATAAATCAAATTCTCAACACCTGTCGTTAATTCTCGAATGACCACAGTTTCATCTATTTCTGTCAACACTTCGTCGCTTGAATTCTTATTCACTGTGCCACCTCTAACTTTATCTCTATAAGATTTTACAGTAGAATAGAAGTTTGTCAGCACGGTGATTTCGTCTCTCTTCAGAGTATCGCTGGCACTCAGTGACTTTCCAATTAGATTCAATGGCTCAATAGTGCTAGATTTTGCTAGCCAGTCTACGTTAACCTGTTCGCTTAGAACATATCTAAACATAGAGCAAATTATTGAAGAATAATACTTGTTATACTTCCCGACAAATATCTCATTACGTAGGGCATCAACTATGGCATTATAGACTGAATTCAAATCAAAGTCCCATCCATACTTCTCCCACCCGGCAGTATCCCATGAACTTAAACTAATCGGATCGTAAAGAATTTTATCAAATTCAATAGCGCCTTTAGTTCTATAGACTACGCTAAAACTTTGATCGGCGTTCTTTTCATAGATAACATAATCCTTGATGCCTGTGTTAATTTTTACATAATCATTGATACTTATAGGTGTTAGATATATGTCCGACTCGTTATTCAGCACAGTGCTGATTGCACGAGAAGGATCATAGTCTTCGGCTTTAAAATCAACGTAACGCCAATATTTGGTTATATTGGCAGTTTCGTCTGCTATCTTATATTCTGCGTCATTTAATCTTGTAAATCCCCAATTTGGTATAGATTTAATGTCCACATTAATCATGATCTCATTAAGACGTTTAATAAATGTCCTTCTTGCTTCTAGGACGTTATCAAACCAGCCTTGAATATAAGGTCTTATGCTGTTACCTAATTTGTTATATCTATGTAGATTTACTGGATCTGGAACATTCTTAACTTTCCAGAACCAATATTTGTCTAAGCTATAGTCCCATGGTATCTTGTCCCAGAAGTAGCCGTCCCATGTGCCAATTAATGACCCTGTAACTTCAAATACATCTTTGAGTTCAAACCATGCACCAATTGGATTAGTCTGTTCGTTATAGATATCAAAGGCACCGGCTTCGCCAGTCATATGGATTCTACAGACATAGAACTTTTTGTCTTCTCTATATCGAACAATATCTCCTTGCTTATATGTATTAGCAGTAAAGAAATCTGCATAAGGTCCTATTACTCTATAGAAAATATGAGCACTGATACTGTCTCTGAATCTAACGTGGATCCACTCAGGGATAGTTTCTACTGTATTTCCATCACTGATAAAAGTCCACTGGTGGTGTTTTTCGCCGCCTTTTGTTTTCTTCCTAATCTGTATTACGGTTCCGGAATTGTTTAGGTAAGGTTCTATGCCTTTAATAACCATAGCGTTGTTACTAATAGGGCTCCACCATGCTAGGCCGGCAGCACTAGGATTTAAGATATAGGCGCCTAGTTGTTTAGTAGTATAAACTCTTGCTGCCTTGCTTTGAATGGAAATTGTATTTTTATTCTTAACCCAGAAGTAATAAACGGTGTATGTGTTTCCACTTTGATATTCTTCTTCCTCTACCCAGTGATAGTGATTCTCGCCTAGAGTTTTATCTATATAGGCTTCGCCACTGGCCAGCTGGCCGTCTACTATTGTTTTATTTTCAACTAATGTGGCCCACTGACTTGGGTGTACCGGACTGCGTGTCCATTCGTATATGTCTGCGGGTTTATTATTGATAGTTGTTCCCCAGAACTTAGCCCTAGTTAATTCATCACCATATTCATAGTCGCTGAAGTTTACTGTGCTAATATCCCACCAACGCTTGCCCACCATCTCTTCGTACCATCCCAGACTTGCATAAACTGATTTATAGTCGTCTGTAGTTCTAGTATAACGAGCCGGATCAACTCTGCTGGTTACGTCTATATCACTTTTGAATATTTCTGGCAGAATTAATTTCTTAGGATCATATAATTCTAACTTGATAATAGTTTTATTTTGGTCGTAGTCATAGATGATTAACTGTTCTATTTCTCTAGTATCTACTGGCAGGCTTTCTTCTTTCACCAGTGACTTTTGGCCAGCAGCAATATTGTATACTTGATAATTACCAAAATCATAAGTGGGTTCTGGTTTATTCTGAGCTAAACCGTCATCGACAACTGCTATAGGATATGTTGAATCATATCCACTGGCTGTGGGTTCTGGTACAACATTTGTATCGCCTAGAACGTTTGTTAGAGGATTAAATTTTTTCTTCCAAGAATAGCCGTTGGCTTCCGCACTAGGTCCTGTTGCTAATGCTAGTTCGTTGTTATTCTTAAATCTAACTGGTTTAAGAGTAAAAATTTTACCCTGTTTGATGGTCTCTGCAATTCTTGTATTGATAAAGAACTTGTTGGTACCTTCAACTGAATCCACTGCCCATATGCCGTCAACTGATGTAGTATCTGATGTGCAGTTAACAATTACAACATAATCGCCTTTCTTTAGGCCGTGTGGTTTTGCTGTAGACACTCTGGCCTTGCTGACATCGCTGGGGCCAGGGCATGTTTCTTCTATGCCAACATTAAGGTCCATGGTCTGCAGAATCTGCCAAGTTCCTGGAGTGAAAATGCTTTCACCTTCGTTGCCTAAATCAGGATTAGGAAGATCGTAGTTGTTAACATATATGTTAGGTAGTATAGGTTCGTCTATTTCTCCAAATTTGTCGTTGTTGTTACCCCATGTTCCAGGAGCAACAGTGGTCTTGGCATAATAAAGTTTACCGTTGTATCTAACTCTGTCGTATTTCTTATAAGACACTGCGTCGTTATAATGTCCAATGTCTAGCAGTTCTTTAAATGCTGGAAACACTTGTCTAATATCATCCAATCTTGCAATTTGATAATCAGTGTCTCCTGTTACAACAGGACCAGATGTTTTTAGTTTGTTCTGAGATGAGCTATAAGTTTTGAATCTTAAATTTTTATTAAGCGGTTTGTATACCCAACGTGGACTATTATCTTCAATGTAGACAATTTTGTTGTTGGTTTTTTCTTCTTGTTGGTCAACAAATTTAATAACTTGATAATCGTGATAATCAATTTGTGTATCATTTAGATAGAATTCAAATTCATAGTAGTTGATGTTTTCTGTGTTGCCAAACTCTCCTGTCCTAACCATATATTCTTCAAAGACTGAAACAGAAGAGTCAGCGCCGTGAGTTAACGGAGCAAGACTGTTGAAAACCTGAACTGTTCCTTTGTTGTAAGTAATGGCATTCTTGAAAGATATCTCATTGTCTTCCTGCAAGAATAATTGTTTTAATTCTATGTTCCTGCTCAGACCGAATTGATCTTTGACAGCATCTCTAACCACAGGATCTAATACTGAGCTTTCAACATCTAATAGGCTACGTCCTTGTTCAGCCATAGAATCAAAGTTTGGTATAAGTTTGTTATTAGAAAGAACATAGCCAGGAATGAAATACTCGCCTGTCCAGCCTGACGTCTTCTTGCCGCCTACAACAAAACTTCGCTTAGATGTTGCTTGCTCAGGAATAAAATAAACATCTCCGAATACGCTAGTTGAATCTAAGTGTACCACAGATTCATAGTATGAGAATGTTAACTTAATGCCGTATATAGCACGATCAGGATTCTTAGGTCTGATTTCGATGTTATCTTGTTCTCCTTGTCTTGATACGACAATGTCCTTGCTGAACAAAGGCTTATTATTTCTGTCGACAATTTGACCAGGATTAGTAGCTGTTCCTTCTAGACTTTCTAAGTGAGCTCCTAGGTTTTGAACTATTAGCGCATCCGCCGCGGGATTTAAGTCAATGTAGTTTCCGGAAGCAAGGAAATCGTTACTCCACAAAATAAATTGTTTGGCACATAATTGCCAGTTTCGAATGTCGCCGCCTTCTGGTTCTTCAAATACAAAGCCTTGATCCTCTAGATATTTTCCGTATCCTATGATAAAATCATAAAGTTCGAACCTGTTTGAAAATGCTGTTCCGTAACTAGTATCATAAGCAATAGATTTATTGTAGGTAGTTTTTTCTTTTACTACAACATTTCCCACAGTTATTGCCATTGACGAACTTCTTTCGTCTGCACGATAAGATCTGAAGTAGGCAGCTTCATTATTGAAACCATATACCGAGTAATTTGCACCGTCAAAGACTATACGCATACCTGAGTAAAATTTTTCTACAGATGGATAATGTTTGACTGTTCTTACTGCATAATTTTCTTCAGGCACGAACAAAATCTCTTTTTGAGTGTTAATGCTGGTGCTTTGAATTCTGACATTGTCTTTGTTAGTAAATCCCTGTAGTAAGAATTCTTTATTCACAACAACATTGTTGAATTTGTCAACAACTTCGGACTTAAAATTAATGTTGTTTAATAGACAAAATTCACTGTATAGGCTTTCAATGCCGCTGGTAAAGACTAATTCACCATCAACTAAACTTCTATGATAATTGTGTTCTAATTTACAACCTTGCCATGATCCAGTGGTCCTGTCGATATATTGTCCCCAGCGATTTTTAACTTGCTGGCCAGGAACCCAACACCTGTTAACATATAGCACAGGAGCCTTTAGGTAATAAGTTTTGGCCATGGCAGCGACACCTCGCTGTGTGCTGGCAAATACCTGCTCATAAGGACCAAATCCACCGGTGGACCATGTAAATGTTTCTTCTAGTTTAGTAACTTCTAGCCATGAACTCACTGTAGGATTGTCTGGTGGTAGTAAGTCTCCACTTTCATCTACTGGGAAGTTTTCTGTAATTACTTTATGATTACATCTGGCAAATCCAGGATTGATTAGCGCCGCGTCTGCGGGACTATTAATTCTTCCTGTTCGAAGCGCCGTTTCCAATGCTGCTCTCTTTGTAGAATCAGTCCAGCTGTAGTAAGTGTCCCACCATAATGGTTTAATTGTATGGCCCAGCATTTCCCATGGATGGGTGTGTGGTCGATCTGTATCAAATACATACTTGTAAATTAGTCTCCAGCTGCCTGTTATAGTAGTTTCTGGATAGTCCCCTGACCCTAGTTGATAGATTGCAGTAAAACTATTGTCTTCGATATAAGAATCGTTGGTGTTATTATATAGATTATTCTCTGTCAACCAATTGTTTGTTTCGTTAACAAAATCATTATGATAATTAACAAAGGTAGTTTCTTTTGGTCTGAAGTATCCGGGACGAGCTTCTATAATTTCTCTAAAATCATTTTCAACCAAATCATATTCTAGACTAGACCAAACTGCTAGTTCATACTCATACAATAATTGATCGACGATATCTACGGGATAATTATTTTCGTCAACACCCAACTGTAAGTACCAACGTGAGCCGTCGTGTCTTATTAGGAAGTAAGAAGTATCCGAATATGTTTTATCTAAGTATATTTCTGGTCGATACAACTGCGACAATCCAATTTTAGCCAAGCTAACTGGAATTCTGGACATATACCTACTGTACCATTGACGAATGTTTACTACTTTGCCAATCATATGACTGGAAAATTGTATTCTTACATATTTGTTGCCTTCGCTGACTAAACTGTAATCTTTACGTCTTACTAAAAATCTGCCGTTGTGACTTATCTGTAATAACAGGCCTTGGCCTGCACGATGGCTTATTGGTTCAAACTCGCCAGTTAGGTCAAACGACCCAACAACATTGTATTCAGCTTCTCTATAATTGTCTAACTGTTCTCCCCAGCCAATCATATTGCTATGTGCCCAGAATTTGTCAATGCTGGCATCATCTACAAAAATGTTTTCTATGGCCAGTGATAACAGCTCATATGAACTTAATTGAGTATAGTCGTTGTTTGATATGACATTTTCTAACTCTAATTTTAGTTTTTGTAAGAAGGTATCATAATGTTTCCCTTGTTTGATCAACAAGTCTCCGAAGTCAAAAGGCATATTAGTAGCCATGATGGCGAATCTAGATATCGGGCTACTGTGCTTTAACAGGGTGCCGCCGCCTAGCAATGACGACTGTAATAGACTTTCAAATTCAATATAATCTCTACTGTTTGTGGCATTTGATTTTAAGTTAACAGCATGTTGATAGAGACTATAATAGTTTAGTGTTGATAAGTTCGTGTTTAACGGATTCGATATCAATGACAGCGGCGCAGTTTTTTGTGTCGGGTTGCTAACCACACTGTCCACTGTTATTTTGTCATCTTCGACTACTTTCTTGACAAGACTCGGAGTTGCTTTGATTTCTTGTTTGCCACTCAATGAGCCGTCTAACAATACTTGATCGTTAATTGTTATTTCGAATTCATTGTAAATAGGATTTGTTTTATCTTTAACATGAACGTTCTGTAAGAATCTCCATTTTGCGGCAGGTTTAACTATTGCAGTTTTATAACCTGGAGCAGATGTAGTGGAAAAATTCCAATACAATATAGTGTTATCCTTGGCTAGTTCGTTTTCTATGTAAGTGTTTCCGCCATCTAAGGATATACTTTCATTGAGATTCAATGTAATGACGCCGTCCTTAATAGAATTATTAGAGCAATATGGTTCTTCTAATAACACAGGGGTTGTTATATTATTAATTACTTCTGTTTTATAAAAAGTTAAATTGGCAGGAAGATTATGGCAGATAATAGAAACTTCGCTGCCAGATTTTAGTGGCAATACCAGTTCTATTCTGTTATATCCTTTTTTACTTGATAATCTAATCAAACCGTAACCTTCAACATCAGTGTAAAACTGAAGTCCGCCTATAGGTTGAAAATATACGTGGATCGATGTTAAGCAGTCTGCTGGCGGGTCAATGGTAGCAGTCCATGCTTGTTCTGTTTCGGATTTATAAATGACATCCTGAATTTGTTTTGATATATCCAGGCCACGACGTGGTTGATAAAAACTAGTTAAAAAATTAAAAAACAGGTATCCATAAGGTCCTTGTATTGTTTTTCCTTCGCCTGTGTCCTCGTCGGTATACTCCCATGTAGAATCGACTTCAGTGTAGAACTTAATTTGATTAGGGCTTACAGATGCAGTTTTCTTGTCGATATCAAAATCAATTCTACTAATATCAACATACTTTCTCAATATAGGATCGTATACATCTCCGTCTTTAAATCCTAAAATAACGCCGCCAGTGAAATCAGACTCGTTGAGTGTTTCTAACGATATTCCGCCGCTGTTATAAAATTCAAACAATGGAGTTTGATTTGGTTCTGTTTTATTCTGTGCAAATTGCCAACGAGAGTTTTTGTAAATTAATCTATGGTATAAAAATTTGTTGTTGGTAACTATAATCGCACCGTCGTTGGCAGCAGCTTCGGCAATGGGAATAAAAGAAATAGTCGAACCAACTGGCTTCAAAATAGAATAAATCTTAGGGTCATCTTCAAAGACTACTCTATTTCCGTTTTCTAGTTGATAGCCGGTAATATCATTGATATTGAATAAATTTTGATACTTGTCTTTGGTGTAGGGTAATAGAGCATTAACTTCTGCTCTAATATTATTAGGCCAGTTATAAAGTCTCACTCCTCGATAAAACGTGATAATCGGTCTCTTAGCACGGTCAGCAGATGATACTAGCTGACTTACGTCTACGCCCAAGAATTTAGCTACAGCTCTTATAGTTGTAATATGGTACCAGTGATCGATAGTTTCCCAGTGAGTAGAATTTCCACTAACTCGTTCTTGAGTTACATACTCTGGTTCGCTGCTGACTGTTCTGCTACCATCCCAACCTACTAGTCTGTTACCTTCGCGTTCTGTGCTGTCCCACTTTACAGCAGGAGGATCCATATAAGCATCATCTTTATCCCATGGACGCTTTTTAAGATAACTGTTTGGAATTCTTTTCTCAAAAGATGTTACAGGAGTTAATGCTATAAACTCGCCTACACCTGACACATAGTATGATACTGGCTCGTCCGGATCTGCTGATAAAAAACTAGATTCATCAGATGGCAACACTCCTGTAAAAAAGATAATCATTCCGTTTTGCAGGTCTAGTTCTCTTCCGGTTACGTCGTCTTTAAGAGTAACAAATGTTTTTCCTAATAGGTCTCGCTGAATAGAAAACTTGGCGTTGCCAGCGCCGGGTGTTTTTTCTTCTAAGTGTATTCCACATGCAGGAAGATCATTAGGTAACCAATAAAATAAACTGTAGTCGGTTATTCTATACGGATTGATAGGTAGATCAAGAACGTTAACATTTTTGTCCAAAACCGTTCCATCAATGATGGGAGAATTTTTAACATTAAAATAATTGTCGATGTCTAGATAACTTACTTTACCTAAATAATCATCTGCAGAGTTTCGCATGACTAACATGTTATTACTCTGAGACTCGCGACGAACTTCGTTTGATTCAACTACAAAAAATTCGTCTGTTTTATTGCTGGCTGATCTTAATCCATAAGTTTCGTCAAATGACAACATTTGACCTTTGCTGGTCATGACGTCCAGCGTAGAGTCTATCATTTTTTTGTTAGGCTCTGTGGCAAATATATTAGGAAGTAAATTTACATTTTTTACTTTCGTAGCAATTTGCTGTGCTGGTTTTTTAGTTTGTCTGCTCATCGGCTGATCCTAATATTACTATCTGTAATTTCATTAATAACAATAATGTCATTGACTCCGGCGACGCTAGTTACTACTTCGTCTCTGCTAGGTTGAATTTGGAATAATATACCAAACCTACTTAATTGACTTACCGGAACGATAACTACGCTGCTGATGTCTGTCTTTAATACTGTATGTATATAAGCGGCTAATTCAGTGAAGTAAAAAGTTTCTCCGAAACTAAAGTTTCCAGGAGTAAAAAACTTGTCAACTGCACCAATCACTTTGGCTTTGATTTCACTGTCTGTTAGTTTGCTCTTAGGGTTTCTCACAACCTTAAACTGTGCTTGAAATTCAGAATCGGCTAAGTTACCAAACAATGGCTTAAATTTCACTGGGTGAAAAATTACTTCGTCGGTCATCATCTTATACTTTGATACATTAGAAAAGTTTCGACGCAATTCTTCAGGAGTCTGAGTAAGTGGTATTGGAATATTTTTATCTGCTTTCTTTTTCCATGCTACATACTCTTCATTATAACTCTTAGTTAAAACATACACATCGATGATATTAGTTAAGCTAGGATTTAGTGTTTGGTCAATATCAACTTTGTGTTCCCATTTGAATGTCAGACCCATTTTGCCTACTACCCTGTATGGAGTAGTGTAAGGAACGGCATATTCGTCTATAGGAATATCTTCTTCAGTTGGTATGATATAGGAGAAGTCGCCTTCTTCATAATCTATCATTGTTAGTTTATTATTCTGCACAATGTTGATAAAGTGTTCGGGATCATCGGGTAAGAAGTCATTGTCTAGATCCAGTGGTGTTACTTTAACTTTGCTGTTGTCAGTATAGCCGTCCTCGTAGACAAAATATCCACTAATTGCATATTTTTTAGTTTCCTGAATTTTTCCGTTACTACCCAGCGTTAGCAATGAAATTTTATCTCTACTCAATGATTTAATACTAGGATTAAATGTTGGCAAGAAATTAATGTTATAGAATCTGATTAATTCTTCGCTGCCGAAAATGTATTCTAATTGTCTGACACTGATTGTCCAGCCTGCATCTTCTCTTTCTACATTTATTAACCATGCTGACTCGTCTGCATACGCATCGTAATCAGCGTCAATATAAATTCCTTTTGTTATAACATTCCACTGCGGAACTGTGCTGTCAAATCTTAGCGCGAAAGACTCCTTGGTTGTCAATCTTTCAAAAATTATAGATCTAGTTACGTCATCAAAAGTTCTTGTGAAAGGAGGAACAATACTAATAATACGATCCAATGTGGTTACAGATTTATTAATTTCCATTACACCGTTGCCGTTTGTTAGTAGTCCGGTATAGGCCAGATCACTGTTCTGTTGGCCTACTAGTTTTTCAACACCTAGGCCATCTCCCCTAACATCTCTTACTGTTACCCACTTGGTAGCGCCAGTAGGATCTTGGAATTTAATTAACGATCCGGGACGAATAGAACGCAAAGGACCGACTGTGGTAAACCCTAGCTTCTGTGGTTCTTTATTATTGTTGGATTCGCTAATATATCCGTTAGAAGAATCAGCATCGTTATAAGCCACTCTCCAGCGATAATCAGGCACCTTGTATACTTTGGTTCCTACTGCATGGAAACTCTTTGTTGTTCCAAAGGCTGCTCGTTGAACTCCGATGAAACGATTGCCGTCTACATAAGAATACGTAAACAATTCATTGTCAATTTGAAGTAGGCCGCCGTCTGCGTCAAAGCTGTCATAAGGATCTAGCGTATTGATACTAGATACTGTTAATGTATCAATAATTTGATTTGTGGAAACTTCTACTGCCAATGGAGAATTATAAATTGTCTTTTCAATATCAACTGTTGGAAAGTATGTAAGTGCTTCTTCTCCGGTGACACTTGTTAGATTCAGTTTACCATAATAAAAGTTTAGTAATCCTAAGTCACTTAATTGTCTTTCGATATATTCATCCAGCAAGTCAACTGTTCTTCGACTGTTATCGTCGGCTACGAACATATTTTTTACGCTCTCGCTGCGATACATATATCCGTCGTCTGCTAGCTCTACAACTGGACGACTTTTGCCAGTTGGGTCTTTTAGGTCTACATATCTACTGTGTCCACTAAAGGTTCTGTTTTCTGCTTTTAGAATTAAAACATCACTGTTAAGTGTTGGTAAAAATCCATTATAGTCGTCGCCTGTGACCATTCTATTTTTAGTGTAGAAAGCTTCAGGTGCATTTTGTTTAATTTCTTCAAGAGTTTCTGCTGGCAATCCAGTTACCATATTCTCTTGAAGTTCAAGTGTCATTGATAAGAAGTGACTTTGATTGTCAGCGTTTACATACTCAATGTCAACTGACACATTAGAAACTTCTCCTGCTTTAACTCTTACATAGCTGTTTTGAGATAAGCGATACCATACTCGAATATTACCAGTTGGGGGATTAGTAAATGTTCCGTCACCAAACTTAATGCTGGTAATATCGTTGTCACTATAAATTACTTCGTAAATATCCTTGTCTGCTCCACCAAACTCATTGATAACAATGTTACTAAAATCCAAGTTACTGACACGTTTCCATGTCTTAACAATGGCTCCAGATTCATCTATGGTCTGCACAAAGAAATCTTCTTCACTGATATTACCAGTTTCTGATAAATCGATGATAGCATTAGACACAGGATTTAAAAGTGTTTCTACTGTGTTAGCCATATATCCTTCTTTGGCAAAAAAGAAGAATCCAGTTCTTGTGCTGCCTACTCCTCGGCCGTCGTTGCGATACATTACTGTAAAGCCATTTTGATAGCCAGGGTCGCCCTGTGTTATAAGACCAGTTGAATCTATATCAACAGGCAAGATGTCGAAGTTTAAATTAAGTCCATCGGTTTGCACTGAGATAGGATAGTTATTAAAGCTGGCAGTATTGTTAAAACGATAAACTTCAAATATGTTTGAATTAAGTTCACTGATTGCACGTTTAATAGGCGTTCCGAATTTGTTCAAGCCAGTAAAGGCAGCATTCATAATACGAATAAAACGCTCATATTCTAATTCGCTAGGATCTGCTCCCCACTGTATTAACTGGTTAGCTAGATTAACACCGGTGCTGTCTAATATCTGCTCTGTTGTTGTAACACTGGTGACTTTTAAGAAGCCGCTGGCAGGGCGCACACGCTTAGGCTTGTAGCTGAGCATACGTGCAATACGTAATACACTTTCGCGCTTTTCTGCTGTATCTAAAATGTTTTCTCTTGCATTTAAATCCATACGGAATGCAAGATTCTGTCCAACATAAGCAACAAGGTCTAGCAGTGCAATAAATTCGCTGCTTTGAATGTAATCGTTAAACTCTTCCGGATAGTTTGTTTGCATGTAGTCAATCATGCTTTGACGTAAGGTGTCAAAGTCATAGCTGACAAAGTCGGCGTTTTTAAAGCTGGTATAAACCATGCTCCAATCTTCTGCGCCGTATAAATTCTCTTGACGTATGGCTTTTGGCATTGGTTATCCTTGTTGTATACTGGTGGCAATGTCTCTGTTGAACGTGGCCACTAATTCTGTTAGCGTAGCACTGGGAATATAATTTAACAAAATAATAACTCTGATAGTATGTTCTTCTTCTTCAACTCGGATATCTTGTAATTCCAGGCGTGGATCTTTGGTAACAATTCTCTGGCTATCGTCTTTGATTAACTGCACTGTGTCGTCTGTTAACGGATCAAACAATAAATCCCATACAATGCTACCAAAGGTAGGACTCATTACACGCTCGCCCTTGCGAGTGTAAAATTCATTTAGAATATTTTGTTTGGCCAAGTTGACATCATAGAGAGTGAAGTTTCCCCATGTTTTTCCAACTGTGCTGAAGCCTTTAAATTTACGCATATTCATATTTATTTCCAAATAATATAAGTAGTTAATGACATGGAGCTATAATGAATAAAAACGACTGGCAATCAAAAAATATTCCCAACAAAGTAGAGATACTCTGCGAAAATAATAATAAAAAGATGTCAGCTGATGTGATCAGTTTAACCGATCGGATGCTGGTGGCGGCCATTGCCGGAGTAAAAATTACATTGGTTAGTAAAAACTCCAATGGAGTTTATGCGGGACGAATGGGCGGCTTGGACTTGATTTACAAGTCATAAAAAAAGGCCCTTGCGGGCCTTTTCAACCTACCGCTTCCGCGGGAGGATCATCGTAGCCTAGATACTCTGCCCAGGCCGGATCTCGCATACTGTAAGGTACAATTTTACGAGACATTTTAACCATTTGCCAATAATTGGGTTCCTTAGGAACAGTTTTTGGCTCAATTACTTTAGCACCTTTTAACCAGTTACAGGTACCACAACAGGTAACCAAATTACTCCATGTAGAGCCGCCACCGTGGCTTTTTGGCTTAACGTGGTCTAGTGTCAGGTCTTTAGCTTGGAATTGGTCACCGCAGTATTGGCAAGTATAGTTGTCCCGAAGATACACCATTTTACGGTTGAACAGGACACGCTGACGTGGACGCACATAACGTTTGGTCATGACAATGCTGGGCACTTTAATTTCCAAATGTTGACTACGAACTGCCCAATCATCATACTCTTTGATTACAGAGACTTTATTTAGGTATAACAGTTTAATAGCGTAGGTCCAGTCAATAACACTGGGTGGCAGCATACTCAACGGTGTGCCGTCTTGGTTCAGTAATAGTGTATCGCTCATTTTATGTGACTATTTATTGTGGTGAAACAGCAGATTTACATCTGCCAAAAAGCATTTTATAATCTTAAATATTAAGTGTCAACTTAGTTCCACATCAACATTTAAGGAGCCTGCTCATGGACATCGATTCTTTGGAACATCATATCCGCACATTGGACAACCAACACACATTGCTCGAACGTCAAATTCACCAAATGCTACAACAAAAAAGCTGGAATGAATTCGAAATGGAAGATTTGAAAAAGAAAAAGTTGCGTATCAAAGACGAATTGAGTCAACTGTATAGGAAACGTTACGACTTAATGCAGGAACATGACTACGACTAAAACTTCGATTAAGAAAATGCGCTCTGCCTTGGACGAGTTAAAAGTCAAGGCAGAGTATCACCACAACGAAGCTGTTCGTTTATACCCAGTGGGTTATCAAATTCACGACCAAACTTCTATAGAATTAAAAAGGGAACACGCATTCCTTTCAACAGTCTTAAAACTTAAACAGGCTGAAATGGGAATTTTTTCTATAGATTCCGAAATGTATTATTTAGAGTCCCGCTTAAATGATTTAGAAAATTTTTATTTTAAGGCTTCGGAAGAAGATATGTCTCTCATCGAGGTTTCAATGAGAGACATAAGAGAAAAAATATGGGACTTGAAAAAAGAAAAAACTTTATTAGAAAGCAAATCTATTGAGATTTGATATATGGGCCGAAGCCCATATATCTTGCCCACATTAAAGTGTTAGTTCGCTAATAACGGCGCCAGTCTGTGAGTTCGCCATTTTGAACTGTAGAGTATGACCAGCATTGCTGTAATACTGAGTTCTAGCAGACACTAGACCTGGCAGAGCTGCTTGTACGGCAGGCCAAAAATCTTCTCTCCAAGATGCAGTATTGAAAAATCTATAGGTTTGTTTAGCAGTTGTGCTGTTAACTACCTGGAATTCCGTAGGAATATTTTTCTCTTGTGCAATTCTTAGAATTTCACTCTTCATTGCTGTGATGGCTGGGTCTGTGCTTTCCCACCAGAATGGTGTAGAAGCATCAGATCTGGTAGTAGTGAATGTAACTTCTACCAATGGTGTTGCGCTTAGTTCAGGCATATTTTTCTCCATTAAAGTATGTTAGCTGTATAGCTATAAATTTATTTATCCAAAAGACTACAGATATCCGATAATAAATAACAAAAATATGTATACTACCCGGTTCCTTTTGCCCGAAGACGTTATTGATACTATGACTTATATGTATTCAAACGACCCTCACAACGTTCGAATGCAGCTTAGTTTGGATAATATCAAGGAACTAGCAAAAAAATACTATGAAAAAGTAGTCAGCGACACTGGTTCCATTTGCGGTGTATTTGATGCTAATGGTAACATTTTAGCTACTTATACCGCCATAGAATATCCGGATTTTGCGGCGTGGAGGGTTGCAGGCACTAAAGTCCTTGAATCAACCAACCACTATGCCAAAACTGCAAAAATGTTAGCGCCTGGAATTGACGCTGTCATTGATAAAATGGAGGGGAAGGGTTACTATAAGTGGTGGATGATATCTCCTGAACAGCATCATAATATCAGAAACAAGATTATGGTTAAATACAGTAGATTGCTTGGAAGATACGAATGGTACGATGATCTAGTGATACCAGCCAACTCGGTTACAACAGGCGTTAAAAGTTTTGATGATTATCGAGAAGTAATCGATTGGTCGGATACAGTATCAAGAATGTTTGTATTGCGCCAGCAGCATCGAATCGAAATATTTAGAAATAAAAAATTTACTAATTACAAAGGAACACCCAATGATGAAGTGGAATGATCTAGGAGAAAACTTTAGAAAAGTTTATATTCCTGCACATATAGCAATGCTAATAGGTATAGCTAGTTTGTTTACTGGCGATACATCTTTGCACTGGTTATGGCTAGTTTATCCAGCTTGGTTCTTGACTGGGCATATCGGATTTGGAATTTTTATTCACAAATATTGGTGTCATAAGAGTTTCGAAACTTACCCATGGATCGCTCGCTTGGGTGCATTTTTTGGCATGTTATGCGGAACTGGTAGTCCTGTTATGTTAAAAATTATTCATATTGGGGTTCATCATCCTAATACTGATACAGAAAACGACCCCCATACTCCTCGTAAAGGATTTTGGTGGAGCTATTTCTTATGGTTAAATCATAAATGGGATTTTAGAAAAATATGGCTGGCCAAGGATATTATGAAAGATCCTTTCATGAAATTCTTCCATACTAACTACTATAAAATATATTGGGGAACATTCTTGGCATTGTGTATCATTGACTGGAGACTGGCCGTTTTCTCAATCAGTGCCGCTACTGTCATTGAATTCCACTTATCAGGAATTGTAAACACTTACGGACATACTCCTCATCGAGGAAGTTATCAGAATTACAGCGGAGACGACAGTCAAAATATGCCTTTTCTTAACTGGCTAACACTGGGTCTTGGTCTTCACAATAATCACCATGGAAAGCCAGGCGAATGGAATTATGCACATAAATCCGGAGAGTTTGACTTTGCACAATGGTTCGTGCCGCTAATTATGAAAAAGGATTTAAAATGATTGTTGAAGAATTAGAAGTTAAAAAACTTATTGCAAAACAGTTTGGTCTTAAAGTAGAAGATGTAAAGAACGAAAGCTCTTTCATTAAAGACCTAGGTGGCGATAGCCTTGACACTGTGGAACTAGTCTTAGAGTTCGAAGATCACTATGGCGTAGAAGTTCCAGAAGCTGTTGCAGAAAACATCTTTACAGTTCAAGATGTTATTGATTTCTTAAAATCTGTTTAACGCTTTAGGCAATTTGCCAGGTAACTGCCTGGCACTTCAACGGTTATACCATATCTATAGTCAGTAGCAGACGGATTGGTTGCACTATGATATACACCCACCCTTGTCAGGGTGGGTCCTTTATATGTATAAGTGTAAATTTTATGCCCGCGATAGAAGAAGCTAATATCCCCCTTGTTTGATCCCAGTGGTATAATTATCGCTGTTTCTCTATTAGGATCAATGTGTGGCTCCATAGAATATCCCGGAGCGCATTTTGTAACGTAGCTATTCTTAATCATTATATCCGGAATGAATTTCAATATTTCATTAAGGGTGTTGGGAAACTTTGCTATCTTAGCTACATAAAACTGACAGTCTTCTTTGTCCCCGACAAACTGTAGTTTTCCATCATCTTTGTTTTTTGCAGTAAACCAAAACTTTCGAGGAGCTGATACTATTTCATCGTAGCAGAGCTTTTCATCAATATTGTAATTAAGTTGCTTGGCAAACAAATAAGATATCATATAATTCCTTTTTTAGCTAGGTTTAGTGGGTCACCGGAGACCATTAGATTAACATTTATAGTCAATCTGTCCTCGGGGCCTTCATTCCAAATGCTGTGAAATTTACCAGTATCAATAAAATACCAATTGCCGTCGGCAGGTATCTGAAATCTTTCTCCGTTGATTTCGTACCAAGCGCCTTCTCCCCCTTGTATAGTTGCATGTAGCCTTATGCACTTGTAATAAGGAAAGTCTACGTGACTGCCCAGATACCCTTTATTTTTTAACTCTAAGATACTGGCTTTGCTTATTGGCGAGTTAAAAACAGAAAATACTTTTTTAAAGTAATCATTATAAATTTCAGTGGGCTTAGTAAAATCATTTTCATACAAATCAGGAAGTTTATTGTTGAGATGGAGATCATCTGGATACACTTCCCCTAACTCAGTATCCCTTCTTAGAAAATGATCTTCTAAGGGCTTATCTGAATCTTGTCTAGCAAAAAACCCTAGTCCTTTGTACCTATTGTATTTTTTTCCCTGAGCGTTTCTATCAATGGAAATTGTTTCTTGCTGTTGAACTATTGCTCTTATCTGTTCTTGCATCTTTGCTAGATCAAAACTATATTGTTCTGGCAACTTAAAAAAATTGTAATCTAACCTAGGATGCTCTTTATACCAATCATCTAAAGGTTTGTTATACTTTAGAGTGTCAATGACATCTCCCCACGGAGCATCAATATTGATTTTCATATTTTTTAACGTGCTCAAAAAACGGAGCTAACTTAAAGTCAGGTGTTAGGCGACCACGACGATTATTCCCCGGGTCTGGCAAGTCGGATCCTGCAGGACTCCAGTCGGTAATCTTTACCCAAGATGTTGTATACTTTTTATCTGGTTCTACTGGGAAGAAAATAACATTCTTTTCATCGTAACCATTGATCCGATTCTGTGTGCTGGCCCATTCCGAATCAATTTCTAATTGTGTGCAGACCAAATTGACCATTTCGTCCCATGTCCAGTTTTCGTGTTTTTCTAAACTGTAGCGGCCAACTTGTCCGACGTTGCGAAAACGTAGTATGGCTTTACTGCCGAAGCTGTTGACTAATTCTAGTAATCTCTTAGGAACATTATCATTGACGCCTTTTTGTAAGATTGCACCAACGTTGACGTTCATTTTAACGGCCAAACATTCTTCTAAGGCTTTTACTTTACGCTCAGCCCAGGCGCCGCCACCGTCCATGATTTTATAGATAGCGTTATCGTCACCGCCGTTCATACTCAAGTAGATACTACGCATACCTGCGTCTGCTAGTTCACGAGCATAGCCGGGTCGGGCAACCATAAGCCCGTTAGTCATCATCGTTGGACGATGTCCACGAATTTTAATGTTGTGAACAATATCTACTAAATCTGTTCTGACTGTGGGCTCTCCACCAATCAATCTAATCTCTGCTTTATTTGGTAGTTCGTCTAATACTGCATAAAATTTGGCTACATCCAAATCCGGAACCGTTCGAATTGGAGTATAGCAGTTGGCGCATTCCATATTGCATTTGTGTGTTATATCCACAAATATGCTGTAGAAATGATTGTCTTTGGGCTCTAGTTCGTAGTATTGTGAGTTCATGTTACTACTTATTCACATTAAACAAGATATTGACACAAATTGAAGTCTATGCTATTATTACGCTATTAAATTTGGAAACCTGCAAATGAATCAACCTTGGCAAATTATTCGCGATTTGGAAACTCATAATCTACGCACCAACAAGGAGCAGATTATCGAAGCCAATAGAAACAACAAAGAATTTTTGGACGGATGCAGGCTTGCGCTTGATCCCATGATTACTTTTGGGCTTAAACAAATTCCAGAAAAAACTGGCATAGACGGCCCTGGACTAAACTGGGCTGGATTTGAATCTGTAACCTTACGATTCGCCCAACGAAAAATCACCGGCAATGTAGCACGACAGGCCGTCGACACGCTGATGAATACTGCCACAGTCGAGCAATGGAATAATTGGTATCGTCGTATCCTTATTAAGGATCTTCGTTGCGGTGTCAGTGAAAAGACCATTAATAAAGTCGTCAAAAATACTATCCCTGTATTCAGCTGTCAACTTGCACATGACAGCACCAACCATGAGGAAAAGGTATGTGGCAAAAAGATAATCGAAGTCAAACTGGATGGAGTTCGAGTAATCACAATCGTGTATCCGGATGGACGGGTAGATCAGTTCAGCCGCAATGGCAAGGAACTGCTAAACTTTGGTCACATCAAGGACCAACTCAGCGCAGTGGCGACTGGTTTCTCGGAGCCTATGGTTCTAGACGGCGAAGTGATGTCAAGTAGTTTTCAAGACTTGATGAAGCAAGTGCATCGCAAAGACAATGTCAATGCCAAAGATGCCATCTTGTATCTTTTTGATGCTGTGCCTCTCAAAGACTTTGAAAAAGGCAAAAGCAAGGTTACCCAACTGCAACGTAGTCAGTGGGTTAAAGATTGGTACAATGGCAACATTGAAGCCTTGCCTAATCTGCGTATTCTTGCCCAAGAACTTGTTGACCTGGATACTGATGCAGGCCAACAACGATTCCGTGCCATTAATCAGCAGGCCATCGACGGTGGCTATGAAGGCATTATGATTAAGGAAGTTAATGCTCCTTACGAATGCAAACGCAGTCACGCTTGGCTCAAACTCAAACCCTTTATCGAAGTCTCTTTGGAGGTTACAGATGTTGAAGAAGGCACTGGACGTAATATCGGACGCCTGGGAGCATTTGTTTGCTCAGGTGTGGATGACGGACGCAAGATTACCGTCAACGTTGGTAGTGGTTTTAGCGATAGTAATCGAGACGAGTTTTGGAATTATCGTCGTGAAGTCCTTGGCAACATTGTTGAAGTAAGGGCAGACGCTATTACACAAAACCAAGACGGATCATATAGCTTGCGGTTTCCTCGCTTCCTCAGATTCCGTGGATTCCAAGTAGGAGAAAAACTTTGAACGAAGGTGAACGAGCAGGTCGTTGGGCCCTGGCGTATCTCTACATGGTACTGTTTGCCACATGGTTCACTGTGTTTGCTATTGTTGGTTTTCACATTAAGAAATGGTTTTTATGAACGAACGATTAAAAGAACTATACCTTCGAGCCCACAGCATTCGCCACTACGATAATGATCCTAGTCTTGCAGGCAACCCTCCCACAGTATATTGGCAAGGTGAGGTAAGTGCCCAACGATTCGCCGAGTTGCTTGTGAAAGAATGTGCTGGCATTGCCGCCGGATCGGATATGCCTAGCAAAGACATTAAAGAACATTTTGGAGTCGAGTAATGGGAAATCTAGCAGAATATTTTGCCGAGAACCGATATCAAGGAACCTGGCAGTTTGGAGACCGTGTATTTGGTCGTTGGAACAAAATTCCATTTATCGGAAGTGTGGGCACCGACAGTGTAGTCAGCGAAATTGAAGGGCCCAGGGTTACTATCTGCTTAGATTTGCCTATTGTCTATAAGGGACAAAAGCATTCTGTTATAGTGGTAAAACCCAAGGATATTAAGAAGCTCATTGACTATTGACCTTTAATCTAGTTTATGCTAGACTAGTAGAACTATTAAGGGTTTTTATGAAAAATTGGCTTAGACATAAACTACATAACTTTATATTTCCTTCTGAGGAAGCAGATGTTCCTCTAATGAAGAACTCTATCAGCAGTGCCAAATTAAGGACACACAGCGGCATAGACGAAGACAGTCATGAACCCATGCGTTTTACTGTTTACAACGCCCAGGGCGGTAAAATTCTAGAAACTAGAACTTATGATAAAAGAAACGATCGCTGGAATTCAAGTCTCCATGTTATTGAAAATAACGAAAACTTTGGAGACGCTATTGGCAAAATTGTATTCCTGGAAATGCTTAAGAAAGGCTAATAAAATGACCGAAAGAGAAATAGGTCATATTTTAGCCGCGCAGTTACTGGCTGCGGTTCGAAATAAAGAAATGTCCTATGTTAGCACAGTAAATGCACAGTATAGTCATTTAACAGATGACGGTCGACGTGTTATGAGCGAACTAGTTGAACTCATGTTTACTAAGGCTGTGGTCTGTGAGCAAGAACGCATTAAAAATGCCGCTGAACAGATGATGGTAGATGCAATAAAAAAATGAAACTCACTGTTCGCAAATCCAATGTTAAAATCATTCGACGAAATGATCCGTTGTTTACAATTAACGACGGCCTGACTATTACTAATAGAGCCGGATTTAACATCAGTCAAGTTTGTCCGAAGGAATACAAAATGATTATTCTAGAATGTATCAACAACGGCTGGCTTGAACCTGTGGCCCATATGACCGCAGAAGAACAACTTATTGAGACACTAAAACTATGACAAACCCGTTTCGAGATCAAGAAAAATTTATGAATGCCTGCGATCAGGCTACTCCAAGTAATAGCAATGAAGTAACTGACCCATTGGGTATTCAATTTGATTTGTATCTTAATCTTATTAAAGAAGAATATCATGAATTGTTAGAAGCGCAAGGTCTAGACATCAATCACAACAGAGTCAAAGATGCTGATCCAGTTGAAACATTAGATGCACTCATTGATATTCTAGTTGTTACTATCGGTGCCATTCATTCGATGGGTGCAGATGCAGAAGGTGCTTGGAAAGAAGTCATGCGAACTAACTTTGCTAAGATTGACAAGGAAACTGGCAAGGTGCGTAAGCGTGAAGACGGTAAAGTCCTAAAGCCTCTGGGTTGGACTCCGCCAGAATTAGCACCATATGTTAAAAAAATCTAATGTATTAAACATGACGCCTGAGGAAGCTCAGGCGTTTTTACGACGAGTCATGGGACCTCCTAAACGTAGATTAGAAGGCGATGAGTATCGTCATATGATGATGGTTCTTTCTTTTAAAGACCCCATTTGCTCATCCAACAATCAGAGATTCTGGACCGACGAATACGAGCACGACAGTCGACATTATGAAATAACCTACGGCGTCGAGGACGCCCCGCTGTTATATGAAGTCGGCGATTAATAAGGCCATGGGCCTAATTGTCGCTTATATCTCTTAGTAATATATTCTTCTGCGTAGTTTTTCGCAGATGCTAATTTTAATGCAGTGCTGGCATCCGGAAGAGCTGTTTGATTTGTGGCAAAATAGCTGTTGGCCAATGCAACTTTTTGTTGATCGGTTGGCGGATTACCAGTTTGTTTATTAAGTTGTTCTTTAGCTAATTTTTCTTTAGCATCGTCGAAGCCTTTTTTAATAATTGCACTTGGGTTTGGTGCGGGACCATAATCACCTTTGGCAATCATATTTGCTTCTCTAATTCTTCTCGGTCTATCTCTTTCATCGGCTGCAACAAAACTAGCCACACGCTGCCAATTTCCTTGTCTATATAAGTTTGTTAGGTCAATTTTTTCGCCGTTGACATACACATACGAAATATTACCCAATTGGTTTTGCATACTGACAAGGCCGTCAAATGCTCCTTGCGGTATCTTTTTAACTCCGGCGGCTGCTAATACTGCCCTTACTTCATTTTCATTCCTGCTAACATCGCTAACAAACATTTCTTCTGCAAGTTCTGGAGTAATACCATTTGCCATTATCTGTTGAACCTGTGCTTCGGTCCTGCCCGGGGCAGGTTTAAGATTTGCTTCCATTTTTTTAATGGGTTGCAGTTGTGATGCCAGCTGATCTGTAGCAGCCACAGATTTTTGAAAGTTTGCTATAGAGTCTGCACTTGACTGTATCATATTTTTGTCCTTTAAGGTCCTACTTGAAACGGAGATGTTATTGCTGACCCGTAACCGCCACTTTGACCTTCACCATCGTCGACGTTAACCGGCATGTATTCGTTAGAATCTTTCATACACATCATAGCTTCTGGACTAGTCGATACTTCTTCTAAGGGTTTCTCTTCTTGATCCTGTTCTTCTTCATACTTTGCTGTGGGTGAAGGATTTTCGTCGGGGGCGGGTTGCCTTGGGGTTTGTTCAGGATTTGGATCTACTAATAGTTGTTGGCCTCCTGGACCAATTGGATTTATACTACCAGTGTGACCAGCCCAGGGTTCATGCTCTGGAACAGTATTACATATACTTTCCTTAACACCTTGATTCACTGTTAGGTTATTTACTTCTATGGGTATATGTGACTTTGCAACTGGACCGTTCATGTGAATGACGCCAGCAGTTTCGTAGTGTCCTACTCCACTGTTTATATTACTGGTAAGAGAACTGGTTATCACAGTGTCTGTTGATGCAAAAGTTGAAACTGCGTCACCTGATTCTAAATTAATAGAACCTTGGTTTGTTTTTACATTAAAAGATATTCCAGCTTCGATATTAATACTCTTGTCGGAATACATATTAATGTTACCCTGACTTCGAATGTTTAAATCGTTGTTTGCATAAACATGTATTTGCCCATCGGCGCTCATCTCTACCCAGTTTTCGCCATTCTTGCTGATTAGGTAGATGTGTCCTACTACATCGTCGAGTAATAATTGTGTGCCGTTACGAGTTCTAAGACGTATTAGTCTGTTGTTGCCTTCTTTATCTCCGTCGTCCATAACAAACTGATGTTGTTGTGGAGTTAATATTCCCATGACCCTACTTGGTGTTTCTCTCATTGCGCTACTGGTTGTAATACCGCGTAGGGAATCTTTATCCAAGCCCTGCATATTCAATGCATCACTAGTAGGCTTGTGTTCGACATATTTTTCAATGTCCGGGTCTTTGTCTTTTCTATTTTTAGGTGCGGCTGGTTTTGTGTCGCCTGTCCATGTCTTCTTAGCAGGAATGCCTGGAACAGATATTTGTGTACCACGCTGATATAAACAAGCGAACCAATATCCTTTGTCTAAGCGACCACCGTCTGCGAATGCCACAAGAACGCGAGCATCAATATCAGGAGGAACTGCCCACCAACCATAGCTCTTAATTGTATCTTCATATTCGGTTACATTGTTTCCTTGATCGAATATACTGGTGCTGCCAGCAAAGGGGCTAGCATAGCTTACACTTATCCATGTTTCTTCATCTTCGGGATCGCCGCCAAATGCTTCAATCCATACT
>JACCED010036657.1_pt1 | contig 72450 bp, 62 predicted proteins | sample 7455021 | NCBI WGS metagenome assembly JACCED01 (sample SAMN15323456, study PRJNA562643) | freshwater metagenome | isolation source: river surface water | place: USA:Blue River Watershed | collected 2017-08-19 | reverse complement strand
TGAAATATTACAAGTATAGATAATAAATTATTTTTTTTAATTTAAACTTTATTAAATAAATTAATATTATTTTAATAATTTAATTTTTATAAAAATAATTTAATTTTTATAAAAATAACTATATATTCTATTATATATAATGGATTTGATCGTTTTTTTAAAAACTCATACTAAAATTAAAAATGACTTTATTGATGATTTTTTTGGTTTATATGATTCAAAAGATAAATATAATTTTTCAATAAATATTGATTCAATTGCTAAATGGTTTAAAATGAGAAAAGATACAATAAAAGCAACATTAAAAGAATCATATACTAAAAATATCGATTATAAAATTATTAAAGGTATATCAACAGGTATGAAAGGAAAACCAAGTGAAACAACAAAACTAAAATCTTTAGATTTTAGTTTTGTTATTAAGTTAAAAAAATAAATATTAATATTTATTTTTTTACGAAACAATTTTACTTACACCAAAATGTTTTAAATTAATGGCAATGCAAAGTAAAACTAAAAAAGCTGTTCAAGTTAGAGAATATTATTATGAACTTGAACAAGTAATAGATCAATATAAAGAATATATTATAAAAGGTTTAGAAGATAAAATTAAAACATTAGAAAATAACCAATAACCAAAAACCAAAAATAAATCCATCAAAAGGTGTTATTTATATTATTCAAACATCTGATGGAATTGGTCATTATAAGATTGGAAAAACTCAAAATTTAAGAAAAAGATTAAACAGTTATAATGGAGATAAAAAAGATGATATTATACCAATTTATATTTATGAAACAGAAGATATAAATAATGTAGAATTATGTATAAAAAAATATGCTAAAGAATATCAATATCGTAAATATAAAGAAGTATACAAAATTGATATTAATTTATTAAAAGAACTTATTAATAATTGTGGTGAATTTAATAATAAGACTAATCTTATGATGAAATGGAAACCAAAAAATATAGAAGGAGGTAATTTATTTATTGCTGTATATAAAGATTAATATGATTAATTATTTTATTTTAAACATTTAACATATAGAAAAATTCTTAATAGTTAATAATATTTATTAATTATATAATCTAAATTAACTATTATAAAATAAAAACTAAACAATTAGAATTACAACTAAAATTATTAAAATAATAAATATATTTATTTTAATTATTTATTAATAAAAATTGAAATAAATAAATATTAATAATATAAATTTATATTATTAATATATGCCAATTGATAATTATAAATATTTTTATATTAAAACTAATAAAGATTGGAATTATGAAAATAAAGTTAAATATGGTGTTACTAATGATTTATATACTCGTTTAATTAATAATTCAGAACATTCAACATATAGATATAATTATTTACATGTTTTTGAAATAAAAGAAATTAAACCAGAATATTATAATTATTTTTCTTATAAAGCAATTGATAAAATATTTTCTATTTATTGTAAAAATAAAAAATTTATTTTACCAAATTTATTAGAAATTAAAAAATATCTTATAGATAATGAAGTAGGAGCTGGACAAGAATTTATTAATAAAGATGGATTAGAATTATTATTATCAATTATTAAAAATGATTTTATTAAAATTGGTATTGTAATTGAAGAATTAAATATTGATAATATTAATAAAATTTTAATTAATGAATATGATAAAAAGAAATTAATTAATGAAATAGAAAATAATGAATTAATTAATAATGAACAAGAAAATAATGAATTATATAAACCTAGAGATTATCAAATAATAATCATAGATTATTTATATAAATCATTGTTAAATAATAAGCCTATATATCTAGAATTATCTACAGGTGCTGGAAAAAGTTATATTGCATATCAATTATTTATTAAATTTAAACCTGATAATATTATTATATTATCGCCTCTAAAATCTATAAATAAACAAAATATATCAGATAATTATTTCAATCTATTAAATAATTATTATATTAAAATTGATAATTTGGATAAATTTAATTATAATAAAGATTTAAATTATGTATTTTCAATTTGTATTAATTCTTATAAAAAAGTTTATGATATTATTAATAATAACAATTTAAATAATATTTTTATTTGGTTTGATGAAGCTGATTATGGTATTGAAAATTGGATTGATGATTTATCAAATGATATTCATAAAAATTTCTTATTAACTAATAATAATAATATTAAATATAGATTATTTACTAGTGCATCACCTAATAAAGAAGTAATCATTGAAAATTCTAAATATTTTGGTGAATTATATAATCCAATTAGTATAAAAGAATTAACAAAACAAAAATATTTAAGTAAAATTAAAGTTTATATTTTAGAATTTGAAAAAAAATTAAATAAAAAAGAATATGTTCAATTTATGTTAAAAGAATTTCAAAAAAAGAAAAGAAATTTAGGTATTAGTTCTCATACAACTTGTGATAATGCTTATAAATTATTTATTGAACATTATGAATTATTTATAAATAATAAAACAACAATTAAACCTTTTTTATTAATTAATAACGACTGTCTTGATATATTGCGTACTAAAATATCTGATACTATAGATTTAGGAGATATTAATGATTTTACAAATGGTATTGGATATATAGTTAATCAATATTCTAGAGGATATGATAATAAATTTATAGATATTATATTTATTTCAGATCCTAAAAATTCTTATAAATCTAATATCCAATTAATAGGTAGAGGTATTCGACCTCATGAAAATAAACATTTAGATTTAATTATTCCTACTAATTATGATAATTTACAAAAAGAATATTCTAATGTAGAAGAAACTTTAAAATATATTATTAATAATATTGAAATAGATTATGATGATATTTTTAGAAGATTTATTTCTAATAAAAATAATGATAAAATAAATAATGAAGAAAATGAAGAAGATAATTATGATGAAAAATGTAAAATAATAAATACTATTTTATTAAATATATGTAAAAATCATAAATGGAGTGTTAAAGGATTAATTACACAATTAAAAAGAAAAAATATTCATAATAATATTGATTATATGAAATACAAAAATAGACATAAATATTTAAATTTTCCTGATAATATTTATGAAAAATTTCCTACATTTACATTTTATGATACTTATAGAGAAAAAGAAAATCCTTATATATCAAAAGAAGAAATTATTAAAATTATTAATGATAATAAAGATAATATAAATAAATTTTATAAAGATGAAGATAAAATGAATTATATTTATTCATTAACAGATAAAATTCCTAAAGATTGTTCTTTATGGAACTTTTACGGTGGTAATAGAAATAATTATTTTGATGATTAAAAAAATTGAATAAAATAAATATTGATATAATATATGTAATATTTATTTAAAATATGTTAACTTATAAAAATAATTTTAATAAATTAATGAATGAATTAATATTTTTTGTAAAAAATAAAAAATGGATTTTATTAATTAATAAAAAAAATAAATATAATTTATATGATATTGGAAATGATTTTTATTATAAATTTATGTTTAATAATAAAAAAGCATTAAAATGTGTAATGAATGAAATTCAAAAATATAATTTTATTAATACAAATAAATTATTAATATATTTTATTCGTATTTGGAATTATTATGATAATCAATATTCATATAAAATAGGTTATACAGATAATTTATCAGAAAGATTATTAAATATAAATCAAAAATATAATTGTAACTGGAGGATAATAATTATAATGTGTGCTAATATAGATGATAAAAAAATAGAAAAATTAATCCATAACAAAATTAAAAATGATTTATTATATGAAAATAAAATAATAGGCAATCCAATTAATAATAAACCAAGAGAATTATATAATATTAGTTGGTTATTATATAATGATTTTGCAGAAATTATTATAAATATGAAAATTAAATATTTTGAATCAGATAATTATTTATACGAATCATCTGATTTTGAAAAAATATATGATAAAAAAATGAATAATATAAATTTATTAATTGATGAAGATAATTTTATATATTTAGATCAAGGTATGAATGAAAATAAATATTGGTTATATAAACAAAAATATTTATTTTCATAATTTCAATTAATAAGAATGATTAAAATTTAAATATTTCTTTTTTATATTCTTCTAAATTATTAATAATATAATCATTATCTTCTTTTAATTTATCAAATTTAATATTTAATTCTTCAGTTTCTTTAATATATTGTTCTTGTACTTCTAATGATGGTATGTATATTTGCATTTTATTAAAATTTTCTTTATCTAATGATTTTTGCCCTAATCCTTTTTGATATTTTTCTTCAATATATTCTTTTTTATCTAATAAATAATAATATATATATTTAATATTTATTTTATCTATAAAATTTTCTTTAATTTTACATAATGACATTAAATTACAATAATCACATTTTCCTGAATAATATGTTATAACCATATATCCTTTATCATTACCATTTGGTAAACTTGTACTTATGAATAAATTTTTGCCATCTAAATTATATTTTTTAATTTTTTTATATTTGCCATATATTGACCAATTAATAAATACTCCTTCGCCATATTCATCTTCTTCAACTTTAGATGATTGTATAGTTCCTTTAATTAAGTCAAATATTTCACCAAATTCATTAATATTACTAGTTATAATTTTATTATTAATCATTTTATTTAAATATTCTTTTTCTTTTTTTAAATTCTCATTTATATCTTTTCTTAATTTAATTAAAATATCAATATCTTCAATTTGTTTAATTATTTTTTCTTGAACTTCTAATGAAGGAATAGGGATTTTAATATTTTCTAAATATTCATGTGATATATTTTTATGATTTACGCCAATAAAACCATATTCTAATATATTTATATTATTTAATAAATAATAATAAATATATTTTGTAGTTGTATCGTTATTATTATTAGATTTATATACTATTGTTTGTTTAGCAAGGCTAAAATTTTTATCTAAAAATAAATTACATTTTCCAGAACCATTTGTTCTATTTTGAATAATATACATATCTTCAATATCATATTTATCAACATATAAATCAGTTTTAATACCTCCTGTATGAAATTTATATTTTCCTATAGGTTTACCATATTCTGTTGAATGTTTTAATACATTTTTATCAATATCACAAACTTCACCTAAAGTTTTAATTTCAATATCTTTATTACTAATAATTAAATCTTCATAATTAGTTTTAATTGATAAATGATAATCTTCATTTAATTTAAATTTTTGAACTAATTTTACTTCATATTTCTTATTAATATTTAAATAATCAATTTCATAATTATAATCTGATGTTTTTTCTTTTTTTAATATTAAAACTTTTGTTTTAATATTTGTATGTTTAAAAACTCCTGAATCTACATCAATTATTTTAATAATTTTACAATTATCTATAATATATTTTCTTATTAATTTATTTGTATCATTATTTGTCATTAATTCTCCATCTGGTAAAATTAATGCACAAATACCTCCATCAGCTAACAAATAAATAATATTTTGAATAAATAGTTTTTCTCCATTTGTTTGAATTGGATAAATATCATCTTTATATTTTTTATTATGTATTTCTTCATCTGGTATTAAATCTTTATAATTAGTTTTAGTACCAAAAGGAGGATTTGAAATAATAATATCAAATTTCTTATTATCTCTTAAATAAGGATTTTTTAGTCTATCTAATGTATTACATCTAATTAAATTATTATTAAAAATTTTAGTTGTAATTAAAATAGAACTTTCACCATATCTCATAGTATCTTTTTCAATTTCACAACCATAAATATTATTTGGATTTATTTTATCCTTACAAGTAATATAAGTTAAACCTAATAAACCACCACTACCCATAGCCGGATCATATAAAGTTGGATTCGTAATTTCTAAATTATTAATCATATCTTTAAAACCACAATCATTTAATATTGCATTAATAAATGGTTTAGGTGTAAAAAATTGTCCAAAAGCTTTACTATTTTCAGATTTACCACAATATCCAATAAAATATTCATAAATATTACCATGTTTAATTGCTAATTCATCAATAAATTCATCATTAATATTATTAGAAAGTGAAGCAATAGTTTTAAATACATCTGTTACAATTCTTTCTTCTTTACAATTAAATTTAGTATCATCTTTATCATATAATGATGGAAATAAATAAGCTAGAAATAAAATATAATTACGCCAAATACTACTAAAATCACATTTTTCATCAAATTTAGCAATAAATTTATTAATATTTAATAAATAAGTTTTATATTCTTCTATTTCATCTTTATTTAATTTAGATTTTAAATTATGAATTTGAATTAATTCTTCTAATTTTTGAGAATTAGATTTAAAAACATATTCAAGTAAAACTAAGATAAAAATATTCATAATATCATTTAATGCTTTAAAACCAGTAATACTTTCTTTATATAATTTATCATGACAAGCTTTAATAATACTATTTAATTTTGCGTCAATATTAATTTTAGTTTCAATTTGATTATTACTAATATTTGATAATAAAGTTTTACGTGTATATGGTTTTTTTTGTTTATTTAAATAAGTAATATTATTTTCTTTACAATAAGTAATAAGTTCATCGTCACTTAAAGTCTTAAAATCAATATCAGACATAAATATTATAATAAATTCTGAATATATTTTTAAATGTTTTAATTTTCAATTTTTTAAGCATACAAAAAAAATTGAAAAATTAAATTTATGTTAATTTCAATAAAATTCTATTCAAAAAATCTATCATGGATTTATCAAAATTGCATGGTGAATTCACACAAATTTGCAAAAGGGCTACAGACAATACATTTAAAATGTTAAGGGATATCCCTATTGACTCGTTATACATCCAAAAAAAAGAAGAGGAAGTATATTTCATCGACCGTTATATTATATTTAGAAGCGGAGCATTGTCAAACTGGTGTCCTCATATTACAAAGTCTCAGAGCATGAAAGGCAAGCTTACAAAGTTAACTGAGCCTATTAACAAATTAGATGAGTTGAGTGAACTTCCACAGCTTACAAAAAGAGCTTATGATACTGAACTAATCAACCCTACAAAGAGAGTACGGATGTCTAAGTCTGTTGAGCCTCTCAAGTTGATTGAACCAATTAAGTCAGAAGAGCTTTTTAAGTCGGAAGAGCCCATTAAGTCGGAAGAGCCCATTAAGTTAGTTAAGCCTCTTCCAGTGTTTTACTCTGTTACACAAGAGTTTGTGTACCTCAAAGCTACACTGGAAAAGTTTAGGTCAGATGACCCACAAGCAAAGGAGAATAATTCTAAAATCGCAGATGAGATCTTAAAGTGTCGCTGTCCTAAGAAATTACAAGGACTTGGACATCGTCTTAAGATCAACATTGAACTATGGGATGCTGAAAGTTCTACAATCCTTGAAGAGTGTATGCGTAAGAAATTTGAACAACCGCTTTACAAGGCTATTCTTGAGTTTGTTGCTGTCAATAATCTTCGTATCATTGAAGGGCAACCTGATGCTAAATACGGTTGTGGTGTGAATTTTAATCCTCACATCCCAGAACACTTGGACCCAAAGAACTGGACAGGAAAGAATGAGCTTTCGAAAATCTTTGACAATCTCATCGCCAAAATCTGCAAGTAAAAGATTTGTTCATTTGAATTTCCTTTATATAACATTGAAAAAAATTTCAATTAATTAAAAAAAATTCCAATTTATTAAAAAAATTGAAATTTTTAATTTATAATAGTTCAATTAATTTAATATCTATAATACAAACATGTCAGCGATAGTTGAACAAGCGCCCACCTCAGTCATCACCAAAACCAAAGAGATAGAAGATGCAATTAAAGATTTGTACATAAAGGAAGTTTACCCCGCTATCCTTAATAAATTTAAGGTTGTTCCTGACGCTCCCGAAGGTGAAAAGTACGGTGATTTTGAAATTCCAAAAAAGTCGTTTTATTTGAAGAAATTTAATACAGATCCAAATGTTGCTTCAAAGATGTATGTCGTCGAAAAAATTAAAGATGAACATGTCGTAAAACGTTTTCTCGTGTTTAAAGATGGCCCATTCTCAAATTGGAGTCCTTGTGAGATCAAACACTCAGGAAAAACGTTCTATTCGGTCGAACAACTTTTCATGTACATCAAGGTTACTTCGGAGAAGTATCATTCTGACGACCCTGAAGCAAAGAAAGTTAATTCTGACATCGTAGCTCTTATTTTGGATTGCCGTTGCCCGAGAGCAATTCAGGGTCTTGGACGTAAGGCCATGATTAATCTTCCAAAGTGGGAAGAAGACTGTTTTGACATCCTCAAGGACTGCATCAAGGAGAAGTATCTTCAGAATCCAGAGCACATGAAATTTCTCGATTTAATTCGCATTAACAAGCTTAGTATTGTTGAAGGTCAGCCCGATATGAAGTACGCTTGTGGCGTAGATTTCGATCCTTCCAATCCAGAACATTTGAACCCCGAGAACTGGCCAGGAAAGAATCATCTTACGGAAATCTACATCAAGGTTATCGACGAGATCTTTGGCAAATACTTAAACTAAGTTTCATACTTTTTGATTGGATCCAGTTGTGACCAGTTTAAACCAGTTGAAACCAATCTTAAGCGAGTAATGTTATAAATTTTCTTTATGTAACATCATTCGATAAAATTTAATTTAATTTAATTTAATTTATAAATTAACTTATAGATTAAAATAATATTAAATTAAATTAATGAAGTGGTTAGTTTTTGGTAATAAAGGTTGGATTGGACAACAAGTTATTAAATTACTTGAAGATAATAAAAACAATATTATTATTACAACTGATATAAGAGCTGATGACGAAGATAATGTAGAAAAATTAATTTTAGATTTTAAACCAGATAGAATAATATCATTAATTGGAAGAACTCATGGACAAGGATATACAACAATTGATTATTTAGAACAAAAAGATAAATTAGTTGAAAACATTCGTGATAATTTATATGGTCCATTATCATTAGCTTTATTATGTAAAAAATATAATATTCATTATACATATTTAGGCACTGGATGTATTTTTAATGGTTATGAACAAGAATATAAAGAATATAATAACCCAGATTTTTTTGGTTCATCGTATTCAGTAGTAAAAGGATATACAGATAAAATAATGAAACAATTTGATAATGTATTAAATGTTAGAATTAGAATGCCTATTACTGCTGAAAAAGATAATATTCGAAATTTTATTTATAAAATTACTCATTATGAAAAAATTTGTAGTATGCCAAATTCTATGACAGTACTGCCAGAATTATTACCAAAAATGATTGATATGGCTGAAAAAGGTATAACTGGTACTATTAATTTAACAAATCCTGGAAGTATTACACATAATGAAATTTTAGAAATGTATACAGAAATTGTTGATCCTTCATTTACTTGGCAAAATTTTAGTTTAGAAGAACAAGATAAAATATTATTATCTTCAAGATCTAATAATGTTCTTGATACAACTAAATTACAAGAACTTTACCCAGATGTTAAACATATTAAAGAATCAATAAAAGAAATTTTAATTAATTATAATTAAAAAAAATATATATTTTTTAAATTAAACATAGATGTTTTCGAAAATTTTGTAATTCTGATGGAACCTGAAATTTCTTTTATGGTCTTTGAAGTCTTGGTGTTTTTTAGAATATTATGAACATTAAGTTATTACTGCTAGATTATTATAATGTACTTAGTAATACTGATAAAACTTGTGGTACTTATAGAACTGATGGTCATATATAATAAAATAAAAAATATTTATTATTACATTCATATATAATTAAAATATTTTTTTCTTTATTATATAATCTAAAAAAAAATTGAAAAAAAATATATATAATAGTTTCATTATATATATTTTTAAAATTCAAGAGATGAATAATCATCCTGATAATCTTCCTTATGGTCTTCCGGTTACTAGACACGTCCGATTCGCTGATCCTATTGTATATAGTGGATTCGCTGGACCTGTTGGATTCGCTGGACCTACTGGATTCGCTGGACCTACTGGATTCGCTGGACCTACTGGATTCGCTGGACCTACTGGATTCGCTGGACCTGTTGGATTCGCTGGATTCGTTGAACCTGTTGGTTATGGCGATGGTTATGCTGCTGGTTATGCTACTGGTCTTGCTCGCTCAGCTCGCTCTAATGGTTCTGGTGGCTCTGGTGGCTCTAGTGGTTCTGGTGGATCTGGTGGATCTAGTGGATCAGGTGGTGTTGGTGACTCTGATGACTCTACTAAGTTCATCATTCAGATGTTACAAGACGATTTGACCAATGCGTTAAGACGCGGCAATCACACAGATATCGAACATATCAGACAGAGTTTGAAGTCTTTGGGCGTTGGCTCTGGCTCTGGCTCTGGCTCTGGCTCTGGCTCTGGTTCTGGTTCTGGTTCTCGTGTCTCTCGTAACGAACTTGAAAAAGCTTTATCCGATGCTTTAAACGAGGGTAACCTTGACAAGATCAATAGAATCATGGAACAGATAGAAAAACTCTGAAATGTGTTTATCATGATTGATATCTAGTTCAATTTCTTTATGAATCGTAGATATAATCATATTTTCTTTTATTAAAAAAATTGAAAATAAAAATATATTATAATTTCATAATATATATTTTTAAATCAGTTATGGCAAAATACTTTGGTGAAAAATATTTTGTCGATAATGCTAAGCTTTATATGGCTGAAATATTACGTCCTCTAGGTTTTGGAAATAGTAATTCTGTCAGTTCTGTTCATGTTGCATTTCTCCACATTTATGGTTCAAGTGGAAGCGATAAATCAAAGATAGGAAAACTATGCATCGTTGCAGGATATGAAAGAAATAAAAGAGAGGTTACGTTTGTTGGTGGAAAAAATAATCACAGCACAGAAAATTATAGTTCAGAAGTGGTTATTCAAAGAGCTACTGAAACTTTATATTGCGAGCTTTGTGAAGAGTTTGGATTTGCACCAAAGCCATCATTTATGAATTCGATCATTGGTGCAATTCGAAATGGTCATTCTTTGTTACTTATTTCAAATATTTATGGAATAAGTTGTAGCGCTCTCACAAATGCAGCTTATGCAAAGACAGCAAAATCATTACCAGGATGTTTTAAGGAAATGAGTGGATTTAGACATTATGATGATGACTCAAATCCTGCTTATAGCGATTATTTAAGTTCAAACATCAAAATAATTAAAAACATGTTTTTTAATTGTGGTCAGTTGCCAAATACTCCTGTCAATGAAGCATTTTACAATCAACTTCACTTAAAAGATTCAGTTGATCCGAGCTACAAACTTTACACTAATTACAATTGCAATTACAATTGCAATTACAATTGCAATTACAATTGCAACCACTTTTGTAATAGTGTTCCTAATTTTGAGATTTTTGATAGAATCGGGAAAAAAACTTGTTTGTTATTAGCTCCTGTTTCTGCTCCTGTTTCTACTCCAGTTCCTGTTTCTGCTCCTGTTTCTACTCCAGTTCCTGTTTCTGCTCCAGTTTCTGCTCTAGTTCCTATTTCTGCTCCTGTTTCTGCTCCTGTTTCTGCTCCTGTTTCTGCTCCAGTTCTTGTTTCTGCTCCAGTTCCTGTTACTGCTCCAGTTCTTGTTTCTGCTCCAGTTCCTGTTACTGCTCCAGTTTCTGCTCCAGTTCCTGTTTCTGCTCCAGTTCTTGTTTCTGCTCCAGTTCCTGTTACTGCTCCTGTTTCTGCTCCAGTACATAGTGGACATGGTGGTCATGGTGGTCATGGTGGTCTCAAATCTGATGACAAAATGTTGATCATTTCGATGTTGCATAAAGATTTGACCAATGCTTTGAAACAAGGTAATCGCAATGAGATCGAAAGAATCGCTCGAGAGTTAAAACAACTCTCTTAATTATGCGTCTTTAGACTTTAGACCATGCATTTTTTTATCATAAAAAAATGTGATAATTTATTTATTATTAAATAAATAAATTATAAATTTAAAATCTCCATCTAAAACCACAATTCATACAATTAACAAATGTAGTCATTGGTTCATCAGCACTTCTTGTTTGTAATTGATATGAAAAACATTTTTTTTCTTTACATCTTTTACAAACATAAACAGATTCTTCAATATAATCTTTATTTTTAATATTATTTTCTCTTTTCTGAATTATTGCTTCCCAATTTTTTGGACATAATTCTTGTGGAGTCATATATGGAACATTATCAATATTAATTTTATTATCAAGAATATTTAAAATTAAATATTCATTATTTTCTGGCTTTAAATTATAATATATATCATTAATTTTAGTTAAATATACATTATCAAAATATGAATCTAATAATTTTTTTATTTTTAAATATTGTATAGTATATTCATATATACTATATTCTAATTTAATTACATAATCTAAAGGTAATAAATTTGATAAATTATCAATACCATATAAACGACTTTTAATATAATTTTCTTTACAATTATGTAAATATTTAATATTTTTATCCATTTTTTGTTATAATTTATTAATATAATTATTTTTTTAAGTTTATAAATATTCAATTTTTTTTATAAATTTAAAAAAATAATTATTATTTATAATAATGCATAAGCAATAATTAAGAAATTTGGATTAAATAGTTCAATATATCCTTTATTATTAATAGCATTTATATCAATAAAACTAATATCATTTAATATTTTACATTTATATTTATTATATAAGTATTTTCTCCAACATTCACTAAATATTAAAGTGTATTTATTATTATAAGATATTGATTCATAAATTTTATTATAAATATCAAAATTATATAATTTTTTATCATCATTATTTTGATAAAAGTTATTTTTAATATCATATGGTTTTAAAATATTTATAAGGTCTAATTTATATTGTATATTATATTTATTTTTCCAATATAAAACATCAAAAGAATAATTTAAAAATCTTAATTTTTCATTTTTATTTAAAAATATTCCAAAACCTCTAAGTCTATATTTATTAATAATTTCTATTGGGTCATTAGTACTTGTAAAATATTTTACATCTAAATTATATAATGTCATACAAGCACTAACACAAGAAGGAGTCATATATACTGTTTTACCATTATAAAATGCTCTAACAATAGGCAAATGAAAAGTAGATAAAATTGTGAAAAAATCATTTGTTTTTACTTGAAAAAATTCAATTGTTTTTGTATATGGTGTAAAAATTTTATATTTTATATTTTCATAACATTGATAATAAATATTAGGTCTATAAGATATTGTTATATTTTCAATATCTATATTATCATAAATATTTTTATATTTATGTTGTGAATATTTATCTTTATTTTCTTCAAATAATTCTTTTTTTTCTTTTAAATATTTTTCATAAAAATGTTGTTTTATTTCAGGATTATTAAAATTAATTGTTTCTAATGTTGAATTTAAAATATTTTTAATATAATCTTCATTAACAGATATAAATACAGTTTTTGAAAAAACTGATTTTATATCTGGATCTTCAATTTTTAATTTATTAATAATATTTTGTTTTAAAATATTATTAATATGTTCTGCTTTATCAATAAATTCAAAATCTGAAAGATTAGATATAATATCTAGATCAGAATTTTTATAATATTCTTGAGCAAAATTATTAAAATCACTAAAAATAAGATGCAATGGATTAAAATGCGGAAGACAACAAGCAATACAACTACCAGTAATTCCAATACCAGTAAAATCTAAATTTTCTAATAAATTATTTTTTGTATTTGAAAAGAAATAACATAATCTTTCAGAAAAAATTTCAATTGTTGTAACACCATAATTGATATCATTATTATAAATTGGTAAAATACTATGACAATTACTATTAATATCTAATACATTATCAGCAACTAATATTGGTAAATATGGTGATGATTTTGGTTTTAAAACATCAAAATGATAAAATGGTAATAAAGATGCTGTTTCAATATCAAAAATAAATCTATCATTAACTGATATTTTATTTCTTTTAATATATTCTTCAGAATATAATGTTATCCATGTATAACCTAAAATATATTTAATAATTGGTGCATATTTATCTAGAAATGATTGTTCAAAAAATACATTTGGTTTATTAATAATTTTTAATAAATATTTATTATTTATTATATAATGACATAATTCTTTAGATGCTAATAAATTCATTATTAAATAATAAAATTCTTCTTTTGATTTTTTATTAACTAGATAATCAATAATCATATTAAAGTTATCAATTGTCATACTTTTTGATAATTTATGTTCTGTAATATAATATGAATTATTTTTCATTTTATTTGTTTCATTTAAATCATTTTCAATACTCATAGCTATTTGAGCTAAATAATTATCTGTTTTGAAATCTTTATTATTAATATTAATTAATATTTTTTGAATTTCAGAATTCGAATTTGAATTTGAATTATTCAAATTAAATTTCCTTTCGATAAATGTTTGTGTATTATTTATTTTACATATATTCATTGACCAATAATGTGATTCATTCATCATTTTTAATAAATTTATACGATTTATATGTTCTAATTTATTATATGTTTTTCTTTCAAGATATTTATTAATATATATTATATTAATATAGTCTTCTAAATTTGAAATACCATTATGTTGTTTTAAATAAGATCTTAAAGAGTTTTCATTAACAAGATATGTTATTATTACTAATTCTTTATTATGAAAATCATATTCAAAAAATTGTTTTAAAATTTCTTGTGAAATAATCATTAATTTTTGATTTATATCTTTAAATAATCTTAAATTATTTGTTTCTAAAATAGTATATTTTTTCATAATATCAGTAATATTATGAACTTGTTTATTAAATATTTCATCATTATGTTCAGCATTATTTTTTAAACATATAAATAATATTCTACTAAATTTACTATATAACTCTTTATCTTCAATAGTAATACCAGTATTAACAAAAGGATTTGATTCCATAATATAAATTATAAATATATTTATTTATATTATCAATAATTATAATTATCAATTTTTTTTATAAATAATAATTATTGATAAACAAATTTTTTATAATTTATTAGTTTGTAATCTCATACTAAATTTATATTATGGAACGAGCAAAAAAATAATTGATTAAATGAAAATTCAAAATTCTATTAAACCATTATCATCAACATTAATTAAATTTTTATCAATACATTCTTTTAATATTTTATCAAATAAATCTATTTCTAATTCAAAATATTTAATAGATTTTTTAGTTTGATTAAACAATTCATTTGTTTTAATATTACTTTTTAATAATTTAACTGTTTTAATGATATAACATTTAGTAATTATATTTCTATCATAAATAATTCTTTCAATAATTGTATTGTTTTCAATTAAATTTTCATTTAATATAATATTATCTTTTGGTATATTTAATTTATTATTAATTATTAAATTATTTTGTTTTAATATATTTAATAATTTATTCATCATGTCATAATTTTCATTATTAAACATAATATTATAAATATCGATAGTTTCAGAAAATCCATAATAATATAACATTGACATTGGTAAAATGCTTCCAGTTATTGTTATATTATTAATTGATAATTTAACAATACTTTCTTTTAATGATAATTCTAATTCACGATTATCAATATTAAATATTGTTTTATATTTGTTTTTAATAATATCAATATTATTTATAAAAATATTAGGAATGTTAATTTTATATAAAATATTTGTAGTTAATTTAGTATCAATAAAAATACTATATTTAATATCAATTTTATTTTTAAAATTAATACTTTTTTCAAAATTTTCAATACAATTATAAATATTATTACTAATTTGTAATTTAGAAAAGTTTATTAATTCTAAAAATTGTATCATTTTATTTTCAATATTTAAGAAATTTTCTAAATTTATATTTTCAATTAAATAATATTTTATTCTAATTTGTAAAGATTCGTAATAATATTGTAATAATATATCAATATTATTAATAAATTTTAATAATGACAATATATTATAAATAATATTATTATCAATTGATTTCATAATTATTTTAGACAATCCAAAAATAAAATATTTTATAATATCATCATTATGAAATATTGAATTAATATTAGTTTTAATTATTAATGGTAAGTTAATAATATTTTCTATATCATTTAAATTATATATATAATTTAATAATTGTAAAATATTTTTTAATAATTTACCATTTTTAAATATCATATCATTATTAATATTTTTATAAAGATTTAATAAATAATTTTCAAAAATATTCAATAAATCTTTATAATTATTATAATTATAATAAATATTACTTATAATATTTATCATATCATTTTCAATATATATTTTTTGATTACTAATAATATAATTTTGAATATTATTAAAAATTATATCAATACATTTTAAATTTATATTAAATAATTTTTTAATTATACTATTATTATTATTATAAATTTTATAACTTTCCACTATTGATAAATCTTTAATATTTTCTTTTGTAAAATTATTAAATTCAATTATAAATGGTTCTAAAGACTCAATATTAAAATCTATTAATACATATATTTCTTTTAAAACATTTATTATTTGTTCTGTATATTTATTTTTAAATATACAAATTTTTACTATTTTTTTTAAATATTTTTTATCAATATGTTTAAAAAATGATGTTAAAAATATTAAACCAATATTTTTATTAATACTTTTAAAATTTAAATATTTATTTTTTAATTTATTAATTATAAATATTAAAATATCTATTTTTGTTAAATTAGATAATAAATCTTTTACATTAATATCAATAGTTTTATTAATATTTTCATATTTTTCATTAATAAAATATTGTTTTAATATCCATGGTGATATATCATTATAAAGTATTTGTTTTATAATATCATTATAATTATAATTATTTTTATTTTTAAAAATAATTATAAAATCATTTTTTAAGCAATCAAATTCATCTTGCATATTTTTATTAAATTTATATTATTATATTTCAGAATTATTAATTATCAATTTTTTTTAAATATTTTGTGATAAACTACTTATTATTAAAAATAATAAAGCAGCTAATAATGATCTTATTATTAAATTAATAATACTAGCTAAACTATTATTACATAAAAAAAATACATTATCTATACTTGTAACACATATAGAAGTATTTAATATAAGAAATATAAAAAATACAATTAATGGATTTTTTAAATATGTAAATATTTTAGAATTATTATCATTATTATCTAAGTCATTTAATTGTAAATATGGCATTTTATACATATTATTCATATTTGGAATATAATTCATATTCGGAATATAATTCATATTTGGAATATAATTCATATTTGGTATATTATTCATATTATTCATATTTGGTATATTTTGCATATTATTCATATTTGGTATATTTTGCATATTTTGCATATTTTGCATATTTGGCATATTTTGCATATTTGGCATATTTTGCATATTTTGCATATTTGGTATATTTTGCATATTATGCATATTTGGTATATTTTGCATATTATGCATATTATGCATATTATGCATATTATGTATTTTTAATATATCAATATCTGTTTCATTTTCGCTATTTTTTTCATCTAATTTCATATTAATTATCTGGTCTAATGTTGGTGTTGTTAAGCTCATTATATTGTTCTAATGATAGATATTTATTTGATTCTTTAGAACGTAAAAATAATTTTGATAAATAATTTTTTTCTAAATCTAAATATATTCCTCTTATTTGATTTAAATCAATATTATTTTTTTTAATATTTGCATCATCAATCGAATTATCATCTTTCATTTTTAATATAATTAAATCATTATATTTATGTATACAAACTTCTGTAATACCTAAATTATTTAAATCGTCTTCATTGTTAATTTTAGGTATATAAAATTCCCAATTATAAATTTTATGTTTTTTATAATCTTTAAAAATATCATCAATATGACCTTTAATATTAGGAAAACAAATTTCTTCTAAATCACCGTTTCTAACTTGATAAGTTGAAAAAATATGTATATTAACTAATAATAATAATATTTTTTCAATTGGTAAATCTACAATTTTTTTAGAAGCTTTTTCAATCATAAAGAAACAAGATTTACCAAAAACAATTTCATTAGTATTATTAATAATAGTTGAAAAATAATTTAATTCTGGTTCATAATAATTAACATAATCTTGATGATAACAAAATTGTATTAAATGTTCATTATCTTCATATACTGTTATTGTATTAACTAATTTTTGTTCATCTAAATTTAAAGCATTACCTAAAACTACAAAAAAATCTGATTGGTTTTCAAGTTCTAATTTTTTAATAAAAGATAATTTTTTACATTCTTTAAAAAAAATATTAATATCTCTTTTACCATCTATAATTTTAATACTATGAACAGGCCAATCATCAGTGTTATTAATATCTATTAACCACATTATTATGAAATAATAAATAATTTAATCTTTAAATATAAATTATTTAAATAAATACATTTTTTTTTCTTCATTACCAATGTATCCTGGTTCATATTCAAGTTTAAAATTATTTTTTAAATTATCTTCTTTTAATTCTGCATTAAAAGTTTTTTCATCTGTTGTACATGGTTTAATAGGAGTATAACCTATATCTAAACATTTTTGAGTTTGTTCACATGGAGAAGTTCTACAATATCCTGTTTTATTTTTTATACCTAATTTATTTATATAAGAACCACTAATATATGAACTTGTTTTACTATAAAAATCAGTACAACATTTATAAGGATTAACACCATTAAAATTATTTTTTAATTTATTTTCTCCAATAATATGTACTTCACAATCCTTAGTATCAGTACATGTTTTATTAATATCTTGAACACATGTTGAGTATCCATTCTTAGATTTATCACATACTAAATCACCTGGACATTGATCACCAGTTATACATATAATTGTACTATTATTAATAGTTTTTATATCATTTGTACAATAACCAGTAAATTCAGGATTAGTTTTATCAATAGCAACGCAATAATTATTATCTTTACATATTCCCTCACTAGAACCACGTCCACAATATGTAATATCATTTTTATTATATTTTTTATATTCAGTCATATCTGTTAAATTACTAACATTAGTACATTTATTTAAATTACAAAATGGCTTAGTATTATCATCACAATTTTTATTTTTATAACATTCTTTTCCTGTATTATCTTCTACATAATTATATTCAGGAATATTTGATTCATTAACATTATTTTTAAGTAATTGAGAACAATAATAATTTTTCATTACTTTATGATAAGTACAATAATTTGCAGTAGAACCGCAATATTTTTTTACTGATTGTGGTCCACATTCATCCGTATTATTTGTGGGTAGTGAAGAAGATGGAAGAGTTGAATAAGATATTTGAGGTGTATTTTTTGCATTATATTCAGAAATATTATTTATATTATTAGAATTTGGAGGGTTATATTCACATCTATATATATATTTATTTATATAATTATTACAATAATTAAAAGGAGCCTCGCATTTTTTATTTATTTTAGGACCACATTCATCAGTATTATTTGTATTATTTGTATTATTTGTATTATTTGCATTATCTTGATCCGGTTTAATTTTACCAAAATAAACACCTAATACAACAGCTACTATTACCACTATAACCGCTAATATTACCTTATAATATTTTTTTAAAATTTCTATAAATGGCATTGTCAATATAATAATAATATATATTTTAATTTAAATTTAAATTAAAATTAATTAATTTTTACATGTAACTCTTTTAATTTATTAAATAAATTATCTATATGTATTTTTCTATAAATAGGTACTTGTTTAGCTGTTTGATATTTATATAATTTATTATTAGAAGGAATAGGTGAAAAAGATTTAGTATCAGTAATATAATATAAATAAATAGAATCATTTAATAAATCAGTATTACATTTAATATATGGTTGTCCAGATGTTAAATAACCTTTTAAAATATTTTTATTAGTAAAAACAGAAACTAATGCTATCCATTGATCTTCATAAGCAATAATTTTATTTTGTTTTAATAATATTTTTTTATTTAAATTATCTTTACTTGCAAAATATAATATATTAGGAATATCAGAACTATATGCAATTTCAATTGAATTAATAATATTATTAATAGTTTCTAATTGATAACCCATTTTTTGATATTGAATAATTAAATTACTACGTTTTTTAATTATTAATTGATGATTTAAATATTCTAATGGGAAATCACCATTAATAATATCATCATAATATTCTTTTAAATTTGTAATAACAACATTTTTTGCATGTTCATATAAATCAACTTTTTGTATATATTTATAATTAGTATTAATATTAACATAAATTTTATGATTTTTAAAAAATGTATTATATCCTACAAAAATAATGTGTTTATCAGTATTATTAACAATATTTTCAATTAAATTTTCTAATTTAGCTTTCCAATATAAATTCATTTTTTGGTCAATTTTTTTAATAATATCATTGGTCTGTTTAATATTTAATTTAGAAAGATTTAAATCTTTTAATTTATTTTTATAATATTCATCACGATTATATAAATAAATCATATTTTTATCATTAATAATATTTTCTGTTAAATTATCTAAATCATAAATTTCAAATATTTTTTTAGTAAAAGATTTTTTAATTAATTCTTTATTATCAATATTTAGACCTGTGATATGAGCAAAAATTTTTCCCATTAAAATTAAAATATATATAATTTAATATATATTTTTATCTAATGTTAGATTATTATGGATAAAAATATATGTTTTAATAAAAATACTTTTATAATAGGTATTTTTATTATAATGATAATAATATTTATATTATCTTATTTTATTAATTTTAATATTGATAAACATTGTGATGCAAATATTTATAATTTAATTAATAAAAAAATACTAAATATTAAAGATAAAATTATAAAAAATAAAATTAATAATAATTATAATAAACAACAAGAACAAGAACAAGAACAAGAACAAGTAAAAGAACAAGTAAAAGAACAAGTAAAAGAACAAGTAAAAGAACAAGAACAAGCGCAACCAGTACAAGTAAAAGAACAAGTAAAAGAACAAGAACAAGCGCAACCAGTACAAGTAAAAGAACAAGTAAAAGAACAAGAACAAGATTATATTAAAAAAGAAGTAAATTATAGAAACAATATAAATGATAGAATTAATGAAAGAGATGATTTAATAAAATATAAATTAGATAATATAGTGGAACAAAGAGATTTAAATGTTTTATTAAATCCAAATTATCCGCCATTTGGAAGAGTAGAAAGACCGACATTTGATAATTTATTAAAAATGAAGATTGGAGAACCTACAAGAGGTTCAGAAGATACATTTAGATTAATAGGATATTTAGTTAATACAAATAAAAATGATATAGATATGGGAAATAATATATGGAAATTATTTGGACGTCAAATATATAGAGGTAATAGTATTGGAGAGTTTTTTGTATCACCAGTAAATGAACATAAAAAAGATATGAAAATATTTTTAAAAAATGAGATGATGCCTAAAGAAAAAATTAGAGATTTATATGCTTTACCAGATGTAGTATATTTAGATTCGCCTTTTTTTTCAAAAAATCCATATACTTTAAATGAACTACCTAAATCTGATTTTAATTATTTGTAATATTTTTTAATATATAAAAATTATCTCTATTATTTTTTATATCAGATATTTTATATATCATTTCTGATTTAGTTATATATTGTGTAATAGCTAATATTTTTTCTAATTGTATTGGATTTTTAATATATATTATTGGATTTAAAAAATAATTTTTTAAATCTTTATAAAATAATAATTCTTCATCTATATTTTCTTCATTTATATTATAATCAAAAATATAATTTATTATTTGTCTAATAAAATAAGTATTATTTTTAATTAATTGTTTAAAATGATTTAATATTATTAAATCCCAACCCCATCTAAATTCATTTTTATTTTTATAAAAAATTCCAATAATATTAAAATTTCCTTCTATTAAATTAATATTATTTTTTTGTAAAAAAAATTTTGGTAAATCTAAATGATTATCATTTATTTCTAATATTAATTTATAATCTTTTTTATAATATTTTTTATATTTTTCTTTTTGTGTATCATAATAAATTAATGATAATGCAATTAAATTATTTTCTTTCATTATATGTATAATTTATAAAACATTAATTTTAAAATAAATAAATAAAATTAATGTTTTATAAACTATTAAAGATTAACTAATAAATAAACATTTTTTTAATTTAATCTTTAATAATATATAAGATTAAATATTTTTTATTAAATAATATTTAATATTAAATGTTTTACCTGAAAATCCTCCAACATTATCATCAATAATAATACCATTATCATCATTATCATTATCACCGTATAATTTAACGATAATAGAGATATTTGATTCGGACTTCATTGATGTTTATTATATATAGATAATAAATAATAAAATATTCAATAAAAAAAAAATTCAATTTTTTTTATTAGTACGACTTGTTTTTTTATTACGATTTACTTGTTTAATATTAGTTAAATCACTAATAAAATTAATAAAATCATCATTAGTTTCTTTATTTTTATAATTTCTATTTTTATTTTTTATATTTGGTTTATTATCAGATTCGGAAGTTAAATGTAATAAATTAACTAAATTTGAAGATGATTTTTTTTTTAAAAATATAGTATTAATATCTATTATATTATTACTACTAAAATTACGTTTAATATGTTCATTATTTTTAATTTTATCTATTGGATAAAAAGGAGGGAAACCTCCATTTAACATTTATATAATATAATAAATTATTAGATAATAATTTATTATAAATTAATATTTTCTATAATAAATTTTTTTAATTACTAGATGAAAAAAAATAATAAATTAAATCATTACAAGTTAAAATATTAGTATAATAAGTAATAAAAATTTAGAACAATATTATTATTCTATATGTTCTTTAATAATTTTAATAATTTTTCTAATTATATCAATACAATCTTTTAATACTAAATGAGAATTTTGACTATCGCCTAAAAATGATTCATAATTTAAACAATCCATTTCTTTTGAATATTCATCATATAATTCAGAAGAGATATTCTCTTTAATAAATTTACTATAACAACTTAATTTACGATATAATGTTGCCATATAAATATTTTCAGCATTATCACATAATTCAGACAATTCATTTAATTTAGTAAGAGTTGTAGAAGACATTCTTTATAATATATAAAAATATAAATTAAAAAATTATTTTATCAATTTTTTTATTTTGTATAAACACTATAAACTTTATTTTGAGAAATTTTAATGTTTAAACATTTATTTATTTTATAGTTATCAAAATTTTCTAAAGGAATTAATTTATTATCAATAATATGTGTTATAGAATCATATTGATCATATAAAATAATAGGTATATTGTGGTGTTTATTTAAGATATATAAAATAATAATACCAAAATTATAAAAATCTTTATTATTATCAATTTTATTTTGGAAAGTATTGATAAAATTTTCAAAAGAAATATTAATATTATCAATAGCAGTATATAATTGTTTAATATTATTATCATCAATAATCCAAGAATATAATAAACTATTAAAAAAATTTAAAATTTGATTTTGTAATGATGAATAATATCCTAAATTTCTAATACTTTTTAATGCAACAGTATTAGTATACCAATAAAAAGCATTTGTATATGCTCTAACAAGTGCATTATTATTAAAAACTTCTTGATAATATAAATTACCGATATGAATTAATGGGTAATTTATATTATCTTCAATTTTAATTTTTTGAAGTTTATTTAATTTTCTTTTACCAATAATAGGAATATTATCTTTACCAAAAATTTGTTTAAGTATAATTTTAATATTATTATTAGTACTTTTAATAATAGTTTGTTTATCTCTATTAATAAATAAATTAGGATTTCTTATATCACTAACATAATAACCATCAATTTGTAATATTTCTTTTTGTTTAACTTCATTATAAATTAAATCATTAGTTAATTTATTAACATAATCAATCATTTGTTCTCTATATAATTTCATTTTACAATTATTACTTTCAAAAATACAATGAGGATTATTATTACATTCATCAGAATTTTTATGTATACTACAAGTATTTCTTTGATTAAGAATAGTATATTTTTCAATATTTTTATTTTTATCTAAAATTACAAAATTTTCTATAGTTTTAATTTTATCAGTATCATTAATTAAATTACTAAATTCTTCATAAGCTTTATTATTTATAATACTATATAAAAATTTTTTAGTTTGTAAAATTTTTATTGTTTTATCTTCAATATTTAATAATTTAGTTAAATATTTATATTTTTCTTTATTTATTTGAATAAAATTACTAATTTCTAATTTAAATAATTCATAACCTTCATTTATAAAATTATTATTATTTACTGCATATACCCTATCATCAGGAATAATATTTTTATTTAAAATATTTTTATCAATATCTTCAATTAATAATTGTGATGATAAATAATAATTAGATGGCATTAAATTATCAATTTCTGATTTTGTATATTCTGAATTAATGACAGGTAAATAATAATTAGAAAAAATCAAAGCAGAAATTAAATATTTATTATCAGATTTATTAATATATATTATACCATTTGGAGAATGATATATATCTTTTAATAATTCTAATGTATTTTCTAATGATAATAAATATTTATCATTATTTAATTCTATAGGTAAATTATAAATACAACCACTATTACGGACAGGTAATAATAAATTATTATCAAGTACTAAATATTTACAATGATTTCTATTATCAATTATTTGAGATTTTATTTTAATATTTTTTTCTAAAAGTTGATGATATAGTTGTTTAGCATATGGTATATAATCATTAGTTAAATTAATTGTTTTACAAGCTAATGAAATATAATTCCATAAAATCTTAATAATAGTATTAGTATTATAATTAAAAGTTTTAAATATAATAAAACTTTTTTCTTTTTCTTTTTTAAATACTTTAAAAATAGTTGAATACATATTATTTTCAAACAATAAGATAATATTTTTTCTATTAAAATCTGAATAATAAATAATATTTTCTATATTTTTACAAACAATATTATAATTATTATCTTGTTTTTGTAAAATATAAATATTTAAACCTTCAGGTATAATAATTCCTGGTGTACTTATTAAATCATCTAAATAATCATAATCTAAATTTATTCCATTTTTAATATAATCTAAATAATTATCAATTGTTTTAAATTGTATTTTAATATCACCATTATTTAATGATATAAATATATTTTCATTTATATTTTTAATAATTCTATTTTTTAATTCATCTAATGATATATCTAAAACACAAGCAATTGATTGTAAAAATGATGAAGAATCTTGTAAAGTACCAAATTTTAAATAATATCCATCAGTTTGAACTAAATAATGATTAATAATATTTATTTTTTTATTAACATTAAATAAATTATTTAATTTATCAGATAAAAATGCAAAACGATTAGGAATGATTTTATTAGATTCTTGAAGAATATATAATTTATCACCAATAGTTAATACATCTTTAGTAATATTTTTTAATTTACCAATACATTTTAAATGAAAATTACGTTTTTGTTTATTTATAGAATCAGAAGGATTTTTTTTAAAACAACAAGGCATACATAAACCATTAGGATTATTACTTCTTGATAAAAATCCTATATGCATAAATTCTTTATTATCTTCTGGATTACATGCCCAATAAACACTATTACCATTATCATCATCTAATTTAGCTGCTTTAATAGTTTGTTTTTTAACTTTTCTTTCATATTCACCATTAACATTAACAAAACCTTTTTTAATTAATTCATCTGGATTAGTATAAGGTATAGGTCTTCTATTAATATCACCACTATTTTGACATAATCTTGACCATTGATTTTGACCTTTTTCTGGTTTAAAACCTATTCTTTCTTTATCTATTTTTGTTATTTGTTTTATAACTTTTTGTTTTTCTTTTTGAATTAATAATTCTTGAACCATATTTCTTCTTTTTGCTATATTTGTTAATTGCTCTAATTTAGTACGTAATTTTTGTTTATCTTTATTTTTTTTTAAATATGTTTCAATATATAAATAAATAAAAATATGAATAAAATTTAATATATTATCTAATTGATTTTTATTTTTAGTACCAGAAATACGTATTTTATAATTATCACGATTTTTTCCTTGTATACCAATATCAATACCAGGTAATTTATATCTAGGTAAATTATCAAGTTTTTTTAATATTTTTCTTGATTTTTTAAGATTTGAATATTTTTTACTTATTTCCATAATTTTTTCTAATGCTTCTTTTTCAGTAATATTAAATTGATTACTTATTTCTTTTGCTAATACATTAGGTACAAATTCATAATTTCTTAAAAAATGTATAATTCTAAAATTTATTTTTGCTTCATTTTCATATTTACTAATACGTTTAAATCGTAAATATGTACCATATTTAGAAATATTATTATTATTTTTTTTTAAATTAGTAGATTTTCTTTTTCTTGGTTCAACAACAATTGATATATATGGAAAAAAATATCTTGCAAAATCTGATAAATCATTATGATTTATTATATAATTATTAGGAATTGTAAATTGTTGTATACTATTTATAAATCCATATTTAAAATCTTTATCTTCTGGTTTTATTATTTCTAATGTTTTATTTTCTTTATTTATTTTATCTATTAAATTTAATATTTCATTATATGTTTTTTTTATATCATTTAATAAAATTTTATCTTCTTCTTTCCATTGTGTTTTATATTCTAATCTACCATTTTCAGTTAAATTAACTGTTAAATATTGTTTAGTAGATATTTGTAATTTAAAAATAATACCATATGGATTATTTTCAAACCATTTATTTACAATTTTATTTTCAAAAAATTTATAAATAATATTATTATTTGATGAATGATATTGAATAAATGGAATTTTTTCATTTAAAATAAAATTATCAAATATACGATATAAATCTAATTTATTTTCTTTATATTTATTTATAAAATTTAAATTTACTAAAATATTAGTATGAGTTATATAATTTTCTTTAAAATAATCTTTATATTTTATTTCTTGATTTAATTTTATTTCTTCTACTGTATTAATAACTTCATTCTCTAATAATAATGTATTATTAATATTTTGATATATATTATATATTTTATTTAATTCGCTTTTTTTATCATTTATTGATTTTAAATTTAAAAATTGAATTATATGAAAAAAATCTTCATTTGTTATATCACCATAATATATTTTAACATAAACATCATATAAATTTTTTGTTTGTTCTGTTGTACCATTATAATTTTCTCCTAGTTCATTATAAATATTTATTAAATATATTTCATTATTTGTTATATATTCTTTATATTCATCTAAAATATTTGTGTCATCATTTTCTCTTTTTATTCTTGAACCATATTTTCTTATATTATCTTTTAAATATTTTAAATTTCCTTTTAAATTTTGATAAATTATAATATCATTATTAGGTTCTATATCAATTTTTAATAATTCATTTCTTACAATCCATTTCTGTCCTAACATTACTTTTTCATTTATTGTTATATTTTTTTTTATATTATAATAATCATATTGACTCCATATATACATTCTTGATGGTAAGCAATAAACTATATCATTAGGAAATTCTATACTTATACAAATTTTATTTTTTATATTTTTTATTGTATCGTCATAAAATATATAGTTATTAAATATATAATTTTTTATATATATATTTGATAATATTTCATCATATAGTTTATCATCGTTTGAATTATTAAAAGGTATTAATTTATCTCTTAATTTATTATTATTATCTTCATCTATTATATTATTTATTATATCAATTTCATTATCTACATTTTCATTTATTATTTCATCAATATTAATATCTATATCATTATCGTCATCATTATCATCTATATCATCTATATTATTGTCATATTCATCATTATCATTTTCATCTCCTCCATATTGTTCATTAATTTGATAATTATAAATTTTTATTTTATCATTTATTAAATTATTTTTATTTCTATTTTTTTTTTTATAAATATCTTTAATTAAATTTTGATAACTATATACTATTTTATTAGAATTTGTTGATACAATATGTTTATCAATCCATTCTTTACCTAATTTTTCTATTAATGTATTTTTCATTTGATTATTTAAATTTATTAAATTTATAGTATTAGAAATATGATGTGATATAAATAATTTTTGATACCAAAATTCACTATAATAATTATTTAATATTTCTATTTCTTTTGATGTTAAAGTAATTAAAGAATCATATAAATTTAAATTTTTAATTTTATTTAAAATTTTTTTAATATTATTATCTATATGTGAACCTATAAAAATATATAATTGGTATTGAATACGATTTTTTTTATTTTTATATTTATAAATTATTTTAATTGGATTATCCATAATATAATATTAATATTAATATTTATTTTTAATAAATATTAATATTAATATTAAATTTTTTTTATATTTGATGATTTTTATATATTATTATAAATATTATTATTAATATTATTAATAATAATACATTAGCACCTAATAACCAATTAATATATGAATAAAATTCATTTAATCTACAATTTTTATAATTTATTTCATAATTAAAATTAAAATTATGATCTTTCTTATAATTCTTTAATGAATTATCATTATAATAAAAATTTGATGAAAATTTATATAAAAAATTTTCATCTTTACTTTTTATATCAATATTATTTTTATTATTATAGTGATGTACAAAAATTATAATTAAAGGTATGAAATGAAATATAATACTTATTATAAAGCAAAAAATTAATGGACTATATAAATTAAAATGACCCGTCTTAATTAAAATTAAAATTAATAAAATTATATTTAAAGCAAAAACTATAAAACTAAATATTAAACAATAATTACAATTTTTCATAATTATATCATAATTATTAAATTTAAATTCATCAAATAAAGTTAAATCTAATGCTTCAATATCATATTCAACTGGTTTAAAATAATAATCTTTTATTTTTTTTGTTTCTATATTTGTTAATATAGCAAAACTTAATGAAATAATTGTAAAAATTATTAATAATACTAATAATCCTATTAATTTATAATTCATATATATATATATATATATATATATATCAAAATATTTTTAATAAATATTTTTATTAAAAATATGTTTAACTTTATCTCTTGCAATTAAATAATTTATAATTTTTAATTTTTTTATTTAGTAATAATATTTAATTTAAGTCATATAATAAAAAAAGTGATTATAATTATCCTTATAAATTTTATATGAAACTAATAATAATAAACAAAAACAGATACAACTTTAATAAGAAATAAAAATGGAATAGATAATATTTTATATAATCCAATATAATATAGTATATGATTTACAATTAGATTCACTTGATAATTTAAATAATAAACATGAAAAAATATTATTAGCTAATAAAGTAATATAATAATTATAAAAAATAAAAATAGAGTATTAAAAATATTTATTTTTAATAGAGTATTAAAAATATTTATTTTTAATAGAGTATTAAAAATATTTATTTTTAATAAATATTAATATTAATATTAAATTTTTTTTATATTTGATGATTTTTATATATTATTATTAAAATAATTATATATATAATTAATAATATTACATTCATACCTAATATCCAATTAATAAATAAATTTAATTGATATAATCTACTATTATTATAATTTATTTCATAATTAAAATTAAAATTATGATCTTTTTTATAATTCTTTAATGATTTATCACTATAAATAAAGTTTGACTGATTTTTATATAAAAAATCTTCATTTTTACTTTTTATATCAATATTATTTTTATAGTGATATTGATATGTTATAATTACAGGCATAAAATGTAATATAATAATTATAAAAAATAAAAATAATATAAATTTATTTATATCTGTAATCATAAATAATAAAATTATATTTAAAGCAAAAATTATAAAACTAAATATTAAACAATAATAACAATTTTTCATAATTATATCATAATTATTAAATTTAAATTCATCAAATAAAGTTAAATCTAATGCTTCAATATTATATTCAACTGGTTTAAAATAATAATCTTTTATTTTTTTTGTTTCTATATTTGTTAATATAGCAAAAATAAATGAAATAATTGTAAAAATTATTAATAATACTAATAATACTATTAATTTATAATTCATATATATATATATATATATATATATCAAAATATTTTTATTAAAAATATGTTTAACTTTATCTCTTGTAATTAAATAATTTATAATTTATAATTTTTTTATTTAGTAATAATATTTAATTAAAGTGATTCTAATTATTCTTATAAATTTTATATGAAACTAATAATAATAAATAAAAACAAATACAACTTTAATAAGAAATAAAAATGGAATAGATAATATTTTATATAATTCATTATAGTATATGATTTACAATTAGATTCACTTGATAATTTAAATATTAAAAATAAAAATAGAGTATTAAAAATATTATTAGCTAATAAAGTAATATAATAATTATAAAAAATAAAAATAGAGTATTAAAAATAAATATTTTAATAGAGTATTAAAAATAAAAATAGAGTATTAAAAATAAAAATAGAGTATTAAAAATAAATATTTTTAATAGAGTATTAAAAATAAATATTTTTAATAGAGTATTAAAAATATTTATTTTTTATTTTAATAGAGTATTATTTAAATCTATTCCACAATATTCTCTAGGTTGAGTATTATAATTATCATATTTATATAAATTAAATTCTACAGCTTTTTTTAATAAATATAAATTTATTTTAAAAAATAAATCTGTATGACCAATCTCAGGACATCCAATATGTGCAATTTCATGTATTGCAACATATAATAAATCATTTAAATCATGAATTTTATTATCTTTTTTACTTCTAATACAAAAAAATAATTCTTCACCTTTATTAACACTATAACTTGTATAATTTGAATTTTTTGGAGTTTCTTTTATTATTACTTTATTTATTTTATTTTTTATTAATTCTATATTATTTTTATAAATTAAATATTCTTTATCATTTTCAGAATTATTTATTATAAAATCTATTAATTTTATTAAATTATTTCTTAATTCTACTAATATTTCAACTGCTTCATTGAAATTTGTATCATCTCTTACATAATAATTATTTCCATCAATACCTTCAATAATTATTAATTCTGAATTTTCTAAATATTTATAATAACAATGAAATATTATTATTATTATTATTATTATTAATATATATATCATTAATATAATATATATTTAAAAAAATTTATATTAATAAAAAAAATTTCTAATATTATTAATATATTCAATGTCGTGTTTTTTAAGTAATAAAGAATTAGATAAAAAAATAGATGATATATATAAAGAAATAAACAATAAAGACTTCGTATTATCTGAAACATCTGATGTACTCTCTGTTAAAGAATACCAAAGTTTTCGCACATTAAGTCCCCCAAGACACCGCCCACTCGTAACACCTAATGGATTAGCGGTAGCCTCAGTATACGCAACCTCAGTACCTACAGTATACGCACACTCAGTACCTACAGTATACGCAACCTCAAATCGCACATATGTAGACTCTGCACCCTCTGTACCCTCTAAACACGTTGTACAATCTGCACCCTCTGCACTCTCTGCACCCTATGCACCCTCTGTACCCTCTAAACACGTTGTACACTCTGTACCCTCTGAACCCGCAGGTTCACAACCACTAAAAAAAGCTGAACAAGCTAGACAAGCTGAACAAGCTGTACAAGCTGGTGGTAAAACAAATGATTATAATATATCATCAACATCACAAGAAAATTTTATTCAAACTGATGGTAAAACAAATGATTATAATATATCATCAACATCTCAAACTGGTGGTAAAACAAATGATTATAATATATCATCAACATCTCAAGAAAATTTTATTCAAACTGGTGGTAAAACAAATGATTATAATATATCATCAACATCTCAAGAAAATTTTATTCAAAAAGGTGGTGAACAAGTTAAATTTAGTGATGTAAAAAATAAAGCACATATAGATATTACAAATAATATTGATAAAGAATTTTCAAAATATGAAAATATAAATACTTCTGATACTGAAACATTTTTTAAAAATATTGATAATAAAATTAATGAAATGAAAGGTGGTGAACAAGAACTTACTTCAGAAGTAAGTACAGAACAATTTTTAAATTATTTAGAAAAAAAAATAAATGATGCGCAAACTGGTGGTTCAGTAAATAAAATATTAAAAGATTCTTTTATAGAAGGTATTAATAAAGGTGATTATATTGATAATGATACTATAACACAACAAGATATTATTAATCGTATTAGAATGTCGGGTGGTCGTGACAATAATGATAGTGAAGAAGAAGAACCAGAACAAGATAATGAAGATGAAACAAAACAAGATAGTGAAGAAGAACCAGTTCAAGATGGCGGAGATACTGATGAAGATGATTCTTCATCAGATGATTCAGATGATTCATCAGAATCAGATAAATCATCAGATTCTGAAAAAAATAAAAAAGAAAAAAAAAAAGTTAATAGAAATAAATTAAATAAAAAAAATAAAAAAGATGATTCATCATCATCTGAAAACGAAGATTCATCTGAATCTGATACTGATGAATCTGATAATTCATCTTCAGATTCAGATGATGATGAAAATTTACATGTTAGAAGACAATTAAAAAAAAATGCATCAGATGATTCTTTATCGTCAATAATAATATCATCTGAAAATAAATCAATAACTCCTTATATGTTATCAAGTAGTAGTTTAAATACAAATGATATTAATTTAGTTAGCTTTAGTCCTAAACATACAAAAAAAAATAAATAAATAAATTATTTTTTAGTTTTTGTTTTTGTTTTTGTTTTTGTTTTTTTATTAACTACTGGTTGTTCTTTAACTTGTTTGATTAATCCATCAATATTAATATCCCAATCTTCATTACTCATTTTAAAACCATAATTTGTTATCATTGATGAAACTAATTCATCTTCTTTTTTTTTAATAATAATACGTTCTTTATTTATTTTAGTTTTATCACAATATTCTTTAAAAATTTTATCAGGTTCATCAGTAATAAGTTCTAAAAATTGAATACTAGGATTCATAATTTGATTAGTAAGATAAAAAAGATAATTAATTTGAAGATTATTTTTAATAATATATTCTGGATGTTCAATTAAATCACCTTGTAATAATTTTTTATCTGTTAATACTTCTATTGCTACATATGGTATGCGATCATTTAATTGCGGTTTATTACCAGGATCGCGTTCAGCCATTCTTGCAGCTAATTGTACATGTGCTTGTTTAACATATGAAATTATTTTTTTTGCTTCAATAGTATGAATATTATTAAATGTATCTATTATTGATATAGTTTTGGTAATTTCATTACCATCTTTATCAATATCACCATCTTTATATTTATATCCATCTCTTAAAGCTTTACTTGTAATAAAATTTTTAATAGAATATTTACCATTTAATAAATCTTCTATTGAATTTTTAACATATTGTATAACTTTTTCTTTATCCATATAATTTAACATAATATCAAGCATACCTCCAATAATTTTTTTAACAATTGGAGGGTTATCTCTTCTTTTCAAAACAATTCCCATACATGCTTGTTTAAATTTACTTGGATCATTTTCATATTTATTTCCAACATATTTTTTTTTTGCTAAAATACAAAATGGATAAAATGTTTTTTCATATTCCATATTCTGAGGATATGGTAAGCGATTTTTTAATAATTTAGATGCTATTTGACCTAAATTAATAGACCATTTTAAACTTTGATTATTAGTTATTAATTCTTTAGTTGTTTTATTAATCATATTCATTCTTATAAAAATAGAATCAGTATTCTTAACAACTATAGAACCAATACCAGCTTGAAAAACCCCTTCTTCTGTTTCTAAATCATATACATAACCATTATATTTTTTTTTTAATAATATTTTATTTTTAATACTATTAGTATTATATAAATTTTCCATAGTATATTCAATAATATATTTATTATTACTATTATTAATATATACATTATATTTTAAACTATATAATAATAAATAATAACTTTGAGCAGTTATTTGATTTGTAAATATTCCTATCTTTATTTTAGTATCAAAATAACCATTTAAAAAATTTATTTTATTCTCTTTATTACTATTAATAATTATATTTGGTACAATTTTAACTTTATTTTCATAACATAAATTTTTATATTTTTCTATTATTGATTTATAATTAATTGATAATAATTTTTTATGTAATACATCACAACCAAAAATAACTCCTAATATATAAGCTTCTTCATAATTAATATTATTTTCTTTATTTTCTTTAATATCTGGTAATGATTGTAATAATAATGTATTTTTTTTACAATCATTAGGTTTAATTAATTCTCCTTGATTTGTTATTAAACTATGATCTTCTGTTACATCAACTAAACCTTGTAGTGTTGTAACTCTATAAATTGTTTTAATTGTTTTATGTCTTATAACTCTAACAATTTTACTCCATTTACCATTAGTCCATACTTGTAAATCATTTGGTAAAAATTGTTGTTTCATTGTAAGACCAATATCATTTGGTTTAAATTGTGGATAATCAATCCATTTATTATTAAATATTTTTTTAATATTTTCAATTGTTACTATATTAATATTATCATTATATTTAATTATTATAGGTGTATAAGGCATTACAGAATCACCATAAATAATCATACACATTACCCATTTTAATTTATTTATATCTAATTTTTCATATTCAATAGAATATTTACTATCATCAATTATTCCAATTTCAAAATTATTTTTATTTATTTTTAAAATTGTAAAACGTTCATCGTACATTTTATCATTATATTCAAAACGGATTCTATTACCAACTTTAATATATGGTGGAATATCTGAATAAATTTTATATTTCATAATATATTTTTTATCAAGTAACTTAAATTCATAATTATCTAAATTTTTTATTTTTTTAACATTTTCTTTAGGTCTTATAATATGTTCATTATATATTTCATTAACAGTTTTCATTAACATATCAACAAAAACTTTATTTTGTCTATCTTCTAATTCTTTATCTAATATTGTATCAATTTCTTGATTTTTATATAAATTTTCTAATATATCAGGTAAATTTGTTTCAACAAATTCTCTTGCTGTTTCTAACATATTTCTACCTATTGCGGTTGTAGAAGCAGCTAATTTTTTAAGATAAATAGGACTAGTAGAAGCACCTAATTGTCCATATAATGAATTAGCAGTAACTTTTAATGCTAATTGTTTACCATCTAATATAGTTTTTTTAAAAGGATCTATTTCTTTTTCCATTATTTTTTTTGTAGTTTTTCTTTCAGCTAATAATTTTAATAAAATATTTGGTAAAATACCAAATTCATTTTTATATTTACTATAAGTACATATAATATCATCATATTTAACATCATTATATGAATATTCATCTGATTTTTTGGGGTCTTCATAACCTTCATAATTCATTAATTTAATTATTTTTGTATCATCATCTAATAATGAATGTTTAAGTGTTTCGTGAGAAACATTTTTAGCAATAATTGAACTAGGATAAAGAGAATTAAAATCTAATACTGTTATTGGTGTTGTATGAAAACCTATTTCAGGTTCAAAGACAATAGCACCTTCAAAACTTTCATCTTCAATACTATCTTCTTTTTTTTTAATTGTTGGAATTAAATATTCTTTTAATCTACATTCTTTTGATACTAAACTTAAACTTTTAATTCCTTGACCTCTTAAAAATATATAACTGATAGGTACACTACAAACATTTGCCATACTAATATTATTAGTAATTATTTCAAGTTTATATAATATTTTTAATACTAATACACAATCTTGAATACAATATTTTGCTATTTCTGCTCTATCTATAGCATTTCCTTTTTGAAGTCTAAAAATATCTTTAGCATGAATATCATCTTTAACTAAACACCAAAATAATTTTGAATTATTATCATATTCTAATTTTTCTTTTGTTTCAATAATAAATCCATCATGAACAACTTCAATAACAATAAATTTATCATCCATACTGTCTCCATTTTCTTCAATGCGAATATAATTATCTTGTTTAATTGTATTTTTTGTAATTAATTTATAATGAGTATCATCAATTTTATCAATTTTATTAATTTTTTCTTTAATAAAATTTTCAGCTACTGAATCTAATTTATATGAATCTAATTTATAATCTCTTTGAATAACTTTCATTAAATCTATTTGTACTCTACCTATCATTTTAAAATATCTTAAAATATTATCACCTAAAGCTGATGAAGATAATTTAGATTCATTCCATTCACAAACTTTATTAACTAATTTTGATAATTTACCACTAGTTTCATAACAACTAAACATTTGTGCACGATCATATATATATTTTTCATCAAAATAAAATATATTATAACCTGTAATTATATCTGGGTCTTCTCGTTCTATTAATTTTTGCCATGCTTCTAAAACTTCTTTTTCTGTTTCATATGATTCAACTTCAGTACCTTCAATAGGAGCACAACTTTTTAATGTTATTATATTTTTTTTATAAATATCATTTAATCCATATCTTCCAAATACTGTACCAATTTGAATAATTTTATCTTCTGGTCTACTCGCTTGAGGAAAAGAACCATCGCCACTTGTACATTCAATATCAAAAGAAGCAATCTTAAAATTTGCTATTTCTACTTTATCTTTTAAACTTTTAACATTGTTCCAAATACATTTAATACTAATATCAGTTTTACATATGTCATCATAATTTTGTTCATAATTATCAATTTTTACCCATCCAGCAGAATTTATATCTTTAATATGTATAAATCTTAAAAATGGTTCAATATTACTTTCATATACTGGATAATCAGTTACATTTTTATCAAATGAATCTAAAAATAAAGTATTGTCAAATAATCTTGCTAATCTTTTCATAGATCTATAACTATCAAAAATAAATCTTATAAAATTAAATCTTTTATTTTTTGTAAAATAATAAAATTTATGAAAATTTTTAAATTCATATTTTTTTAAATGTTTAATATTATAATCCCCTTTATCTTGTTTTTCACATTCAATTTTTATTCTTTTTACAAATTCTTCTTTTTTTTTATCATCCCAAACATTTGGTATTTCAACATAAAAATAAGGTATAAAATCAGTTACTTTTAAAGCTACGCTTAATCCTTCTTCTGTTCTTCCAAACATTCTAATAATATATTTACTATTTTCATCATTTTCATACCAATAAAGAACATTAAATATAATACTCATAGCAATAATATAAAATATTGTATTATTTTATCTTTAATTTAATATATTTTCAATTTTTTTTATATAGCATATTATATATTAAATTAATGAATAAATTTCTTGTATTATCTAATAATAATTATAGTATAATTGATGCAATGAATATTAATGATGTTAAAAAAAATTTAAAAAAAACATTAAATAAAAGTAATAAAAATGAAATTTTTGAAGTAATTAATTTAACAAATGCTAATAAAAAATATTTTATTTCTAAATAAATAATATTATTATTATGAATGATAATATTATTTATGTTTTAAATCAATATTTACAACAAATAATATCTGAAAATGCTATTATTTATAGAATTAATGCTATTAAAAATTTAATTAAAATTATTAAAAAATATCCAAAAGAAATTATAAATTCTGATGAATTAAAAGATTTTAAAGGTATTGGAAAAAGTTCTATATTAAAAATTAATGAAATATTAAAAACTGGTACTCTTAGTTATTTAAATAATAATAATAATGTTTCAAATGAATTAATAAAAATATTTGGTATTGGAAATACAATAGCTAATAAATTAATTAAAAAATATCAAATAAAATCATTACAAGATTTTAAAGATAGAGTTAAAAAAGGTGAAATTAAAGTTAATGATAATATAAAAATAGGATTAAAATATGAAATTAAAGAAACAATTCCTAAAAAAGATATTGATGATATTCAATTATATTTAAAACAATTTAATTATAAATTTATTATTTGCGGATCTTATAGAAGAGAACAAAGCTTTTCTAATGATATTGATATTTTATTATATTCGCCATATTTATTAACATTAGAAGAAGTAAAAAATAGTAATTTATTAAATGAATATATAAAATTATTAACAGATAAAAAATTAATAATAGAAAATATAACTAATAATAACATAACAAAATATAATGGTATTATTAAATGGAATAAAAAAATAAGAAGAATAGATATTAGATTAATACCTTATGAATCTATATATTCTGCATTAGTTTATTTTACTGGTCCTTATGAATTAAATATAATTATGAGAAAAAAAGCAAAAGATTTAGGTTATAAATTAAATGAATATGGATTATATAAAAATAATAAATTTATATATATTACATCTGAAAAAGAATTATTTAAAAAATTAAATATGAAATTTTTAAAACCTCATGAAAGAAATATTTTTATATAAAATAATATTATAAAATATGTTAGAAAATATAAAAAATAAAATATTTATTGGTATATTAATTATTTTATTTTTTACTATAATATCATATTGTATTCCTAATGAAGAATGGGGTGTTGAAGAATTTAATGTATATGAAAGATTATTATTTTGCAGTAATATCCAAATTGGTACATTTGGTTTTATAGACACTAATATATTTCCAAAAAGTAATAAAGCTAAAATTATTTTATTTATTCAAAGAATAACTTCATATATATTTAGAATTATTTTATTAATTTAAAAAAAAATATTTATTATATTAATAATGTTAAATGAAAATAAATTAATCGAATATTATAAAGGTAGTCATGGACATACTAGTAGTGGATGAGGTAGTACTAGTAGTAATACAGGAAATAGTGGTATTGCTCTAGGTACTGGTGCTGCTGTTGGTACTGGTGCTGCTGTTGGTACTGGTGCTATTGTTGGTGCTGCTGCTGTTGGTGCAGGTACTGGTGCTACTGCTGATAATAGTAATAGTTCTACAAAAGATAAATTAATTCCTACAATACTAATGAGTATTGGTGGTTCATTAATAATTTTAGTAATATTAGAATTAATATCATATTATATTTTTAAATTTAAAATCTTATTTTTAAGAAAAATAAGATTTTTAGTAATTTTTACAGGAATTGTATTATTAATAGCTGGTATTGTACAATATACAAACTAATATTATTTAATTAATAAATTAAATTATATATATAATATATATATGAATAATATATATCCGATTGAATATGCAATAAAAAATAAAGATAAAACAAATTTAAAAAAAATATTACAAAAAAATCCAAAAGAAGCAAATAATATAAGAATTAATACTTTATTAGAATTAATTCATTTTAATGAATTTGATTTTTTTATTATTATAATTAAATCATTAAATAAAAATGATAAAAAAATATTATTATCTAAAAATGAAATAATAAATGAGTTATTAGATAGTGATAATTTAAAATTTATTAAAAAATATAGTAAATATATATCATTAAATGAACATTATTTATTAAATTTATGTATTAGTGATAAAATTAATTTAAAAAAAATAAAATTAATTTATCAATTAATTTCATTACCAAAAGATTATTCTTTATTAGGAACTTTAATTTATAAATGTTTAAAAGATAATATAAAAATAAATTTAGAATTAGTTAAATTACTTATAAAACTAAATAAAAATATTATAAATGAAAAATATAATAATAAACCAATATTAGGATGTATATTATTAATTAATAATATTGAATTATTAGAAATATTAAAAGATGCTGGGATTAAATTTTATTATGATAATTATAATATTTTTAATGATTATATATATAATATTGATGATTGTGATATTAATAATGATATAATTTTATTTTTACTTAATAATAATATAAATTTAAATTTATCTGATAGTGAATTTTGGCTACCTGCACATAATGTATTTTTTAAACCAGAAATATTTACATTAGAAATAAAAAAAATAATTTTAGAAAAAACAAATAATATTAATCAACAGAATACATTAGGTAATACAGTTTTACATTATTTAATAATGTATGATGATATAAATAATTATAAAGATATATTAATTAAAAAAGAATTAGATATTTTTATTAATAATAAAGCATCATATACACCATTATCAATTGCACAAGAAAAAAAAGTTGATATTATGGATATAGTAGCAGAATCTTTTATAAATCAAACAAATAAAAAAAATAAAAATAAAAAAGATATAATACAATATATATTAGATAATAAAATATCAATATATAATAAAAAAATAGAAAATAATGATATAATAATAGGAGATTATCAAATTGTAAATCATAATAAATATAATTCAATGCCTATTAATATTCAATTATATATATTAATTTTATTACAAAAATATGATTTTATAGGTATTCCATATTTACCTACAAATGATATAACAATAATTAAAGAAAAAATATATAATGATGAAATTTTTGATGATATATTTAAAAGACATAAAAAATATTTATTTTTTTGTAAAGAATTTATGTATATAAAAATTTATTGGGGAGATGAAAATAATTTTTATATAACACCTGAAATAGGTAAAGCTATAAATTATATATTTAAATTTAAAAAATATGCTTTTATGTTTATTCATATTAGCAATAAACAACTTGATTCAGCGCATGCTAATATATTAATATTTGATAAAGAAAAAAAATTAATAATACATTTTGAACCACATGGTTATTTTTCATTTTATATAGGAAAGTTTTATGAAACTTTGAAAAAACATTTTCATAAAGAATTACCAAAATATAAATATATATCTCCATTCGATTATTTACCAAAAAAAGCATATCAAACTATGTATAATGAACAAAATTTATATAATAGAACTATAGGAGATTTACAAGGTTATTGTAGTGCTTGGTGTTTTTGGTTTTTAGAATTATATATTAATAATAATAAATATAATTTAAAATGTTTAGTATCTAAATCTATAAAAAAATTAATTAATACAAAATATACATTTTTTGAACATATTCGTAATTATGCAAATTATTTAAATAATAAATCATCAGAATTATTATTAAATTATGGTGTATTTTATAATTATATTAATATAATTATGATGAATGATATAACAATTAATTCAATTTTAAAATATATATCAACTGATATTAAAAAATTAATAAATTAATTAATATTAATATTAAAAAATTAATTTTTTAATAAATTAATTTTTTAATAAATTAATTTTTTAAATATAATTTTATGAGTTATATAAAATATAATTTTATGAGTTATATAAAATATAATTTTATGAGTTATATAAAATATAATTTTATGAGTTATATAAAATACAAATTTATTAATATTTTATGAGCTACATAAAATACATCCTTCAGGATTATTTCTTGAACATACTAATTTTGCTTCTTGAGAAAATTGTTGAGGCTGTGAAGCAGGAAGACTTCTTAAGTAATAACAACCTGTTTTTAAACCATTTTTCCAACCATAAAAAAGTGCAGTTGTTAATTTATCAAAAGTAGGAATACTCATATATAGATTCATACTTTGACTTTGATCAACAAAAGGACCTCTAGCAATAGCATGATCAATAACATATCTTTGTTTAATTTCCCAAATTGTTTTATATATATTTTTTAAATCATTAGGGATATTAATTATATTTTGTATTGAACCTCTGTTACTAATAATTTCATTTTTAATATCACTATTCCACATATTAATTTTTTTTAATTCTTCAATTAAATATTTATTAATTAATATAAAAGTTCCAGCTAATGTTTTTCTAGTATAAATATTAGATATCATTGGTTCAAAACTTTCAATATTTCCCATAATTTGAGATGTTGAAGCTGTAGGCATTAGAGCAGTTAATAAACTATTTCTAATACCAACTTTTTGAACTTTTTCTTTAAGAATATCCCAATCCATTGATGGTTTAATATTCCACATATCAAATTGAAATATACCTTTACTCATTGGCGAACCATTAAAATTTTTATAAGGTCCGTCTTTTTCAGCTAATTCAATAGATGATTCTATTGCTCCATGATAAATAGTTTCCATAATTTTACTATTTAATTCAACAGCTTCTTTACTTTCATATGGTATTTTTAATTTATATAATAAATCACCTAATCCTTGAATACCAATTCCAATTGGTCTATTTTCTTTATTATTAATTTCAGTTTCAGGAGTTGGATAATAATTAATATCTATAATTTTATTTAAATTTCTTGTAATAATCTTTGCAACATAATGTAATTTATCCCAATCATATTCATTATTTTCATTTAAATAATTATTTACAGCTATTGAAGCTAAGTTACAAACTGCATAATAATTTTCATTTGATACTTCTGTAATTTCTGCACATTGTCCTGTAATAATACCATTAAATACACCCTTATGCTCTAAAGGCTCATTGAAACAATATGTATCATCATATCTTCCAGTATATTCAATCTTAGTAATGGTAATAAATTTCCTAGCATCTCTGTTTGGTTTACTAATGCCTGATAGATCGAGACGCTTAGGATTGAATCCTAAGCTAATCAACTTTGAAAGGTCAATGCTTGTAACTAACAAACGGTAACAAATTTGTCTATTATACATTTTGTGACCTCCTTTGCCGTCTGGTAAAGGATTTATATTTTGTTCATGCATAATTGTAATCTTAGGATCAACACCCATAGTATTCATCATACGCTTAACGTCCAGAAGGAAGTCATGTTTAATAGATGAGATTTGTAATTGATAATTAGTTCCATTCTTAACAATAGTACCATCACCATCACAAAGTCCTTCTAGCCACCTTAGCTTAATATCTTGTATGTAGTTAATTGGGACTATATACTTATCAGCTATGTCGATTGGAAGTCTTACATCTAATTTATCATGTTTATCATTATAGCATGGCTCAAGGTCAGCTCTTGTTTCATATGTTCCCTCGGCACAAAAAAGACCATGAGTATATGGGTACTTGAATTCAGTCTCCATATGCATATCATTAATAACTGGCATTTTAAACTTACATATACACATATTCTCTTTTAGATCTTTGGCCTCTATTATAATTGGCTCCTTAATGCGATATCCATCATTGATATAAAACTTATGATAGGGAGTACACTCTAGTAGTTCACCATTAGAAAATGTAATTTTTATAAGTTCTTGATTACTTCCTGTTTGTTTTATAGTCGTATTTGAGAATTCTTTACCATTCCACACTTCTACTTCTTGATCTTTGAGATCAATAATAGTGTGCCATCCTTTTGATGTAAGAATCTTTGTTTCAGGTGCCACACATAAATTACTTGATTTAATTACTCCTACATTTATTTGATTACTTTTTTTATTAATATTATCTTTATAACAAATATATGGAATACCTGTTTCAATTTGAGATGTTAAAATTTTATTCCATATTTTATTAGCTTCGATTTTATTTCTATATTTACCTTCATTAACATATTTCCAATATAAAGTTTCAAATTCATCGCCATATACATCAGTTAAACCAGGACATTCATCAGGACTCATAGTATACCATACATCATTATTTTCAACTTGTTTCATGAAAAGATCAGGAATCCATAAAGCTAAAAATAAATCTCTTGTTCTTAATTCTTCTGAACCAGTATTTAATTTTAATTCTAAAAATTCAATAATATCATCATGCCAAGGTTCTAAATAGATTGCAATAGAACCATTTCGTCTTCCACCTTGATTAACATATAAACCAGTATCATTATATAATTTTAACATTGGTATAATACTTGAAGTTTTTCCTTGTGTTGATTTAATTAATGATTTCTTAGCTCTAATATTTGAAACATGTACACCAATACCACCAGCCCATTTACTAATTATTGCACAATCAGATAATGTTTTAAAAATTCCTCCAAACTCTCCATTTTTATTTGTTGTTAATGAATCTTCTGTACCTAATAAAAAACAACTACATAATTGACATGTTTTTTGTCCTGAATTAAATAATGTTGGTGTTGCATGAATAAAATATTTTTGTGATACTAAATCATATGTTTCTTTAATTGCTTCTAAATCATTGTCTTTATAATGAATAAATGATGATAATCTCATCCATAAATATTGTGGTGTTTCAATAATTTGATTATTAATTTTCATAAAATAGGATTGTTCTAATGTTTTAAATCCAAAATAATCAATAATATAATCTCTATCATTATTTATTAAACTATTAATAAAATCACTATTATCATTAATAAATTTTAAATAACTTGGTTCTAAATTTTCTAATTTATTAATATATTCTGTAAAATTATTAATATTATGAATTCTTTTAATATTTTTTTGTAAATTACTAACTAAAATTCTTCCACCTAATAAATTATGGTAATAATCGCCAAATTCTGCACAAATATTAGCTGAATATTGATCTAATTCTTGAGTAGTAATATTATCACATATATTTGAAATTGTTCTTTGTGCAATAATTGTAACATCAATAGGTAGATTATCAGATAATTTTTTTAATCTTGCTGTTATTTTATCAAATTGAACACTTTCAATATTATTATTCCTTTTGATGACATTTACCATATTTTATTATATATTTATTATCTTTTTATTTCTTTAATTTTATTTTTCAATATTTTTTTTATAATTATATATGAAATTATTAAATGTTGGGTAGGGAATAAAAGCAATATTACGTTTATATTTGATATAAAATATAGCTAATTCAGGCTTATAATTATAATAATACATTAAATAACATGCTATTACTGTTGCTGACCGTTGTATTCCAGCAAAACAATGAACTAGAATATTTATTTTTTTATTTCTATATTCACGAATATTACTAATTATATTCATTATTTCATTTTTTAAAATATTATTATTACTTTCACTATTAAAATCATATATTGGTAATCTAATATAATTTATATTATCTTGATTATACCATTCAGGAATATTTATATCTGTTGTACAATTTACAATAAATTTTATATTATTTTCATTTAAAAATATTCTATCTTGTGATGATGTTTTATTACCTAACCATAAACCATCAATTATTAAATTAGCATTATTATATAACATTTTATATAATATCATTATATATTTTTTTCACATCTTAAAAATATATATGCTAAACTTGTAAATAATATTAAACCTAATATTTCAATAATAGCATGATAAGGAAAATTAACATATGAAATCATAATTTCACAATTAAATTTTTCATTTAATATTAATATAGCAACTATTAATAATAATAATATAAGATAAGGTATAATAGTTTTCATATACATAGGATATAAATTATAATATGATATAACAATAACAACAGGAATTGTAAATGCTGTAAAAATCATATATAATTTATTAGTATATGTAAAAAGATAAAAATCAATTATTATAATAGCACATAATATAATAATTGTATATAATTGAGGTTCTTGATTAGTTATTTGTATACTAGTTATTAATATCATTAATGACACAAAATACCATATTGTATGTATAATATTGCTTTGAATTTCTCCTTCAATATGTTTTATATGTGAAAATGCATGAAATGCTTGAAAAATAATAAAAGATAAAATTAATAATTTTATAGTTTTAGTACGTGCTTTAATGGCAAAATATAAAAGTACTATACATGTTATTATATTTATTGAAGCTGAAACAGGTTGAGCGATTATACTATTAACATATGGTTTTTCACAAGTCTTAAATGGAAAAAATATTGTCATATCTTAATAATAATAACATAAAAAAAATATAAATATAGTATTATTAACAAACAAATTTATAATAAAAAATAATTATTTGTATTTTTTGAAAACGGTTCATAAAATGAATCATTAATTAAATTTGGATTCATATTTGTATTAATTGGATTCATATTTTTATCTTTATTATCTTTTTTATTAGTGTATAATGTATCAATTGTATTAGTATATGAAGTATCAATTGTATTATTATTAATATTATTATTATTATTATTATTAATATATGAAGTATCAATTGTATTATTATTATTATTAATATATGATGTATCAATTGTATTATTATTATTAATATATGAAGTATTAATTGTATTATTATTAATATATGAAGTATCAATTAAATCTAAATCATTATTATCATGTCTATACTGGTATAATTTAGAATTATAACATTTTTTTTTATTATTTGCATACCATACATATCTACACCATAAAATATAGATAATAATTAATAATATTATTATTATCCAAAAATAAGTTGTTAAAAAAATAATACATTTATTATGTATTGAATTAATTAATATTTTATATTCTGGTACTTCTGATTTAATATTTAAATTTTGTTGTTTAAATAAATTTTGTTTTGAAATTTGATTAATTATATAATTATCTACTAATTTAGGTTTACTTTTTTTTTGTAATATAAATGATAACATATATTATATAATATATAATATATAAAAATTAAAAATCTAAATTCATATTAACAATAAAATTATTACTATTACTTTTATTTAAATTTACTTTAGCATATTCTGTAACTCTACGTTCAAAAAAATTTGTTTTTTGATCAATAGATATTTTTTCCATAAATTGAAAAGGATTTTTAGAATTATATATTTTATTATATCCTAACATATTTAATAATCTATCAGCTACAAATTCAATATATTGTTTCATTAAATCACTATTCATACCAATTAATTTACATGGTAATGATTCTGTTATAAATTCTTTTTCTATTTCTACAGCTTTTGAAATAATATCATGTATTTCTTCTTCATTTAATTTATTAATTAATTTACTATAAAGAAGACAAGCAAATTCACAATGTAAACCTTCATCACGTGATATAAATTCATTACTCGTTGTTAATCCAGGTAAAATATTTTTTTCTTTAATCCAATATATAGCACAAAAACTACCTGAAAAAAATATTCCTTCAACAATTGCAAAAGCAATTAATCTTTTTGCAAATCTATCTCCATTACTTAACCATTCAATACACCATTTCATTTTATTTGTAATACATGGAATAGTAATTAATGCATTAAATAATTTATTTTTTTCTTCTTCATCTTTGATTAATGTTTCAATTTGTAACGAATATACTAAAGAATGTTCATTTTCCATCATTGATTGAAATTGATAAAAATGTTGTGCTTCTAATATTGATATATCTTTTGTAAAATTATGCATTATATTTAAATTTACAATACTATCACTTCCTGCAAAAAAAGCAAGTATATTTTTAATAAAAAATTTAGTATTATCATCTAAACTTTCCCAATCACTTAAATCTTTTGAAAAATCAATTTCTACAGCTCTCCAAAATAAAGATGCTTGTTTTTCTTGAAGCTCCCAAATATCGTAATGTTTAATAGGAAATAAACAAAATCTTTGTTCTTCTTGTAATAATGGTTCATCGTTATCTAACTCATTTTTAATATAAGTATAATTTTTAATAGTATTTGATAAAATTTGATATTCTGAAAAATTATCCATTATATTGTATTTAAATATGATAATATTATTATTTTAAATGTTTTTTTTTCAATTTTTTTATTAAAAATTGATTTATTAATTGCTTAAAAAGATATTATATATTTTAATTTATTAATCTAAAAATGGAGTTAGTAAAAGATTTTATTAATGATCCTAATGATTTTATTTTAAAAAATAATATAAAAAAATTAGTTAAATTAGCAAAATATTTAAGTAAAAAATATTATAGTTCAGAAAATATTGTATCTGATGAAGAATATGATTTATTAATAGATGCTATAAAATATTTAGATTCTTCATATCCTTTTTTAAAAGAAATTGGTACAGATTGTAAAAATAATAATATAGTTGAATTACCTTTTTATATGGGTAGTATGGATAAAATTAAAACATCTAATTTAATTATTGATTGGATAAAAAAATATAAAGGACCATATTATATTTCTGATAAATTAGATGGAATATCAGCATTATTAGAAATAGATAAAAAAAATGGTAATAAATTATATACTAGAGGAAATGGAGAAAAAGGAAATGATATTTCATCTCTTATTAAATATTTAAATATTCCTAAAATAGATAATGATTATGTAGTAATTAGAGGAGAATTAATTATGAGTAAAGAAAATTTTAAAAAATATAGTCATAATATGGCAAATGCTAGAAATTTAGTATGTGGTACAATAAATTCTAAAAGAGTAAGTAAAGATAAAATGAAAGATATTGATTTTATTGCATATGAAATAATAGAACCATGGATGAATATTAAAGATCAATTCCAAGCATTAATAACAAATAAATTTAATACAGTTTTTAATACAGTATTTGAAAATATTGATATTAATAATTTAACAGATTTATTAAAAGAAAGAAAAGAAAAATCAGAATATGAAATTGATGGTTTAATTGTGTCATATGGTGCACCAAATAAAAGACAAATTAAAGGTAATCCTGAATATTCATTTGCATTTAAACAAACATTTGAAAATCAAACAGTTGAAGTAAAAGTTTTAGATGTTGAATGGAATGAATCAAAAGATGGTTATTTAAAACCTAGATTAATTTTAGAACCAACTAAATTATCTGGTGTTGTTATTAAACATGTTACAGCATTTAATGCAAAATATATTACAGAAAATAATATTGGTCCTAATACTATTATTAAATTAGTCAGAAGTGGTGATGTTATACCATATATTTTACAAGTTATAAAATCTACAAAAGCTAAAATGCCTGATATCGATTATATATGGACAGATACAAAAGTTGATATTATAGTAAAAAAACAAAGTAAAGATGGACTAGTACAAAGTTTAACTTTTTCAGTTCAAAAACTTAAAATAAAAAATATTAATGAAGGTATTATTAAAAAATTAGTTGACGAAGGTATCGAAAATATTATAGATTTAATTAATATTAAAAAAGATGATTTATTAAGTATTGATGGATTTAAAGAAAAAAAAGCTTCATTAGTATTTAATAGTATTCAAGAAGCAATTGATAATATGACATTATTAGAATTTATGGTAGCATCAAATACATTAGGTAGAGGTTTAGGAGAGAAAAAAATTAAAAAAATATTAGATATATATCCTAATATTATTAAAGAAAAAGATATTTATAATAAAATTATAAAACTTGATGGTTTTGATGATATAACTAGTAAATTATTTACTGAAAATTTAAGTACATTTATTGAATTATTTAATAAATTAGAAGATAATTTACAAAAAAAATTAATAACTATTAAAGAAAAGTCAAGTAATAATAAATTTATTGGTTTAAAAATTGTTTTTTCTGGTTTTAGAAATAAAGAATGGGAAAAAATAATTATGGAAAATGGCGGTGAAATAGTTACAACAATATCTAAAAATACTAATATATTAATAGCAAAAAAAAAAGATATTGAAGAAAAAAATAATTCTAAAATTATTAAAGCTTTAGAATTAAAAATTATTATATTAACACCAGAAGAATTTGAAAAAAAATATTTATAAAATAATAATTAGTTTATTTAATTATAGTACTATATATAATAAAAAAATATATATTATATATAATATATAATATAAATGGACAAAATATATAAAAATAAATATGCAGGTTTATTATTCTTTTTAGGAATAATAGTTATGATAATATTGAGTATTGTTGGAGAATTTAAAATGATGATTATTATGTTATCTAAAAATATAATATCTTCACGTGATGAAGTTATAAATAATGATAAAAATATGTATAATTTTATTTTTATGTCGATAGTTTTAAATTTAATGTTTATAATAATTTCAATTATAATGAATTTAATATTAATTAAATCTAAATCTATATATTATATATTTCCTTTATTCATATCTATTATATATCTAGTTGGATTAATTTTTATTTTTGAATTTTTTATTAATAAAAAAAATGATATTGTAAATGACAATGTTAAACTAGGATTTATGGCAATTACAGCTGGTTTTATGATAATAAAATTTTTTATAATATTATCTTTAATTATATATGCAATATACAAAATAAATAATATTAGAAATCAATTAAAAGATGTTAATAATATTAATGACATTAGAACAAAATTAAAAGAAGTTCATGCAAATTTACCAAATTTTAAATTTTAAATTCACAAAAAAATATAATTAAATTTAGTTTATATTATCATTTAATATTAATGATAATGATAATGATATATACATCATAATTACTGTAACTTTCATAACATTTTTATTATTTTGTGAATTTAAAATTTCTTTATTTTTATCATATATAAATTTATGAATATAACTTAATCCAATCGTAAAAAAAATTAATATTCCTAAAATTATAAAGATTATGAATAAAATTAATAAATTATTATAATTGGTTATTAAAAAATAAACAATTATCATATATAAAATTCCTACAATTATATAATTTAAAACTAATATCATCTTTAAAATATTATAAATATCATTATTATTTATAATTATATCATAAATGTCTCCAGGTTTATCTGATAATACTATTGTTGATATACAACCATTACCAATTTGTATTATTATAGAAAAGACTAAAATTAGTAATTTAAAAAATATATTCATATATATATATTATTAATAAATAATTATTTTTTTTAAATCCAATTATTATAACTCATTTTTAAATTACAAGTTTCACATAATGGTCTTAAATTATTTAATTCTGTTTTTCCTCCATTTTTTTCTGATATAATATGAGCACAATGAAAACCATTTTTACCGACATTAATTATATTATCACATAATGGACATTTACCATCATCATTTAAACCAAATTCTTTTCTCCAAACTTCAATTCTTAATTTAGGTAATATTTTTTGTTTTTTATTTTTAAATTTATGATCTGGAATAATAGTATCATCTGTTAAATAATTTATAAAATTATTATTTTTTAATGACATAATAATTTGTTGATTAATAGATTCATATTCATCAACATAAAAAAAAGTTTTATCTTCAATATAATAATCTCTATAACTAATTAATTTATAAAATTTATTATTTTTATTATCTAAATCATTAATAAGTTCTTTTAAATCATTAAATTTATCAAAATATTTATTTTCTAATAACTTTTCTAAAAATTCTGTAATAGAATAAATATTTTTATTAATATTTTTTTTTTGTGAAAAAAATATTTTATAATTATTTTCTAAATATAATTTAGTATAATCATATAAATTTAATTTAAAATCATCAAGACTAATATAATGATAATTTTTATATGAATCTTTATTAATTTCATAAAATAATTTTTTCATTTCATGATCAGTATTAACATAAAAATAACAAATATATAAAACATCATCTTTATTATGTTCACAATATAATTTATATGCCATTTGTATTCTATGTTGACCATCTAATAAATACAATCTTTCATTATTTATTATACTAACAATAATTTTATTTTTAAAAATTAAATAACTAGGATTTTCAATATAAGAATCAATCATTTCTTTAACTTTATCTTCATCTAAATCTGTTTGAAAAGGTGGTTTAAGTAATAAATTATCATCAATAATTTGTTTTATTTGTTTAAACGATAATATATTTTCTTGTCCATTATTATATAAATTTAATTTTTTTCCAGGTAATTTCATTTCTGTTAATAATAATAAATAAAATTTTAAGCAATTTTATATAGTAATATATATTATATAAAAATTGATAAAATAATTAATTTTCTTCAAAATAATTTAAAATATAATATGATAATTACAAATAAATTAAAAATATTAAAAATAATTGAAGAATTAGATAAAATTAATAATAATTTAGTAAAAGAAAATTTTGGAGAAATAATATTATCAAATGAAGGTATAAATTATTTATATGATGTTTTAGATAAAAATGATATAATATTAGAATTAGGTTGTAAAAATGGACTTATTGGAACAATATTATGTGAATATAGTAAATTATGGATGTCATATGAATATAATATAGAAAAAATAACTTATTTATTTGTGGAAATAAATAAAATTAAAGAAGAATATAATGTATTAGTAATAACATATCCATTTGATACAATAAATATAATTAATATTATCAAAAATTTTAAAGGTAATAAAGTAATAGTAATTGGAAGATATAATTATGAAGATTTTTTTGATTATTTGCTTAATAATTATTATTTAAGAAATAATAAAATAATATCATGTAATAAATATAATTTAAAAAAATATATTTATGTTTTTGATAATAAATTTAAAATATAAATTAGATATTATATTAATTATGTCAAATATCAAAACATTTATTGAATCAATAGATAATATGAGTAAAATGTACGATACTCAAAGTAAAAAAACAGTTCAAAGTTATAATAAATTAATATTTAAAAGATTTATTAATTATTATAGTTTACTTTTAAAAAATAAAAATTTAAATTCATTTATTGAAATAAAAAACTATTTAAATGAGAATGAATCTAATATTAATTTAAAATATATAAATAATAATGATATTAATTTTTTTAATGATTTTGTATTAAATAAAGTTAATGTTATTGTAAATGATAATTTATATGAATTTATATTAATTAATAATATAAAAGATAAAATAACTAATAAAACAGCATTTGTACAATTTATAAATGATATTAAACATTTATTAGAAATAGAAGATATAAATAGTTTAAAAAAATTAGATGATTTTTTTGATAATTATGAGAATTTATTATGTAATACATATAAACAAAGTGAAAATTTTAAAGGACCGTTTATAGATGTTTATAAAATTTCATCAGATAAAATAAAAGAAATTAATAATATATTAGATTCTTATAAAACTAAAAAAAAATAATAATAACAGTGATATTATCATAAGAACCTTTATCATATGCTAAATTAGCTAATTTAACAGCAATATTATATTCATTTGATTTATTTATATTTTTTTTATAAGTATTAGTTTCTATTTCTGATAATACAAAATCTACTGCTTCTTGATTAGTTAAAGTATCCCATAAACCATCACAACCCATAATAATAAATTTTGATTTATTTATTTCATAATCAAATATGTCTGGAATATGTGAAACATGTGGTTTAGCATCAATATCACCAAAAGATCTTGAAACAGACATACCATTTATTCTATAATCATCATTTGATTCTTTTGTAATTTTACCATTTTCAAATAAAATTCTTTTATATTCTTCATATGAAGTTGGTTTATGATCTTTTGTTAATTGTAAAGCTATATTATATTCATTACACATTATAGCTCTACAATCTCCTAAATTTATTATTTTAATAAAATATTTTTTTTCTTTTTCATATATTAATGTAATTAATGATGTTGAACCTACAATTTTTGCTTCTTTTTCTTTTTCAGTTAACATTTTTTGAATATTTTCAAAAGTTTTAATTATATTTTTATCATAGTTTTTAGATTTAGATGGTAATTTATTTATTATTTCATTTTCCATAAAATATTTATGTAAATATTTTTTACAAAATTTTGATATTTTACCACCTCCATGACCATCAAATAAACCAAAATAATTTATATTATGTAAAGTAATATCATTACCATCAATATTATTTATAATTGTAAATTCGTCTTCATTATAATCTCTTCGCCCTTGAATAGATATAGAATGGTACCACATAATTATAATATAATTATATATTTATTTCATATAATTTATTATAAAACAATTTTTTTGATATCTTTTTATATATTTCATATATATTAATATTTTTTTATATAACATCATTTCAGATATATCAAAATATTCTAAAATATCATAAGCTTCAAAAAATGTAAAAATATTTAATACATTTAACATATTTATAAAATTAAATATATCAATTATATGTTTTATATCTTTAGTATCTTTACAATCTAAAAAATATAAAACACATATTATATCTGAAAAATTACTATATACTGAATATATAAATCTTATTATTAAAAATGTTATCATAAATGTTTTAAATTTTATAGTTTTTAATAATTCTGTTTTAAATATTGTTTTATAAATTGGTCTATATCTTAATTTCATTACTATATTATTTTTTTTTCTATTTATTAATAATTTATTACTATTTATCATTTTATATTGTTGTAAATTATTATTAAATGTAAAACAAGTTATTGAATAGTTATTATTATATAAACAAGTTATACTAATAATAAATATTAATATTTTTTTGAGCATTAATAATTTTTATATATCAACAATAATATATAAAAAAAATTTAATAATTTTTTATATATTTTTAATCATATTATAATATCCTTTTAAAGTATTAATTTTTGAACTTTTTTTAGATGTTTTCTTAGATGTTTTTTTAGATGTTTTCTTAGATGTTTTTTTAACTTTATTAATTTTAGAAGCTTTCTTACCAAAAGCCATATATTATAATATAAGATTAAATTTTTCTACTATATCATAATCTTCAATTAAATATTTTGGATATGCATAATTAACTTTTAATTTTTTATTTTTAAATTTAATATTATGTAATTTAAAAATAGCATTTTTAGCTTTTTCTATATTATCAAATGTAATTACAATTCTACCAATAAAATTATTTAAATTATTTTTTAAAAAATATATATTATTATAATTATTTAAATATCTTGTTAAAAAAATATCAAAATCTTCAATTGTAGTATCATATTTAACATTTTTTATATAAATTCCTTTTGTATTAATATTCTTTTTTATTTTTCTCATTCTATTATTTTATTTAGTAATTATATTTTTATATTAATTTATTTAAAACAACAAATTAATATAAATATCAATATTTTATTGTATGAATTGTGTTATTAATGGTAAATTATATGAACAACAAGTATGGAAAATATGTACAAAAATTAAATTAAATAAAAAAAAATTTTGTACAATAAATAAAAATAAATTAGGAAATAATCATGATATTATATGTAATAATTTAAAAAAAAATGATTTATTTATAGAAATTAAAAAATATAATACTCCTGATTGGATGCAGTTATCAATTAAACCAAATAAAAATGGTATTTGGAAATCTCAAGGAAAAAATAAAATTCCTGATAAATCTAAAATACTCATTGAAAAATTAATAAAAAATATAAATATATTTAATTCTAAAATTCCAAAATTTTTTTATAAAAAAATTACTCATGATGAATGGAAAGTTATTAAAAAAGAAACTAATGATTTTAATGATATGTATATTAATTGTCCTAATAATACTATTTCTAAATTATATACAAATAAAGGATGTTCATATATTCAAATATCTAAATATGGTTTATTTCATCTAAATAATGATATATGTAATTTTAATGTTTCTTTATTTAAATGTAAACAAATTTTAAGGATTAGAACTAAAATTCATACTAAATGTGATAAAGATGGTTATATGCGTGCTTCTGTTATTATTTCTCCAAAACCATTTATATTATCTAAATCAAAATATAGTTTAGATAATATAAATAATTTACCTACAAAATTATTATTAAAATAATTCATTTATTTAATTGTTTTTACACAATTCATTTATTCAATATATTATTAAAATAATACATTGTCTAATTCAGATATATCTTGACACAAAGGCACCCATTTATTAAATTTAACTGATTTTACACAATTCATTTTTATTGAATCTTTATTTTTTAATAATTCTTTACAATATTTACTTGTAACCATATTTGGTATATGTGCAATACCTTCACGAATAAGACCATATGAACATTCAAAAAATAATTCATAAACATCCGGAATTTTTGTTTTTTTTAATATAAAATCATATTGCGAATTATGATTTATTTGTGTTTGAATATTATTTTTTATATTATCAAATTCTGTATCATTTACATAAATATAAAACTTTCCTGAAAAATTTGGTAAAAATACTAAACCATTTATTTTATAATTTGATGTTTTTAAATCTTCAAAAATCATTTTGGGTATATCATTATATTTTTGTAATTTTATTATTTTTAAATTAAAATTTAATTGTGTAATATCAATTATTATATTATTTACTAAATTAAATTTTGTTTTTAATTCTATTCCATGCATATCTTCCCCATTTAAACAATAACAATCATAAATCATAAAAGTATGATCATTATTTATGATTTTTCCATCAAAAATTGTATCAAAATATAAAAACATATTCTTTGTTTTCATATTAAATGTATAAATTTTAATATTATTCATATTATTTTGTGATAAATATATTTTTAATTCTTTTTTTGATATTAAACAATGAAATGGTCTTTTATTTATTGTCGTCAAAAACATTATATAATTATATCCTTGTATGTGATTTGTAACATTATATTCAACATTTTTTATTTCATTTAATTGTGCTATATCTGTAATTATTTGATAATAACATTTTGAAAAATTTATACGACTGTATAACTTTTCTAAAATAGAAACATATAAATTTTTATTTACTAATGATAATTGAATATCATTTATTTTAATAGTATTATTTTTAATACTATTATAACCTTGAATAGAATTATTTATCATACAAAACAAATATAATATAATATTATATTTATATTTATTTATTTATCTTTAAACTATTTTTTTACCATATGTTGAAAAATTTGTATAACCATAACTATCATTATCATGTAAATTAAAATATTCAAATTTATCATAACTTTCTAAATTATGATAATTTATATTTTGTATTCTATTATCATTTACTAATTCATTATATATATCACCAATAATTTCTTTTTCTAAATTATTTATTTTATTTATTTTATCATTTTTATAATTACTATATGAAAATATAGGTCTATCGACTTCAATAAATAATATATCATTTGTTGATATATCATTTGTTGATATATTATCTGATAAATCTTTAATATTATAATAATTTTTTTTATAAAAATGTTCATAATTAATAATTCTATTATCATATATTAATAAAATGAATAATAAGAGTAATAAAATATTATTTATAATATTCATATATATTATAACAAAAGATTTAAAGTATTATATTTAAATATTAAATATTTAATATGATTGAATTAATATATTCTTTAAAAAAAAAATATAAAGAAGAACAAATAAATAATGATTTATTAAATAAATTTGTAGAAATAAATAATTTAATATCAACATCAACACAATTTCAAGAAACAAAAAAAAAACTTTCAAATACAGTTTGTTATACTAAATGGAAGTTAGAAAAAATTGATATTAATAATCCTGTAAATATTGCTTATCAATCTATGAATAAATTATGTGAAACTAATTTTGATGATATTTATGAAAAAATATATTTATTAACATTTAATAATATTAATCTTAATAAATTTACTTCTAAATTAATTTTAAAAATTATTAATGAACGTAAATTTATTGAAATTTATATTAAAATAATTTATAAATTAATAATAAATTCTAATTGGATAACAATAGAAAAAAAATCATTTAGACAATTATTATTAGAAAATATAAAATTATATTACTATGAAAATAATAATATAGGATTATTTTATTTAATAGGATATTTATTTAAATATAAAATATTAAGTTATACATTAATTATTTTTATTTTAGATGAATATATATTAAAAATTAAATTAAATAATAATGAAAATGATATTGAAAAATTATTAGTTTTATGGAGTTTAATAAATAATAATATTAAAGAATACAATAATGATAGTTATATTAAATATAATAATATTATTACAGAATTATATCCTTTTATGAGTAAAAGATTACAATATATGTCAATTGATAGTTATAATATTATTAGTAATGATAAAATTGATAATGATAATATTACAGATACATATTATAATTATATAACTTATTTAGATGAATTTGATACTATACAATCTTTTTTACAAGAAGTCATAAATAAAAATAATTATAATTCAGAATTATTTTTAAAATGTATTTTAAAATACACAATTGATGAATCTAAAGAATTAAATAAAATTAAAAATATTTTAAATGAAGGACTAGTAAATAATATTTGGTCAAAAGATATATTATTTAAAATTATTGAAAATATAGAAATAAATGAATTAAATGAAATTATTATTGATGCTCCATATTATAAAAAACATTTAGAAGAAATTAAAAAAAATTTTTAATAAAAAAAAAATTGAAAAAATAAAAATTTAAAGATATAAAAATAAAAAATATATAAAATGGATAGAAAATTATTAATTGAAAAATATCGTCCTAAAAAAATAAAAAATATTGTATTAAATGATACATTAAAATCTAAAATAAGTAGTTTTTTAACTAATAATTCTATTCCTAATATTATTATTTCTGGTCCTCCTGGTACTGGTAAAACATCTGTAATTTTATTAATTGCTATGCATATCTATAAAGAAAATTTTAAAGAAGCAGTATTAGAATTAAATGCATCTGATAATAGAGGTATTGAAATAATAAATAATAATATTATTTATTTTTGTAAAAAAAGAATTACTAATAAAGATGGTAATCCTATAAGTAAACTTGTAATTTTAGATGAAGCAGATAATATTACTAATAAAGTACAAAATATTATTAGTAAATTATTAGAAGATAATACTAATAATACAAAATTTGCTTTTACATGTAATAATTCTGTTAATATTATTGAAGCATTACAAAGTAGATGTTTAATGATTTTTTTCCCTTTATTAACAAAAGAACAAATTAAAAATAAATTAATTGATATATGTGATAAAGAAGAAATAGAATATACTAATGAAGCTTTAGATTTATTAACTATAAATGCTAATGGTGATATGAGATATGCAATTAATAATCTTGAAGTTATTTATTATGGTTATGGTAAAATTGAATACGATTATATTATTGAAATATGTCATCAACCTCAACCAGAAATTATAATTAAATTAATTCAAGAATGTGTTTATAAAAATATTAAAAAAGTAATCTTAATTTTAGAAGAATTAAAAAGTAAAGGATATTGTAGTAATGATATATTATTAACTATTATTAATATTTTACAATATGTTAAAATCGATGAAGAAATTAGAATTAATTTTAATAGAATATTAAATGAATCTTATGTTCAAATTTGCGATGGTGTTGATACTAATCTTCAATTATATGGATGTATTTCTAGAATAATATTATTTATGCAAAGTTATAAAAAATAATAATTAATTAAATAAAAACTTATTATAAAAGAATTTTATTTAATTAATTATTCATATAAATAGAAAAAAATCATGTATTAATAAATAATAATCAAATAAATATTTTAAAATATAGTAATCAAAATATTCCTAATTTAATTAAATTTTTACATGAATTATTACAATATAAATATAATATATCTAAAATAATATTTTAACAAGTATAAAAAGTAAATTTATTTTATTTAAAAATAAGATAAATAATATGAATAAAAATAAATTTACATATTGATTTACTTTACAATAATTCATAAAATAATTAAATATATTACCAATAAAATATCCTAATAAAAATATAATTAAATTAAATTTATCATAATCATAAACAAAATATAATAAACATAAAAATAATATAATATTATGGATATTTGATAATAATCCTAAAATAAATATTTTATAGGTCATTACTGTTATAATATTACCTTTATACTTGTATAATTGAAAATTATATTCATAACTTTGAGGAATTTTATGACAATCATAAATTTTGTCTAAAAAAAAATTTATAATTTTTGGAAAAGTTTTTAAATTACTATTATTAGAATTATCCCATATTTGATTTGCAATTTTTTCTTTAGTTGCATATATATTTAATTTATCTTTATTCCGTGCAATTATCCAATCAATATGATCATTAATTTTAATAATATACTTTACTAATTTATTTAATCCATTTTTACTTATAATCATAGCATGTGTTAATAAAGGAAATAATGGTTTATAAATATAATTAAAACTTGTATCTTTTGGTGGAATACATATTGAATCTTTTAAACCTAAATAAAGAATATCATAATCATTTGGTAATTCATTCATTGCATTTTGTAATATTTCATTAAAATTATTTGTAAAAGTTACATCATCTTCTAAAATTAATATATTATTATAATTTTTTTTTATAGCATCTTTCCAAATAAATAAATGACTTAATCCACATCCGATCATTCCATTTGTACCATATTTTTGAATATCTTCTGGAATATATTTATCTAAAATATTTTGTGATAAATCTGTAATTTTTACTCCTGGAAATCTTTCAAATTTAATATTTACAATATCACATTCTTTTTTAACTTTCTCTAATCTATCAATATCTTTATCCATGTTAATTAAATAAATATTATCTACATAACTATTCATAATTATTATAATATATAATAGAAATTTTTAATTTTAAAATATATTATAAAGAAAACAAATTAATCATCACTAAACATAAATTTTGTTTTATTATCATCATTATCTTCTAATTCTGATGAATCAATTTTTATTATTTCATCATTATCTTCATTATTATTATTATTAATAACTTTAATTTCATATTTATTTTCTTGATAAATTTTTTTTCTTTTATTATACATTGCATAAAATATATCAATTTTATCAACAATATCAATAATTAAAGGTATATTATCATAAAATTCTTTTCTCATAATTCTACCTATTGATTGAGTAATATTACTTTTAGGAGTTGTCATAATAAGAGTATCAAGATCTGGAATATCTAAACCTTCACTAGCCATTTCATAAGTTCCAATAATTATTTGTTTTTCTTCAGATAATACTAAAGCAGCTTTTTTCATTCCTCCAATATATAATCCAATATCATAATCTTGTAATATTTTTTGTAATTCATCTATATGATTTCTTCTATTTGTTAATATAAATATTTTTCTATTTGGTTCTTTTTCTAATATATTTTTTATAATAGAAAATATTAAATCATTTCTTTCATTAATTTCTGTTATATTAGTAATCATTTTAGCCATATTTACTTTTTGATTAAATTTAATTATTTCTTTTTTAAATTTTTCATCATCAGATTTAAAATAATATATATTAACTAATGCGTTAGTATATTTTATTTTATTACTTCTATAAATAATATCACCTAAAAAATAATAAAATACTTTTTCTAATTTATCTTCTCTTTCTGGTGTTGCTGTTAATCCTAACATATATGGTGTTTGTGTTTTTTGCATAATTTTACTAAATACTTCTGCTCCTAAATGATGAGCTTCGTCATATATAACCATATCAAAAATATTTAATTCTTCGTTATAATTTCTACTAATAACAGTTTGTAACATACCAATTACAACATCTCTATTTTCAACATCAAATTTATCTTGTTTAATAACACCAATTGAAGCATTTGTATATTGTCTTAATCTTTCAACCCACTGATCTAATAAAAATGTTTTATGAACAATTATTAATGTTTTTACTTTTAATTTACATATTGCATGAATTGCACATACTGTTTTTCCTCCTCCTGGTGGAATACATAATATTCCACCACCAAAACCTTTTTTAAATTTTTCATCAATTTGTTTTTGTATATCTATTTGATATTCTCTTAAATTACCTTTAAATTCTATATTTATTTCTGTTTTTTCATTAAATTTAATTTCTTTAGGATCTCCAAATTTTTTTATTGCCCATTCTCTTGGTAAATAATAATATTTTTTATCTTTTGAATATAGTTTAAATGATTTTGGTTTTTTACCATAATCAGAATTAAATTCGGGCGTTACTAATAAATCATTTAAATCATTAATATTTATTTCTTTTAATGGTATTTGAAAATTATTATAAGATAATATAGAATTCATAATATAATTATATATTATAAATAATATCTCTTTAATTTAATAATAATTCAATTTTTTTTGTATTATATAATATATAATATATAATGAATAGTAATATGTTAACTACTTCATCAATCTCATCTAATTGTTTTTTGTCTGGTGGAACAATGGGGACAGAATCAACAGACACAATAAATAAAATAATGGAAAATAAAAATTTTAAAGCTGTATTATATATAATATTAATATTATATGCTTCTGTTATTGCTCCTAAATTACCGAATTGGTTAATGAATTTTTTAGATAATCCAATAATAAAAATATTATTTGTTTTCTTAATTGGATTTTTATTTACTCAAGACTCAATAGCTGCTATAATAGCAACTATAGGTGTAACAATTACTTATTTAATTATTGCACAAACAAAAACAAATAATTATGCTGAAGATGTTGTAAAAGAAAAAAAACAATGTAAAATTAAAAAAGAAACTTATGATGAAGAAAAAAATGAAAATTTTAATACTTTAAGTAACAATTATATTAATCATACTGTTGAATATTTTAATAATAATAGTAATAATTATATTAATCATACTGTCGAACATTTTAATAATAATAATTATATTAATCATACTGAAGAAAATTTATAAATTTAATTAAAAATAATTTATAATTAATATATTATGGAAAATATTACAATTATACAAAGTTTAAAAAAAACATATCATTATTATTTTCAAAATAATACATATAATGATTATATTAAAAAATCGATGTATGATTTTTTAAAATATATTAATAAATATGAACATAAAAAACAAATAACAAATATTACTAGAAATACTTCAAGAATTATTGCTATAGGTGATATACATGGAGATATGGATTTAATGTTAGATTTATTAAAAATAGCTAATGTTATTGAAGAAACTTCTAAAACTGATTCAGATTGTAATATTATTGAATTAAATTATAAAGGTATTATATATGATAAAAAATTTTTTAAATGGATTGGTAATGACACAGTTGTAGTACAAGTAGGCGACCAAATAGATAGATGTAGACCTATAAATAATTATAAAACATGTGACAATCCTGATATAACTTTTGAAGATGAAGCTTCTGATATAGAAATATTATTATTTTTTACAAAATTAAATGATATAGCAGAAAAATTTGGTGGTGCAGTTTATAGTTTACTAGGTAATCATGAATTAATGAATTGTTATGGAGATGTTAGATATGTATCATATCTAAATTTAGAACAAGTTACAAATAAAAATGGTAGAATAGATATTTTTAAAAGAGGAGGTTATTTAAGTAGATTTTTAGCATATACAAGATTAAGTGTAATAATAGTAAATGGATATTTATTTGTTCATGGTGGAATATTAGGTGATAAAAAAAAAAGTAGTAATTATTTTGAATCTATAAATGAAGTTATAAAGAAATGGTTAATAATAAATAACGATGAACAATTAAAACTAGATTTACAAACAAATATAAAAAATAAAATCTTAGAATATTATTTTTATGATGGTTATATTAATAAATTTATTTTTGATACTAATTCACCATTTGTTACAAGAAAATTAGGTAATATTAAACCTAATATTAGTATTGATATTGATGAATGTTCTGATATTAAACAATTAATACATAAATTTAATTTAAAAGGAATAATAATTGGACATACACCACAATTAAATGATATTAATTCTATTAATGGTACATGTGATAATAAATTATTTCGTGTTGATATTGCATCCTCAAAAGCTTTTTTTTATATAACTAGAGAATTATTAAAACCTCAAGTATTAGAAATATCAAAAGATGGAACTACAAGAATATTAAATTAAATTTTTAAATATTTATCTACATTTGAATTAAAAAGTTCTAATGCTTTTTTTAGTATTTCAACTTTATCTGATAATTTATATTTTTGTATTATATCTTCTTCTAATTTTTTAATTATTTTCGCATTTTCTTTAACAGGTATAGGTTGACCTTTAGCTTTACCTTTTGCAGAAATAACTTTAACTAATTCAATACGAGCAGCCATATACGGATTTAATGCTCTTTTTGTTTTACTTGATTTTTTAGATCCTTTTTTATTTTTACTACTTTCTAATAATGATTTAGAAGGTCTTTTGCTTGCTTTTTTGCTTGTTTTCTTGCTTGTTTTCTTGCTTGTTTTCTTGTTTGCTTTTTTGCTTGCTTTTCTACGTTTTCCACCTTCTAACTCAATATTATTTTCTAATTTGTTTGAATTAAACTTTTCTTGTAAAATATTATGTAATTGAGTTTGCATTTGTTCGGTACTAACTGAATCAATTGACATATGATATATAATATAGTATATAAAAAAATTTGAAAATAAAATATATTTAAACTATAATTTATAATTTATTATATATAAATTATGGGTGTACCTGGTTTTTTTGCATCTTTAATAAAAAAATATAATTTTGTAATTCCATATATATTAGATAATTATATTAATTGTCATGAATTATATTTTGATACTAATTGTTTAATACATCCTATATGTATGGAAGTATTTAAAAATAATTCTGATTTAGAAAATAATTTTTTAGAAGATAAAATGATTAAAGCAATAATTGATTATATTGAAGAAATTATTGCTTTAATTAATCCAAAAGAATTAGTATATTTAGCAATAGATGGTGTAGCACCATTAGCTAAAATAAAACATCAACGTATTAGAAGATATAGATCAATTAAAGAACAAGAAATTAAAGAAAATATTGCTAAAAAACATAAAGTTTCTTATACAAAAATATGGAATAATTCTGCTATAACACCTGGAACATTATTTATGAGAAAATTAACAAAAGCTATAATTAGTCATATTAAAATTAAAAAAACAAATATTAAATTTATTTTTTCATCATGCAATACATGTGGAGAAGGAGAACATAAAATTTTACAATATATTAAACAAAATATAAATGATGAAAAAAATAGAATTATTTATGGATTAGATGCAGATTTAATATATTTAGCTTTAGCATGTATGAAAAATAATATATATTTATTAAGAGAAAAACAACATTTTAATCATGCTGATAATTTTGGTTTTAATCTTGTTAATATTGATATTATGAAAAGATGTATATGTGATGAAATGAATTATGATTATAAATTAGTTAAACAAGCTATTTATGATTATATATTTTTAGGATTTTTTTTGGGAAATGATTTTATTCCTTCTTTACCATCTGTAAATTATTTAAATATGCAAAAAACATTAAATGGATTAGAAATATTAATGTTTTATTATAGTCGTATTCGTGAAGAAATTAATGAAACATTAATTACTTTTAATGATGAATTAAAAATTAATCAAAACTTTTTATTAAAATTATTTGAACATTTAGCAGATGATGAAGAAGAATATTTTAAAAAAACATATAATAAAAAAAGATATTTAAATTATCAAAGTAATAAACCGTATGATATTGAATTATTTAAACTAGAAAATTTAATGTTTAAAATAGATGACCCAATTGAATTAGGAAAAATAAATTTAAATGAAAGTAAAAAAAAATATTATGAATATTTTAAAATTAATAATGATATTTATAATGAATATTTTAAAACTTTAGAATGGATTTCTTATTATTACTTTGATAAATGCCCTGATTGGTTATATGCATTTCCATATGATAATGCACCATTTGTTAGTGATATTTATGATTATTTACAAAGTAATAAAATTATATATACTTATCCAATTGATAATAATAATTATAAATCAATTAAACCTATTGAACAATTATTAATTGTTTTACCTATTCAAAGTAGTTTTTTATTACCTACACAATATAAAAAATTAATGGAAAATCAATTAAAAGATTATTATCCAAAATATTTTGAACTTGAATTTATATTAAAAAAGAAATTTTGGCAAGGTATCCCTAAAATTGTAGATATTAATATTAATAAAGTATTAGAAGAAACAAAAAAAATTAAATTAGATGATAAATATGAAAAATTAAATATTTTTAAAAAACCTTTTATATTATAAAATTAAACGAATAATAAATTATTTAAAAAAAAATAAGTTTAGTAATATAAATTATAGTATATCAAATATATTATGTTAAAAATAAATAATAATAAAATTAATAAAATAACAGAAATTATACAAAATGGAGGATATAATAAAATTAATGAAAGACTTGATTTTATAAAATTATTATTAGATGGTACTGATTTAAAACCAATGATTAATTTTCAAGATAATGATAATAATGTAGATAATAGAGATAATAATATTTTTAATTTATTAGAAAAAAAATCTAAATCATTTAAATCTACTATTAAACAAATTGGTGGTAAATTATTATATATTAAAAGTGGTACAACCGGACATACTTTTAAAGGTATAAGTTATCCAGATAAAAATAATCCTGAAATATGTATAAATTATGCTGTTAAAATTGTTGCATATCCACAGAAAGAAAATTATGGTGATATTAAAGATTCAACAAGACCAGAAAATGCTGAATTATTAATGTTAAAAAAATTAAGTAGTTTTGTTGTCAATAATCAAACACCACATATAGTATTACCTATTGCTACTTTTAATACTAATATTAATACTTTTATATCATTAACTAGAAATAATATTATTACTAATAAAAAATATGAACAATTTGTTAAAAAATGTGAAGAAAAAGAATTTCATGATGCTGTATCTGTTTTAATTAGTGAATGGGCTGATGGTGGTGACTTATTAGATTTTTTAAGAGAAAATTATAATAAATTAAGTGTTAGAGAATGGAGAGTAATATTTTTTCAAATATTATCTGTTTTAGCTGTTATACAAACTAAATATCCTGGTTTTAGACATAATGATTTAAAAGCTAATAATATTTTAATACAAAAAATAAATAATATTGATAAGAATAATATTTATAAATATAATATTAATAATAATGAATATTATGTTCCAAATATTGGATTACGTATTAAATTATGGGACTTTGACTTTGCTTGCATACCAGGAGAAATTGACAATAGTAAAGTTTTTGCTGATTGGACTGATAGAATAAATGTTAAACCTGAAGAACATCCATATTATGATGTTCATTATTTTTTTAATACATTAACTTCTAAAAATTTTATACCTGATATTAAAAGTATTCCTGATGAAGTTAAAAAATTTATTAATAGAGTTATACCAAAATGTGTAAAAAATGGCGCTAATAGTACTGAAAGAGGTAGATTATTATTAAATTATGATAAAATTTTAAAAATGTCAGAGATTAAATATAAAACACCAGAAGAAATTATTAAATATGACCCATTTTTTGCAAAAATGAGACCAAAATAAATTATAATTCACTTGATATATAAAAACTTATAAATGCCCATATTATTGATATTATATATATATTATATAATGTTTCAATATTATCAAAATCTATTTCTTCCCAACCTTTTAACGTTTCTCCATCTTCTTGATATATTTCTTCCGGTTTAATTACAAATATAGCTAACATACCAATAATATATATTATTATTGTTTGTAATAAATTATTTTTTCCCATTATTATATACTTATTTTAAGATAATTTTTTTCATTTTATTTTTTCTAATTAGATATTTTTTATATCTTCCTCCTTTTGATTCTTTATATATTTTATATAGTGTCATTAATTCTCCTATAGCATTAGTTTCATCAATTAAATCATTATTTTGATCTCTATAAACTATTTCATCATCTTCTTCAATTTTGTTTATAGTAGTAATTGTTCTACCATTATAATTAAAATCATTATCATTTATTGTTACATCTAATAATATTAAATATTGTTTTATAGTTTCTAATTTTTTAAGTTTATTAATTTTAAATAATAATTTTAATTTTTTTTGATATTTAATTATTTTATTTTTTATAATAATTATAATTTCTTCTTCATCAATTTTAGTTAAATTATCTTTTAATCTAGTTAATATATTAATATATTCTTCACCTTTTGCTCTTAAACGAATTAATACATTATTTAAATGTTTTTGATTATTAATGTCAAAAGATTCATCTTTTAAATTAAAAGATGAATCTTTTGGATCAATTTTATATAATTCTTCTATATAAAATTTTTGTTTAGTATTTTTTTCATTTTTTTCATTTTTTTTAATATTTGTTTTAGGTTGAATTAAATTTAAAAATTCTACAAATAATTGAGAATTTTTATTTAATATTGATGATAAAGTTTCTGTGTTTTTTAATGATAATTTTTTACTATAAATGTCAGATTCTAAATTTAAATATTTTATATATAAACTATTTGTAGGTTCTAGTTTATTATTATCTAAATATTGTTTAATTTCTTTAATTTCACGATTTAAATTTTTTAATTTTTTATTTTTTGATTCTGATTCTGATCGTTCTAATTCTAATTTTTTTAATTCTAATTGTTTTAATTCTAATTCTAATTGTTTTGATTCAATCTTTTTTTTTAATATATTAATACTATTAAATTTAATTTTTTTAATATTAAATAATTTTTTAATATTTTCAGTAATATCAAAAAATTTTTTAATTTCATCAATATCTTTATCATTAATTTCTAAATTAAATATTTTTTTCATATTCAAATAATATACATATATTTCGTCTAATTTATATAATTCATCATCTAAAGTTATTATTATTTTTTTTTTTTCAATTTCTATTTCTTCATTTATTATATCAAATTGTGTATTTAATTCTAATAATTCATGAGTTATATTTTCGTCAATTGGTTTTTTTTTTAATTCTTTTATTTCATCATTTAATTGCTTTATTTCATTTTCCAATTTTAATATTATATCAGCATTAACTGTTATATCATCTACTTTTAAAATTCTTATTTTTTTTTTTTTTCATCTATTATTATTTTTAAATCATTTATTTTTTTTTTATCTTTTTCTTTTTCGCTATTTAAAGAAATTTTTTTATCATTTATTTCTTTTATTTTAATATCAAAATTTTTTTCTTTATATTTTTTTAGTTTTTTATCTATCATTTGATTTATTTTTTTTTTTAAATCATCTATTTTTTGAACATATTTTTTATTATAAATTTCTTTTAATTGATCATCTGTAATTTCTAATATTTTAAATGTATCTGCATCTGTATCTGCATCTGTATCTGCATCTGTAACTGCTATTATTAAATATTTATTTAAATTAATAATAAAATGAAAAAATTGTTCAATATTTTCTTTCATTTTATTATTAAAAGCAATTTCATCAATTATTTTTTCTATTTCTTTTATATTATCTTCATGTAAAATTTCAAGAAGTTTTTCTTTATCATTTATATTTATTTTTGAATATTGTGAATAATAAATATTATAATAAGTATTTTTTTTTAATTCATTATTCTTTTCATTAAATAATATATAAATTTCTTTAAATTTATTTATAAATTTTAAGAAGATATTTAAATTTTTATCTTGTTTATTACCAACCCCACCTGGCGGAGATGGTGGTCCTTTACCACCTGGAGGCGGTGGTGGTGGTGGTGGTGGTCCTTTACCACCTGGAGGCGGTGGTAGTGGTGGTGGCGGTGGTCCTGCTGCTAGTGGTGCTGGTGGCGGTGGTGCTAGTGGTGGTGGTGGTGGTGGTGCTGATGATGGTGGTGTTGGTGCTGATGATGGTGGTGTTGGTGGTGGTGCTGATGATGGTGGTGTTGGTGGTGGCGGTGGTAGTGGTGTTGTTTGTGCTTGTGTTTGTCCTGGTCCTGTTCCTGGTCCTGTTTCTGGTGATTGTGTCACTGTATCTCTTGTTAAAGATGTTATTTTTAATTTTTTATTACTTTCTAATAATTCAGAAATTTTGGTTATATCTACATTAGTTTTTAATAATTCTATCAATTTTTCAAATTTATCTTTATCTAATTCTCCATATTCCTTCTCTATATCAACAATTTGTTTTAAAATTTTGTCAATATTATTAAAATTAATATCAGTTAATTTATTATTTAATTCATTTAATAATCTAATATTATTTTTATCATCTTCTGTAAATGTGCTAAATGTGCTATCTGGTATATTTTCAATTGTATCCATAGATATTTTAAATTCTTCTATTAATGAACTAATATTAATTTGTACTCCACCTAATAAATTATAATATCCTCCTGTTAAATTTCTTTTAAAAAGTTCTAGTAATTTATTTATAAATGAAAAATAATTTAAAATTTTTTTTGCTTGTCTTATTGCTCCTCCAATAAAATTATGAGGAGAAGCAAGAGAACTAGGAGAACTAGGAAGAGAACTAGGAGAACTAAGAGGAGAACCAGAAGAACTAGCACCAGTACCAGTACCAGCAGAACTAGGAGGAGAACCAGAAGAACTAGCACCAGCACCAGCACCAGGACCAGAACCAGCACTAGCACTAGCACCAGCACCAGGAACAGAACCAACACCAGAATTAGAACTATTAGTTTTAGTGTAAATATATATTGTTCCTTTTTCTATAATATCATCTTTATTTACATTCCATTTATGGATATTATGTTCTTCTGCTGGGTCATATATATATATATCATTCAAATCATGAATTAATTTTATATCATTTGTATTATCAAAAAATAATGTTTTAGAACCATATATAAACTTTTTATCTTTTTCTTTAAGTATTACTAAAGATTTAATAGATAATTCTTGTTTATTATTTTTGATTTTTATTTTATTATGTGCATGAACTGGATAATTATTTAACACTTCAAAACCATATATATTTTGTGGTATATTAATAAAATTTATATTTTGTGATTTATAAATTCTTCTTGGAACACTAATAATTAACGTTCCATCAGTATTTACAATTGCTATTATTTTACCATTATAAAAATTATATGATATTGTATTTAAACAATTTTCTAAAATAATAGGATTATTTTGGTTATTTATTATTGGCAATTTAATATATAATATTGGTATTTTTAAAACTTGAATATTATTTATTGAAATATTAGTCATTTTCATTTGAATTGTATCATCTAAATTTGGTAAAGTAAAAATAACTGCACATTTATAAGCTAACGAATTTAATAATCTTTTTAAAATTATATTTTCATCACCTATTAATAACAAATCTTGCGAATAATATTCATATATTTTACAATTGTCTAATGATTTCATAAAATCTATAACTATTTGTGATTCATAATTATCATAAAAATCACTATTTCTTAATTTTAAAACTATTTTCCATAAATTTATTTGTATAATTACTCTATTTAAAATATCTTTTATAGGTGAATCTATATTACAAACAACATCTGTTGGGTCTGATATTAAATTATATAATAATATATTATTATAGGTGGTTAATATTTCTTCTTTATTATATCTACATTTAAATATATATGCTAAATTTGTATAAAGAAAATATTCATTATATTGTTTAATATTAGGTATAAACATAGCTGCAATTACTGGATGAATATATGATGTATAATTATTAATTTTAACATCTTTAATATTTTGTATTTGTTGTTTTATTATTTTATCTTCATTATAATGTAATGATTGTAAAATAATAGCTTTCCAATCTAATTTACTTTTATCATATAATTCTAAGATATGATTAATATCTTCATTATGTTCAACTTTATCATTAAAAATTGTTGTTAAAATATTTTTTGGTTTTTGTATTAAAGTTTTATTTAGATAATTACGTGTATTTAATAATGTTTCATAACTCTTTTTAAATTGTTCAAATTCATCATCTGTTAAATTATATTTTTTTTTATATTTAATAGCTTTATTTAATAATGTATGTAATGTATAACCATCATTATATTCTTTTTCTATTTTTTTTGCAAATTTAATAGCTTGTTTTTTAATAATATTATTTTTTTCCATTTTATATTATAAAATATATTTATAGTTATTTTTATAAAAATTAAATTATTAAAATAATATTAATTTATTTAATAAAGTTTAAATTAAAAAAAATAATTTATTATCTATACTTGTAATATTTCAAATTTTTTCAAATTTAAATAAGAATATGTTTAACTTTATCTCTTACAATTAAATAATTTATAATTTGTTAATTAATTATAAATTATAAATTATTATTTTTATTTTATTTTTTTTATTTATTATTTTATAATGGTTAAACTAAAAACTAAATTTATTAGAAAAATTTATAATAAGATAAAACAAAATAAAAAATTGTTCTTAATTTTTAATTGGCGAATTATATTTTTTATTTAGTAATAATATTTCATTTAGGTCATATAATAAAAATGCTGAACATTTTAGTGAT
>JACCED010109488.1_pt1 | contig 72596 bp, 75 predicted proteins | sample 7455021 | NCBI WGS metagenome assembly JACCED01 (sample SAMN15323456, study PRJNA562643) | freshwater metagenome | isolation source: river surface water | place: USA:Blue River Watershed | collected 2017-08-19 | reverse complement strand
GTTGCCAGGGCGATCCAGGAAACCGGTGCGCTTGAGCACGCGAGCCGATGTGCGGTTGCCGAAGCCACGCTTGCCCGCCAAGCGATTGAAACGCTCCCCGACTCGCCGGCTAGACAGGCCCTGATTGATTTTTGTGCCTTTGCGATCGAACGGGATCGTTGATCCCAGCTCAAATCGTTAAAAGGGAGGGTTAATACTTATAACTAAGTGGTTGTCTGAGATCTGATGGCAGCGTCTAATGGTCTAAACAGATTGTTTAAATAGATCGACAAAAGAATTTAAAACTTCAAAAGTATTGTCGACAGGGATGAAGCGCAGCGTTTATCGACTTTAAGGAGTTGAGGATGTCCATTCAGTCTTCCAGAAGAAAGTTTTTCTCTACCGCTGCGGTCGGCTCTGCCGCTGTATTAGGTGTACCGGTTGTTGCCAAAGCCCAAAACGCACCCATCACGTTACGCTTTCAAAGCACTTGGCCCGCCAAAGACATTTTCCACGAATATGCGCTCGACTATGCCAAGAAAGTGAATGACATGGCAGAAGGGCAACTCAAGATTGATGTCCTTCCAGCCGGCGCGGTCGTGCCTGCCTTTAATTTGCTGGATGCCGTCTCTGCGGGAACGCTGGATGGCGGTCATGGCGTTGTGGCGTATTGGTACGGTAAAAACACTGCCGTGGCGCTCTGGGGATCGGGACCTTCGTTCGGTATGGATGCCAACATGCTGTTGTCTTGGCACGAGTACGGTGGCGGTAAAGAGTTGCTTGTGGAAATTCAAAAGGCAATGGGTGTCAACGTCGTCTCACTGATGTACGGACCGATGCCAACGCAACCATTTGGCTGGTTTAAAAAACCCATTTCAAAAGTCGAAGATGTCAAGGGCGTTAAGTTCCGTACAGTGGGTCTCGCCATCGACATGTACACAGCGATGGGTGCAGCGGTCAACGCGTTGCCAGGCGGCGAGATTGTGCCAGCACTGGATCGTGGACTGCTCGACGGCGCCGAGTTTAACAATGCTTCTTCAGACCTGATTCTTGGTTTTCCAGACGTCTCCAAGGTCTGCATGTTGCAGAGTTTCCACCAAAGCGCCGAGCAGTTCGAGATTTTGTTCAACAAGGCGAAATACGATGCCTTGCCCAAGCACCTCAAGAGTGTGTTGGCGGTTGCCTCTCAGGCAGCGAGTGCCGATATGTCCTGGAAAGCGATTGACCGTTATTCCAAAGACTATGAAGTTTTGCAGAAAGACAAAGGGGTGAAGTTTTACAAAACTCCGGATGCGATTTTGCAAAGACAGCTTCAGATCTGGGATCAGATGATTGCGAAACGTTCGGCAGAGAATCCTTTGTTCAAAAAAGTGCTCGATTCTCAAAGAGCATTCGCCGAGCGTGCTGGAAAGTGGTCAGGCGATACGAACGTGAACTTCCGTATGGCCTACAACCATTTCTTCGCGCAAAAGAAAGGTTGATTTTTTGTAGAGTGAAGATCGGGATGGCATCTGCGCAAGATGCCATCTTTTCTTGTGGATTCACGACCCGACACACCGTCTGGATGAATGTATGAATAAATGGCTTTGGCGCATCGATGCGATGTCCACGTTGATGGGTAAAACGTTTTCGTGGTTAATCGTCGTGCTCACTCTGCATGTTTCGTGGGAAGTGGTTGCCAGATATTTGTTCAATCAGCCGAGTTCGTGGGCGTTTGACTTGCAATCGATGTATTACGGCATCATGTTCATGATGGCGGGGGCCTATACGCTAGCTAAGAACGGACATGTGCGTGGAGACATCCTTTATGGGTATCTTCCGCCTCGGGGGCAGGCCTGGATTGATTTGATTTTGTATGTCGCTTTTTTTATACCGGGTGTGACAGCGATGGTCTGGGCCGGTTGGACCTTCGCAGCAGATTCGATTGCCATTAATGAGCACTCCTCGCTTATGGCGGATGGCCCGCCTGTCTATCCTTTCAAAGCATTTATTCCTTTCGCAGGATTTTTTCTGCTGCTCCAGGGCTTTGCAGAAATCGTGCGATGCGTGATGTGCTTGCGAAACGGAAGCTGGCCGGAGCGGGAGGCTGATGTGCAGGAAGTCGATGTGGAAAAACTCAAGGAGCTTGTGCACGTCAAAGATGAGGACATCCAATCTCTGGACAAGTATGTCGTTGGCAAGGAGCGCGCAAAATGAAACTGCCAAAGGCAATATGGTTCGGGTTTAGTTGCATCGCCATCGTGGTGATGCTGATTATCTTTTTGACGCCCTGGACAGCGCTCACGACAGGACACATTGGTTTGATCATGTTGGCACTCATTGTGGTGGCCATCATGCTTGGATTCCCGACCGCGTTCACGCTGATGGGTATGGGCGTGATCTTCACTTTCCTTGCCTATATCTTGCAAGCCCCGGAGATGACGGGTAAGGCGCTGAATCAGACGCTGACGCTCATGGTTCAACGTACCTACGCCACCATGACCAATGACGCGTTGATCTCGATCCCGTTGTTCGTGTTCATGGGATATCTGGTTGAGCGCGCGAACTTGATCGAAAAATTGTTTCGCTCTCTGCATCTTGCTTTGGCGCGTTTGCCGGGCGCACTTGCCATTGCGACGCTTGTGACATGCGCAATATTTGCAACAGCAACCGGTATTGTCGGCGCAGTTGTCACGCTCATGGGCTTGCTGGCCATGCCCGCGATGTTGAAATCCGGGTACAGCGTCAAACTGACTGCCGGAGTGATTACTGCTGGAGGATGTCTGGGAATTTTGATTCCGCCTTCGGTGCTGCTGATCGTGTACGGCGCGACCACTGGGACCTCTGTTGTGAAGCTGTATGCCGGCGCGCTCTTGCCCGGAATTGGGCTCGCGGTCTTATATGCGGCGTATGTGATGATTGTTGCCAAAATTTGGCCAGATATGGCCCCGCCGCTTTCTGCCAAGGAACGCGAGGTTGCTTTGCCCGCGGGATCAGAGGCGATCAAGTCGCAAGGTTATACCCTCGCCGCGACAGGTTTGTTGTCGAATTTTTTCAAGGGCCCTAAAAATCCTGCTGTGACGCGGCAATACATGAATCGTAATGCGCTTGCCGTGATGCTGCCTCTTTTGATTACAGCGTTTCTATCACTGGTGATTTATCGCGTCGCGACGGAACCCAAGGAGGTTTTTGAGATCCCGGCAGAATTGCAACTCTCCAGTAATTTGAGCGGTGGCGGTTCTGGCTTAGCTGAGCCCCCCTCTGGTCTGGCTGAGCCGCCTTCGAGCGAGCCCGCGGCAGCATCGGTTGCCGCCAAGGAAGCCGCTCCCGCTGCTGCGCAAGAGCCTGCCAAGGGTGATGCCACCGTCGAGCGTTTGCCTGTTCCAACTGGATACTGGATATATCTGGGCATCGCGGCGCTGATCATGCTGGTGTTTTATGTGACCCTCACCTGGGCGCGTCTTGAAGTATTCAAAATGTTGATGGGATCATTTTTCCCACTGGCAGTGTTAATTGGCGCGGTGCTGGGCTCCATAGGATTTGGTTTGGCGACACCAAGCGAGGCGGCGGCGATGGGGGCACTTGGAGGCGCGCTGCTGGCGCTCGCCTACGGTCGTCTGAATTTAAACGTCCTCAAAGAGTCAACTTTTCTGACGGCCAAAACCAGTGCGATGGTCTGCTGGTTGTTTGTGGGCTCGTCGATTTTTTCCGCGGCGTTTGCTTTGTTAGGCGGCCAGAAAATCATCGAAGACTGGGTCCTGTCTCTTGGGCTGACTTCGCTGGAGTTCATGTTGCTTGCCCAGATCCTGATATTTATCCTGGGCTGGCCGCTCGAGTGGACCGAGATCATCGTGATTTTCATGCCGATCTTCGTGCCTTTGCTTGCTCAGTTTAATATCGACCCACTGTTCTTCGGACTCTTGGTTGCCTTGAATTTGCAGACGGCCTTTCTATCACCTCCAGTCGCAATGGCAGCGTTTTATTTGAAAGGAGTCTCTCCTCCACACGTGACCTTGAATCAAATCTTCCTGGGTATGTTGCCGTTCATGGGTATACAGATTTTGGCCATATTCTTGCTTTACATGTTCCCCGCGATTGGTTTGTGGTTGCCTGAGGTACTTTACAAATAATATGTTTGAAACAATCGAAGTTGTTCGCGGCTCGCGTGTTGCCGTGATCTGGATGAATCGGCCAGAGGTGCATCACGCTGTGAATGAGGTCATGGTAAAGGAGCTCACTGAGGCGATGCGTGATGCAAGCGCTGATCAAGAGGTCAGCGCGATTGTTTTAGCTTCCCGCGGGGAGTCCTTCTGTTCCGGAACGGATCTCGGTTGGTATCAGCGCGCCTGGCACGAGCGCGGTCAATCGGATGATGCGCCAGACGCTGCCTTCGCCGAACTGCTCAAGGTGATCGACGACGTTCAGGTCCCTGTGATTGTTCGCGTGCATGGTCACTGCGTGGGCACCGGCGTCGGATTGGTGGCGGCAGCGGACATTGCGGTTGCCAGTCACGATGCTGAGTTCACCCAAGCGGAAACGCGACTCGGTATGGTTCCCCGAGTGGTTGCGCCCTATCTTGCTCGCGCGATTGGTTCGCGCCAGGCTGGCAGGTGGCTGATGACAGGTGAAACGCTGAGCGCGGCTGAAGCCTGGCGTCTGGGGCTTGTTCATGAAATTTGCGATGCATCCGAACTGGATGCAAGGATAAATGGCATTTTGGGTCACTTGATGACAGCGGAGTTGGGCGCAGTCATGTCGACCAGAAAACTCGTCAAATCTTTGGATGCTGGCAGTGGTCAGAAAAATGCCTCCCTGCAAGTTCGTGGAGATGGCACGACCGCATCAGGTGGTGATTTGGCGCAAGAAGGCGTCGCAGCATTCCTTGAAAAGCGTTGGCCCGCCTGGGCACCAGAAGAGCTCAAATCGCCCTAGTGGGTTGAGGTCAGAGTCTGAGTATCCGGATCCCGCCTAGAAAGACAATGAAACCGATGATCGCGCCGATGATCCAGTCCGGATAGGGACTGGAAAACCACGCTACCAGGAAGCCCGCGACAATCACTCCCAGGCTCGTTATCACATCGTTGGCTGAAAAAATATAGCTAGCTCGCATATGCACGCCATCATCCCGGTGCTTGGCGACGAGATACAGGCAAGTGATGTTCACGAGCAACGCCAAAAATGAAAAGCCAATCATCGAGTCAGGCGCAGGCATGGCGTTTGTTGAGACCTGATAGGCCACGCGAGTGAATATACCCGCGGCTAGAAGAATTTGAATTAAACCCGCGAACTTTGCCGCTTTGAGCTTGTATGCGGCGGATTTTCCAACGACGTAAAGTGAGACGCCATAGACGGCAGCGTCGGAGAACATGTCAATCCCATCCGCGATGAGCCCGGCAGATTCGGCAAACCAGCCCGCCGTGACTTCGACAAAGAACATAGTGCCGTTGAGTGCCAAGAGCCAAAGCAGGACGCGAGTTTGTGAAGCGTCGCTGGCTGCCGTTGCGGGGGTGGCAATGACTTGTTCATCAGAAAGTATGGCCGCTCCAAGTCCAAGAGGCTGGAGCTTTTCCAGGATGTCACTGGACGCGATGCGATGTCGAACGGTCAGTTTTTTTTGATTAAGATCGAAGAAGAGTGCGTTGATTTCCAAAGAGGCAAGGGCTAGACGAACAAGCTGTTCCTCGGCGGGGCAATCCATGCCAGGTATTTGAAAAGTGGTGGAACTTTCAAGAGGTGCGTCAGTCTGAGTCATGGATTTGCCCGTCCAAATGTCGCTCTTTCATCATAATCGTATCGGTGGGGCATCTGGAGGACCGCATCAAGGGCGGTTTGTAAAAAATTTATTGTTTGATCACTCACATGCGCTAAATTTTGGTCGTAAACTAGGTAGTAACGATAGTCTGCAACTCTTGCGGAAATCGTGTTGATCTGATTGGAATACTCCAAGGAGTCGATGATGAAAAAGTCCATCACACTGGCGATTGCGGCAGCTGCCCTGACTGTCTCGGCACTCGCGCCCGCGCATGCCGGCCCAAACAAATATCGTCATGGACATTATCATGGCTACAAGCAAAACAACTTTAATGCCTGGAATGCGGCAGCGCTCGGTGCTGCTGTGGGTGTGGTGATCGGCGTGGGCAGCCAATACAACCGCTATGTCGCGCCTCCTGTCTACCCTCAGGTCGTCAATGTCTATCCTCCGGCCGTGCCTCCATACGGCCAGTTTTACTCGCTGCCCGTACCTTGCCGGACTGCGCAGATTCCCGTGTACGATCAGTACGGTCGGTTGATTCAGTATCAACAAACTTGCGTGAATTAATCATTTAAAAAAATATAAAAATCAGGAAGAGGCAATGCACGCAGCTTGGTATGAAAAAAACGGCGAAGCCCGTGAAGTGTTGATCGTGGGCGACTTGCCTACACCCGAGGCGGGACCAGGCGAAGTCCGTGTCAAGATTCACTCCTCAGGCGTGAATCCCTCGGACGTCAAGTCCCGTCGCAATCGCCCGATCAACGATCCGCGAATCGTGCCGCATAGCGATGCGGGTGGCGTCATTGACCAGGTTGGGCCTGGCGTATCCAAAGACCGGCTCGGTGAGCGTGTCTGGCTTTGGAATGCTCAGTATCAAAGGCCTTTCGGTACTGCCGCGCAATATGTTGCATTGCCTGAGGCTCAAGCCGTTGCTTTGCCTGATCATGTCGATTTTGACGGCGCAGCTTGCATGGGAATTCCGGGGCTAACTGCTTATGAAGCAGTCAGACGATGCGGCGATATTGCGGGAAAAAATGTGTTGGTGATCGGAGCGGCTTCGGCTGTTGGACATTATGCCGCTCAGATGGCGACGCTTAAAGGCGCTCGCGTCATTGGAACCGTGAGTTCCGAAGCCAAGGCGGCCCATGCGCGCGCAGCCGGAGTGAAGGAAACAATCAACTATAAAACCGAAGCTGTGGCTCAAAGAGTCAAGGAGCTCACAGGCGGGCGTGGTGCCGATGCAATCATCGATATGGACTTCTCCACGACAACGGATCTCGTGCGCGATGGTGCGCTGGCCCCGCATGGAACCGTCGCGTGTTTCGGTTCGAATCGTGTCGAACCTCCTTTGATTCCTTTTCGGCTTTGTTTGACGACGAGTTTGAGTCTGCAGTTTTTTCTCGTGTATGACTTGACTCCCGCTGAGCGGCAAGCGGCTCTAAAGGGGCTGAGTGAGCTGCTTGCGACGGGAAAGCTCAAACATGCCATTGGCGCGCGTTTCGCTCTCTCGGATATCGTTGCCGCGCATGAAGCGGTTGAGCAAGGCAAGGTGCTCGGCAACGTAGTGATTGATCTCGTCAGTTAGACGGATGGTCAGACCGATGTAAAGGATGGTTGTAAATATCGATCATCAAGCGCATTGAAATTTCCACACCCGATTTGTGTGAGCACAGCGTCAATTTCTCTGCGCATGATGGCAAAGACCTGCTCGGCACCATCTTGTCCCAAGGCCGCCACGGCATAGAGTGTGGGACGTCCGAAAAAACAACTCTCAGCGCCCAGGCATTTTGCGATGACGACATCGGAGCCGCGTCGTACGCCGCTATCCATCATCAAGGTGGCGCGATCACCAACCGCTGCCTTGATCGCGGGAAGCATGGCGAGTGGCGAGGGCGCATTGTCGAGTTGTCTCGCGCCGTGATTTGAAACAATGATGCCTTGAGCGCCGAGTTTGACAGCTTGTGTCGCATCATCAGGGTGTAGAAGACCTTTGATGACCAGTGGCCCCTTCCATTGTTCCCGGACTGCGGCGACAGTTTCCCAGCTAGTCATCGGCGCAGGTGTCAAGGTGCCGTACATGTCCGCGACTTCGTTCGCAGACGCACCTTCCCTGGCATAAGGTTGCCAGTTGCTCATCATCGGCATGCCACCGGCTTTTAGATACTCTATGACCCAGCCTGGTTTCGTCAGGGCGTCCAGCATGATGGCGGGCGTCATCCTAAAAGGACGCGTAAAGCCGTTGCGACGATTGCGCTCTCGATTCGAATTGACGGGCACATCGACTGTAATGACTAGAACGCCCACATTTGCATTCCGAGCCCGTTTGACGAGGTCTTCATTGATGCGAGGATCGCTCGTCGCGTACATCTGGAACCAGACATTTTCAGGCGCGATTTTCGCGGCATCTTCGATTTTGAGATTGCTTGCACTCGATAAGAGAAACGGGACGTTTGCTTTTTTAGCCGCGCCAGCGAGCATGGCATCGGCACCAGTGCGAAAAAGACCGGCCATGCCTGTTGGCGAAATGCCGATCGGACTTGCGTAACGTCGACCAAAGAGTTCTACGGATTGATCTCGGTGCGTGACGTCGATCAGATAGCGCGGCAAAAGTTGATAGGTTGAAAACGCCTCTCGGTTGCGAAGCATGCCGAGTTCGTCATCGGCACCGCCATCAATGAAGTCAAATGCGATTTTAGGGAGCCTGCGTTGGGCGAGCACTCTGAAGTCGTGAAGATTGATCGGTTTAGGCATGAGGTGTCCGAGGAAGCGCAAGAGAACAAATGATTGGGACAAAATTTACTACAGACCATTCTTTTTGAGACGATGAATATTTGCTGCATAGCAGCAGTGTCGTCAGACGTGGTTTTTGTAGTACAAATAGACCGAACTTGTTCTGACACTCTTTAATCGGATGCATTTATGAAAATTACCGCTTCTGCCGCTAGTCCTTATGTTCGTAAAGCGATTGCTTGTGCCATTGCTCGCGGGATCGACAATCAACTTGAAAGGTGGACGATTGCCACGACGGATCCGGTTTTGTCAGAGTCCAATCCTCTGGGGAAAATTCCGACACTGATCACCGATCAAGGTGTGGCTTTGTTTGATAGTCCGGTGATTTGCGAGTATCTCGACAGCATTGGTAGCGCGCCTCCTCTTTTCCCTGCTGCGGGCCCTGCCCGCTGGGCTGCGTTGCGTCTGCAAGCGCTTGGCGATGGCATCCTGGATGCGAGCCAGCCGCGCCGTCGAGAAATCGCCTTGCCTCAGGATGAGGGACGTATTGGTTACATTAATTTGCAGCGTGGCAAGGTCGCGCGTGCTCTGGATGTGCTCGAAAAAGAGGTCGCCAGTCTGGGACCTTTGAAGACGATTGGCGATATCGCCGTCGCATGCGCGCTTGGATATCTGGATTTCCGTTTTGCCAATGAGCCATGGCGTCCGGGTCATCCAAAACTCGAGGCATGGTACGCCAGTGTCGAGGGCTTGCCTCCTATGGCCAAAACCGTCCCGTCTGCTTGATGCTCCAAGGAAAAAAGCCGCGCAGTGTCGCGGCTTTTTAGCTTAATGCCTTTCAACGTCACTCGCCTCACATTCGAGCGTGTTCAGCGCATTGTGTTGAACGAAGTCGAGCTTTCGCTTGTGCCCGGTGAGCTCGTGGGTCTGTTAGGTCCAAATGGCGCCGGCAAGTCGACACTGCTCGCTGCGATGGCCGGTGAATTCAAGAGTCTTGACGGCATGGTCGAGCTTGATGGGGTCGGACTCGATCACCTGAGCACACTTGAGCAAGCGCGCAGGCGCGCCGTTGTGACGCAGCAATCCAATTTGAGTTTTGCCCTGAGGGTCGCCGACATTTTGGCGATGGGGGCGTATCCATATCCGCAAGCGAGCCCAGCCCAGCTTGAACAATGGTTAAACCGCGCATTGACCATGACTGAACTGGTTTCCATGCAAGAGAAGATTTATACCGAGCTTTCTGGCGGTGAACAACAACGCGTGCAACTGGCGCGCGCACTTGTCCAATGTTTTGCAATCGAACATTACCAAGGGTCAGCCTATTTGCTTTTGGATGAGCCCCTAGCGAGCCTCGATCCCAGGCACCAGATTCAGTTCATGCAGGTATTGGAACGGCTTGTCTGCACCGCGCGCATTGGTGTGCTGATTGTGGTGCACGATCTCAATGTGGCGGCGCGCCACTGTCAGAGACTTGTTTTGCTCAGCGAAGGGCGCGTGATCGCGAACGGTATACCCAGTCAAGTTCTCACTTCTGAGGCACTCAGACTGGCCTTTGGTGTGGATTGGACGGTCATCGCGCATCCCATGGACGCAAATCGCTTGCTGGTCCTGACTTAACCGTATTATCGTGATGAGTCGATTGCGCGAAACAACACAGTACGAACAGCAAAAATACTGAGGAGCATATGAATATTGCGATTGTGGGATCAGGATTGGTCGGACAGGCATGGGCGATCGTATTTGCCCGCGGTGGCCATCGCGTGAAGATGTGGGATGGGGATCCGAGTGCTGTGGGTCAGGCTGCAAGACTGATTGAGAAACAAGTGTCGGACCTGCGGGCAGCAGGATTGATTGAAGATGCTGCGAGCCTGATTTCCCGCATCAGTGGGTGTGCAAGCCTCGAAGAGGTGATGTCCGGTGCCGATTATGTTCAGGAAAGTCTGCCTGAACGACTCGAGATGAAAAAAGAAATTTTTGCTCGGATGGATGCGCTTGCGCCACCCACGACGATTTTGGCCAGTTCGACATCGAGCATCCCTGCTTCTGCGTTTACAGAGGATCTTGCAGGACGCGCGCGTTGCTTGATCGCGCATCCTGTGAATCCTCCCTATTTAGTGCCAGTGGTTGAGATTTGCGGTGCACCCTGGACCGATGCCAAGGTGATTCAACAAACATGGGATGTGATGGAGGGGGTCGGACAAAAGCCCGTCAAGATTCATCGCGAGCTCAAGGGGTTTGTGCTCAATCGTTTACAAGGTGCGTTGCTGCGCGAGGCCTTCAGGCTGGTCGAGCAGGGCTATGTCGACGCAGAGGGTCTGGACGTCACGGTGCGCGAGGGCCTGGGTTTGCGGTGGTCATTCATGGGACCTTTTGAAACCATTGATTTGAATGCGCCTGAGGGTTTGGCGGATTACGCACGACGTTTCAATGACATGTATCAGACTATCGCAACCGAACAGACATCTACCGAGCCCTGGTCTGAAGCAGTGATTGAAAAACTTGAGGCGCAACGCCGTTCAATCTTGCCCAAGGAAAAGCTGCTTGAGAGACGGCTATGGCGTGACAGACGACTGATGGCGTTGGCCGCACATAAAAAGTCCGCTGAATAATCATTCACTTAATCTAGTTTCATTCAAAGCAAATACGTGGAGACTGTATGGCCAGTGCGCGAAAAGTCATTATTACTTGTGCAGCGACGGGAGCGATTCATACGCCGAGCATGTCGCCCCACCTGCCGGTGACTGCCGAGGAAATCGCCAAGTCTGCGATTGATGCAGCTAAGGCAGGCGCGGCAATTTTGCATCTTCATGCGCGCGATCCAAAGGATGGAAAGCCCACGCAAGATCCAGAGTTTTTTCGTCCCTTTTTAAAGGAAATCAAAGCAGCCACCAATGCCGTGATCAACATCACAACAGGAGGCAGTCCTCACATGACGGTTGAGGAGCGGATGCGTCCGGCGATGACGTTTCAGCCCGAAGTGGCCTCGCTGAACATGGGATCGATGAATTTTGGCTTGTTTCCGATGCTGGATCGTTTCAAAGAGTTCAAGCATGAGTGGGAGCGCCAGCACCTTGAAAATAGTCGCGATCTGGTGTTTAAGAACACGTATAAAGATATTGAAACGATATTGAGGCGTGGTTCGGAAAACGGCACGCGCTTTGAGTTTGAGTGCTACGACATCAGTCATCTGTACAACCTGTCACACTTTGCGGAAAAGGGACTCGTTAAAGGACCGATCTTCATTCAGTCAGTATTTGGTATCTTGGGCGGAATTGGCCCTCATCCGGAGGATCTGATGCATATGCGTCGAACGGCTGACCGTTTGTTTGGTGATCAATATCAATGGTCCATCCTCGGTGCCGGCCGCAATCAGATTCCTTTGGCGACGATGGGCGCGGCGATGGGATCGCATGTGCGCGTCGGTTTGGAGGATTCGTTGTGGATCGGCCCCGGGAAAATGGCGGCATCGAACGCCGAGCAGGTCACCCGGATTCGTACCGTGCTTGAAGCGTTGAATTGCGAGGTTGCGACGCCCGACGAGGCGCGCGATATTTTGGGTCTGAAAGGCGGAAATAACGTCAACTTTTAATTGGAATAGCTAAAACATGAAACTCGTCGATGCATTTGCGGACTACAGCCGTTTTGTCAAAATCCGTCGTGATATTCACGCCCATCCCGAGCTCGGGTTCGATGAGCATCGGACTTCAGAGATCGTCGCGAACTTGCTTAAAGAGTGGGGCATCGAAGTGCATCGCGGCATCGCAGGCACGGGTGTTGTGGGGGTGTTGAAAGTCGGCGAAGGTGGCCGGACACTCAGTTTACGCGCGGATCTCGATGCATTACCGCTTCAGGAGATCAATGAGTTTGAACATAAGTCCACCCACGATGGAAAGATGCACGCCTGTGGTCACGATGGACATACGACCATGCTGCTCGCCGCGGCGTGGCACTTGTCCCAGACACGCAATTTCACGGGTACGGTGAATTTTGTGTTCCAGCCAGCCGAGGAGATGGGTAAGGCGGGCGCTAAAAAAATGATTGAAGATGGCCTGTTTGAGCGCTTTCCTTGTGAGGCGGTGTTTGGTTTGCATAACTTCTCGATCGGCAACGTGGGCGGCTTTGCTCTGAATAACGGGCCATTCATGGCTTCGAGCAATACCTTCAAGGTCACAATCAAAGGTCAAGGTACGCACGCGTCGCTACCTCACACAGGAACGGATCCGGTCGCACCTGCACTGGAGTTTGCCCAAGCGTTGCAGGGTCTGGTGGCCAAGGTGATTCCGAGCACTGAACGTGCGTTGCTGGCCGTGACGCAGCTTGAGGGTTCCGTGGCGCCCAACGTCATTCCGGATGTTGCAGCCGTGGGTGGCACGATTCGTACTTTTTCCGTCTCCGCCCTGGATCGCCTGGAGGAGCGATTGCGAACGCTCGCGGTTCAGATCGCCCGGGCGCACGAGTGCGAGGCCGAAATTTTCTTCAGGCGCGCTTCGCCTCCAGTGGTCAATCATCCAAAAGAGGCCCAGTTCGCGGCGCAGGTGATGAGAGAGATTGTGGGTCCTGAAATGGTGAATGACCAGTTCCCCGGAGTGATGGCGGCTGAGGATTTTGCGCATATGCTGATGGCCAAGCCTGGTTGTTATGCATTTATTGGCAACGGAGACGGCCATCATCGTCTGGAGGGGCATGGCGAAGGTGCTTGTGTGGTGCACAATACCTCGTACGATTTCAACGATGCCATTATTCCCGTGGGTGCCAGCTACTTTGTCCGTTTAACTGAACGTTGGATGGCCGATACAGCCAAATAACACTCCCCAGTGGGCGTATCAGGGGCAAGAGCGCCTGATCGCCCCTATTAGGGTGTTGTTAGGTAAAAACTATCTAAAAAGTAGATAAATTTAATTTCCTTCATCGACGCGCAGGACATACACTAGCGTCAGAGTACAGATTGAGCCGGTTTTTTCCGGTTCCGCAGATCTAGACTCCACTTCTTCTTCTTAATTTCATTTGTCAGGAGGCTATATGGCCCAGCTCAAAGGTTCAAAGACCGAACAGTGCCTGAAGGACGCATTCGCAGGCGAATCACAGGCTAACCGCCGCTACTTGTACTTCGCAAACAAGGCTGACATCGAAGGCCAGAACGACGTTGCCGCTTTGTTCCGCTCGACAGCAGAAGGCGAGACCGGCCACGCACACGGCCACCTCGAGTTCCTCGAGGCTGCTGGTGATCCAGCAACAGGTTTGCCAATCGGTTCCAGCCGCGACAACCTGAAAGCTGCTGTTCATGGCGAAACACACGAGTACACCGATATGTATCCCGGCATGGCCAAAATCGCTCGCGACGAAGGCTTTGACGAGATCGCCGACTGGTTTGAGACCTTGGCAAAAGCCGAGCGTTCACACGCCAATCGCTATCAGAAAGCTCTGGACGCACTGGTTGACTAAGCGTCTCTGAGAAATTTGGGCAGCCAGCGAACATTTTCGACTGCTGCCCAAACTGCAAGATCTGTGGCCGGCTATGCTGGTCACAATCGTTTTCATTGCACCCGCTTGCAGGGTGACAAATTTAAGGATCCACTATGTCAAACCGCGAAGGTAGTCTCGAGGCTCCCACCCGTCATCCTCTGGATTGGACAAATCCAGACTTCTATGACGAGGAAAAACTGCACACTGAGATGGAAAGAGTGTTTGATATGTGTCACGGCTGTCGCCGGTGCTTGAGTCTGTGCGGCTCGTTCCCGACACTGTTTGATCTGGTTGACGCGACCGATGACGGCGAAGTTCACGGCGTTGACAAAAAAGACTACGGCAAGGTTGTGGATGAGTGCTTCCTCTGTGACGTCTGTTACGTGACAAAGTGCCCCTATGTGCCTCCACATCCTTGGAACCTCGATTTCCCTCACTTGATGTTGCGTGCGAAAGCGGTCAAGTTCAAGAACGGCGAAGTCAAAATGCGTGACAAGTTGTTGGCGTCGACCGACAAGATGGGCATGTTCGCGGGTATCCCGATTGTGACAGAGTCCGTCAATGCGTTGAACCGCACAGGTGTCATGCGTTCGGTGATGGAATCCACGCTTGGTGTGGATAAAAAGGCTTGGATTCCAGAGTATGCATCCAAGACCTTCCCGCAGCTTGCGACGGCTTCGACCGCATGGCCTGTCAAGGACGGCGCGAAGACTCCGGGCAAAGTTGCCATATACGCAACCTGTTATATCAACTACAACGAGCCTGGTATTGGCCAGGATCTGATCAAGATTCTGGAACACAACCAGATTCCTTACGAGTTGGTGGATAAGGAAGCCTGCTGTGGCATGCCCAAGCTCGAGCTCGGTGATCTTGAGTCCGTTGCGGCGAACAAAGACAAGAACATTCCCAAGCTTGCGAAGCTCGCACGCGAAGGTTATGCGATTGTCACGCCCATCCCGTCCTGTACGCTGATGTTCAAACAAGAGCTCCCCTTGATGTTCCCTGACGAAGAGGATGTCCAGCTGGTCAAGGAAGCGATGTGGGATCCGTTTGAGTACTTCATCGAGCGCAACAGAGATGGTTTGCTCAAGACTGACTTCAAAGAAGAGTTGGGTCACGTGAGTTATCACATCCCATGCCACTCACGCGTGCAAAACGTGGGCAAAAAGACCGCGGAGACATTGAAGCTCGTGCCCGGCACTGAAGTCAACGTGGTCGAGCGCTGTTCCGGTCACTCGGGAACCTGGGGCGTGAAGAAAGAGTTTCATACTCAGGCGATGAAGATTGGTAAACCCGTCTTCAAGGCGATGGCAAACAATACACCTGATTACATTAGCTCGGATTGCCAGCTGGCTGGCCATCACATCGAGCAGGGTATGGAAGAAAACGGCTTGGCGAAAGCTGAGATGGCTCATCCTCTCACATTGATCGCCAAAGCATACGGTCTGTAAAGGAAATGGAAATGAGCAAAATTTCGCGTGAAAGTTTGATGACCCTCGAGGCTTATCATAAGGCCCGTCCCGAGATGCGCAAGCAGGCGATCGAAGAGCGCCGCAAGCGTAGCGTCCGCCTGGGCGAGCATCTCAACTTGTTGTTTGAAAGCGAGCTTTTGATGCGCTATCAAATTCAGGAAATGTTGCGTGTCGAGAAAATTTTCGACGAAGAAGGTATTCAGGACGAGTTGGGTGCTTACAACCCGCTCGTACCGGATGGCTCCAACTTCAAGGCTACGATGATGCTGGAATACCCGAACGAAGCCGAGCGCCGTCTCGCTTTGGCGAAGTTGTTGGGCATTGAGCACAAGATGTTCATTCAGGTCGAGGGTCAGCCCCGCGTGTACGCGATTGCGAACGAAGATCTCGATCGCACAACGGCTGACAAAACATCATCCGTTCACTTTATGCGTTTCGAGTTGACGCCTGAAATGAAAAAGTCGCTCAAAGCGGGCGCTCAGATGATGGTGGGTTGTGATCACAAAGAGTATCCGATGCATGTGGAAACCTTGCCTGACGATACGCTTGCCTCCTTGGTCAACGATTTGACTTGATGTAGCGCCAATCCGATTTTTCCGCTGTTATTCGCAGGCCCGAATCTCAACATTCGGGCCTGTTTTTTTGCTGCGCGAATCATGTGGGTTCTTGCTTGATTTCACCAGATGGACCCACATTTCAAGGTGCGTCACGTATGCTTTAAAAAGGCTTTTGCTCCTATTGTGACGCGCAGGTAATATGGCTTTGCATACAACAACAGAAACAAGGGACGTTATGTTTAGACTGGATGGCAAAATCGCGCTCGTAACGGGTTGCGGCACACTAGGAGAAGGTTGGGGCAATGGCAAGGCAATCGCAGTGGCTTTGGCCAGGCAGGGAGCGAGTGTGTTTGGTTCCGATCTCAATCTTGAAGCCGCGCAGGAAACACAACGCATCATCACAGAAGAAGGTGGATCGGCGCATGTCATGGTCGCCGATGCCACCCGGGCGGAAGACGTCAAGAAATTAGTGGACGCCTGTTTGGCGCAGTATGGACGCATTGACATCCTGGTGAACAACGTCGGGCGTTCCGAGCCGGGAGACCCGGTCTCCATGAGTGAGGAGACCTGGGATGAACAGATGGACGTTAACGTCAAAGGCGCATTCTTGGCTTGTAAATATGTGCTGCCCACAATGGTGGCGCAGGGTGGAGGATCAGTCATCAGCATTTCCTCGGTCGCGGGGCATCGCTATATTGGTAAACCCCAGGTGGGTTACGCCGCAGGGAAAGCCGCTCTCGAGCAACTCATGAAAACCACGGGCGTCATTTATGCTGATCGTGGCATTCGACTCAACAGCGTCGCGCCTGGTTTGATGTTTACTCCCTTAGTAAAACGTCTGGCAGAAAAATACGCTAAAGGTGACTACGAAGGTTTTGTCGCGCATCGTCACAAGCAAGTGCCTGCGGGCTACATGGGAGAGTCTTGGGATGTCGCGCATGCCGTCGTTTTTTTGGCGAGCGATGAGGCGCGTTACATCACAGGTCAGACTATCGTGGTGGATGGCGGCATCATTTCCGCGACACGGTAATGGCGAAAGAATTGGATAGTGAGCCTTATAAAGTTAAACGAACAGGAATAAAAAAATGAAAGCAGTTGTCGTCACAAAGAGTGGATTTGAAATCGCTGATGTTCCCAAACCAACAGTAGGTCCGGAGCAAGTGTTGGTCAAAGTTCGCGCTTGCGGCTTGAATCGTGCGGACTTGGGTGTACTCGCGGGAGGCGCGCACGGCAATGTGGGTGGCGTTGGCGCCATCCCCGGAATTGAATGGGCGGGAGAAGTTGTCGAAGTCGGCGCTCGCGTGCGAGGCTTCAAACCCGGTGATCGCGTCATGTGCTCTGGATCGTCAGGCTATGCGGAATATGCCGTGGCAGACTGGGGACGCGTCATGGATATTCCCAACCCTTCGATGTCTTTTGCACAGGCGGTCACATTACCCATTGCGATTCAGACAATGCACAACGCGATTGTGACTGTAGGTGAACTGCGTAAAGGCGAGACCGTCCTCGTTCAGGGCGCTTCCTCGGGCGTGGGTTTGATGGCGATGCAAATCGCCAAACTGATGGGGGCCAAGACAGTTATTGGAACCTCGACCACGGCTGAGAGGCGCGCTCAACTGACCAAATTCGGCGCGGATGTCGCGATCGATAATAGTGATCCGCAATGGCCACAGCGCGCGATCGAAGCCAATGGCGGAAAGGGTGTCGATCTGATTATTGATCAGCTCTCTGGACCGTTCGGCACACAAAATCTTGAAGCCTGTGCAATTCTTGGACGTATCGTCAACGTTGGACGCATGGCCGGACGCTTTGCGGAGTTTGATTTCGATCTGCATGCGCTCAAGCGTATCAAATATACCGGCGTGACCTTCCGTACACGCAGTGTCGAAGAGGTTAGAAGCATTACCTCGCTGGCGTTGGGCGATCTCGGCGCTCACCTTGAGTCCGGCAAACTCGCACTCCCGATCGATAGCACCTTTGCATTCGCTGATATTGGTCAGGCTTTTGAGCGGATGCGGACAAACAAACATTTCGGAAAAATCGTCGCAACTCTGGACTAATGTGATGCGGATTGAAACTCTCGCGCAACTCAGGACGCTCTATGCGACACCTAAAGAACGTGCGGTAAAAAAACAGTTGGCTGCACTTGATAGGCATTGCAAGCACTATATCGGATTGTCGCCATTTGTCGTGCTCTCAAGCATGGGCGGTGATGAAGTGCTCGATGCATCGCCACGTGGCGGTGCACCAGGTTTCGTCAAGGTCCTCGATGACAATACTCTGTTGATCCCGGATTCGCCCGGCAATAATCGTCTCGATACGCTGGAAAATATTATTCACACGGGGCGTCTTGGTTTGCTGTTTTTGATTCCCGGCGTGGATGAGACGCTGAGAGTGAATGGCCGCGCCGAGTTGAGTGTAGACCCTGAAGATATCGCACGCTGCACAACCGAGGTCCGTGCACCCAAGCTCGTGATTCGCGTGAGTGTTCAGCAAGCCTATCTGCATTGCGCAAAAGCGTTCATGCGTTCCAAACTCTGGGATGTTGACAGCCAAATCGAACGCAGTCGATTGCCGACAATGGTTGACATGATTAACGAACAGGCAGCCATCGAAGGCGTGTTCGAGACACATGAAGAAATCATGCGGCGCTACAGAAGTGAATTATAAAAATAATTGATCAGCATGGGATGAGACAAAGATATGACGGCTCCACTTGCAGGGATTAAGGTTGTTGAAATCAGTGTGGCCATGGCGGGACCGTTTTGCGGCATGCTATTGGGCGACTATGGTGCTGATGTCATCAAAATAGAGCGGACAGGTGTCGGTGATGATAGTCGGGCCTGGTCGCCATATTTTCACGGTGCGATGGGTTATTACTATGCCGCTGCGAATCGAAACAAACGTGGCATGGCGCTTGATCTGAAAACCGAAGAGGGCGTGCGGATCGCGCGTGCGCTGATCGAAGACGCCGATGTGCTGGTGCATAACTACAGAGTGGGCGCATTGGAGCGTCTGGGTCTGGATTACGAAAGTTTGTCTCGCGTGAATCCGCGGTTGATATATTGCGCGATCAGTGGTTTTGGCGCGAGTGGTCCTCTGAGTAAAGAGCCTGCGAATGACTTGTTTATGCAGGCTTACGCAGGGTCCATGAGCATCACTGGTGATCCCGAGGGGAGTCCGGCAAAAATGGGCATGTCGGTCGCCGATGTTGGAGGCGGTATGTTCGGCGCAATCGGCGTGATGATGGCGTTGGAAACTAGGCATCGAACCGGGCGCGGACAACGTGTCGACACCTCGTTGCTTGAAGGGCATATGGCAATGCTGGCTCAATTTTTCACGCGTTATTTTTCAAGTGGCGAGGTTCCCGGGCCAAGCGGAAGTGGCGCGTTGACGAGCCCCACCTATCGCGCGTATCAGGCGAGCGATCAATGGATTGTGATCTCTGCGTTCAATCAACGCATGTGGAAGGGGCTGTGCGCAGCGCTTGAGCAACCAGACTGGCTCGAAGATCCGCGCTTTATCGATCCACAGATGCGCTCGTTGAATCGACCCCTTTTGATCCAGATGATTGGTGATGTTGTGATCAAACATCCTTTGGCATATTGGGAAAAACGTTTAAAAGAAAACGATGTTCCGTGTTCTCCTGTGAATACGATTGACAAAGTCGTTGAGCAGCCTCAGGTGCACGCACGAGAGATGGTTCAGGAAATCGAGCTAGAAGGTCTGGGGATGATGGCGATGGCTGGCTTGCCGATCAAGTTCAGCGAGTCGCCAGGATCGGTGCGACTGCCACCTCCTCGACTCGGTCAACATACTGCGGAAATTTTAAAAGAAATGGGGTATCCCCAAGAGCGAATCGCGGCACTTGCCGAGCAAGGCGCGATTGGTCTTGATCCGGGATGGGTGAAGATGGAGGCTACTCCGAGCTCTCCGGGATAAGCTTTTTGACCTTGATGCCGAACAGCTTCCCGTACAGTGAGCGAAGCGGTTCGAGCATCATGACGAGGATGACAACGCTCCAGATACTCACCGCGATTGGACTGGTATAAAACACTGAAACATCGCCCAGACTCATGAATAAGCCTTCCCGCAGATGTTTTTCGATCAAGGGTCCCAGCACCACACCCACTACCATTGGTGCAAGCTGGAATTCAAGTTTGCGCAGTACATATCCAATCAGTGCGATGATCCACAGCATGTAAACGTCCACCATGCTGTTGCGCACGCTGTAGCATCCCACAGTGGCAACCATCAAGATGATTGGCAGGAAAACGTGATTGGGTACACGCAAGAGGCTGACCCAGACACCGATGAGAGGGATATTCAAAATAACCAGCATGGCATTGCCGATCAGCATGGATGCGATGACACCCCAGAATATTTCAGGGTGAGAGGTCATCATCATGGGACCTGGCTGCACACCATGCACCATCATGGCAGCCAGCATCAAGGCCGTGACGGAACCAAACGGGATTCCCAGCGCGAGCAAAGGCACCATAGATGAAGTCGCGGCCGCGTTGTTGGCTGTTTCTGGGCCCGCCACGCCCTCGATTGCTCCCTCTCCGAGTTGTTCTTTATGTTTCGATACGCCTTTTTCCAGACGATAGGACGCGAAGCTCGCCATCGTGGCGGATGGGCCGGGTAACAATCCAAGCACGAATCCTATCGCGGTGCCTCGACCATAAGGTCCCCAGGATCGACGCCACTCTTCGCGAGAGGGAAACATTTCTTTGAGCTTGACGTGAATGGGTTTGCCTTGTTTTTGTAAAGATTCAATGACGGACATGATCTCTGTCAAGCCATACAGCCCGACAACGAGTGCGACAAGCTCGACTCCGAGTGTGAGATCCGACACGCCAAAAGTAAAGCGATCAGCGCCTGTCACCATCTCCTGGCCAATTGTGCTGAGCATCAATCCAATCGCCATCGGAAAAATACCGGCAGCAAGTGTGCCGCCGGAGATTCTTGAAAATAACAAAAGACCACCCGCGGTGAGTGCGAAAAATTCAGCTGGACCAAAAAGCAGACCAACATTGGCGAGTGCCGGGGCAAAGAGCATCACACCTAAAACAGATAAGCCTCCGCCCACAAAAGAGCCAATCGCGACGATCGTGAGTACCGCGCCTGCGCGTCCTTTTTTGGTGAGCTTGTAGCCATCAATACATGTGATGACGGATGCCGACTCGCCGGGCATATTAATCAGGACTGCGGTCGTTGAGCCACCATACATCGCGCCGTAATACATGCCCGCCATCATGATCAGCCCGCTGGTGGGATCCAGTGAGTAACTGAGTGGCAAAATCATGGCGATGCCCGCAGTAGGTCCAAGCCCCGGAAGTACACCGATCAAGGTGCCCGCGAGCGCTCCGACTAGTGCAGCAAGCAGATTGTTCCAGGTGAATGCGACACTCAGACCATAGAGAAGCCCGTCAATTGCCTCCATACTAGCTCCTGAAGATTTCGATGAGGATTCCGGCTGGCATGGGAACCTTGAGTATCGTGATAAAAATAATATGGATCGCAGCGGTCATCAGAAAGGCATACAGAGCGCTGCGCTGCCAGGTCAGATCGGAGATCAGACGAATAAGCAGCGTGCAAAAAATGATGCTGCTCAAAGAAAAGCCCGCCCAGGGAATCGTCACAAAATAAATCAAAAGCAAACCGATAAGCTTGAGCAGTCGCGATCGATCTGCGCCCTCTGGCAGATCCAGCGCTGGACTATGTCGTCTGTGTCGCCACCCTTCCCAGAGGGAAGACAGACTTGCCGCTAAGAGTATGCCCGCAACCAAAATCGGAAAAACGCCTGCGCCGGGTTGATCCATCTCTCCCATCGGAAGATCTAGGGTCATATGCAGGTAGCCCGAGGACAGTAGAATCCCGACAATACCAGCCCAGATATATCCCTTGCTACGACTGATGACATGCACAGTGGGCTCTCCTCTTACTTGTTGCGGTAGTCAGGGTCGACAGCGACAAGGGTTTTAAGTCTTAGCATCGATTCGGTATCCATTGTTCCGGATAGTCCTGGATTGGTGGGGCAGTCGGACACCACATTAGAAGCCTTAAGCGCCTGAATCTGTTCGGGTGTTTTCCCGAGTATGTCTCTGAGGATGCTGTCGTTATCCTCGGCGAAACGTGGACCGGGTTTTTTAATATGGGCATCGCGAAACCGCAATTTGTAAGGCCTTCCAATGATAGGACGTTCCCCAATGGGTTCTGGATGAAGCACAGTTTCGTAAAACTTGCGGTGCTTGAGATGAGGGTCTCTGAGGAGATCTCGACTATTTAAAACAGGAGCGGCTGCAATCCCGTGAGCTTGTAGTTGTTCAAAAAGATCCTTTGGACTACGCGTCATGCACCATTCGGCGACGATCTTGTTCACGACCTCTCTATTGATCCGTCTTGCGGGTGCAGAAAAAAAGCGCGGATCCGATGCGAGCTCCGGCTTTTGCATCAGGGACGTCAGCGCAGCCCATTGTGTATCCGTTCGAACAGTCAGTGCAAGCCATTGATCTTCACCCTGGGCCCGATATAGATTGCTCGGAACATGTTCAGGATGTTCGTTGCCCATTCTGACGGGTTCGGTACCGTCCAATTGCTTTTGTAAAAGCGGTTCGGGCATCAGGGCGACACCAAGCTGATACATCCCTACATCGATCCACTGGCCTTGACCTGTTTTTCGCATGTGCGCGATGGCCGCCCATAATGCATTGAGGCCTGCCCAGCAGGCGATGAAATCAGGATAGGACTGTCCGACTTTCCAAGGCTTGTCATCCCGATACCCTGTGTAAAACGTAATGCCCATCGTGGCTTCCAAGGTCGTGCCTTGGCTTGGAAACGAAGACCAGGGTCCCGTAGAACCATAGCCCGTATTGGACAGCATGATCAATGATGGTTTTATTTTTTTGAGTTCGTCGTAATTCAAGCCCCATTTACGCATCACGCGGGGCGTGAAGTTTTCCAGGACGATGTCGCTCTTGGCGACAAGTTCCCGAAACAGTTCTTGGCCTTGTGGCTGGCCCAAGTCCATCGCGAGTGAACGTTTACCGCGATTCACGACATAAAAAATTCCGGATCGATTCCAGGGATCTTGCGCGGGATCATTATCGAGGTATGGTCCAAAGGCTCGACCACGTGTTTGATCAAGTTTATGTGGCGCTTCGATCTTGATGACTTCCGCACCCAGGTCACTCAATAGGCCCGCCATGTAGGGAACCGCGAAAACATAAGACAGGTCTAGGACGCGGATGCCGTTGAGCGGCAGGGTGGGTTGAGTCATCTGCCTCTCCCAATCTGTGCGAGTATTTCAGTGCGATGCTCGTCGAGCGTGGGTGAGCGGCGACGCACCGATGTGGGGGTGAGTGACAGCTTGGCGAGCTCGGCTGGAAAGCGCAGTTGTGTGGATGTCGCAGGATGATCTATTTCGACGAAAGACTGTCGTTCTTTTAAATGTTCGCAATGCAATAAATCTTCGGCACTTTGCACAACTCCCAGAAGCAATCGTTTTTGTGCCCCGGCCAGAAACACTTCTTTCGCATCGCGATCCGCCACGCACTCCTCAAGCAGTGCTTTGACTTCGGCGACACGTTTTTCACGCTCTGGCGGACTTGAAAAACGTTTCTCCAAAAACTCTGGGCGATCGAATAGTTCGGCAAACGTTTCAAATGGCGCTCCACCTCCCGTTTGAAATGCAAGATAGCCCTTGCGCGTTGCGATGGGCTCCCCGGCAAAGGGATCTTGCACGATCGCTCGTCTGCCTTGAACGGCCCCCAGGAACGCGTAATAGGACTGGTTGAGAACCAGCTCAGACGCGAGACATTCGTGTATGGAGACATCGACATGTTCGCCAAACTGATCGGCTTGCGCGGCCGTATAGGCCATGATCGAGGCATACGCAGCCGTCAATCCTGCACAATAAAATGATTGTGACAAGCCGTGTTTCAGAGGCTCACGATCAACTTGTCCACTGATTTGCATGATGCCGCTTAAAGCCTGCAACGTCAGATCGCTCGCGGCGTATTGTGCATAGGGCCCGGTTTGTCCAAAGTTGGTCACTGAGGTGACTACAAGCTTAGGTTGCCAGTCGAGTAATTGGTCCACACCAAGGCCCCAGCTCTCTAAGCGGCCGGGTCGGAAACTTTCGATCACGATGTCGCTTTGCTCGACCAGTTTTTGAAGCGTCGGTTTGTTTTCAGCGAGTCTTAAATCCAGCGCAAGGCTCCGTTTATTCCAGTTGAGATACTGGAACAACAGACTTTGCTCGGGGAACGGAGCATCTTGCTTGAGCGGTGGCAGCGTGCGGGCAAAGTCTCCGGTAATCGGACGCTCGATCTTGATCACATCCGCACCATGGTCGCCCAGCAGCCGAGCCGCAAACGGCCCGGCGATACCGTGACTCAGGTCAAGAACGCGTAGTCCGGTCAAGGCGCCGTCAGGATCAGTCTGTGCCATGCGCGCTACCTGCTCGTTGAATACATGAACCTATTAGAGCTTAGGTGGAACAAAGGGATAGGGAAGTGGTTTGCCATTCTTGTAAGGCAGGGCGACAGTCGCCGTACCGGGGGTCGACTCCTTGCCTGCATCATTGATAATGCCCAGTTCGATATCGATCAGTCCAAAATCGGGACCCTCCCGTTTACCTGTGACGCGACCCCAGACACGGACTGTTTCTTCGACAAGATTCATCGCTCTGAACTGGAAGCTGGCTTTCCAGGCCCACCCTTGAGGGCCCGCCCAATCAGCAAGAAGTTGCATCACGAATTGTTGTTTGAGAGAGCCATTGATTAACAAACCTGGCAACTTGTCGTGCTCCATCGCAAAGGGTTTGTCGTAGTGAATTTTGTGCCAGTTTTCCATGGCGGCAGACCAACGCATCAGGTGCGCCGTTGTCAGGGGACCCTTTTCCAATCCGGGAATGTCTGAACCAATGATGACATCCTCAAAGTAAGGTGTTTTGCCGAGTGCCATGTCATTTCCTCCGGATCTGTGTGCGACGGGTGCGGATGAGTAGCTCACCTTCACTATTGCGATATTCTGACTCGGTCACGACCAGGATGATCGGTCCCTTGCTTGTTTCTTTTTCTGTAATGTCCGCGTAACGGGAAGTCAGTTTGACTGTTTCCCCGTGACGGGCATAACGAAAGAACTCGATCTCGGATCCACCATTGAGCAGCGCGTAGCCGGCCAAGGGTTCAATCGCTGGTAATCCTTGCGAGCTTGTCGCCGCGACAATGCCATCGAAGTCAGGATTTCGCGCGTTGTCCTGAATTGGATCCGGCTCACCAAAAGCGCGCCGAAACATATGGGTCGGAAACAACGGTGGCGCGACAGGTCCTCCGTAGCGCGCGTTATTTTCGCAAGCAGTGTTGAAAATAGGATCTTCATACATGATGGCTTGCGCGTAACGACGAACCGCGCCGCGCTCGACTGTATCGCAAGCGATCTCGGTTTCGGATTGCATACCGATATATTTCTTGAGTGACTCAGAAAGAGCAGACATGCTGGACCTCTTTATGTGAATACAAATAAACGTTGATTGATCGACAGTTTCGAAGTGAAGGCTTTATTTAAGTGTGACATTGCCGTCCGTGACGATTTTTCGCCATCTCTCGATATCGACTTTGACGAACTCTGCAAATTCTTTTGGCGGCAGCGGACGATCCAGTACCGGGTTGCCGGCACTCACAAGTTGATCTCGAATGTCCGGTGTCGTCACGACTTTAGTGATGGCGTCGTTAAGTGTTTTCAATACTGCGGGTGGCGTGCCAGCTGGCGCACACAAACCATTAAATCCCGTGATTAAAAATCCAGGAAGCGTTTCTCCGATAGTCGGTACATCTGGCAGCTGAGAAGCGCGCTCCGCCATCACGACACCTAGCGCACGAAGCTTACCGGCTTTGATGAGAGGTAAGGCGGGTTGTAGCACTGCAAAGGACATGGATGCTGTGCCTGAGACGACGTCCGCGATAGAGGGTGAACTGCCTTTGTATGGAATATGGAGCATGTCGACCCCGGCCATTTGTTTGAAGAGTTCTCCTGCTAAATGACCAGGGCCACCCGCTCCGTATGATGCAAAGGTTAGTTTGCCAGGTTGAGCCTTGGCCAGCGCAATCAGTTCACGTACGTTGTTGACTGGAATGTTCGGGTTGATCACGAGCACTAACGCCGCGCCCAGGTACATCGTCACAGGATCGAAGTCTTTGACGGTATCAAACGGCAGCTTATACATGCTCGGATTCGTCGCGAATGCGGTCGTGCATACAAGCAGCGTATAGCCATCAGGTGCGGATTTCGCGACGTATTCAGTGCCGATGATGGTATTGGCGCCGCCTCTGTTTTCAACAACGACTGGTTGACCAAGGTGTTCGGTCATGCCTTTGGCAATCACCCGCGCTACGCTGTCAGAGCCCCCGCCTGGCACAAAAGGGACGACTATCTTGATAGGTCGGTTTGGAAAGCTTGAGGTCTGAGCTCGGACGCCACCAGAGATCACGGACAATATCACGAGAGCGCTCGCCAAGAGCGCAGCGGTCGTGACGCTGATTTTTTTCATGTCGATCCTCCTCCCCGAGCTGTTGCAATGCCACACAGATTTTTTCGTTGTGTTTATTTTTATTTCACTGCGAATTTATCCTAGCATAAAGACCCGAACGAATCTAAACGTTTTTCGTGCAGTCGCGTAATCACGGGATATTCTCAAAATATGGACGTCTTGACGGGTTGGATCGGTGCTTCAATAGATGGATAAAGATGGATAAGGCTACACCCCACAGGAGACACGGACATGAAAATTCTTTTTTTCAATGATTTCAAACTTGGCATTTTGAAAGGCGACCATGTGGTTGATATTTCGCCGCTCGTGAGCGATATCCCGCACATCGGACCCCACGATTTGATCAACGGACTCATCGAGCGATTCGAGAACTATCGCTCCAAGATCGAACTGTTCGTAAAAAATCAAAATGGTGTTCCTGTCGATTCAGTGCGTATTCGACCGCCTCTACCCAAGCCTGGCCATATCGATTGCATGGCTGTCAATTACATGGAGGATGGAACGAGGTCTGCTCCCGCGCCGATTAACGCCTTTCAAAAAGCGCCGGGCAGTATCATCGGACATGGTGATACGATGGTTTTACCAGACGTACCCGCCACGATTTTCGAGGGTGAAGCCGAAGTGGCGCTTGTGATCGGCAAGCGTGCGAAAAACGTTACGGCCAAAGACGCCATGTCATATGTTTTTGGCTATGTGAATTTCGTCGATGGTTCTGCCCGTGGGCTTGGGCCCGAGGGTAATGTCTTTTTTCAGATGAAGTCCCGCGATACGTTCGCGCCCATTGGGCCTTATATTGTCACAGCGGATGAAATCCCGGATCCTCAAAAGCTCCAAATTCGCTTGTGGAACAACGGTCAATTGATGCAAAACTTCAATACCGACGATATGGCGCATAAGATTCCGCGCTGTATCGAGTGGGTCACATCGATTCATACGCTAGAGCCAGGAGATATCCTGGCAACCGGGACGAATCACCGAGGACTCAATCCATTCATGGATGGCGATCTGATTGAAATCGAGACCGAAGGTCTCGGCCGTTTGGCATTTAAAGTGCGCGATGATTTGAAACGTACTTGGGCACGACAGACTCGTTTGCAACGAGAGTTGGCTAAAGAGCCTGGCGTGCATACCCCTCAGTTGAGCGGAAAATATTCCGCTGCAAAATAATTGACCCTAACACCAAGCTTTGTCGGCAACTGCATTGCGCGCGGCAATTCGACCAAACGCAAAGCACTCACCGATGTTGCCGGTCCCTTGGTAAAGGTAGCTGAAAATCGAACCCAGTTCGCCGGCACTGTAGAGACGAGGAATCGGCGTGCCATCGGGACGCACAATTTGAGCTCGCGCGTTACGGCGTGGTCCACCTTGCGTATTGAGCATGGAGGGTGAGAGTTCGACTGCGTAAAAAGGACCTGAGCCAAAAGGCTGCAGCATCTTGTCGCGTGCAAAGTCATCATCGCGACCCTTTGCGCACAGTTCGTTCCAGCGGTTCACCGTTCCCTCTAGACTGCCCGCGGGCAAGTTGAGTTTTTGAGTGAGTTCGGCCAGTGTAGGAGCGGTCTTGATCCAGCCTTTTGCCAACTCGGCTTTGTTGTCCGGACTCCATCTGTAGCCGCTCATGATCTGCGTCCAACCATGGGTTGGTTTGCCGTCGTAGAGCGGACCGTCATTAAACATCGCCTGGTCAAAGATCATGTACATTGGACAGGGTGTGCGCATGGCATACCACTTGCCATTTTGCTCGACCTTTCCATGACGTGTTTTATATTTTTCGTCAGTAAAGCGTTTCCCGTCCGGACCCACGACGACCATGCCGCCTTTGGGTTCATGGGAAAAATGCAGGGCGATCATTGAAAAGGTTGTTGGATACTCCGGGACTTTAAGCGCCATCGAAGGACCCGCAAAGTTATTCATGTGCCAGAGATCTGCACCGAGTTCCATGGCCATGCGAATACCGTCGCCTTCGTTAAAAGGGCTGCCAGAGGTATAGCAATAGGGAATGCCGGTCAGGTAATTGCGAATCATTTCCTGGTTGTTTTCAAAGCCCCCGCACGTTAATACAACGCCCTTTTTAGCTTTGAAATTAAGCTTCTTGCCTCGATGGTTCCCAACCACACCCAAGACCTCTTGAGTAAGAGGATCTTGGATCAATTTTTGTCCAGGACATTCATAGCGAATGTCGATGGGGCGGGACTTGACCGCTTCGGCGAGCATCTCCCAAGTTTTTGAGTAACCCAGTATGTCGCCGTGGTGGAATTTGTGGACACAATCAGAACCAGGCAACTCTGGAAACTCAATCCCTGTTCCGTGCGTGCCGTGCTGATGCTCTTGAGGATCTCCGCCAATCGATTTAAGCCAATCGTTGTTCAGACACATCTCTTTGGCCCACACCTGGATCATATCGTCAGGAACGGTGTAGGGGCCGCAAAGCGCCTTGAGGTAAGTCGCGGCGCCCTCGGGTGTTGAGGTGTTGAGATAGCCTTGGGCAGCAACGCGCGTGTTGCCGCCTTCTTGTCCCTCGGGTGCTTTGTCGAGCATGATGACTGAAGCGCCAGCTTCGGCGGCCGTGATGGAGGTCGCAGCACCTGCACCACCAAATCCAACAACAACTAAATCGGCTTCTGCATCCCAGTGAATCGACTGGGTATTTCTTTGGGTCATTTTATTTTCCACAGTGATGAATTATTTCATTACGCCTGCATCTTTGAAGTACTTGGTATACCACTCAATTTCAGCAGGAAATTTCGATTGCACGGATTTACCATCCTCGTATGCATAATCGAGATTATATTTGTCTAGCAGCGCTTTGAATTCGGGCGTCTCTGATACGGTCTTAAAGGTTGCCGTAAGTTTGTCGGCAATGTCGCTTGGCAGACCTGCGGGCGCGACGACGATCATGCCGTTAGGCGGATTGGTGGGTGGGCACCCAATGTCTTTCATGACAGGAATGTCAGGACGTTTAGGATCGCGCGCGTCAACGTGAAAAGTCACCAGTTCCCTGAAGGCGCCTTGCTGCACCAGTGGAATATGAGATCCCGAACCAGCGATAAAGTCGACGTGCTTACCCAGTAAGGCGGTATTGGCGCTTGAGCCGCCTTTGGTGGGGACGTGTTTGAAAGTCAGTCCTTTGCAGCGGGCAAAAGACTCGACACCAATTTGTTGTTGAGTGTTCGGTCCGCTTGAAGCATAGGTCATGCCAGGGTTTTTCTTGGCATGGGCGACAAAGTCATCGACTGTTTTCCATGGAGAATCTGCTGGAACAACTAGTCCACCAATGTAGTAAGAGAACTGCATTAACACTTGAAAATCTTGCGGCTTATAAGCCAGCTTCATCAGCAAAGGGCGAACGGTAATGGAGCCTGTCGAGGTGACGAGCAAGGTGTAACCATCCGGCTTTTTGCTTGCCAGCAAACCGTTTGCAACCGTTGCTCCACCCCCCGCTTTATTTTCAACGGCGATTGGTACGCCCAGGATTTTTTCGGCGCCCTGGGCGAGTGCGCGGGCTGTCAGGTCTGTTGTCGCGCCTGCTGCGAAAGCGACGTACATGGTGATGGGTTTGTCTGGATATTTGGCAAATGCCGTGCCGTGCAATAGTAATCCAGTGGCCAATGCTGCCGCGATTTTGCTGAGTCGAGAGATAGAATTCAGTTTCATTTTTTGGTGTCTCCTTTGATAGGGTCGTAACGCTCACGCATTGTCATCCGCAGTCGCAGCCAGTGCGCTGCGCTTTTGACGGATACTGGGTATGAGCGCTGTGATGAGTAGAACAAGCGAAACAAAAAGAAAACCCGCGGCGATTGGCCGAGTCAGAAAAATGCTCATGCTTCCACCTGAAATGATCAGCGATTGCCGCAGTGAGTCTTCAAGAATATTGGTCAGAACATAAGCCAGAATCAATGGTGCTGGCTCGTAGTCAAACTTTCTCATCAGGTAGCCGATGACGCCAAAAAAGAGCATCATGTACAGATCCATTTCACTGCCATTGATGACGTAAGCGCCAATCAATGCAATGAACAGAATCAATGGGAAAAGCACTGCATAGCGCACGCGCAGTAATTTGACCCAAAGGCCGATCAAAGGCAGATTCAGGACAAGCAGCATCACGTTGCCAACATACATGCTCGTGACTGTTCCCCAAAAAAGATCCGGATTCTTTTCGATCATCATCGGACCGGGTGAGATTCCGTGAATCATCAATGCGCCCAATAAAATTCCCATGACCGCGTTGGCCGGTACGCCGAGGGTGAGCAACGGAATAAAGGCCGCTTGAGCCGCCGCGTTGTTGGCTGCTTCGGGACCGGCCACGCCGGCGATGGCGCCATGACCGAATTTTTCAGGTGTTTTGGAGACTCGTTTTTCGACACCATATGAAATAAAGGATGCGAGTACAGCACCGCCTCCTGGCAGAATTCCAAGAAAAAACCCAGCAATTGAACCGCGTGCAATGGGCATCGCGGATTCTTTCCAGTCTTGTCGGCTTGGCATCAGATTTTTCACCTGACTGACGACGACACCTTGCTTGATCTTTCTTTCAACGTTGAGCAAGATTTCCGAGATCCCGAACAAACCCATCGCAAGCGGCGCGATTCCGATGCCATCCAGTAAATCTGGAACGTCGAATGTGAAGCGCGGCATGCCTGTCATCGTATCCATGCCGACCATTCCTGCGAGAATACCCACGCCCGCCATCATCAGCGACTTCACCATTGATTTTTGAGCGAGATAGGTCAGGATCACCAAGCCCATGATCATCAGGGCAAAATATTCTGGGGGACCAAATTTCAGGGCGACCTTGGCCAGCGGCGGTGCCAGAAGCATCAAGCCGAGGATGCCGATCGTACCTGCGATGAATGAACCGAATGCGGCGATGCCAAGAGCAGGACCTGCACGGCCCTGCAAAGCCATTTTGTGACCATCCAGCATCGTGACAACAGATGCCGCCTCCCCGGGAATGCCGACAAGGATGGAGGTGGTTGACCCTCCGTATTGGGCGCCATAATAAATACCTGACAGCATGATGATGGCTGTGACAGGAGAAATGCCGAACGTAATAGGGAGCAAGATGGACATGGCGCCCACAGGCCCTAGGCCTGGCAGTACACCGATCAACGTGCCGATTAAAACGCCTAAAAAACAAAAAAACAGGTTGTGAGGTTGAAAGGCGACGGAAAGTCCAACGAGTAGGTTGTCTGCGATATCCATATGCGCGGTGCTTTCCTTAGAATCCGAAAATACCCGCGGGGAGCGAGATGTTCATCATGGTTTTAAACATGACATAAGTCGTAACAGTCGCGATCGTGGGCACTAATAGACACATCTTCCATTCCAAGCCTTCTAGCCATCTCATGATGATGACGAGCAGCACAAAGCTGCAGACGAAGAAACCGATCGTTTCGAAGGAGAAAATAAAAAGAAGGATGAGTCCTGTAATCGCAACGGCGCGCCACCACATCGCACCCTTCCAAAGATCGCTGATGCGCGTTTGCGCTGCAGGATCGCCTCTGAACGATTGCACAATCACAATGAGCGCCATCAGAGCGACAAAGCTACCAGCGACAAAAGTCAAAAAACCCGAGCCAGGTTCTTCCATGGTGCCCAGTCCCAAGCCCCAGCCGCCGTAAGTGGCCGCGCCACCAAAGAGCAACCAGAAAAAACCACCCACCCTTTCCGCGTTCATGGGTTTTGCTCCCGTGCAGGGAGGTGTAATTCCATTAAGTGGACCTGTATCTTGCATTGCATTGCTGTCTCCCTTCATTTTGTGTCGCTCAGGCATGGATTCCGCCAGGACGCACTTTGTTCTGCCGTCATCCTAGGTGGTGGCAGATACCTTGTCAACACGCTGATTACACGTAATGGAAGTGGCGTTGACACAAGATTCACGCTGGTATTACTCTGATTCCAAAGTGCATCGCACAGGCGCACAAGATGGCTTGCAGTTAAAAACACAGGAGCAGACATGTCAGACTTACCAAAGCGCGTACGTATTCTCGAGGAAGGTCCACGTGAGGGGATGCAGATCGAGAAAGGGCCGATTCCCACGTCGAGAAAAATTGAGCTGATCGACAGCTTGTCCGAGACAGGCCTCGAGCAGATACAGGTGACCTCGTTCGTGAGTCCGAAGGCCGTGCCACAGATGGCGGACGCCCCTGAAATCGTGGCTGGCTTCAAGCGCAAGCCGGGCGTTCGATACACCGCATTGTGGCTCAACGATAAAGGCTTGGAACGCGCGATTGCGACTGAAAAACTCGACATCCGTGGTTCGCTATCGCTCACAGCATCAGAAAAGTTTTTACTGCGAAATCAGAAACGCACTCTTGAGCAAAATTTAGAGGCGGTGCGTTCAATGATTGGTATGTTCAAGCACTACAACGTGCCGATTAACCGTGCCAGCATCATGGCGGTATTTGGTTGTAATTTTGAAGGCGATATTCCTGTATCTCGCATATTGGAAATGATTCAGACGTTTTACGATCTGTCTGCTGAGCATGACTTCAAGCTCGAGGTTTTGTCACTAGCTGACACGATGGCTTGGGCGACTCCCGGCTCGATTCGTAAAGTCGTGGGTGCGGTGCGCAACAAGTACCCAGATTTGCAGTTATCCCTGCATTTGCATGACACACGCGGTATGGGTATTGCAAATGCTTATGCTGGTATGGAAATGGGCGTGGCAATTTTTGACGCAGCAGTCGCCGGCCTGGGCGGATGTCCTTTCGCCTCGCACTCAGGTGCTTCGGGTAACGTTTGCACGGAGGATCTTGTCTTCATGTGTCATGAGATGGGCATCGAGACGGGTATCGATCTTGAAAAACTGATTGAGTCCGCGCTATTGGCTGAACAAGTTGTCGGTCATCCATTGCCAGGTTCGGTCATGAAAGGAGGTTCTCTTGACCGCTTGCGCCAGAAGGTAAAAGAATCGATGGCCGCTGGCGCATAAGGGAGTCGCGACATGACAAACATCACGCGTGACCTCGGTGAGTTCGCCGCCAGCCTGAGATATGACCAAATTCCCGCGGCCGCGCTGGATGTCATCCATACAGGTTTTGCCGACTGTGTGGGCGTCATGCTGGCTGGACGTGACGAGCCGCCGACACAGATCTTGACGCAAGTGCTTGCTCCGCCACCCGGTCCCGCGACGCTTGTATTCGGCTCCAGAACGGCGAGCGCCACAGACGCGGCATGGATTAATGGAGTGGCAGCCCACGCGCTCGATTTCGATGATGTCGCGATCAAAGGTCACCCAAGCACTGTGCTCGTGCCGGCAATTTTGGCTGAGGCGCAAGCGCTCGGTTCGACGGGCGAAGAGATGGTGGTCGCGTATGCCGTTGGCTACGAGGTCTGGGCGGAGCTCGCCCGACGTGATCCCGACCACTATCACACCAAAGGTTGGCACCCGACTGGCATCCTGGGCTCTATCGGTGCGGCTGCAGCGTGCGCTTCGTTGAACAAGCTCAACGCTGAACAGTGCGCGATGGCGATCTCATTAGGCGCTTCGCAGAGCGCGGGGATCATGGCCAACTTCGGCACGATGACTAAACCTTTTCATGCGGGTCGTTCTGCTCAATCAGGTGTCTTGGCGGCACGTCTAGCCAAGGCGGGTTTTACTTCATCACTGGATGCGCTCGAACATCCTCAAGGCTTCTTGTCCGCGGTATCACCCGAGATGCGGTTTGATGTGAGTTCGCCTGTCGAAGCCGGAAAAAAATGGAAGCTGACCGTCAGCAAGCTCTCTGTAAAGAAATATCCACTTTGCTTTTGCACGCATCGTGCACTCGATGGCATGCTCGATCTGGTCGCGGAGAAAAAATTCAAGCCAGAGGAGATTGAAAGCATCAGTGCCCGGACAAGTTTGCGTAACACCAAAGTGCTGCGTAATCACAATCCTCAAACTGGACTCGAAGCCAAGTTCAGTATGGAGTTTGCGATGGCTTCGTGTGTGGTGGCCGAGCGCGCGGGTTTGACAGAATTGGTCGATGATTTTGTCCAGCGCAAGGACATCCAGGATTTGATGAAAAAAGTGTCTGTCGAAGCTGATGAGACTGAACACCCCAATCTGCCTGGTTATTCTCCATTCGACCAGATCACAGTTAAGCTTAAAAATGGGCAGGTCATCAAAAGTCGCGAAGTGGTGGCAGTACGTGGCGGTCCAGATTTACCGCTTAGCCGTGAGCATTTATGGAGCAAGTTCGAGGACTGTGCCCGCGTGGGGAAAATTGAGTTTTCCGCACAGAGCCTGTTCGATGCGTTGATGTCCCTTGAAAAGGTCGCCAAGGTATCGGATTTGCCTGGTTTAGGTTCGGGGAAAAAATAATAAATAGGCTGGGATCAGTTTGCTGATCCAATTGAAAAGGGGATTGATTAATCAATCCCCTTTTTTTATCAAATCAGTATGCAGGCGTTAACCGACGTACTTTCTGATCATGCCAAGGGTACGCTCGCGCGCAAGTTTGGCGGCCTCGGCATTGTATGAACCGCGATGGTCGCAGTTAAATCCGTGATCGGCAGGATAGAAAAACGCCTGTTCGTTAGGATAGGCTGCAACCACTGCTTTGGCTTTTTCCATAGGGATGGATTGATCAGTTTCGCCGAAATGAAACATGACCGGGCAGAGGGGTTTCTCATTCAAGAAATTGGGGATGCCACCGCCGTAATAGGGCGCGGAACAGCTAAAGCCCGGAACGCGACTCGCGGCAAGCCAGGCGACCACGCCACCCCAGCAATAGCCAACGATCGCAGCTTTACCCGCAGATTTTCCAAACTCGAGGACCGCTGCGACATCCATCATCGCATGATCGAAGCTCATTTTTTTCATGACTTCGACGCCAGCCATAATTTCAGGCTGCGAGTAACCTGTGTCGTACTTGCGTTGCACGCGATCAAACAAGGCGGGTGCAACAGTCAGGTAACCATCGGCGGCATAGCCATCCGCAACGGATTGAATATGCTTGTTGATACCGAAGATCTCCGGTGCGATCACGACCAGACCTCGTGGTTGACCGGCAGGCTCTGCGACATACGCGTCAAAGGTGTGACCATCGGATGCCTTGAGCTGAATTGTCTTACCCATTTTTATCTCCTTTTTGAAAAGCTATGAAATTATATGCAATTAACTGCTAGTCTTCATGATTTGTTTGAGTCGAATTTCAGACTGGAGTATTGGGTATGTCAGACGATTTTGTAAAGGTATTGGCGCCGACTGGGCGTCTGAGGGTGGGCTTGTATCCAGGGAGTCCCGGTTCGTTGATGGTGGGTGACACGCCTGACAAGAATAGAGGCCTTGGATTTGAGCTTGGCCGTGCCTTTGCCCAATTTCTGGACGTGCCCTTCGAGCCAATTATTTTTGCGACAAATGGGGAAATATTGGCTCAGGCAAAAAATGATCAGCTCGATTTTGTTTTCGTGAACGCCACCCCTGTCAGGGCCGAGTATCTCGCATTGGCCGAACCCTTGCTGTTCACGGATCAAACCTACTTGGTTGGAGCGCATTGCCCAATTCAAACAATCACACAGATTGATGCAAAGGGTGTTCGAATTGGTGTGTCAGCGGGCAGCACTTCCGAAGCGACGCTTCCTAAACTCTTGTCAAAAGCAAGCATCGTTTCCACCCACAGCCTGGAAGAGGTCACTTGTTTATTGAAAGAGGGTGGTCTCGATGCATTTGCAACAAATAAAGCGATACTGTCCGAACTTGCGGATCAAATAGAGGGCGCGCGCATCCTTGATGGCGCCTGGGGTCGTGAAAGTATCGCAATCGGCATACCCAAAAGACGTGCTCAGGCTCTGCCCGTAGTCACGCGCTTTTGCGCTGTTGTCAAACAGAACGGTTTACTTGCAGACGCTGTGCGACGCGCGGGTATGCGAGGCGCACAGATCTGAATCAGAACGTTTTGGTGAGCGAAATCAAGAAGCCTCCTTTACCCAGGTTTTGAAGCTGTGGGTTCACGTAAGAGCCATCTTTTGCATTGGTGCCGACGTAAGCCATCGAGCCCGAAAAACCACTCCCGAAATCTTTTGTGATCCCAAGTTTCCAATCTGTGTACGAAAATAAACTGCTATTGGAGACATCACCACCCACGAATTTTCCCGCTACGTATTGATAGCCAACGTGTGCATTGAGTGACAGTCCCCAAATTCCTGTGTCGTAATTCATGGTGAGATCTGTGTAATTCGAGCCTGCGCTATTGGCGGTCCCGAACAGGGTTGATGCAGCCCAAGAAAACTTCAAATATCCTGTGACAGAATCAAATGTAAAGTTCTGCGCAGCATAGAGTTCAGTTGTATTCGGGTTGGTCGCAAATGCAGACAGATTCGTGGTGGGATAGTAGTACTGCAAGATACCGACATCGGCGGTAAAACCTTTAGACCACTCGTATTTGTATCCGCCGTAAAAATCCATCTCGATGGGTGCTGAGGCACTGTTTCCTGCTGCGGACGCTGCGTCTGATATCCAGCTGATTGAAGAGTTCCAGTTACCGATATAAAAGCCGCTGGAATGGGCGTAGTCAAAACCTCCTTGAATGGCTGGCCGAAAGTTTGACTGGGAGATCCCGCGGTATCGATAATCGTTTGTCAGCGACAGATTGGCGCTGAAAGGACCGGGGGTCACGACTGCGGTGACGGGCTCGGCTGTCGCCGGTTGAGTTTGAGCGTAGGCGGTTGAAAGCACGCTTGTGATCGTTAGCATTGATGCGACAACACTGATGTTGCTGAGTGTTCGTGAGTGACTCATGGTGCCCCCGTGTGTGGAAATCCAGTTGAGTACATACCCAAGCAATATGCATGCCAAGTCATCCATTTGCTCGCGGAACGAGTCAATGACTCGCGAGCTCATAGAAAAAATGAAGTATTTGATTTTCCGATGCGCCAAAGATGGGAGCCCGAGCGCGTCATTGTGGTGCGGGGGTAGTATCTGGCTGGCGAGTCAATCTATTTGCGTCATTTCAGTTATCCATGAAAAAGCGCTGCCAGATCTTGAAATCTGGCAGCGCTTGGCTTGCAATGTTTTCGTGTTGTGTGGACTCAGTCCGCAGTCATTTTCGCGCGAATAATCACGTCTTTCCACTTGGCTGTCTCGGACTTGATAAAGGCCGCGTATTGCTCAGGCGTGCTGCCTACGACTTCAGTCGCGGTATCGACAATGCGCTTGTTGACGTCCGGCATGGCCAGGACAGTCGCCACATCTTTCGAGAGTTTATCGATGATAGGTTTAGGTGTTCCGGTCGGTGCCATAAAGCCAAACCAGGCGGTGATTTCAAAGTCCTTGACGCCACTTTCAATCATGGTTGGAATCTGAGGCTCAGCCGGAGAGCGTTTGTCGCTCGTAATCGCCAACGGGCGAAGTTTTTGCGCGCGAATGTGTGGCAATAATACTGGCGTGTTATGGATCAGGATTTCAATCTGACCACCTAAGCCATCTGTTGTCATCTGTGCGCTGGATTTGTAAGGAATACCAACGAGCTGGATATTTTCAACAAGGTTCAGCAATTCGCCAGTCAAGTGCTGTGTGGTGCCCGGACCTGCGGTACCGTACCGTAGTTTGCCTGGATTCTTTTTTGCTAATGCGATCAGTTCCTGGATATTGTTGACTGGAACCGAGGGGTGAACCGTAATCCAGTTCGGGGTTTTGGTTGCGAGGCTGACTGCGACCAGGTCTTTGGCTGGGCTGTAAGGAAGCTTGCCAGGTCCCATCAGGCTTTCTGCAACTGCGATCGGACCGATCGTGTTGTAAAGAAATGTATAACCATCAGGAGCGGCTTTGGCGACACGGTCTGCGCCAATAATTCCGCCGGCGCCAACAACGTTTTCGACCACGACCGACTGTCCCCACATCTCGGAAAGTTTTTGGCTGATGAGGCGAATTTGACCGTCAGGCGCGCTGCCTGGAGGTGCGGGAACAATCATGCGCACTTGCTTTTCAGGCCATTTGGCTTGAGCGTGAGCGGCACCTGTTGCCACCAAACCGTAGCCAAGCAAGGCGGTGAGTGCGGCTGTCAAACCGCGTTTAAACGTGAATCTCATGGTGATCGTCTCCTGATGATATTAGAATTTTCCATACCCCATTCTAATCAAGTCGCAAGCAGCGTTGTCCCATCGCTTTCCCTAGATTGCTCTAAGTATATTTATGCTAGTTTTTCTCAGATAGAGGTAGAAGATTCGTTGTCAAATCTGAGGTGATCGAATGATTTCGTCATTGTGCTCACCGAGTTTCGGTGGACGGCGACCGATGCTCCCTGGCGTGTCTGACAGCTTGATCGGGATACCCAGACCCTGATAGTCTGGACGTGAGATCACCATCTCGCGCGCCAGAGCATGGGGTTGTTGTAAGGCTTCCGGAATCGTGTTGACGGGACCCGCCGGCACTCCGGCGGCCATCAGTGCCTCGCAAAGTGCTGCCTTGGAAAAGTTTTGGAGTGCAAGTGCGAGCTCTCTGCGCAATGCCTGCCTGTTGGCCATACGCGTCGTATTCGTCTCGAAGAGAGGATTTTCGCTGAGATCCGCGCGGTCGATCAGTTTGCAAAAGCGCTCAAATTGCGTGTCATTGACGATGCCCAAGAACATCTGTCCATCGCTCACATCAAAACGGTCGTAGGTGGCGATATTGGGGTGCGCGCTGCCGCTCAGGGTGGGCTCTTTGCCCGATACCATCCAGTTCACCCCCTGAGGAATCAGCATGCTGAGGGCGGTATCGAAAAGCGTCGCGTCAACACGCTGTCCGCGCCCCGTGCGCTGGCGTGCGAGTAGAGCCATCAACACACCTGAAAAGGCTGTGTAGCCAGTCATCTGGTCGACGATCGGAACGCCCACACGTGTCGGGCCAGATTGAGAGTCGCCGTTGATACTCATGACGCCGCACATTGCCTGGAGAACGGCGTCATAACCGGGCAGGCCGCCGAGAGGGCCGTTCTTGCCAAAGCCAGAGATACTGCAATACACCAAGCGAGGAAATTTTTCAGCGAGAGATGTTTCGAATCCTAGTCCCCATTTTTCCATTGTGCCGGGCAAGAAATTTTCAATCAGTACGTCTGCATCAATGAGTAGCTCATGAATAATTTGCTGGTCATGAGGCTGGGATAAGTCCAGACATACACCTCGTTTGCCGCGATTCAACGCGGAAAAGTAGGCTGCTTGACCTGGCTCGACGAAGGGGGGGCCAAGTCTTCTCGTCTCGTCGCCTTGCACGGATTCAACCTTGATGACATCAGCCCCATGGTCAGACAGCATCTGCGCGCAGAAAGGACCCGCGACGACTCGCGAGAGATCTAAAACGCGAACACCAGCCAGTGCACCTGTACTTTGCGATGGATCAAGCCAGGCATGCGGTGTTAGATGTTCGCTCATTTTATTATCCGCGGCTGGGAAGTTCGACAATACCTGAGCCCAGAACCGACAGCTCATCGTTTTGATTATGGGCTTCTTGGGAAATTTCCACGAGGTGACGATTGCCTTCTTTATATTTGCGTACGACTTTGGCTTTGATAAAGATCATATCGCCTTCAGGGTTGTGCCGTCTAATTTTGCACTCCGCTTTGCGTAAAAATCCATCGTCACCCATCCAGTTCGTCAACTGATGCATCAACCATGAGCTTCGCTCCGGACCGTAGTCGTAAGCGCCGGGGGCGCCGACTTCGAGTGCGAAGTCCTCCTCCCAGTGCACACGCTCAGGTACATCTGGAATACCAAAACGGTTTTTGATTCCAACGCCGGGATGTGCGTCAATCAATTGCCATGCGAGCTTGTTCGCGCGAATATAAAGGCCACCCCATCCCTGAGCATAAGCAATGAACCCAGTGACGGTCATCGGACCTTTGAACAAGACAGGAAGCGCTTCTCCCTCGGTGACATCTTCCCAGTAGCGAGTATTGGCACCGCGGACCTCCTCATGGGCGTAAAGTTTGTATGCTTCTTGAATCTGTTCATCCGAATAAGTGACATGGCCTTTCTCATGGACGGATTTGTACTTCGTGCCTTTTTCTCTGGCGTGGTCTCGTTCGGTACGAAAGCACCATGTATCCGCTTCCGCCAGTTTGTCCCCGGTCTGATTAAAAAAATCGACGTGGTAGATTTGTTGAATCGCTTTGCCAGCGAAACGCGTTTCATGCTCGATGCAGTCTTTCAGATAAGACTCCGTGCTGATCGTGTCATTGCGTTTCGCATATTTGTGCCATGTCCAGTCCGAGCCAGACCACATCGCATGCACGCCGGGTAAACCGCCGACATAACCCGAGACAATACGGCTCGTGGAGTATAGGAAACTTGGCAGAGCAACGATACCGCCATGCTTGGTCTTGGCTGCATACTCAGGATCGCACCAAAGGGGGTTGTCGTCTCCGATGCCGTGGGCGTAGTGACGAATATTGTCGCGTGTGGCTTCGTAGCACCATGGCTCAGCCGTCTGACCTATTTTCACACCGATTCGACGACGCAAATCATCCAGTCCTTGTTCGGTGATTTTTGGAAAACTTCTTTGACCTACTGGGGATGATGACATGAATGTCTCCAGATGATTTGATGAGATTGAATAGATAAAAGATTAGGGATATTGTTTAGATTGAACGAGCGGACAGTTCGCGTTCGCGCAATTTTTTGCGATGAACCTTTCCAGCGGGTGTTTTGGGAAGTTCGGTGACAAATTCAATCTGCCTCGGATACTCATGCTGGCTAAGTCGATTTCGCACCAGATCTTGTATTTCATTGATGAAGACACTGTCGGACTGACGCTTTGAAACGACAAAGGCTTTGACAGATTGACCGCGAAGCGGATCAGGAATGCCGATCGCAGCAGCCTCGGCAACGTCAGGATGTTTAAGCATGGCATCTTCGATTTCAACCGCACTCATTGTCCAGCCCGCGGAGATAATGACATCATCCGCGCGCCCACCATGAAAGAAATAACCGTCTTCGTCGGTGCGACCAAGATCCTTGGTCGGGATCCATTGCCCTTTACGCCAGACTTTGAGTTCCCCCGTCACACCCGCCGGGCAGGGTTGGCCAGCAGCGTCTTGCACCTGGACTTGAGCGCCTGGAATAGCTTTTCCGAGTGATCCGTGTTTCACGGCGAAATCTGTCGCCCCGGGATAGCTGACCAGAATCACGCCAATCTCGGTGGTGCCATACATGCTGCACACTCTGATTCCAAAGGTCTGATCAATAAAATCTTCGGTTGCACTATCAATGGGTTCGCCCGTGAATGACATTTTCTCAAGGCTGTATGAGTACTGATGCGCGACACCAGCGTTTTTCATCATTCGGTAGTGTGTTGCAGCGGCTGAAATATTGGTGAAGCGATGATCTTGCAAACATTGAAGAAGACGTGGCGCATTGAACTTGCCGGCAAATGCACCGACCGTCAGCCCGAGCGCCATGGGCGCAAGCGTGCCGTGCCAGAGCCCATGCCCCCACGCAGGGGACGACGGACACATAAAACGATCCCCAGGTCTGAGGCCCGTTCCGTAAAGGGCTGCGACCATCAGCGTGACGATTGAGCGATGTTTATGTTTGACCGCTTCAGGCAGTTCGCGGGTTGTGCCCGAGGTGTACTGGAAAATAGCATAGTCGTCTGCGCGTGTGCGAGGGGTAAAAGACGTCGGGTAATGTGTCAGGAGTGACATGAATGACGCATCTGCCAAGCGTGTGCGTTTGAGTGTGTCCTGATCGACAATGCCGATTTTTTCTTCGTTCGTGATCAACATGGATGGCGCGCAGTCTTTGATGCGAAGTTGCAAGCCATCGGGTCCGAAGAGTGTGAACAGGGGAACCGCGATCGCTCCCATTTTCATAATGCCGTAAACACATGCATAAAAGGCAAGCGAGGGTTCAAGCATGACCGCCACGCGGTCGCCTGGCTTGACTTGCTCTGCCTCCAGGAAGTGAGCGACCTGCGATGAACGCGCCGACAGTTCTCGGTAGCTGATGATTTCATCAGGACCCTCAGCACGAGCAACGATCAAGGCCGTTTCATCACGATCCGCATGACGGTCTACGCATTCGTGCGCGATATTGAGCTGGTCACGATCGCCATCGAATAGTTCCCATAATTTTTCCGAAGAAAAGTATTTTTGTGCATCCGCATACGAGGTGTATTCGGTCAGCCTTTTCATGGGTTGTCTCTACATATCTTTGAAGTATTTGTTGCAAGCAATTTAACGACACCCTAGGTTATTGTCAAATACAAATATTTATTGTATTAGTACAATAAATTGAAATAGAATTTATGAACGCTATGATCGAGAGGAAGATTGAAAATGGTGAAGGGCAACAAAGAAACGACGGACGCTCCGCGCATTCGGCCCGTCCCTGCCGTGTCAAGAGCAATCGCAATATTAAGATTGCTGGGTAAGACGCGTATACCGATGGGCGTCAATGCGATTGCGCATGCGCTCAATATCGTTCCAAGCACCTGTCTGCACATTTTGCGTGCGTTGACGGAAGAAAAGCTGATTTCTTTTGATTCGACCAGTAAGCATTATCGGTTGGGGGCTGGGATGCTGACTTTGGCGCGCAGCGCCATTGAATCAAATGTATTTCCAGTACTTGTGCAGCCTGCGCTTGATCGGTTGTCGACGCAGTGGGGCGTGACTGCGATTGGTGTCGATGCGAGTGACCCAGACCAGATGGTGGTGGTGGCACTATCTCGCTCGAATTTGCCGTTTCGATTGCATGTGGATGTCGGGAGTGTGTTTCCATCGTTGTTGAGCGCGACTGGCCGACTGGTCGCAGCGTTTGGCGATCAGCCCGAATCAGAACTAAAAAAACGCTTTCAAAAGCTGCGTTGGGACAAGCCTTTAGATTACAAAATCTGGCAAAAGGAAGTAGAGTTTGCGAAAAAAAATCGATACAGTATTGATAAGAATACCTATATTGCAGGTATCACCATTGTGGCCGTTCCTGTTCTGACGCCAAACGGAAAGATCACTCACACGATTGTTTGCGCAAGCCTAATGGATGCGCTCAACAAATCTCAGCTCGTCAAACTTACAAATGAAATGCAAGCTCAGGCACACAAAGTCGCAGATTACTTGTTTACTTGAAAAGATAAGGTACGCAGATGGTTCAAATCTATAAACCCGAAGAGCAAGGTTGGAAGCTGCTTCGGTCAGAAGGTTTCATGTCAACGATTGGACCACTTTGGTCCAGAAAGAGGGAGCAGAGCTGGGAGTATGGCTTGCATCTTGAACCTCAGCACCAAAACCCGCTTGGAATCGCGCATGGCGGCATGTTGGTGACGATGATCGATCAGGCATTCAGTATGATTGCATGGAGTGCTTCGGGGCGTCAGCCTTGTGCGACGATCCATTTGGATACGCATTTTCTTTCGCCCGCGAAAGCGGGGGATTTCCTGGTCGCGCGTGTAAACATCACCCGACAAACCTCTACGCTTATTTTTTTGCGCGGCTCATTGATTGTTGATGACAGAGAGATCATGAGCGCGCAGGGGGTGATGAAAATCATCCAACGTTCATCTGACTAGCGTCGATTGTTGTTCTAGTAATTTTCTCAATATTTCATACGCCTCTTGGCGGGAACTTGGATGCGCGCCTACGTGAACCCCTTGGCCTGGATTCACGCCATTCGGGACATCTTTGCGCAAACGGACAGAACCAGTCGGGTTGTCAAAGCCGTGGTAGGCCTCAGGGTAGACATACACACGAGCGTCGCTATGCTTGCCTAAATCAATACAGGGTTGAGCGGGTGTCCAGTCATCGAGTTTCCCAAGAAACAATGTCAAAGGCACATGAGTACGATATCCACGCGCAAGTTGAGCCGAACATCCCGGATAAAAGGCTACAGCTTGATCAACAAGAGTCGTCACATTTTCGATTGGTTGCCGCGTGAGATTTTTTGGAGAGGCTTCAATTGTTTCAAGTACAGTCGTGCCGCCATTTGACCAACCTAGTAATACGGTTTTCAGCACAGTTTTTTGATCTTGACCTGACTCGCTAGAAAACCAATCCTGTTCTTTGACCCATTGCGCTGTGGCTAAAACATCTGCTTTACGATTGGATTGTTTGATCGTTCTATCTACAAATTTTTGAGTGCATATCTCTCTTCGACCGCGAGTGGTAAAGCTGTCTGGAAAAACTGCGATCCAATCATGCCGGTTGGCAAATTCGGCCATCGCGGCGTGTCGGGCAGATAATTTGTCACCATTTTTTGTGTTGGTCGACAGTAAGCCGCCGCAGCCATGGAGTGCGATCAGTACGCCTTTTGGCGTATTTGGAGGGGTAAAGACATGCACCAAAATGTCGGTTTGGTTGGGTATAGGCAACACTACCTGATATGCCCGCTCAGCCGCATAAACATTGGCGATTATGGCTGGAATATAAAAAATCGCAGACAAGAAAAGATATTTGAATTTTGACAATTGTGTTCCAATTAATGGGCGTGATATGCCCTGTTAATGATTCAATCAAAAAGTCATATCCGACCTACGGAGATTAAATATGAAATTTACGTTAAAGAAAAGCACAATGGCTCTGGCCATGGCCGCTGGTGCTCTCCTGTCTACTCAGGCATTGGCACAAAAGCAACCAAATATTCTGATCCTTTGGGGCGATGATATTGGCCAATTCAATATCAGTGCCTATAACCATGGAATGATGGGCTACAAGACGCCCAACATTGATAGTATCGCCAAGCAAGGTGCGCTCTTTACCGACTGGTACGGACAGCAGAGCAGTACTGCAGGCCGCGCGGCATTCATCACGGGTCAGTCACCCATCCGGACAGGTTTGACAAAAGTTGGCTTGCCCGGGACCCCAGAGGGTATGCGCAAAGAAGATCCGACACTCGCCACATTATTAAAGGCGCGTGGTTACAAGACTGGACAGTTTGGCAAGAATCACCTCGGTGATCGTGACGAAATGCTGCCGACTGCACATGGTTTTGATGAGTTTTTCGGCAACCTGTATCACCTGAATGCGGAAGAAGAACCTGAGAATCCAGACTACCCGAAAGATCCGGAGTTCAAAAAGAAATTCGGTCCTCGTGGCGTGATACATAGCTTTGCCGGCGGTCCGATCAAGGATACAGGTCCTCTGACACGCAAGCGCATGGAAACGATTGACGATGAGGTGATGGTCAAGACACTTGACTTCATGGAGCGCGCTAAAAAAGAGGACAAGCCCTTCTTTATTTGGTGGAACTCTACACGCATGCACATCTTCACGCATCTGAAGGAGTCCTCAAGAGGCAAGACTGGCTTGGGCGTCTATGCGGATGGCATGGTTGAGCACGATGGGCATGTTGGCCAGATTCTCGCCAAGCTCAAAGAGCTCGGTCTCGATGAAAACACCATCATCATGTACTCGACTGATAACGGTGCAGAGACTTTCACATGGCCTGACGGTGGTACGACCATGTTCCGCGGTGAAAAGAATACAAACTGGGAAGGTGGCTACCGTGTCCCTGCGATGATCAAATGGCCAGGTGTCATCAAGCCAGGTACTGTGAGTAACGACATCGCCGCACACGAAGATATGCTGCCAACATTGCTGGCTGCCGCAGGTGACAAGACTGTCAAGCAGGATCTCCTCAAGGGACGCAAGGTCGGTGACATGACTTATAAAGTCCACCTCGATGGTTACGACCTCGGTCCAGCATTGAAGGGCGAGCAAAAGACCTGGCCACGCCGTGAGTTTATCTACTGGACGGATGATGGTAGCGTGGCTGCCTTGCGTTACGACAACTGGAAGGTCACTTTCCTTCAGCAAGAGGCAGAGGGACTTGAAGTCTGGCAAAAACCCTTCACTGTTTTGCGTGCCCCGGCCCTGACAAACTTGCGTATGGATCCCTTCGAGCGCGCTCAGCAAGAGCATGCAATGGGCTATCAGCGCTGGTATCTTGACCGGATGTTCGCGATTGCTCCAGCAGGCGCCTATGTTGGCAGGTGGTTACAGAGCTTCCGCGAGTTCCCACCTCGCCAGAAGCCCGGTAGCTTTAACCTTGACCGTGTCATGGAGTCTGTGACCCGCTCCCAACAAAACTAAGCAACACAGATGTGTTGAAACGAGCGTAACCAAGGTAGACTAACTCCGCCCTGAACAGGCGGAGTTTTTTTATGCATTCTACAAATGGACGGCAATGACATGAAGAAGTTGGTGACGGGTATTTTGTTGTTTTTCACGATCCATGCTTTTGCGCAAGGGCTTTTGCCTTCGTGGAATGAGGGCCCAAGCAAACAGGCCGTGTTGAATTTCATTGAAACAACCACGACTGAGGGAAGCCCACAGTTCGTGCCGTTAACCGAGAGAATTGCGGTTTTTGATAATGATGGAACTCTGTGGAGCGAACAGCCGATCTACGTCCAAATCGCTTTTACATTTGATCGCATCAAGGCGCTTGCGCCCAAGCATCCCGAATGGAAGACGCGACAACCTTTCAAGGCGGTATTAGAAGACGATCTGCAGGGAGTCTTGGCAACGGGACAAAAAGGGCTCTTTGAACTGATTGCGGCGACGCATGCGGGGGTCGATACTGAAACCTTCCGCGGTATCGTCGAGCACTGGTTGAAGTCTGCGCGCCACCCTAAGACAGGTCGACCTTACACCGAAATGGTTTACCAGCCCATGCTTGAGCTCTTAACCTACCTTGAGACACGCGGTTACAAGACCTATATTGTCTCCGGAGGCGGGGTTGAGTTCATGAGGCCTTGGACAGAGATGGTGTACGGCATCCCTCCAGAACGTGTGATTGGCAGTTCGATTAAGACGAAATTTGAAATCGTAGATGGCCAACCCCGCCTGGTCGGACAGCCAGAGCTGCAGTTTATCGACGATGGCGCGAATAAGCCGGTCGGCATTCAGGAGCGTATCGGACGCCGCCCTGTAATGGCTGTTGGAAATTCAGATGGTGATCGTGAGATGCTGTTGTGGACAACCGCAGGTCAAGGGCCTCGATTTGGCATGTTGATTCATCACACCGACGACGTGAGAGAGGTCGCCTACGACAGGGACTCGTTAATCGGCCGCCTGAACGACGCACTCGACCTTGCTCCCAGCAAAGGTTGGATTGTCGTGGATATGAAGCGCGAGTGGAAAGAAATCTTTCCACCTCAGAAATAAACTTATTCAGGTAGGCGGCCGAGATGTCTCAGAATACGGATGACATCCGGCCCGATATGGTCGTAGAAGTGATAGAGTCCTGAGCAGAGATAGTTCATCCCAACTTCACCATCGCGACTCTTGATGAGTCGGTTTTTGGGACATTCCCCCCAGCATAGTTGCAGGTAGTCACAACTGCGACATTGTTTGGGTAGTGTGTCGCGTTTATCCATTCCGAACTTCTCCTGTGCAGGAGAAAAGGCCATGTCGCCGAGATGTGTCTGAGCGATATTTCCTAGGCGATATTCAGGATAAACAAAGTGATCGCAGGAGTAGACTTCTCCGTCGTGCTCGACAGCAAGCCCTTTGCCGCAAAATTCCGCCTGTGTGCATGTTTGAGCGGGGAGTCCACTTGCCTGGGCGATCGCAGTTTCAAACAGGTTGACGTGAATGCGTCCAAAATCTGTAGCAAGCCATTCATCCCAGACGCCCGACAAAAAATGACCATAGTCATCCGGATCGACTGACCAGTCCGTCACAATCGATAAGGGGTGACCTGGTTTGGCGCGTGGAGAGTCCTGCAAGGGTGCAGTCGAAAAATCCATCTTGCCTGGTGCAGATTCTTTGAAGGCTTTCGGCTCGACAGCGGGATTGAACTGAACCCGCCAGCTTCCGACTTCGTCCACCAGAAAACGATATACCTCTTTAGGATGTTTTGCATTGGCGCGATTGACGACGCATAAAGCCGCAAAGGATACTTCTGCGGCAACGAGTTTGCGCGCGGCATTCATCACCAAATCAAACGTCGGCTTATTGTTGCGCGTTTTACGATATAAATCGTGCAATTCGCGTGGACCGTCAATGGATAGCCCGACATGGAAATTATGTTTCTTAAGAAACGAAATCCATTCGTCATCGAGCGCGATACCGTTTGTCTGGAGATCATTCTCAATCCGCTGCCCAGGCTTTGCATACTTGGCTTGCAGTGCAACGACACGCTCATAAAACGCTAATCCCATCAATGTGGGTTCACCACCTTGCCAGGAAAAAACAACTTGTTCTCCGGTCTGACTTTCAATGTACTGGCGAATGTGCTGCTCAAGCGTTGGATCGTCCATCCGAGCGTGCGGCTTATGCTCGAGCAAGTCAGTCTTATGGAGATAAAAGCAGTAATCGCAATCGATATTGCACTCCGCGCCGGACGGTTTGTTCATCGCGTGGAAGCGATAGTGCCGGCCAGCGGGAAGCGCAGGAAGTTTGAGTTCAGGTTTTTGCACAGACCGTACTTACTTGTTGATTTTGGTGATTTTATTACCCTGAATACCAACGCCGGCCATTAAGCCTTTTTGGCTAAATACGAAGGCATAGATATCTTTTTGAACGGTGGTGGTCGTCGTCGAGTTTCCCATGCCTTGATCGATCACAACAATGCTTGGACCCACGCCGACTTCAAAGCCTTGCGCAACGTTCAGGGCATTGATGGCTTCCTCTTTCATAAAAAACATGGCATACCCATACTCTTGGGCGCCAGCCTGAAAACCGAATGATGCACCACCTGTATTGTAAAAAGCGGCTGCTTTGTCACCGCGCCACAACACGCCTTCACCATATTGCCCACCAATCATGAAGCCGGCTTTTTTAACGCTGGGAAAAACCAAAACGGCAGCTGCTTTAGTGCTTAATTCTTTGGCGATCGCATTTTGTGAAATGAGCGCATTGAGCGCTGCCCAAGAACTACGCTCGAGTGCGGCGCGTGTTTCTGCGTGCGCGCTGACACTAAACAAAGCGGTGATTGAAATGGATAGCGCGAAGAGGATATTGCGAAGAGAAATGTTCAGCATGATTGGAGTGTGAATATATGGGATAAAAAGTCGCTGACGCATTGCGATCCTCGACTTGCCGTGAGTCGCTCAGAATACACGCAACTTTAATAATTGGATACTATTCCCGATCCTTAAATGGTGCGTGTGCGCGACACGGACCTAGAATCGCTAAGTTGATCATGGTTGCTCTGAGCTGGGCGCGGGTGTTGAGTCCATGCACAGTGCGTGCGGTTGCTTTGGGTGTACGCCAATCGGCGTGTTTGGGTGGGCTGGGTTTAACAGCTGCTCGAGTCGGAGCCAAGTTTGAATGATTCGGTTGAGGAAAATTCCATTCCTGGAGATCCGGTCCGGGCTGAGACGCCTCTTCAACACTGGCAGGCTCAGCGGCGCCTTGAATGTTTGCGCCTGGCATTTTTTTGAGTGTTAAAGGCACGTTACGTGTTTTGAGTCTGCGTTTGGAGCGCTCACTGATATAAACAATCAGTGCGGCGATTCCCGCGAAGATCACAATGACCGATATGAGCTCTGTGTCGAACATATCTATGGCTTCCGAGACGGTTGTGAAGATGGTTCATCAGGTGCTCCGGCAATCGTGTCGCGCATCTGGGTATCGGCCTGAAGATTTTTCATGCGGTAATAATCCATGATCCCGAGGTTGCCTTCGCGAAAGGCAATCGCCATCGCATGTGGGACTTCTGCCTCAGCCTCGACGACTTTGGCACGCATTTCCTGTTCCAGCGCGACAGCCATGGCGCGACGCTCTTCAGCTTTGGCTTGCGCGATTTGTTTGTCTGCGTTCGCTTGGTCAATTTGAAGTTTGGCACCGATGTTTTCACCGACATCCACATCCGCGATATCGATGGACAGAATTTCGTACGCGGTCCCCGCATCCAGACCTTTACTCAAAATGTGTTTAGAAATGTGATCGGGATTTTCCAGTACGCTTTTATGGTTGTCCGCCGAACCGATGGTGCTCACCATGCCTTCGCCGACTCGGGCGATGATGGTTTCTTCGCCAGCACCACCTACCAGTCTGTCGATGTTGGTGCGAACGGTGACTCGCGATACCACGATGAGTTGGATGCCATCCTTGGCAACAGCTGCGATTCTTGGCGTTTCAATCACTTTAGGCAGCACAGACATCTGAACGGCCTCGAGAACATCCCGGCCTGCCAGATCAATAGCCGCTGCACGCTTGAAAGGCAGAGGGATATTCGCCTTGTCCGCGGAAATCATGGCATTGACGACTCGAACGACATTACCCCCTGCAAGAAAATGCGCTTCGAGGTCATTGACTGATACTTCCAGGCCCGCCTTAACCGCACTGATCCGTGCATTGATGATGGTTCCTGGTGGTACACGTCTCAAGCGCATGGCGATCAGAGTGAATATTCCAACGTAGGCGCCTGAGGCCCATGCGGCGATCCAGAGTGGCAAAGGGACCAGGTAAAGCACCAAAATGAGGAGGACGATGAATGGGATCAGTAAGCCGAGCGACCCGATCAGGCCAGTTTCAATACCAATCATTGCAAACTCCTTTAAGTGTGGGGACTGAAGTCCCGTGTCACGACGATACGGTTACCGTCAACATGTGTCACGCGGATGCGTGCGCCTGCATCAATGAATTCTCCATCTGACACGACGTCGAGGCGTTGCCCCTGAAAGTCCGCGATGCCTGCGGGTCTAAGCGTGCTGTGTGCGACACCACTTCGTCCAAGCCAGTCAATGTCGCCCAGAGGTGCCGACGAGTATCCACTCGCTGCGTCCAATTGGGTGCTCAAAATAAGTTTTCGGCCGAGTGGTGATTTGGGCAAATACTTCAGGAAAATGACACTCAGTGCCACGGCAATCAACAGTGAAAAGCCCATGCGCGCAAACGCCCATAGAACGAAATCGGTATGACTGCCTGAACCGAGCGTGCTGAGTATGAGGGCGCCTAGTAATGCGATTAACCCCATTATGCCGACGACACCGAAGCCGGGAATCACGAACATTTCAAGTGCAAACAATAATATGCCGGCGATCGCAAGCAGAAGCTCTTCCCAGCCTGCAAGCTTGACTAGCCAATGTCCCCACATGAAGAGAGATAAGCTCGAAACACCGATCACTCCGGGGATCCCAAAGCCGGGGGTTCTCATCTCGATAAATATGCCTAACATCGCCAGGCTTACGAGTAATGAACTGACGACCGGATGCGTCAAAAAGCGGACAACTTCCTCTGCCCAGTTGGGCGTCAGAGTGCGAAGCTCGACATTCTGAATGTTCAATTCTTTGAGTAAGGTCTCGATCGAATTCGCTTGCAAGTCGGCAATCTTTAGTTTGAGCGCCTCTTGCGTCGTGAGTGTCAGGAGCTTGCCCTTTTCGCTGATCCCGGGAATCACGACATCGCTGTCAACCATTGCCTCGGCAATCAACGCAGGACGTTTGCGACTTTCTGCGGTCGCACCAAATTCTTTGCGGACATAGGAAATAGTTTTTTCGGAGGTTGTCTCCGTAGTTTTGGCCGAGGGGCTACCCTGGACAGGTGTTGCCGCGCCGATGGTGCCTCCGGGTGACATGGCGATTGTTTCGGCGGCTAGGCTAATCAAAGCACCTGCTGAAATCGCTCGTTTGTCGATAAAAGCAATTGTTCGCACAGAGCTGTTCAGAAGTGCGTCGCGGATTTGAACGGCAGCATCTACGCGTCCGCCGAACGTATTGATATCCAGTACCACTGCGGCGGCATGGTGACTCTTTGCCTCCGCTAATACGCGTTCTATGAAAGGAGCCAAGCCAAGGTCGATGACCCCGTTGATTGGGGCGACATAGACGATATTTTTGAGGGAACTAATGATGGGGGGACGAATGGTTTGGGCATAGGCAGAAAAGTTTGCGCCAAAGAGAGTTAGCGCAAACAAACCTGCCATCAAGAGAGATTTGACGATATTGCCCATACCTCAAGTGTACAGGCTTGCTTTTCAGCGCTCAGTAAAAAGATTTCTCATCGATCGACAACAGAGGAAATGCGCTGAGTGCGCCTGAGGGTTCGAGGGCGGTGGTGGCACTCAAGTAAGAACCGTCAAGTTCCCGGAGTGAATTCACGCCCAATAATCCCAGACAAATATTCACTTCAGCCTCAAGTAATTCAAGTGTGCGAACCAATCCCGCGCTTCCATCGGCTGCGAGGCCGAAGCATTGCATGCGACCGATACCCACCATGTCGGCTCCGGCTGCAATTGCTTTCACGACATCACTTCCCCGGTTGATGCCACCGTCGACAATGACAGTTGCACGCTTATTAACAGCCTTGACAACCTCAGGGAGTACATCCATGGAGCCCAGGCCGTGATCGAGTTGTCGACCGCCATGATTCGAAACATAAACCATATCTACACCATGCTCTACAGCTAATGCTGCATCCTCAGCGGTTCCGATGCCCTTCAAAATGAGTGGTACTTTTAGTTTTGATTTCAGGCGATCGACGTCCTTCCAAGTTAATCTGGGCTGATGTTCACGGCCCGGCACTGTATGGCGTCGAATATTTCGTTTGGCGAGATCCCTTTCGCGTCGACTATAGTGCGCGGTGTCGACAGTCAGGCAAAAGGCTGCATTACCCGCGGCTTCGGCGCGAGCAGCGATTTCATCGACCCAGGCTGGGTCGCCATGGACGTAAAGCTGGAACAGGCGTAGCGCATCAGGGGCTGCACGCTGAACCGCCTCGATTCCGGGCTCGCATACAGAACTCAGCATGTGCGAGACACCGAACTCACCCGCCGCGCGTGCCGCTGCGGCGCCTGCTTCGGGAGCAAAAAGTTCCAGACTACCGACAGGAGCAAGAATGATCGGCAGGCGCAGCTTGCGTCCCAGGAACGTGGTCTCTCCAGAAACATGACTCACATCTCTAAGTACGCGCGGACGAAAGGCGAGGGCATCCAGTGCTGCTCTGTTGCGACGCAAAGTTGTTTCGGTTTCAGTGCCGCCGACAATGTAGTCCCAATGATCGTGATTGAGTTTTTGCCGTGCTTTCTGAATAATTTCGTGCAGTGTTAAAAAAGCGTGTTGTGTTGCAGGGTGAGATGTCTGTTTTGGGGTTGTCATTTTGTATGAGCGGCCAGCTTTCTTCTGTGAATGGTTTACCATGAAGTTAGGCGGCGCGATGTCATTTGTCAACTCTGCCAGAGAGCAAACAACACCTAATTTTTTTGGATCAAATCAATGAGTCAAGATTTACTTTCACAGATCGCGCCGACGGGTAAGCTGCGGGCAGGTATCAATCTTCTTAATTTTTTGCTTGTAACAGGCAAGAGCGCTGACGGCATGCCAGAGGGTGTGGCTCCAGATATGGCACGTGCGATCGCTAAAAAACTGGGCGTTCCCCTTGAGCTTGTTCCTTATGCTACGCCAGGAGAGTTGGCGGATGCGGCGCTTGATGGCGCATGGGATATCGGATTGATTGGATCTGAGCCGGCTCGTGCTGAAAAAATTGATTTCACGGCAGCATATGTTGAAATCGAAGCGACCTATCTTGTGCCGGCTGGCTCGACCTTACGGCATGCGAGCGAGGTAGACCAGCCAGGTAACCGCATTGCGGTCGCCTCCAGAAGTGCGTATGACTTGTGGCTCGTCCGGAATATCAAGCACGCAACCTTGATGCATGCTGATGGATTCGAGGCCACACTCGATTTGTTCCTCACTCAGAAACTGGAAGCCATGGCGAGTTTGAAACCCGGATTGCTCAACGATGTGGAAAAGGTTCCCGGCTCACGGATTTTGGAGGGGAAATTTACCGCAGTGCAGCAATCTGTCGGTGTGCCAAAAGGTCGGACGCTAGCCGCGCAGTGGTTACAAGAGTTTGTTCAACAGGCAAAGGCATCGGGATTTGTAGCTGAACTCATTGCAAAACACCATGTCAAAGGTCTGTCAGTCGCTCCTTGACTCACAAACCGCATAATAATGCCCTAAGTCGTATGTTTAATGGCCTATAACTAATTAAATAGAGACAGCAGCACGGAACTTGTATTTAATGAAGGCTAGCAGTTCATTGATGGAGAGCACTATGAAACAGACTAAAGCAATTGAACACGAAGCTTCTGCCCAGGAAAAATTACTCGAGGGTATGAAGGCTGCATTGGATGAAGCAGAAGGTTTTCTGCGTGATGCCGCCGCTGCGAGTGGCGAGCAGGCCCAGGAATTGCGCGCCAAGGCTGTTGAGTCCTTGCGTGCGACCCGCGAGGCACTGCATGACACCAAGCTTTCCGTTATCCGCGAAGGTAAACGCGTGGCACGCGAAGCCGATGAATATGTGCATGACAATCCATGGCAAGCGGTCGCGGCTGCCGGTGTGATTGGATTGTTAGTCGGTCTACTTGTCAGCCGTCGCTAGATCGCGATGGGTGTTCGTGAAAATCTAAGCGTCGTGGCGAGTGATCTCGTCGCGATGCTTCGCACGCGCGTCGAACTTTTCAGTGCGGAGCTTGCTGAGCAAAAACATCGTCTATTTACGCTCGCCGGACTTCTATTCGCCGCCGGGCTTTTTTTGCTTCTCGCAGTCGTTGTTTTTTCTTTTTTGTTCATCGCTTATTTTTGGTCAACCGATTATCGTTATTGGGCGATCGGCGGCCTGTCCCTGGCCTATGCAATCATTGGCTTTGGTTTGATCTGGACCGTGTGTCAGCGCCTGAAATCAGAGCCCACACCTTTTTCGGCGACACTCGAAGAACTCCACCGGGATATCGTGGTACTCAGCAGTCTGCACGACTCTTTTGCCCGCGGTTTGAGGGGGCCGGATTCAGGCAGTCAAGATGATGCGGGTCATCGAGATGGAGGACACCATGAGTGATCGGCGAGAAATCGTTCCTGCCAGGTTGGCACGTATTGAGTTTTTGCGTGCACGCGCTGCCTATGAGCGTGAGGCGCTGACGTTTCATACCACTCAGCTCGGGAGCGAGCTGAGCCCTAGAAACTGGTTGAGTGGGCTGTTGCGTGCTGGACGCGCTTCCACTAAAAATGGCCATTCAAGCGTAGCGAGTGTACTTGGTCAGAGTTTTTCGCTCGCAGCTCAATATCCTTACATTACCGCAACCGTTTCCTCATTACTCATTGGCAAACGTTGGCGCTGGCTCAAGTGGGCAGGTCTCGGTTTAGGTATTTGGCGTGCTTATTCCGAAACGACAACACGCAAAGAGTGAGTTAAAAATACTCTAGAGAACTTCGCAATGTTTTTCTGATTGCCTCAATTGCGACTCGATGCGCCCATTCAGTGTGCCAAACAGCACATCCAAAATTCCGCCATTTGATGTAGGACCCAGGACGATCTGGGGGCAATAGTAATCTTTTGCAAACTTGACTATTTCCGTAACTTTGTCGCCTGTTCTGATGTGCAAGTTGTACGGTACATTAGCCGCGTCTAAAGCACGCTGTATAGGGGCGAGTGACTTTGCGGCATCTTCGTCTCGAAACATGGTCAGATCTTTTTTTGAAAAGAAGAGATTGACCAAGTTCGTATAACGCGGTTGAACACTCAACAAGTGCACCCGGATGTGCTCCCGCAGGTGAATTTTTTGCAGATAGTTCGCGAGCCAAGCAACATCATGCCCCCGCTGAACGGGAACCAAAATATTGGCCATCTTTGACTTCCTAGGCAACGCTGGGAGCGGGGTGTCTCGAGGCCAGCCACTTTCCTCCAGCGATGACTAGCACGACGCACATTGCCGGAACAATGTAGTGCAAATAATTTGCATTCGCTTCAATCCAGCCAGAGACTGAGCTGTCACTGACTAGCATTTCGCCAGCCACCCAGCCCAACAGCCCTGCGCCGAGTGTGATGATGACAGGAAAGCGCTCCATCAGTTTGAGGATCAGTTGGCTACCAAAAATGATGAGAGGAATGCTGATACCTAAACCTACCACCAAGAGTACTACGTTGTCTTTCGCCGCCGCGGCGACACCGAGAACATTGTCGAGACTCATGATGAAGTCGGCGATGATGATGGTTTTGATGGCCGCGGATAAACTCGAGTGCGCATCGGGACCATGACTATCATCATTTGAATCCAGCATGCTCGCTCCAATCCAGAGAAGAGCAAGGCCACCCACGAGTTTCAAGAAAGGCAGGCTCAGCAGCATCACAGCAAAGAATGTCAGCACAATCCTCAGAACAATGGCACCTACGCTACCGAACATGATGGCCCGTTGCTGCTGTTTGGGAGGTAGAGAGCGACAGGCTAGTGCGATCACAACAGCGTTGTCACCACTTAACATGATGTTGATGATGATAATTTGAACCAGAGCAACCCAAAATTCACTGGTATAGAACATTTCTAGCATCGCAGCTCCTCTAATCTCGTCGGCATCGACTGTGCCTTGATCAATTGAGCGCAAGCGTAGCAAAGCAGGGTTACAGAAAGCTATTTCGTAGCTGACTGCCGGATATCTGAAACATTACAGAATGATTACTAAAATTAAAAAGGCGTTTATTTCCCGTTAGTTGAAGCATCCGCGGGGAACACAATACTGAAGACATTTCCTTTGCCGTCGATGTGATCCGGTTGAATGGATATTGTGGCTTGATGGGCTAGAGCGATTTCTTTTGCGATCGCAAGACCTAACCCGCTTCCATCACCAATACCCAACAGGCGATGAAAGCGTTCAAAAATTAGTTTTTTCTCATCCTCCAGGATCATTCTCGCATCGTCACTGATCGTGACCGTTGGAAGAGGCGCTGCAAGAATTCGGATTGTGACCCGACCCTTTGGGGGACTGTAGCGTATGGCGTTATCAATCAAATTATCGAAGAGGTCTTGGAGACGGTTTAGATCGCCGTAAACATGAACAGGATGGGCGCAGGCTTCAAATCCCAAGTCGATATTGTTTTTAAGCGCTTGCGGTACCCAGCTTGTTGAGATATCAAGAACCAGATCATTCAAGTTTATTTTTTGCAGCTCAATCGGGCGTGTTTGTGTGACATCGTTTTCTGCCAGAACAAGTAGCTGTGAAACCAGGCGAGACATTCGTTCTACGGCGCGATTCAGCTGGAGAATGATACTTTCACGTTCGGAGGGGGATTTGCTGCGCGCCAAGAGTTCTACATAGGCATTCAGCGCAGAGACCGGTGTCTTGAGTTGATGCGCTGCGTCTGCGATAAATCTTGATTGTGAAACGAGTACATCATCCAGACGCTGCAGCAGTGCGTTAATCGAGGTCACCAGCGGGATGACCTCCCCCGGGACCGTTGACTCGTCCAGCGGGCTTCGATCGCGATGAGACCTGAGTGCAATAGATCTTTGTAAGTTCTTGAGAGGTAGAAGCCCTTTGGTAACGCCAAGACGCACGAGTACACCGACTAGGATAATGAGGAGAATCTGTGGCAGTACGACGATTGTAATGATGTCGCGTGCCATTTCCTTTCTCTTCACATAGGTTTCGGCAACGCGTAGGATAGATCCATCGGGCTCACGCTTCGGAAGTTGAACAATTCGAACTTCATCTCCGTTCACGTGGGAATCGTAAATCTCGATGTTTCCCCGGACAACTAGGGGGGGGTGATTGGGTTTCGGAAGTGCTTGACCACTGATGACTTCTCCCGATTTCGAGCTCAATTCAAAAAATATTTTGTCTTGAGGATCTTGAAGCAAAAGTCTCCGCGCAACTTCAGGAAGGTCGAGATAGATACCCGTATCATTCGTTCGCACCTGAAGACTGAGTTCATGTGCAATCTCGATAAGCGCCTTGTCATAGGCGTCGCGTGAAAAACGATCGGCTAAAACAAAGCCAATCGCGCTATCAAGCGCGAGTAAAAGTAGAAGCGGATACAGTAACCACCGAAGTAGTTGTGTGCGAAGCAGCAGTCTTTTAGGGCGCGTGATCGACAAGATAGCCCATCCCTCTGATGGTCTGGATATTGCAGTTTGAATGCTCCAGTTTTTTTCTCAGGCGATGGACGAGAACCTCGATGGCATTGCTGGCCATCCCTTCCTCCCATCCATACAACTGATCAATAATCTGTTGTTTCGTGACGACTCGACCCACGCGCATGAACAGCAACTCGACAAGCGCGAACTCGCGTGAGGTGAGATCAATCGCTTGGTCTTGGCAATAAAGACGACGGCCAACCAAATCAATGCGCAGGTTGCCGTGAAAAATTTCGAGTCCGGCCGGAGAGTGCGCCCTTCTGATGAGCGCGCGCACCCGAGCTTCCAATTCAAAGAGGTGAAAGGGTTTGCTCAGATAGTCATCCGCGCCTAAATCTAATCCGGTGACACGGTCCTGGATGCTGTCGCGCACGCTCAGCATGAGTACCGGTAGCTCGGAGCGCTTTTGACGGAGCCTTCGCAAGACCTCCAAACCGTCCAGTACGGGCAATCCGATATCAAGAATCAAAAGATCGTATTCTGCTGACATCAAAGCATTCACTGCCGCACCACCATCTTTGGCGATCTCGACCAGATGGGCGTTTTGCGAAAGGGTCCGATAAATAGCATCGGCCAGCATTTCGTCGTCTTCGGCCACTAAGATGCGCAAATTGAATATCCTTGGATCTGGCTCATCAGGGGAGAGCTTGCTATGTACAAGTTATTTTAGCCCGCGTAACGTTTCGAGTTTGCATCAGTCCTGAAGATCAGAGGAAACTCTTGCGCGACAGGTTCCAAATCCCTTTTTTCCGCTTCGCCGATAGCAAGCTTCACCACATGGTGATTGGGAGATTTGCTGCAGACTGGATCTGTAGCCGCGGGGTCGCCAGTCAATAAAAATGCCTGGCAACGGCAGCCACCGAAATCTTTCTCTTTTTCTGAGCAGGAGCGACAGGGCTCCTGCATCCAGCTGTCACCACGGAAAAAATTGAAGGCTTGACTGTCATACCAAATTTCGCGGATCGAGTGGTCTTTGACATTTGGAATGTCGAGCCCGGGAAGCTCTCTTGCATTGTGACAAGGCAGCGCAGCGCCGTCGGGTGCGATATCCAGGAAAATCGATCCCCACCCATTCATGCAAGCCTTTGGACGCTCTTCAAAATAATCGGGCACCACGAACAACAGTTTGCACTGTTTGCCAATTTTTTCACGATAGGCGTTCACTGTGGCTTCAGCGGCAACGAGTTGTTCACGCGTGGGTAAAAGCTGCTGGCGATTTTTCATTGCCCAGCCGTAGTACTGTGTATTGGCGAGTTCCAGATACTCTGCTTCCAGAGCCAACGCCATGTCGATGATTTTGTCGACGTGGGGAATGTTGTGTCGATGCAAGACGACATTCATCACCATGGGATAGTCGTATTGCTTGATCAAACCGGCTACTTTCTTTTTCAATTCGAAAGTCTTTGTACTACTCAGAAAATCATTCATCTCCTGAGTCGAGTCTTGGAAGGATAGCTGGATGTGATCGAGTCCCGCCTGTTTGAGCGAGGCAATCCTTTTTTCGTTGAGTCCGACACCGGAGGTGATGAGATTTGTATAGAAACCGAGTTTTCTGGCTTCGGCCACGAGCTCGTCTAGGTCGTCACGCAGCAAAGGCTCGCCACCGGAAAAACCAAGTTGAGCCGCACCCAAAGCACGCGCCTCTCGCATGACGCGAATCCACTCCGCGGTGCTCAGCTCGTTTTTGATGTTTGCGTAGTTCACCGGGTTGTAACAAAACACGCAATGCAACGGGCAGCGATAGGTCAGTTCAGCGAGTAACCAGAAGGGTGGATTGATGGCAGGCTGAATCATATGCGTTCGTCTAAATCCTATTGGATCCAGTTTTTTTCGAACGCCGCGCGTAGCATGCCCTCGACGGGATCTCGTAAATCTTTTTCGCCAAAGGCTTGTTCAAGTTCGGAGATGAGTTCGTCAAGAGTGTGCTCTCCGTCGCAGCGTTTCAGAATCTCGGCCGCACTCAGATTGAGCTTGACCATGCCCTCTGGATATAAGAGAACATAGGCTTGCTGCGCCTCTTCCCATTGCAGGCGAAATAGCCGGTTGAGTCTTGGACGTTCTGGGAGTGACTCCGGAGTCTCATAGCTCATTTTGGATAGGCTCTCTCAATTGCATCCAGCATCGACCAGAGAATGTCGAGTTTGAATTGCAAGATATCGAGCGCACGCTCTTGTTGAGCCCGTGTGGTGAAGTGATTCAGTGTGACTTCTAGCCCGTGGTCGACATCTCTTTGCGCCAAGGGAATACGAGACCGAAAGTAATGCAGTCCATCGGCTTCGATCCATGGATAGTGAGTCGGCCATGTCGCGAGCCTGTCTTTGTGAATTTGTGGCGCGAACATTTCCGTCAGAGAAGAACAGATTGATTCTTGCCAGGGCTGTTGGCGCGCGAAATTGACGTAGGCGTCACAGGCGAACTTGACCGCGGGTTCCACATGCTTCAAGGACCAAAGCATATCGCGCTCCAGTCCGACAGCGAGTCCGAGTCGTGTCCATGCTTCGAGTCCACCGCATTCGGTATCGGTTTTATATTCGCCAAAGCCATCGTGATCCAATATTCTCGAAATCCATCTGCGCCGCGTTTCGCGATCCTGGCAGTTGGACATGATGGCAGCGTCTTTGATCGGGATAATCCACTGGTAATAAAAACGATTCAGCACCCAGCCCCGAATCTGTTCTTTAGAACATTCACCTGCGTTCATTTTCACATTGAACGGATGATGAATATGGTAGCTCTGGCCTTTCGCGCGAAGCTGGGCTTCGAATTCTTCGCGACTCCAGGGGGCTTTGTTTGTGGTCATAGTCGAATCTCTATGTTTCTATCAGCATGCCATCGTAGGCGACTTCGATGCCAAGAGCTTTGAGCTGCATGGCTTGCGTCGAGTCTTCGCGCAGGATAGGGTTGGTATTGTTGATATGAATCAGAATGCGTCGTTTGTTTGAATAAGGCGCTAACGCCTCGATCATACCCCCGGCGCCTGTTTGAGCGAGGTGCCCCATATCGATTGCGCGCTTTGAGGACAAACCGGAACTGATCATTTCATCATCCGTCCAAAACGTCCCATCGACGAGCAGGACGTCAGCCTCTTTCATCGCCTGTTCGACTTGAGGTTCAATCATGCCAAGACCGGGGGCATAAAAAACTTTTTGACCGCTTGCGAGATCAGTGATCAGCAAGCCAATGTTGTCGCCTGGATGCGGGTCGTGGCGATGGGGAGAATAAGGAGGCGCTTTGCTTGAAAGCGTAATCGGTTTGAAAGCGATGCCCTCGATCTGCGGGATGCTGAAGCTTTCTTGATCGGGACGAATGAGGCGCTGATCCACAGTGCAGTAATGTGCCAGTGTCTTGACCAGCGGCAGTCCGGTTGTCAGATCGTCAAAAACTTGTCGCGTCGCATAAATAGGTAAGGGCGAGTTTCTTTCCCGCAGCATCATGAGCCCGGTCACATGATCAACCTGTGCGTCCATCAAGACAACAGCAGCGATTCCGCTGTCGCGTATCTGTCTGGCAGGTTGCAGGGCTGGTGTGTTTTTGATCTGGGTCAGAATATCCGGGGATGCATTGATGAGCGCCCAATCCTGAGAGCCATTACCAACGATGATCGAAGACTGAGTTCGCGCCTGTGCTTTGATACTACCTTGGCGCACGCCCGAGCAGTTCAGGCAGTTGCAATTCCATTGAGGAAATCCTCCGCCGGCAGCGGAGCCTAACACGCGTATTTGCATCACAACTCAAAAGAAGAAAGGCCGGGACTTTCGTCGCGGCCTTTTAAAAACGATTAGCGATTGGCGATGTACATTGTGATTTCAAAACCAAAACGCAGATCGATTGCTGATGGTGTTTCCCATTTCATAGCGGTCTCCAGAATTACGGTTAATGGACGGTCTCGCAACGCCAATGTTTGGCATTACGCATGAGTATATAGAATCAACGCAATTTCATCTATTAACTTTTTTAAAATGTTAACCACATGAAAACTAAGCTATTTCCCGAGACACCGCCCCGGGCTCAGGGGTGGCTTGCGGTGGGCGGCGGGCACGAGATCCACTGGCAGACTAGTGGTAATCCCGAGGGTGCCCCTGTGGTTTGGTTGCACGGCGGGCCGGGCAGTTCGGCGAGTCCGCTGCATCGCCGATTTTTCGATCCTGAGGCCTTCTGGATCATCCAGTTTGATCAGAGAGGTTGTGGACGCAGCCGTCCTCAGGGGGGAATCCAGCAGAACGAAACCCGAGATTTGATCGCGGATATTGAGCGCTTGCGCACGCATTTCGGGCTATCGGCATGGAGCGTTGTGGGCGGCTCATGGGGTGGGGCGCTCGCGCTGCTCTATGCGATGTCGCATCCAGAGCGCATTGAAAGAATGCTGTTGCGCAGTCCATTTTTGTGCACTCCAGCAGAAATTGAAAATTTCATGGAGTCCCCCCCCACGGCTTGTCGGGAGCGTTGGCTCAGTTTGAAATCCCTGGTGCCTGTGGACTCCGGCCAGACTGTTCTCGAATATGGTTACCAAGTCTTTTGTATGGAAAACAATTTCACTGAACAGGTGCGGCTGGCACAGGCTTGGGCGGCCTACGAAACAGCGATGAACGTTTATCCTGCGCAGGCTCCCGTATTGGGTCCTCTCGATGAATCGGCTCTGATCGCGCGCTATCGGATTCAGAGCCATTACCTGAAGCATCATTGTTTTGTTCGGACGGATCTTTTGGCTGGCTCTCACGCCCTGAAAGAGATCCCCTTGACTTTGGTTCATGGAGACTCGGATGCGCTCTGTCCTTTTGCCAACAGCCAGGCCATCCAGCGCGCGGTGCCTCATGCAAAGCTCGTTCGCGTGGACAATGCGGGACATGACCTCACAGATGCTGGGGTATTGGCGGCGACACTTGTCGAACTCGGGCTGTGGCGTGAGTGCAGCTAGGATTCATCACGACTTAATTCGGCCTGTTTTGTTCCAGGCGGAATCAAGCGATAAAAAAATTTCCGTAAGCTTTCAATTCTAGTAATATCGCCAAGTAGGTTCAAAAAAGATGAGCTTTTTAAACATCAAACGTCACGGAGACGACTGTGAATAATTACTTGCGCGCTATAAGCGGCCTGGGATTAGCCCTGGCCTTTGGAATGTCTGCTCAAGCGCAGACCGCTGCACCCGCTGCTCCCGCTGCAGCCCCCCCACCAGCCTGGAAACAGGGTATGCCTGCTTCGATGGCCAACTCTACCTTGGCACCTTTGCCGGCCAAATTGACGGCTACCAAGGCAGCTGATGTGCCAATCGACAAAATCAAATTACCACCTGGTTTCAAGGTCGAAGTCTGGGCGGATAGCATCCCAGGCAGTCGTGCCATCGCTGAAGGTGAGGGTGGTAAGTATTATGTCGGTACACGTCCACTGGGTCGTATTTATGAGATTACCGATGACGGCAAAACGCGTACTTCGCGGGTGCTGATTGACAAACTCAACCAGCCAACTGCGACTTATAAAGACGGATCCCTCTACGTTGTTGCTGTGGACAAAGTTTTGCGATTCGATGACATCGTAAAAAATCCCAATGCGACTCCCGTCGATCTGACAGCCAAGTTCAACTTCCCGCCTCTGCCCCATCACAACTGGAAGTACGTGGCGTTTGGTCCCGATGGCAAGCTGTATGTTCCCTTTGGTGCGCCTTGCAACATTTGCGAGTTGCCCACGCCTGAGTACGCGCAGATCCGTCGCTACAACGCGGATGGTTCTGGAATGGAAGTTCTGGCAACCGGTGTGCGCAACACGGTTGGCTTTGACTGGCACCCAGTGACCAAAGAACTCTGGTTTAGTAACCATGGTCGTGACTGGATGGGTGATGACACACCAAACGACACGATGAACCGTTTGAAGCTCAAGGCTAACTACGGATTCCCTTATTGCCATCAGGGCAACTTGCCAGATCCTGATATCAAAAAAGCGGATGCGTGTTCCGGTGTTGAGCAGCCTGTCGCGTTGATGGGACCCCACGCTTCATCAATGGGTGTCAAGTTTTACACGGGCGACATGTTTCCTCCCGAGTACAAAAACGTCTTGTTCAATGCTCGTAAAGGCTCTTGGAACCGTACCAAGAAAATCGGCTTTGATGTGGTCACAGTGCGTGCCGATGCGGATGGCAAGAACGCCAAGGTTGAACCATTCATGACAGGCTTCATGAACGAGGCTGACCAGTCATGGTGGGGTCGTCCTGCCTACCTGCATCAAATGAAAGACGGCTCGCTGTTGGTTGCGGATGAGCAGAACGGCGTCATCTATCGCGTGACTTATCAAAAGTAATTCCATGCGAATGTTGTCTGCATTACGAGTCGTTGCATTGTTGGGAGCGGTCCTTGTGGCTGCTCCCGCAGCGCTCGCCCAGATCTCCGCACAGCGCTTGGCGCTGTGCGCGGGTTGCCATGGCGCGGATGGAAATTCCCAGCAAAAGGGTATTCCTTCATTGGCTGCACAACCCAAACTGTTTTTGGAAAATCAGCTCGTCCTTATCCGTGAGGGGGTACGTGACGTGCCTTCGATGAAAGGGATGCTCGATGGCGTCTCGGACGCCGAAATTTCTGCGCTCGCGCAACTTTATTCCGAGAAGTCACTCGCTCCTGTACCGACCGATAAAGATGCAGCAGTATTTGCACGAGGCGGCAAACTTGTTGAAGGTATGCGCTGCGGCATTTGTCATCTACCGACATACCTGGGTCGCGACCAAATCCCCAGACTTGCAGGGCAACGCGAGGATTATTTGTTGCACAGCATGCAGCAATTCAAAAACAATCAGGCGGTCGGCCGTGACTCCAACATGGCTGCTTCAGTCTACGGCGTTTCTGATCAGGATCTCCAAGATATCTCGTACTATCTGGCTCGAATCACTCCGTAGTTTTATTTGCTGTGATGGATTGGCTTTGACAGAATTCCAACACAAAAATGGCATCTAAGTACTATTCAAATAGTCTAAATGAAATACAAAAAACAATAAAAATCTAATAATTCCTTGTAACATCCAGCTGTTCCATGCACTATTGACCCATACATTTACTGTTTTGGTGCAAGTGCAGCCGTGTCAAAAGTAACTTTTCCTACTCCCCACATCCTGGCAATCTGGTTCAACTCGTTGAACATCAGCATCGCGCTGATTGTTTTTGGCTTTGCGCTGACTGTGCCGCTCGTGTGGGCAGCAGACTATTCGGAAAACAACAGAATAGGATCTCGTGAATCCAGAGTTGAGGCTGTGGAATCAGGCAGCCCACAGTTTGTAAAGCAGGCTGGCGATTAACAAAAGAGAGAACAAACCAAAAGCAATTTGAATGTTGCGCGCGTGATCTTCTGCCAGACCGGGGATGAGTTTGTCTCTAATCCATCCGGCAACGAAAGCCCAGCCCGCGCCCATGACGAGTGCAATCAGAACGGCAGTACCAAGTGAGATGAGGTCAAGAGTTTGAGCGCGAATGACTTTATCGAACTGAATAGCAAAACTCATCAGCGAGCAGACAATCCAGGTGTTTCGAGTGAGCATAGGTTGTGTGTAGCGCAATGCTAAAGGTTTTACCGAGGACCTCAATATTAATATAAGGAGATTGTGATGAAAAAACTTATTCTTGCTTTGTTCGCAGCGTGTGTGATGGTTCCTGCTTATGCGCAAACAGCTGCGAGCGCCTGTGAAGCGAAGGCTGTCAGTAAGGAGGGAAAACCTCTGACGGGTGCGGCAAAAAATTCATTCATGCAGAAATGCGAGCGTGAAACAGGCGCTGCTTCCAAGGCTGCAGCATGTGAAGCCAAAGCATTGAGCAAAGATGGCAAGCCCCTGTATGGCGCAGCTAAAGACGCCTCAGTTAAAAAATGCGTTGCAGACGCGTCTTAATCCAACGTAGTCATTAGGCCAGAGCAGGCGTAAGTGCGACACCCTTGATCATCAAGCGGTAAAGAAAGCGCTTTTGCTCTGGATCATAATCCGCGTTCGCTTGATGCATGACGGCTTGGTTATCCCAAATCACCATATCTCCGACTCGCCACTTGTGACGATATTCGTAGCGTGTGTGGGTGGCTCGACGATAAAGGTCTTCGATCAGGGCGTAACCTTGGTCGGGGTCCATCCCGTCTATTCCTTCCATACGGCCGGTATTCAGATATAGCGCAGGGCGACCACTTCCCGGGTGCTTGATCACGAGAGGTTGAAGGGCCGTAGGTATCTTTGCAAGATCCTCTGGACTGAGTTTAGTCAGCTCACGAGGACTGCGACTACTTTGGTGGACGTGCAAAGAGTAAAGGTTTCTGATTTTCTCTTTCAGCGTTGTGGGCAGATCATCGTAAGCTTGCCTGACATCGACAAACTGCGTGTCGCCGCCGCTTGGTGGAACTTGAAGTGCGTGCAGGGTTGTGGCTTTTGGAGGGCATCTTTCGTTTGAGTGATCCGTATGATAATTTTCGCCGCGAACCTGTAACTTGCCATTTTTACGCGGTAGATCATCTGTCGAATTGCAGCCGACCATTGGATAATCTGGCAATACATACTTTTTGAGTTGCTGATCCATCAGCTCCCCAAAGTTTTCAGCAGCGGCCATGAATTGTGGTGGAGAAAGAGACTGGTCACGAAAGACCAGTACGGCATAGCGTGCCAGTAACGCATTGAGTTCACGCTTGATGTCAGGGGTCTGGGGCGCTGAAAGATCGAGACCGCTGACTTCTGCGCCAAAATCAGGTCGGATGGGTGTGACGGTTAAGCTCATCATTGTCTCGTTATTGCTCAGTAATCCCAGTTTGTTTTGCCACTTCAGCCCAACGTTTCAAGCCATCGTGAACGAGTTTGGTAAAGTCGGCTACGCTCATGGGCTTGGTCTTGCCGCCATCTGTAGCCAGAAATTTCACCAGCTCATCGGACTTGAGGGCTTGATTCACAGACGCATTAATAAAAGATTGGGTTTTAGGATCCATGTTGGCGGGACCGAGTAGCCCCCACCACTGCTGAATCTCATAGCCCGGAATACCAGCCTCTTGAAAAGTGGGTAGCTCGGGAGCCGCCTCTGAGCGTTGTGGACTTGTCACCGCAATTCCTCTCAACGTGCCGTTTCTTAATTGAGGCAGGACCTGCGTCATACTTCCAATCGAAAACTCGATATGACCGCCCATGGTGTCTGTCATGGCAGGGCCGCCACCTTTGTACTGAACGGCACCCATGTTGTTGCCCAATGCCTGACTGAGCATGACCCCGGCAAAGTGCTGGATGCTGCCCACACCTGTCGCACCGTAGTTCAAATTGGGCGTACGCTTCAGATAAGCGAAGTACTCTTGCGCGTTTTTGCCTGGAGCGTTCGGTTTGGCAGCCAAGACCAGAGGGACTTCCCCGATCATGGCGACGGGAGTGAAATCCCGAGCAGGATCGAAGGGAAGTTTCGGATTCACGGCAGGCGCCATCGTGAAGGTCGAGGACGCAACAAGCAATGTGTATCCATCATTACGCTGTTTTGCAACGTAAGCAGCACCGATCGCGGTTCCAGCACCTGGTTTGTTTTCAATGATGACTGGCTGGCCCCACTGCGCTGTCAACTGTTTAGCGAGCTGTCGCGCGACAATATCGTTCGATCCGCCAGGAGCAAAGGGCACGACTAGTGTGACAGGCTTATCCGGAAAAGCGGCCCATGCGCAACTTACCGAGAGGGAACAGAGGAAGAGCAATCTTTTAATAATCGCTGCGACGTTCTGTTTCATCTCAGTTCCCCTGAAGCTTGCCTAATAACGTCGCGAGCGGTGAAACTTGTTGTGTTTCCAGAGTGAGCGTCATATCCAGAATTTGATCACTCAAGGATTTGTCTTGTGACACGACGTTTTGCTGATATTTACGAACAAAATCTTCGTCACTGGCGGGGTTCTCAGGCTCACCTTTGGAAAGTGGCACCTCGGTCGAGAATTTTTGCCCTTTGGTTGTTTTCAATTCAATGTTCGCGCCACGTTCGCGAGGATAAGCATCTGCCCAACGGGAGTTCGCAGCACTCGTGACGCGTGTCGCGAGCTTTTTAATTTCCTGATTCTGAACCGTGTCTAAAGAGTATCGCTCTTCGCCGGCATCCCCATAGAAAGCTGCCATCGCACATGAGGAGGCGAGGCTGAATTTCGCAGCTTCTGCAGTTTCGGGAGGGGATGAAGTGCCGCAAAAACTGATCGCGACGGGATACGTGGTGATGTTCAGCGCATCGATTTCTTGATAAGAAAGATTTTCTTTGCGCATGATGTCAAGCAGACCATCGATCGCAGGATGGATATGTCGGCAGGCAGCATGGAATTTGATGTACTGACCCATGATGTAGAAATCAGAGCCGAGCCCATCGAAAAGCCCGTCTGTCTTGACACCATCGGCCATCGCTTTGAACAGTCCTTTTTCACCCTCGAGTGCTGTCAGGGGACCCTTGGCGCCGCGTTTGGCCAGTTCGACCGAGAGGATGCCCGCCATGGCGGCTTTACCAGGGTGCAAGGGCTTGACCATTGCGCCATCGTTGAGGATCTCCAGCAGTCCGGCACCCTGAAGCGCAGACATGCCTAATGCGCTCGCCATTTGCTCTTTGTTGAGCTTGGCAAGTACGCCGCAAGCTGCGGCAGCACCCAACACGCCGATGGTGCCTGTGGTGTGAAATCCACGCCCTAGATGGGAGGGATTCATCGCTTTTGAAATTCGGTTCACGATTTCATAGCCGCAGACAATCGAAAGGATCAACTGTTTGCCACTGAGCTGAAGGGACTCCGCGAGCGCTAGAGCCGCAGGAATCACGGCAACGCCCGCATGGACGCCGCCGTAACGAAAACCGTCATCCATATCCAGGGCATGCGCTGCCACGCCATTACCCAGTGCGGCATGAATGGCAGGCACTTTGCGTGTCGAGCCCATGAGCGTGGATTGTCCAACGCCTTCGAGACTGCGCAGATAGTCGATCGTCATGCGCGGGAAATCCATCTTTAATCCAGCGATTGATACACCCAGGTAATCAAGGATCAAGAGCTTGGTTTTATGCACAACCGCTGGAGGCAGCTGCTCAAACGTCGAGTTTGAAAAGTGCTCTGCGAAGGTTTCAAGTATGGTTTTCAATTTTGTCTCCCTGGGTGAATACTGGATGGCGTTTAAAGTCTGTGGGCGCTCAAATCACGCCTTCTGCCATGAGTGCTTGTAATTCCGTCTGACTCAGGCCAAGCTTTCCGCCATAGATTTCTTCATTATGTTGTCCGAGCGACGGACTTGCAACAGTTTTGACGCGTTCGGCACCGTGAATGATGAGAGGGCTGGCAGGCAGCACAACGCGGCCTAGGTCGGGATCATCAAACCATTCGAGTTGTCCGCGCGCATGCATATGTGGATCATTCATGACCTCGATCAGATCGCGCACTGGCGCGGCAGGAAATCCAAACTCTTTGCTAAGTTTGAAAAGCTCACTACGCGTAATGGTGCGCGTCCACGCCTCGACAAAATCGTCGGTGCGTTTGATATTTTCAACTCTGACCTTGTTGGTGGAGAATCGTTCATCCGTCGCCAGATCCTCTCGACCCATGGATTTTAAAATCTTGACCCAGTGATCTTCGGTCGCACATACGATCGCGATGTGACCGTCTTTTGCTTCGTAGACGTTGTAAGGCGCAAGCGCCAAACCGCCATGACGGTTACCCACGCGCTGGGGAACTTTGCCTTTGGATCGATACACCAATCCTAGATTGGAAGCCATCGTGGGATAGGCAGTTTCCTGCATGGAGACTTCGACGAGACGTCCCAAACCCGTGCGGGTGCGTTCAAAGAGTGCGGTGATGATCCCTGCGTAAAGATGGACGCCGCTCAGGAAATCTATAAATGAGGAGCCAGAGCGAAGTGGAGGACCATCGGGATCACCCGTGACACTCATCGCACCAGAGGATGCCTGAATCGTCACGTCCATCGCTTGATTGTCTTTGTCAGGCCCGGAAAGACCGTAGCCTGTTCCAGAGCCGTATATGAGCCTCGGATTGATTTGATGCAAGACTTCCCAGCCTAACCCGAGGCGATCCATCACGCCTGGCGTGAAATTCTCCACAACAATATCTGCATCGGCAATGAGTCTTTTGAATAACTCTTTGCCTTTGCTTGTTTTCAGATTAAGTGTGATCCCTTTTTTATTCACATTGAGCATTGCCATTGGCAGCGACGCGCCGCCACTGACTTTTGCCCGGATGCGTGAAGGCTCCCCCATGATGGGTTCGACCTTGATGACGTTCGCACCTGCCTTGGCCATTAAAAAGGTGGCATAAGGACCTTGATAGATCTGGGTCAAATCGATGACCGTGATGCCATCAAGAGGCTTGCTCGCGGCGTTGGTTAGAGATGCACTGTTCATGGGCATTACTTGACGGTTTTCAAAATTTTCTTGGCGATTGACATGCGATGAACTTCGCTGGGTCCTTCGTAGACACGCATGACACGTGCTTTTTGAGCCATCAAATGCAGAGGCAGTTCTTTAGTGACGCCCATCGCACCAAACGTTTGCATTGCATGATCCAGTACTTCGGTTGCGAGTTCAGTGGCGTAAACTTTGATCATGGAAGCTTCGGTGCGGATATCTTGTCCAAGATCGAGTTTGCGTGCCGCATCACGCACCATCAGGCGGCAGGCGTGCATTTTGGTGACGCCGTCGGCGATCCACCATTGAATGGCTTGACGATCTGAAAGCAAGGCGCCAAAGGTCGTGCGCTGTTTGGCGTGCGAGCTCATCATTTCAAGCGCTCTGCGGCACATGCCAATACACCAGGCGCCCATCTGCAGTCTGCGAATATTCAGACGTAATTGCATCGGCGCAAAGCCTTCGCCGATCGCCCCGAGCAAGTTTTCTGCAGGGATGCGGCAGTCTTCAAAAGCGATTTCGTAGGTTCTGTGTCCCGCAAGCATCGGTATTTCGCGCAACACGTTAAAACCCGGCGTGCCACGGTCCACGATAAAGGCGGTGATGCCTTCGTGACGTTTGCCTTGGCCGACACGCGCCATGACAACAGTAAAGTCTGCGCTTTTCATCCGGCTGACCCAGATCTTGCGTCCGTTGATCACCCAGGAGTCACCATCACGTTCGGCGCGCGTAATCATGCCTGACGGATCGCCACCCGCATTGGGTTCTGAAATGGCAATGCCTGATTTCGCAGTGCCAGCCGCGTAGGGTTCGAGGTATTTGATTTTTTGACTTTCGGTTGCCGTCGCCATCAACATGTGCAAGTTGGGTGAATCTGGCGGAAATGAGAACGGCGTCACAGTGCGACCAATTTCCTCGTTGAGTGCGACCAGGGTCACGCTGGATAACCCGGCCCCACCATACTCCTCGGGTGCGTCAAGTGCCCAGAGACCGAGTTCTTTGCATTTTTCGAGCAGAGGCGCTTCTTCTTCCTTGGTCAGTGTGAGATGTTCGCCTTTGATTTCGCGCTCTAAAACGGCTGTTTCAAGTGGCATCAGTTCCTGATCGACGAATTTCGCGACCAAATCCTGAATCATCACTTCATCACTGTCGAGGCCATCAGTACAAGCTTGCAGATCCATTGCATTTCTCCAAAATCTGTTTGTAGAGCGATATGAATATTTAATAAATTGAACCGTTCATTAACAGAACCGTTGATTAACGTCCTGTAAAAACTGGAGGACGTTTTTCTTTGAAGGCGGTAGCCGCTTCTTTATGATCTTCGGTGGAATACATCGCAGCCATATGCGAAGAGGCCATTTCGAGGTGCGTCCTCAAGTCCATCGCCATGCTTTGCTTGGCCGCGCGTTTCATCATTCTGACAGCGAGTTGGGGCTGCGCAGAAATCTGACCCGCCATTTCGTAGGTCGCTGGCATCAGCTGGTCGTCATCGACGACTTTGTTGACAATTCCCAGGCTCAAGGCTTCATCCGCGTCGACAAAGCGCGCTGTCCAAAAAAGCTCGAGTGCTTTGGACATGCCTACGATGCGAGGCAAGTACCATGTTCCGCCGTCACCTGCAAAAAGACCTACTTTGACGTAAGTTTCGGCAAAGCGCGCGCTGCGCGCGGCAATACGGATATCGCCCATTAATGCCATGTCCATGCCGGCGCCTGTTGCGACGCCGTTGACTGCGATGAGCACAGGCTTGTCGATGGTCTCGAGCGTGAGCGGAATCTGATGCACGTGATCGGATAGGAAAAGCTTGCGGCTATAGGCACTGTCCTCTTTGCGGTTGTGCATGTTGCCGACATCGCCGCCAGAGCAAAAGCCTTTTCCAGTACCAGTAACAACAATCACGTGCACATCTTCGCGAGTGGAGGCTTCGCGCAATGCCTGCGCCCATGCAGCCAGCATTTCAGCAGTAAACGCGTTGTATTTTTCCGGACGATTTAATCGTATCGTCGCGATTTTTTCATG
>JACCED010281187.1_pt1 | contig 73049 bp, 64 predicted proteins | sample 7455021 | NCBI WGS metagenome assembly JACCED01 (sample SAMN15323456, study PRJNA562643) | freshwater metagenome | isolation source: river surface water | place: USA:Blue River Watershed | collected 2017-08-19 | reverse complement strand
GGATGCTCGGTGTTACGCAGATTGACGTCGCAATCGCGGCCGACCATGCGCAACAGGAACCAGATCTGTTTTTGACCGCGGTAATGGCCGCGCACTTCGCGCTTGATGAAATGGTCAGGTACCTCGTAGCGCAACCAGTCACGCGTACGTCCGATGATCTTCACGTGCTCGGCCTTGAGCCCGACTTCTTCTTCGAGTTCACGGTACATCGCCTGCTCTGGCGTTTCGCCATGCTTGATCCCGCCCTGGGGAAATTGCCACGAATGTTCACGCACCCGCTTGCCCCACCAGACTTCGTTCTGGTGGTTCAGCAGGATGATGCCGACGTTCGGGCGAAAGCCTTCACGGTCCAGCATGTAGCACCTCGATTTTTCTGCGGTCGGGACGGGGTCGCACGGAGGGCGCCAGGACCAGTCGGCCGGATGTGGCCAAAAAGCGCGCGGGTAGTGCGATCCGCCGGCGCAGCGACCAGCGAATACTTTAAAATTGAGTCGATTATAACCCCCTCTTTTTAAAAGATTTCATCTCCATGCGCGCCTCCAGTTTTTTCATTTCCACCCTCAAGGAAGCTCCGTCGGACGCCGAGATCGTCAGCCACAAACTGATGATCCGTGCCGGCATGATCCGGCGGTTGGGTTCGGGTATTTACAACTACATGCCCATGGGCCTGCGCGTGATCCGCAAGGTCGAAAACATCGTACGCGAAGAGATGAACCGTGCCGGGGCTATCGAATTGCTAATGCCACTGGTGCAGCCGGCCGAACTGTGGGAGGAAACCGGGCGCTGGGAGAAGATGGGCCCGGAGCTGTTGCGCGTGAAGGACAGGCATGGCCGCGACTACGCCATACAGCCCACCTCCGAAGAAGTCGTCACCGATATCGCTCGCAGCGAGATCAAGTCTTATCGCCAGCTGCCAGTGAACTTTTATCACATACAGACGAAGTTTCGCGATGAGCGTCGTCCACGTTTCGGGCTGATGCGCGGGCGCGAATTCACCATGAAGGATGCGTATTCGTTCGACCGCGACGCCGAGGGATTGCAGCGTTCGTATCAGGCGATGGTGGATGCCTACACACGTATCTTCAATCGCTTCGGTCTGAGGTTTCGCGCGGTCGCGGCCGACAACGGTGCGATCGGCGGATCTGGTTCGCAGGAGTTCCACGTGATCGCCGACACGGGTGAAGATGCGCTTGTTTATTGTCCTCAGTCCGACTACGCCGCCAATATCGAAGCGGCCGAGGCGCTGGCGCCTTCCGCAGCACGTAACGCCGCGTCAAAGCCGCTGACCAAGACACCGACGCCGGGCAAGGCGCGTTGTGAAGACGTTGCCCAGTTGCTGGGACTGCCGCTGACACAGACCGTGAAGTCCATCGTGCTTTCCATCGAGAAAGAAGAGGGCGTGCGCGAGATCTGGCTGCTACTTTTGCGGGGTGATCATGAGCTCAATGAGGTCAAGGCGGGCAAGCTGCCAGGGATCGGTCCTTTCCGTTTTGCCAGCGATACCGAAATCATCGAGCACTTCGGATGCAAGCCGGGATATCTCGGTCCGATAGGCACTGCCAAGCCGGTGAAGATCGTCGCCGACCGCACAGTGGCTCTCATGAGCGACTTTGTTTGCGGCGCGAACGAAGAAGATTTTCACTACACCGGTGCCAACTGGGGGCGTGACCTGCCTGAACCTGTCGTGGCCGACATTCGCAATGTCGTTGCCGGCGATCTTTCGCCCGATGGCAAAGGCACGCTGGAGATCCAGCGCGGCATCGAGGTCGGACACGTGTTTCAGCTCGGTACTCGCTACTCTGCCGACATGAAGGCAACCTATCTCGATGAGCAGGGCAAGCCGCAGCTAATGCAGATGGGCTGCTACGGTATTGGCGTGACACGAATCTTGGGTGCGGCCATCGAGCAGAATTTCGACGCCAAAGGCATCATCTGGCCGGCATCTATTGCGCCTTTCGAGGTCGTGCTCTGTCCGATGGGGCTCGACCGTAGCGAATCGGTACGCGAGGCAACAGAAGCGCTGTACGCATCGCTGCTTGAGGCAGGTGTCGACGTGATTCTTGATGATCGTGGCGAGCGCCCGGGTGCGATGTTCGCTGACTGGGAATTGATCGGCGTTCCGCATCGCGTGGTGATCGGCGAGCGCGGTCTGAAAGAAGGAATGTTGGAATATCAGGGGCGAACAGATGAGGCGGCCACACAGGTGCCTGTCGCCGAGATGCGTGGTTTTCTGAAAGCGCGACTGAGCTAGTCGACATGAACGTCCTGCCGCGACCTTTCGCCCGGATTGTGCGGCTGGTTGCGGCGGCGCTCTGGCTGTTGCCCGTGAGTGATGCGCATGCGGGCAATCAGCGCGAGGAAGTGCTGGCCGATGCGGTCAGACTGGCGCTGGCGCGTTCCATTAACGATCCCCGACCTCCTCAGCTGCATTTTGCGCGCGAGACAGAGCGTCTGGAATGGCAGCAGTGGTTTGACGCCATGTCGCGCCGTCTTCACAGCAGAATGCCGGATGCGATGGTGCGTACCGAATTCCTGCAGACCGTCTGGTACGAGGCACGGCGTGCCGGGCTGGATCCAGCCCTGGTGCTCGGACTGATACAAGTCGAATCCGGATTTCGCAAGTATGCGATTTCATCGGTCGGCGCCCGTGGGTACATGCAAGTGATGCCCTTTTGGACCCGTGTCATCGGAGATGGGCGACCCGCCAAGCTGTTTCATATGCAGGCCAATTTGCGCTATGGCTGCAGCATATTGCGCTTGTATATCGATATGGAGCGCGGAGACCTCTTCCTTGCGCTGGGCCGCTACAATGGCAGCCGTGGCCGTCCAGAGTATCCGAATGCTGTCAGGGCCGCGTGGAAACGCTGGGAACATGGATGAAACCCAAATGGAGAGACCCTCAATGAAAAAACTGCTGTTCGTGCTGATCATGGCCTGCATCCCGCCGGCGATGGCGAATATGACGGAGACTCAGGGTGCGACCAATGCGGGCGACCCTGATTTCGCAGCGGGTAAGGCGGCAATCAAGCGCAAGGACTGGAAGTCCGCGATTGAAGCCCTGAGCAAATCGGTGAAACGCACACCGGATAATCCGGATACGCACACCTATCTTGGTTATTCCTACCGCCATCTCGGTGATCTGGACAACTCGTTTGCCCATTATCGAGAGGCGCTGAAGCTCGACCCGAAACACAAAGGTGCACATGAATACATCGGTCAGGCTTACTTGAAGGCTGGCCAGCCGGACAAGGCGGCCGGGCATCTCGCCGAGCTTGAGAAAATCTGTGGCAAGGGGTGCGAGGAATACCAGGATTTGGCGAACGCGATCGCCAAATACAATAAATCGAAATAATCGCTCTGCCTGCTGCAGAGACCCGGAAAACAAAAACGCCCGCACATTGTGCGGGCGTTTTTGTTCGGCACCTGAAGATTATTTCAAGTGGCCAGAGATGAGCTTGGTCATCTCGAACATGGAGACAGTCTTCTTGCCATTGAAAACGGCTTTCAGAGCATCATCTGCGTTGATGTTACGGCGATTGACGCTATCTTGAAGCTTGTGCTTCTTGATGTAGTCCCAAACCTTCTTGGTGACATCCGTGCGGGGCAACGGCTTGGAGCCGATTACGGCGGCCAGCGCTGCGGACGGGGTCAGAGGCTTCATGAATGCTGCATTTGGCTTGCGTGCGGTTTTGGCTTTCTTGGCAGGCGCCTTCTTTGCAGCTGCTTTTTTAGCGGGAGCCTTTTTCGCTACGGTTTTCTTGGCCGCTGCCTTTTTCGCTGCCGGCTTTTTCGCCACTACCTTTTTCGCTACGACTTTCTTCTTGGCGGGCGCTTTTTTAGCTGCAGGCTTCTTCTTAGCAGCGGATTTTTTGGCGGCCGCTTTCTTGGCTGTAGCCATACGTGAACCTCCTTTGCTTTGGTGATGAAATGTTGCGCAAATTTACGCACCGCCAATAGTCTTAGGGTTTTGCTCGTGATGCAAGTGTTTTTATGTGTTTTTTTCGATTTTTCCCTCTGAGCGGAGAGTGTCAATGGGGTGACGATGGCTACGAGAGACCAGCGATGCGCCGTCGAAGAAGCGGCTGACGCGGTGCTGAATTCCCTCTGAGGGAGTCGCTTGATCGGACTCGCGGTGGGATAAACGCCTGCTTTGGGTGACGAAATATACCTGCGCAGGGCCTCCGAAAGCCCGATAAATATCCTGTGAAAACCCGTGATTTCCCTCTGAAACCGCGTTGGCACCAGAGGCAGAGACACTGAGTCGTCAGTGTCAGATTCAGAGTCAGCGCATACCGGGCAGCATGCCCTTCATGTTCCTCATCATTTTCATCATGCCGCCGCCCTTGAGTTTTTTCATCATCGACTGCATTTGTTCGAATTGGGACAGCATGCGATTGACTTCCTGTACCTGCACGCCAGCGCCGGCCGCGATCCGGCGCTTGCGCGAGGCCTTGATCAGCTCGGGCTTGGCACGCTCCTGAGCGGTCATCGAGTTGATGATGCCCTCCATCCGTCGCACTTGCCGCTCTGCCTGGTCGACATTCGCTCCCGAGGCTGCCTGCTGGAATTGCGCCGGCAGCTTGTCCATCAGTCCGGACAGACCCCCCATTTTTTTCATCTGCGAGAGCTGGGCCTTGAAGTCATCCAGGTCGAATTTGCCGCCACCCTTGATCTTGTTCGCGAGGTCGGCAGCGGCGGCCATGTCGACGCCTTTTTTCGCTTCTTCGACCAGTGCCAGAATATCGCCCATGCCCAGCACGCGGTTAGCCATGCGTTCCGGGTCGAACGGTTCCAGACCGTCGAGCTTCTCTGCGACGCCGGCAAACTTGATCGGCTTACCCGTTACATGACGCACCGACAGCGCTGCACCACCTCGGGCATCGCCATCGAGCTTGGTAAGGACGATGCCGGTGAGAGGCAAGGCCTCGTTGAACGCTCGCGCCGTGTTGACGGCATCCTGTCCGAGCATGGCATCGACCACGAACAGTGTCTCGATGGGCTTCACGGCAGCGTGCAGCGCGCTGATTTCTTGCATCATTGCGTCGTCGATGCCCAGGCGGCCGGCGGTATCGATGATGAGTACATCATGATGGTGTTTTTTCGCGTAATCGAGGGCGGACAGCGCGATGTCTACCGGCTTTTGTGAGGCTTGCGAGGGGAAGAAGTCGGCGCCGACTTGAGCGGTCACCGTTTCCAGTTGTCCGATGGCTGCAGGGCGGTAGATGTCTGCAGAAACGGTCAGCACTTTTTTCTTTTTCTGTTCCTTCAGGAATTTCGCCAGCTTGCCAACGGTAGTGGTCTTGCCAGCGCCCTGCAGTCCAGCCATCAGGATGATCGCAGGGGGTTGTGTCGCGAAGGACAGCTGGTTTGCTTCGGGGCCGAGGTCGGCGCCCATCAGCTTTGCCAGTTCATCATGCACCACGCCTACCAGCGCCTGTCCCGGCGTGAGCGAGCCGATGACTGCCTCACCCAGCGCTTTTTCTTTCACTCTGGCGACGAAGTCCCGAACCGCCGGCAGCGCGACATCGGCTTCCAGAAGCGCCAGCCTGACCTCGCGCAGCATCTCGGCGGTGTTCGACTCGGTCAGTCGCGCTTCGCCGCGCATGGTCTTGACGACTTTGGACAGGCGCTGGGTGAGATTGTTTAGCATGAGAATTGGGAGATGTTCAGGAAGTGATGAGGTATCTGAGCAGGCCTGCTTTTCAATGTCTGCAACAGCGGTACGAACAGCAGGAAAGTGGCGCGCTTCAGAGTGAAACAGACGGCCCGATTTTACCGTAAGCCTGATCATTGCTCTGTCTTTGCATGTAGGCACATGGTGTACACTTAATTGATGAAACTTCTTCTTATCCATGCCGCCGGCCTGCTGTACATCATCTGTGCGCTGCTGCCCGAGCAGCGCCGCCGTATGGTTGCGGTTGGCACCTTGCTCGCATGGGTGCTGCATGCGTTGTCTCTGGCGGATGCCGTGGTCACGCCAGATCATCTGCGGCTGGGGTTTGCAGTCATGCTGTCAGCCGCCCTGTGGATCTCAGTCGGTGCGTATTGGGTGGAAAACCGCAATCTCTCTGTTGATGGGTTGCGTCGCATGGTGCTGCCCACGGCGGCGCTGACGATTGTGCTGCCCGTGATTTTTCCGGGCACAGCGATTCCACTGGCCGGCAAGCCGCCACTGTTTGCGTGGCACATCGCAATCTCTACGCTTGCCTATGGTTCGCTCACCATCGCCGCTTTTCATGCGGTGCTGATGGCGATGCAGGAATCCAGGCTGCACGCTTTGCCGGCGGCGGTTGGTCATCGCGGCTGGCTCTCGCTGGCCATTGACAACCTGCCGCCGTTGCTGACAATGGAGCGGCTACTGTTTCGCATGATCGCACTGGGCTTCTTGTTGTTGACCCTGACCGTCCTATCCGGCGTGTTTTTCTCCGAACAGTTGTTCGGCAAGTCCTTCCGCTGGGAGCACAAGACTGTGTTCACGCTGCTGTCATGGCTGTTGTTCGGCGTGCTGCTCGCAGGACGCCACTGGCGCGGCTGGCGCGGCAGGACGGCGCTGACGTTCACGCTCTCGGGTTTTGCGACCTTGCTGCTGGCCTATGTCGGCAGCCGCTTTGTGCTGGAGGTCGTGCTGCATCGAGGTGCCGTTTGAAGTATCTGCTCTGGGCCTTGCTGATCTACGTGGCATGGCGCTGGTTCTCGGCTGCGCAGGCTCGCAAGAGCGCGCAAGACAGCGACGCTGCGGTTCCCGAGGAGCCAACCGCCGGCGCAGGCGCCGAGCGCATGGTCAAATGTGCCGGCTGCGGACTGCATCTTCCGCTCTCCGAGGCGTTGCCCGGCCCAGGCGATCGTTTCTTTTGTAGCGATGCTCACCGACACAATGCCCCCTAGCTCCTGATTGTTTGCTGTTTGTGCTGCAAATGTTTTTCAGTCTGCATTGTTGCGTTTTTCCAGCATCATCCCGAACTCAGGAACTTCTTTACCCTGCCATGCATTAAGCTGCGCGCTGTTTTTTCTGTGCGCGATGAACTCTCCTTGCCATGATGTGCTGAATGCGTTTGCTGCGGATGCAGTCGCCCCGATGTTTTCGCTGCTGGGTGATTCACCGGTGATGCAGGCTGCCCGCGAGCAGATACTGAAACTCGCGGCCAGCTCGGTTCCGGTGGCGATCTATGGAGAGTCCGGCAGTGGCAAGGAGCTTGCTGCGCGCGATATTCATTCATTAAGCGCCCGATCGCATCAAGCTTTTGTGCCGGTCAATTGCGGCGCGATTCCCGAGAGCCTGATGGAATCCGAATTTTTCGGCGTACGGCGCGGCGCATTCACCGGCGCCACCGAGGATCGCCCAGGATTTTTTCAGGTGGCGCACCGCGGCACGCTGTTCCTCGATGAGATCGCCGAACTTCCTTTGTCCATGCAAGTCAAGTTGTTGCGAGTGATACAGGAGGGCAAAGTTCGCAAGCTGGGTTCGGCGCGCGAGGAGCCGGTAGATGTTCGCATTTTGTGTGCGACCCACTTGCCGCTGGCGCAAGCGGTGCAGCAGCGAGCATTCAGGCAGGATCTGTATTACCGGCTCAACGTGATTGAGCTAAGGCTGCCCTCTCTGAGAGAGCGGCGCGAGGATATTCCCCTGCTGTGCGAGGCTTTGCTGCGGCGGCAGCTCAACCGTGTTGGACCGGTGACCTTGACTCCAGAGGCTGTGGCAGCGCTCAAAGCGCATGATTTCCCGGGCAATGTGCGCGAACTGGAGAACATGCTTGAGCGTGCAGCAGCATTCGCCAGCAATGGCGTGATCGGCGCTGAGGATCTGATGCCGAGGTCGCTGCCCGCCTGTGCCACTGTGTCATGCGCGGAAGAGCCGTCTGCCCAGATCGGGCCTGTCGCTGCTGATGCCAACTCGTTCGCGTCGAGAGTACGAGCATTCGAGCGGCAGCTCATCATTGAGGCGCTGCGCGAAGCACGCTTTCGCCGAGCCCGCGCCGCCGAACGTCTTGGGATAAGCTTGCGTCAACTTCGCTACCGGATGCAGCGTCTCGACATTCATGAACCCGACTGAAGTTCCTTTGGTGATTGGCCAGGATGGCTGGTGCGGCGCTCTGCTGCGTTCGGCATGTAGCAATTTCGATGCGCGTCCTGAGGACGCCGAGATCAGCCTGCTGGTGATACATAACATCAGCCTGCCCCCGGGGGAATTTGGCGGCGGATACATCGAGGCGTTGTTCGCCAATACGCTCGATTGTGATGCCCATCCTTATTTTGACCAGCTTCGCGGTTTGCGTGTGTCATCGCATTTTCTGATTCGGCGTGATGGCAGCGCCATCCAGTTCGTTTCCACGCTGGACCGCGCGTGGCATGCCGGCGTGTCGGAATTTCAGGGTCGACCGCGCTGCAATGATTTTTCGATTGGCATCGAACTCGAAGGTTCCGATCATGAGGCATTTTGCGATGCACAATACACAACTCTTGCTGTTCTGACACTAGCGCTGACGCGGCGACACCCTCTGACCGATGTCACAGGTCATCAGCACATTGCGCCCGATCGCAAGACGGATCCCGGTCCTTGCTTTGATTGGGCGAGATTTCACAAGGAATTCTCAGCGCTTTCAGGAAGTGAGTTATCACGCGCGACATTTCCCCGGTAGCCGCGCTTTCCAGATTGAAAAAAGCGGTTGCAAGTAGCCGAACTGAGCACTAGAATTAGTGCCTGCGAGCGCTTGATCCACTAGATCTAGTGCCCGGCTATGCAGCTCAACCCATCAATTGAACTGACCAAGTAGCGTAATACGAAGCGTTTTTTGGACGTCCGCAGCGTCCCGAGGAATGTGGGGCTTGGCCAGGGCCCATCGGCAGCAAGCAATTTTTCAGTTCGTGCCCACGCAAGTGTGCGGCCCGCCAGCTGGGAAGAAAACAAACAGAACTGATGTCAGGCCACACGCTTGGCATTTCAAAGTAACAAGGCAGCAATGCCGACAGCATCACCATTGGGGAGGCGCAGTGCAGACCAGTCAGGAAACGTCAGTCAAGTCCGGTAGCGAGTTCGCAGCCGTGCCCAAGGTATCGGCGCTCGCGCCATCCTCGTCCAGCACCGTTGCCACTATTGCCGACTACAAGATCATCCGCCGCAACGGCGCCGTGGTCGGTTTCGAACCGTCCAAGATTTCTATCGCGATGACCAAAGCCTTCCTCGCCGTGAATGGTGGGCAGGGTGCGGCGTCGGCGCGCGTTCGCGAGCTCGTCGAGCAGCTCACCGTTGGCGTCGTTTCGGCGCTGATGCGCCGCCAGCCGGCGGGCGGCACCTTCCATATCGAAGACGTGCAAGATCAAGTCGAACTGGCACTGATGCGTTCCGGCGAGCATGACGTCGCCCGCGCCTACGTGCTCTACCGTGCGAAGCGTCAGGAAGAGCGCGCCCAGCAGCAGGCCGCCAAGGGCGCGGTCGAGCCGCCGCATGCACTGCATATTGTGGTGGATGGGCAGCGCGTACCGCTTGATCAGGACAAGCTCAAGACCATGATCACCTCGGCCTGCATCGGGCTGGAAAAGCATGTTGATGCCGATGCCATCTTGCACGAGACCGTCCGTAATTTGTATGACGGCGTGCCTGTCGAGGAGCTCCACAAATCTGCCATTCTCGCCGCGCGCGCGCTGATGGAAAAAGACCCGGCGTACAGTCAGGTGACCGCGCGACTTTTGATGCACACCATTCGCAAGGAAGTGTTTGGCACCGAGGTGGCTCAGGCAGACGCTGGTGCGCACTACATCGACTACTTCCCTAAGTTCATCAAGAAGGGTATCGATGCCGAGCTGCTCGATGCCAAGCTGGGTCAGTTCGACCTGAAGCGGCTCGCCAAGGCGCTGGTACCCGAGCGTGACCTGCAGTTTGGTTACCTTGGCTTGCAGACCCTGTATGACCGCTATTTCTTGCACATTCAGGGCACCCGTATCGAGATGCCGCAGGCGTTCTACATGCGCGTTGCGATGGGGCTGGCGCTGAACGAGATCGACCGCGAGGCGCGCGCGATCGAGTTCTACCATCTACTGTCGACCTTTGACTTCATGAGTTCGACGCCGACCCTGTTCAACTCCGGCACGCAGCGTTCGCAGCTCTCCTCCTGCTACTTGACCACGGTGGCAGACGATCTCGATGGCATCTACGAGGCGATCAAAGAGAACGCGCTGCTCGCCAAGTACGCCGGTGGCCTTGGCAATGACTGGACGCCTGTGCGCGCGCTTGGTGCGCATATCAAAGGTACCAACGGCAAGTCGCAGGGCGTGGTGCCGTTCCTGAAAGTGGTCAACGACACCGCTGTCGCCGTCAATCAGGGGGGCAAGCGCAAGGGGGCGGTCTGCGCCTATCTCGAAACCTGGCACCTGGACGTCGAGGAATTCCTCGATCTGCGCAAGAACACCGGCGACGACCGCCGCCGCACGCACGACATGAACACCGCGAACTGGATTCCCGATCTGTTCATGAAGCGCGTAATGGAGAAGGGCGAATGGACCCTGTTCTCGCCTTCCGACGTGATCGACCTGCACGACAAGTTCGGCAAGGAATTCGAGCAGGCCTACCTCGCCTATGAGGCCAAGTGCGCCTCCGGCGAGATGAAGCTGTTCAAGAAAGTGCAGGCGCTGGATCTGTGGCGCAAGATGTTGTCAATGCTGTTCGAGACCGGCCATCCGTGGATCACCTTCAAGGATCCGTGCAATATCCGCTCGCCTCAGCAGCATGTCGGTGTTGTTCACAGCTCCAACCTGTGCACGGAGATCACGCTCAACACCAACGATTCTGAAATCGCAGTCTGCAACCTCGGTTCGGTGAACCTGCCGGCCCATATGAAGGACGGCAAGCTGGATCACGAAAAGCTGCAGAAGACCATCCGCACAGCCATGCGCATGCTCGACAACGTGATCGACATTAACTACTACGCGGTGAAAAAAGCGCGCGACTCCAACCTGCGTCACCGTCCGGTGGGTATGGGCATCATGGGTTTCCAGGACTGCCTGCACCTCATGCGCGTGCCGTACGCCTCGAAAGAGGCTGTCGAGTTTGCCGACCGTTCGATGGAAGCCGTCTGCTACTACGCTTACCTTGCATCGACCGAGCTGGCCGAAGAGCGTGGCACCTACAGCTCTTATCGCGGCTCGCTGTGGGATCGCGGCATCCTGCCGCAAGATTCACTGAAGCTGCTGGCCGAAGAGCGTGGCGGCTATCTGGAAGTTGACACCACCGAGACGATGGATTGGCAGTCGCTGCGCGACCGCATCAAGCGTCATGGCATGCGCAATTCCAACTGCGTCGCCATCGCACCGACGGCGACAATTTCTAACATCATTGGCGTGTCGGCCTGTATCGAGCCGACCTACCAGAACCTGTACGTCAAGTCGAATCTGTCGGGCGAGTTCACCGAGATCAATGAATATCTGGTGCGCGACCTGAAGGCGCACGGTCTGTGGGACGAGGTGATGGTCGCTGACCTGAAATATTTCGATGGCAGCCTGTCGCGCATCGACCGCATTCCGCAGGATCTGCGCGACCTGTATGCAACTGCGTTCGAGGTCGATCCGAGCTGGCTGGTCGAGGCCGCATCGCGCCGCCAGAAATGGATTGATCAGGCGCAGTCGCTCAACATCTACATGGCGGGTGCTTCTGGCAAGAAGCTCGACGAGACCTACAAGCTGGCCTGGCTGCGTGGACTGAAGACCACGTATTACCTGCGCACCATCGGTGCCACGCATGCGGAGAAGTCAACCACCAAGGCGGGTGCACTCAATGCAGTGTCGGCCGATATCTCGACGGCGCAAGCCGCTGGTGCCGCAGTGCCTGCATCGTCGGCCGTGTCGGCGGAAGCCGAAGGCGCCGCCTGCTATCTGCGACCAGGCGACCCCGGCTTCGACGAGTGCGAGGCCTGCCAGTAAGACCGCGAGACAGTGCATTGCTGGCTTGATTGGGTAGGATCCCAGTCAAGCCAGTTGCTGATCTTGCAGAAAACACTGAACTATCCACGATTGATCACAGACCAAAGTAACAAAGGACACCAACATGCTCTCCTGGGATGAAGAATCCGTAGTCGCTCCCCGCCCCGCAGCCCAGCCGCGGCCGCAACTGCAGGCGGTGCCCAACGTGCCTCAGTTCGCCACTCATGCTGATGCTGCACTAGACCCCGGCATCCTCGCGCGTCCTGACCCCAAGGCCAGCACCGAGGGCCGGGTCAAGGCCGTCGACAAGCGAATCATCAATGGCCAGACCGATGTCAACCAGCTGGTGCCTTTCAAGTACAAATGGGCCTGGGACAAATACCTCGCCGGCTGTGCGAACCACTGGATGCCGCAGGAAATCAATATGCAGCGCGATATCGAGCTGTGGAAAAACCCGAACGGCCTGTCCGAGGACGAGCGCCGTCTGGTCAAGCGCAATCTCGGCTTCTTCGTGACCGCAGACTCGCTCGCGGCTAACAATATCGTGCTCGGTACCTACCGCCACATCACTGCGCCCGAGTGCCGGCAGTACCTGCTGCGTCAGGCGTTTGAAGAAGCGATTCATACTCACGCGTACCAGTACATCGTCGAGTCGCTGGGCCTGGACGAGGGCGAGATCTTCAATGCCTATCACGAGGTCACCTCGATCCGCGACAAGGACGAGTTCCTGATCCCCTTTATCGAGACCTTGACCGATCCAGCCTTCACCACCGGCACGACCGAGAGTGACCAGCAGCTGCTGAAATCCCTGATCGTCTTCGCATGCCTGATGGAAGGCTTGTTCTTCTACGTCGGCTTTACGCAGATTCTTGCGCTGGGCCGCCAGAACAAGATGATGGGCGCCGCCGAGCAGTATCAGTACATTCTGCGCGACGAGTCCATGCACTGTAATTTCGGGATCGACCTGATCAACACGATCAAGCTTGAAAACCCCCACTTGTGGACGCCTGCTTTCAAGGAAGAGATAAAAGCGTTGTTTTTGCAAGCCGTGGAGTTGGAATATCGCTACGCTGAAGATACAATGCCGCGTGGCGTGCTCGGCTTGAATGCAGCGATGTTCAAAGGTTATCTGCGATTCATCGCCAACCGCCGCGCTCAGCAGATCGGTCTCGAGGCGCTGTTCCCTCAGGAAGAAAATCCCTTCCCGTGGATGAGCGAGATGATCGACCTGAAGAAAGAACGCAACTTCTTCGAGACGCGGGTCATCGAGTATCAGACCGGCGGCGCGCTGAACTGGGAATAACAGGAGTGCCCGCTGCGGCGGGCATCGTCAAGACAGAGGAAAGCAGTACCTGTCGTACAAGCTGCGGCTGAAGGTGGAGAGACCTCGGCTGCGAACGTAGTCAGCCTATCAGCGGAAAGGTGGCAATCTGACTTGATGGACAGTATCGGGCCAAATCAGACTCTTTTCAAAACGTTCCCTCTCCCGATCTTCTCGGGGATGGCAGCGTATTCTTCGGAAAATGAGTTGGCCTTTCTGCAAAAGCATACTCGCGCCGGCATTGTTGCCGGCGTTTTTTTTGGCCAGGGAGGAGCAGTTTCCAGCGACCGGGAAAGTCACGCGCCACCGACTTGCCGTTGACATCCGCTGGATAAACGCGACTCTAGCGCAGGGCATGAGCCCCGCGCAGCCCTGCAGATCGGGCGCCGCTTCCTTGAGAGGGATACGGCGCCATCGCCGCTGGCGCGGCGATGCGGGGTTACTGGCTGCGCGCTGAAGCGCTGCATCGTCGAGGAGATGCAGCAGTTCAGCGGGTGCCGAATTCATTAGCGCAAACCCGAGATTGGTTTGCGCCGATGAATAATCCGCTTGGTCCTTCAGGTCCAGACGGGTTTCCCTTATGTACCTTGTGATACGTGATCACGTGAAGGAGAAAGCAATGGCAACAGCAAAGAAGAAAACGGCGGCTAAGAAAAAGCCCGCAGCGAAGAAGAAGCCGGTGGCTAAAAAGGCTGCGGTAAAGAAGAAAGTAGTTGCGAAAAAAGCGGTGACAAAGAAAAAGCCGGTAGCCAAGAAGGCCGCCAAGAAAGTCGTAAAGAAAGCTGCCAAAAAAGCCGTAGCGAAGAAGAAGCCTGCAGCCAAGAAGGTCGCCAAGAAAGTCGCCAAGAAAGCCGTAGCGAAGAAGAAGCCCGCAGCCAAGAAAGCCGCGAAAAAAGTCGTCAAGAAAGCCGTAGCGAAGAAGAAGCCCGTAGCCAAGAAAGCCGCGAAAAAGAGCGTAGCCAAAAAGCCCGCAGCGAAGAAGGCGGCACCGAAAAAGGCAGCACCGAAAAAGGCAGCGCCCAAGAAGGCCGCTCCCAAGAAGGTTGTCGCCAAGCCAGCCGCCGCGCCAGCAGTAGCGCCCGCGCCAGCGACCACGATCAAAACGGTGCTCAGCCCGGCAGCTGCCTGGCCCTTTCCGACGGGCGTGCGTCCCTGAGTATTGCTTGGGGTGCTTTGCGCTTTCGGGCAAAATCCCCGCTGCAGGCATTGTCTGCAGCGGGATTTTTTTGATGAGCGCGTCGGCATGAACGTGCGCCAGCGGAGCCAGCGTGATTTACAACCTGTTCAATCTGATCATCGACACGGTCGCCACCTTGCTGGCTGCGCTGCTACTGCTGCGCTTCTGGATGCAGGCGGTGCGCGTGAGACCGCCATTCTCGCTGGGTCAGTTCATCTTCAGGCTGACTGACTGGCTGGTGCTGCCATTGCGGCGGGTAATGCCCGGTTGGGGTGGACTGGACTGGTCTAGTCTCCTGGCCGCGATACTGGTGGCGCTGCTGTCGACGGCCATCGAGTTGGGTGTGCGCTCCGCATTCAGCGGTGAAACCTGGTTGATGCTGTCGCTGCTGACCCTGATCCACTGGGTGGTTTACGGTTTCATCGGTCTGATCGTGATCGAGGTCATTTTCAGCTGGGTGAATCCCGATGCGCCGCTGGCACCGCTGGTGCGCGCGCTCAATGAGCCCCTGATGCGGCCTTTGCGACGCCTGATACCGCCGATTGCCGGTGTTGATTTGTCGCCCATCGTCGCTTTTCTGCTGCTAAGGATTATTCTGTTTGCTGCAGATAATTTGCTTTTCCATCTGATCGTTTGATGTCCCGTCCGTGGTGCAGCCGGCATGGAGATAAGTTGCGCATTGCCGTTCATGTACAGCCAAATGCGTCGCGTTCTGAGGTGTCCGCCGAGATCGATGGAGCGCTGAAGATCCGGCTGAGAGCAGCACCGGTAGATGGCAAGGCGAACGAAGCGCTGGAGTGCTTCATTGCGGAAAGACTTGGGGTGGCGCGACGCGCGGTCAGGGTCAGCCACGGACACACCAGCCGTCAGAAGCTTCTCGAGATACAGGCCGATTTAGGGGTCGAAGAGGCCAGGCGTAGACTACGGGGCTGAGCCCTCGTGCTACCAGTTTCGCGCATACTCAGAAGCGGTAGCCGAATTCCTTCTCGAAGCGCTGCTCGATCGCCTCGCGCGTCAGCACATGGTTTTGTCCGCCCTGGCTTGCAATCTTGATCGCGCCCATCAGTGAGGACAGACGACCGATGGTCATCCAGTCCATATCATTTGTCAGACCGTACAGCATGCCCGCGCGGAAGGCGTCGCCACAACCGGTGGGATCGACGACCTGATCAACTCGCACCACCGGAATGTCGTAACGTTGCGCGCTGGTGTAAATTTCAGCACCCTGTTCTCCTCGGGTGACGACCAGAGCCGAGACTCGCTCGGCTACTTGTTCCAGCGACAGGCCGGTGCGCTCGGTAAGAAGCTCGGCTTCGTAATCATTCACGGCGACATAGGTTGCCATCTCGATGAAGCGGATCAGCTCTTCACCGCTGAACATTGGCAAGCCCTGGCCGGGATCAAAGATGAAGGGAATTCCCAGCTTGGCGCAATCGTGCGCGTGCTCGATCATGCCATCGCGACCATCCGGGGCGACGATCGCCAGCTTGACCTTGCCGGCATCAGCGACTTTGTTCTGGTGCGAGCTGCCCATCGCGCCCGGGTGAAAGGCCGTGATCTGATTACTGTCCGCATCGGTGGTGATGAAAGCCTGGGCTGTGTAAGCATCATCGATGGTGCGAATGCAGCGACGGCTGATGCCCAGTTTGTCGAGACGCTCCATGTATGGAACGCTGTCCATGCCGACCGTGGCCATGATCAGCGGATCGCCGTTCAGCAGCTTGAGGTTGTAGGCAATGTTACCCGCACAGCCGCCGAATTCCCGGCGTATACCCGGCACCAGAAACGCGACATTTATCTTGTGCAGCTGGTCGGCCAGCAGTGCCTCGGAGAAGCGACCGTGGAAAGACATGATGGTATCGAAGGCCATGGAGCCGCAGATCAGGGAAGTCATGTTGTTGTCTTTATCGGGGGTTGAAGTCGATCGGGCGGTAGCACCGCGAGGTGATCTTGCAAGGCTCAGTGGTAAAACAGCGTGACGCTGAATCCTCCAGGATGTTCGGCGATCAGCTCGAAGCTGAGCTGAATTTCATGCTCGGCATGCGCTGCGATACCTTTTTTGAGATCAAGGCTGTTCAGGTAACTTGCTGGCTCCATCACTTTTCGTACCAGCGGTTGCCCGGACTCGGTCTTGAGCTGCAGATCCAGCGACGGCCAGGCTTGGGCAGTGTCCGCCTGATTGCGCAGCAGTGCGGTGAGCGTGTACTGCCCCTGCTGTCCTTGTATTTCCTGCAGGTGACTCGATTCCAGCGACAGCAGATCGATATGCTGAGGCAGCTTCACCTGACATCCCAGTCTGGCGCAGGCGGCGCGCAGGTAGCGACCCGCTTCCGGTGAATAAGCGGCGATGTCCGCACGGAAGAAATAGCTGAGCTGTGCGGCAAGCGACAGCAGCAGCAAGGGCAAGCCCAGCCACAACAGAAACTTCCACCGGCTGCTGGTCTGGCGCTGTCTGCGCGCTTGAGCGACGAAGGCGGGTGGCGTGTTCGGTGTCGTGTCGGCAGCTGCAGAGCTTGCGCTCTCGGCCTGAGCGTCAGCAACGAGTTCATGCGGCGGGGTGTCGCGCCATGGTTTTGCCTGCAGGTCGGCGATCGCCTTGGACAGTTCGTCCAGTTCCTCTTGCATCTTTGAGGTGACCGCTGGCTGGCTGGCACGCAGCGAGCCAAAGTCGATCAGCGTCATCCGCCCATCCGTATCCTGGCCAGACGTGGCCAGGGCTTCGACTTCTTCAAGATCACCTAGCAAGTGGTCGCGCCCGTTGAAAATCTCGCGGCAGGCGCCACAGCGCACCAAGCCCTCGCGAAGTTCGAGCTGGGCAGCGGTAACGCGAAAGCGCGTCTGACAGTGGGGGCAGCGAGTGGCGAGCATAGCCCTGTATATTAATCGATTGCCAGTCCGGACCGCCTTCCGGCCAGCGCCACCCAGCCCTCGCGCTCATCCCAGACGCTCAGTGAGAGCAAGCCTGAGTAGGCAGCGATGACCTCCTCTGCCTGGCGCGCGAGCACGCCGGAGAGTAGCAACTGGCCGCCAGCGGCGACGCGTCCACACAGCATGGGGGCCATCACTTTCAGCGGCCCCGACAGGATATTCGCGACGACCAGCGCGTAACGGTTGTCCTTGCGATCTTCGGCGAAGTCCTCGGGCAAAAAATAGGAGATGTTGCAGTGATTACGCACGCTGTTGTCGCGCGCGGAGAGGATCGCTTGCGGATCGATATCCACGCCGTCAACGGGCCGTGCGCCCAGCTTCTCGCCCAGCATCGCCAGGATGCCCGAGCCGCAGCCATAGTCGAGCAGCGATACGCGCTCTTTGAGGTTGGCTTCCATCCACTCCATGCACAGGCGTGTGGTGGGGTGGCTGCCCGTGCCAAAGGCCAGCCCGGGATCCAGTTCCAGGACGATCGCATCAGGTTCTGGCGCCTGATGCCAGCTCGGCACGACCCAGATGCGTTGGCCGATGGGGATGGGCTCGAATTGCGACTGCGTCAGCCTGACCCAATCCTGATCGGCCACGCTTCGTGAGTTGAACGATGGCACGGGATGCAGCTCGCACAGCGCGCACGCGCCGCTGACCAGCGCATGGAGATCGGTCCCTTCGTCGGCCAGCGCTAGCACACGGCTACGCTCCCATGCGTGTTGTTCCGGTTCCATACCGGGCTCGCCGAACAGCGGCCGTTCTGCTTCAGTGCCTTCGTCGGCATCTTCCACCGATACCGATAAAGCCCCTGATTCCATCAGCGCATCGGAGAGGCGCTCCGCCTGATCACGGGGCACCTCCAGAACAATCTCAGTCCAGCTCATCTGGGCCTCACTTTTTGCTGGCGAGTTTTTGTTCCAGATAGTGGATGTTGGTACCGCCCTCGGCGAAACGTGCATCGACCATCAGATCGCGGTGCAGCGGTATGTTGGTGAGAATACCTTCGACGACCATCTCTGACAGCGCGATCTGCATCCGGCGTATCGCCTGATCGCGCGTAGCGCCATAAGAGATCACCTTGCCGACCATCGAATCATAGTTGGGTGGCACGAAGTAGCCAGCGTAGGCATGTGAATCAACGCGGATGCCGGGGCCACCGGGCGCATGCCAGGCCAGTATGCGTCCCGGCGATGGCGTGAATTTGAAAGGATCTTCTGCGTTGATGCGGCATTCGATCGCATGGCCTTTGAGCACGATGTCACGCTGCTTGAAGCGCAATTTTTCGCCAGCGGCGATGCGAATCTGTTCCTGAACGAGGTCAATACCGGTGATCATTTCCGTCACCGGATGCTCGACCTGGATACGGGTATTCATCTCGATGAAATAGAACTCCCCCGCCTCATATAGAAACTCGAAAGTGCCGGCGCCCCGGTAACCGATCTTGCGGCAGGCCTCGGCGCAGCGGTCGCCAATCTTTTCGATCAGTTTGCGCGGAATGCCTGGCGCGGGGGCTTCCTCGATCACCTTCTGATGGCGACGCTGCATTGAACAGTCGCGCTCACCAAGCCAGACCGCACTCTTGAATTCGTCTGCCAGTACCTGAATTTCTACATGGCGCGGATTCTCGAGGTACTTCTCCATGTATACCTCGGGATTGCCGAACGCCGCGCCGGCTTCGGTTTTGGTCATCGTGACCGCATTGAGCAGCGCGGCTTCGGTGTGCACCACGCGCATTCCACGCCCGCCACCACCACCGGCGGCCTTGATGATCACCGGGTAGCCGATGCGCCGAGCCGTCTGAATAATCACCTTGGGATCGTCCGGCAGTGCGCCCTCCGAACCGGGCACGCAGGGGACGCCCGCCTTGATCATTGCCTGCTTGGCCGACACCTTGTCGCCCATGATGCGGATCGACTCTGGTCGCGGGCCGATGAAGACGAAGCCGGATTGCTCGACGCGCTCGGCGAAGTCAGCGTTTTCCGACAGGAAGCCATAGCCGGGATGAATGGCTTCAGCGTCTGTGACTTCTGCGGCGCTGATGATGGCCGGCATCGACAAATAGCTCTGCGCAGAGGGGGCGGGGCCGATACACACCGACTCATCGGCCAGCTTCACGTATTTGGCTTCACGATCCGCCTCAGAGTGGACGACGACGGTCTTGATGCCCATTTCTCGGCACGCGCGCTGTATGCGGAGCGCGATTTCACCGCGGTTGGCAATGAGAATTTTTTCAAACATGGTGTCAGCCGATGATGAACAGGGGCTGACCAAATTCGACTGGCTGACCGTTCTCGACGAGGATTTCCTTGATCACGCCAGACGCATCCGCTTCGATCTCGTTCAGCAGTTTCATGGCCTCGATGATGCAAATGGTCTCGCCCTGCTTAACGGCGCTGCCAATCTCGACAAAGGCAGCAGCGCCGGGCGCGGACGCACGGTAGAAGGTACCGACCATCGGCGACTTCACGACATGGCCCACAGGCGCGGGAGCGGCCACGGGCGCCTCGGCAGGCGCAGCGGGAGCCGCAACCGCTGCGGGGGCCTGCGCGAGGGGCGCCGTCGGCTGCTGCATCATGACGACCTGGCTGTGGTTGGCGGTAGCGCCTTTGACGATACGGACCTTGCTCTCGCCTTCAGTCACTTCGAGTTCCGAGATACCGGACTCGGCGACGAGATCGATGAGGGTCTTGAGTTTTCGTAAATCCATGCTTCATTCACTCGTGGAGGTTGGGGAGTCCCGGTCAGCGTACTCGCATTGGAGCAAGATCGGGAAAAATAAGGCGCGATGTGCGCTAATTATAGCTTTTTAATGACAAAATCGATGGCGACACGATAGCCATCCACACCCAGCCCGCAGATTACGCCGGCGGCGATGCCAGAAATGTAAGAATGGTGCCGGAAATCTTCGCGCCGGTGAATGTTCGAGATATGCACTTCGACCACGGGCAACCCAATGCCCGACAGCGCATCTCGCAAGGCCACGCTGGTGTGCGTGAGACCGCCCGGATTGATCACAATGGCGTCGATGCCTTCGGATTTCGCTGCATGAATCCTGTCGATCAGTGCTCCCTCGTGATTGCTCTGAAAGCAGGACAGCTGCGCGCCAGCGGCAGAGGCGACCCGCTTTGCCTCGTTCTCGACGTCGGCCAGTGTGGCGGCGCCATAGACCTCCGGCTCGCGGCTACCGAGCAGATTGAGATTGGGGCCATTCAGCAGCAGAATGTTCGTCGCCATTTTTAGGCCTTGATTTGCCGAGGAAGCCGGCATTTTGCTGCAAATTGACGCAAGATGGCAAGCAGAAACGCTTATCGGGCTTATATTGATTCAATCTGGGTGCCAGGGCGGCCCTTGCTGCCACTGGCTTCACGACGCCCGACGCTGGCGATATCTCACAGCTCGGCAAGATCGGAGCGCAGCTGCGCTATGTTCAGCCGGCCTAGGTAGGTTTTCCGCACTTGCCCAGTCGGGTCCAGCAAGACAGTGAACGGCAGTCCACCGGCCTGATTGCCCATCTCGCGAGAGAGTTCGGTACCTTGCATACCAGCCACCAGCAAGGGGTAGCTGACCTGGTGTTTTTCAGCGAATTGCTTGATGTTGGATGGAGAATCAATACCAATGCCGACAATTTGCAGGTTTTTGGCGGCCATTTCATTTTGCAGCGCGGCCAGTTCCGGCATCTCTTCGACGCACGGCGGACACCACGGTGCCCAGAAATTCACCAGCAGGATCTTGCCCTTCCAGTCAGACAACTGGTGGAGCTGCCCGCCAGCATCGGGCAGACGGCTTTGCATCAGGGTTGCCACGGCCGGGTTCGCCGGCACTGTTGGCGCCAGTCTGTGCATGCCGACATAAACGCCGATAACAGAAGATAAGATCGCAATGACGACAAATAAGAGGGTTTTTTTGTTCATTTGACGTTTTTTAATGGTCGTTTTGCGGCTCCAGGAGCCGCTTTACAGCCGAAAGATCAGCGCGCTCCAACCGTTTTTGCGGACCGCCTTTGCCGGCGTGACGCAAGTCATCATGCTCATAGAGCGTCAGGTGCGCGGCCTCGCCCTGCCAGAAAAAAGACAGCACTTCGACCGTGCGCCCCGGGTGCCGGAAATGCGGCGCCTCGGAGACTTCATAGTTGACATTCTGATTAAGCAGGAAAACGGCGACTTCTTTGCCGCTTTCCGCAAACAGTTGCAAGTGAATATCCGAATGCTCTCCCGCCGTGCCATTCAGCACCGCACCGGTCAGGTAGGGTGTGAAATCGGACAGACTCTGCATCAGTTCGAGTGCTAGCTGCCGCAGATGCCGAAGCCGCTCGGCCTGCACATCGCCGAAGAACATAGACTGATATTCCCGTACTTCGGCTTCGATTTGCGCGTTGTCAGGCAAGATGTCTCCGCGCACTTTCTGGTTTCCGAGAATGATTTTGGCGGCCTTGCGTTTTGCTGTGCCATAGTCCGCGCCATCCTCGGCAATCAAGCGTGCCGCCGCCGCTGCGATTTCCGCGCGCAGCGCCTCAGCATCGCCGGGGTAATTGATTTTCATACGTTCCGGAAGTCGGTCTTGCCTTTGCCGCGGAAAAACCTGCCCATCCGCTGAAACTCAGAATGCGCGCGGGCATTTCCCGGTGTGCCGGCTCGGGTAAAATCCGTAGATTACCTTGACCTGATCATCCATGCACATTCACATTCTGGGCATCTGCGGCACTTTCATGGGCGGGCTGGCCGTGCTTGCGAAAGAGGCAGGCCACAAAGTCACCGGTTGCGATGCCAATGTTTACCCACCGATGAGCACGCAACTGCGCGAGCAGGGCATTGAGCTGATTGAAGGGTATGGCCAGCATCAGATCAGCCTTCAGCCCGACATGTTCGTGATCGGCAATGTCGTCTCGCGCGGCAATCCGCTGATGGAAACCATCATGAACCGTGGCCTGCCTTATGTGTCCGGTCCTCAGTGGATGGGCGAACATATCCTGCATGACAAATGGGTACTGGCCGTGGCAGGCACGCATGGAAAGACCACGACGTCATCGATGCTTGCGTGGATTCTCGAGCAGGCTGGCTACGATCCCGGTTTCCTGATCGGTGGCGTGCCGCTGAATTTCGGCGTATCGGCAAGACTGGGCGGCGAAGCCGCGCAAGCGCCTTTCTTCGTCATTGAGGCCGACGAGTACGACACGGCATTTTTCGATAAGCGCAGCAAGTTCGTGCACTACCGTCCGCGTACCGCCGTATTCAATAATCTTGAATACGACCACGCCGATATCTTCCCTGACCTTGCTGCGATCGAGACGCAGTTTCATCACCTGGTGCGAACGATTCCTGCAATTGGCCGAATCGTCGCGAATGGCGGCCAGGATTCGCTGCGCCGGGTGATCGCCCGTGGCTGCTGGAGCGATATTGAATGGTTCAATGGCAAAGATAATGAGCACTGGCGCATGGTCGAGCATGGCGATGGCCGTTTTGATGTCTATCTCGATGGACAGCGACAGGGCACGGTCAGCTGGGATCTGACGGGAGAGCATAATCGCTGGAATGCCATTGCCGCGATCGCTGCCGCGCGTCATACCGGCGTGCCGCCCGCGCAGGCCATCGATTCGCTGTCCAGTTTTCAGAACGTGAAGCGTCGGATGGAAGTGCGCGGCGTGGTCAACAACATCACGGTCATTGACGACTTCGCGCACCACCCCACTGCGATCGCCACCACCGTCGAGGGGCTACGTAGCAAGGTCGGCACGTCACGCATACTCGCCGTGCTTGAACCTCGATCGAACACCATGAAACTCGGCACAATGAAAGATGCGCTGCCCGGCAGCCTGACGGCCGCTGATCTAGTGTTCGGTTATGGCGCAAAAGGCGATGGCAAAGAGGCGCTGGGCTGGGATCTGGCCGCGGCCTTGGCTCCTCTGGGCGATAAGGCGCGTGCGTTTGATGAGCTGTCGATGCTAGTTGATGCAGTGGCCTCAGCAGCAAGGCCGGGCGACTCGGTGCTCGTCATGAGTAACGGCGGTTTCGGTGGTGTCCACCAGAAGCTGCTGGATGCGCTACAGGCATCTACCGCCGGCTAGGCGCCGTGTCGAGGGATGATTCTTTATCTGCACGGCTTCCGCTCTTCGCCCAAGTCATTCAAGGCGCGTCTGCTGAATGATTTTTTTGCAGAGCGAGCTGAATCCGGCCTGTTTCAGTGCCCGCAGCTTCCGGTCTCACCGAAAAGAGCGATGCAGATGGCACATGATATCTGCCAGTCTGTGCCGGCAGATAAACTCTCGCTGATTGGGTCATCGCTAGGGGGCTTTTATGCGACGGCACTCGCAGAACAATATGGGTGTCGTGCAGTACTGCTCAATCCGGCTATCACGCCAGCAGATGACCTGCGCAACCAGGTTGGCATGCAGCGTGCGTGGCATTCTGATGAGCAGTTCGAGTTTCATGCCGAGTATGTTGACGAACTAGCGCCCATCGCCCGCAGCCGTATCACCCGGCCCGAACGGTATTTTCTGATCGCCGCCACCGGAGATGAGGTTTTGGACTGGCGACAGATGATTGAGCATTATCCTGGTGCGCGGCACAAGATCATCGAGGGCAGTGATCATGGTCTGTCCGATTTTGAGCAGTACATGGAGGAAGTCGTCAATTTCTGCGTGACCTGAGTGGTGAGCAGAAGCGGGCGGCCGGATGAATTTTTTCGCCGAGCGAGCTGAATGAATCTGTTTTTTGAAGAATCCGGCGATTTCAAAGTGGGTGCGGTGCTCACCCAGCAGGGCGAGGCCTTTCAGGTCGAGACACCCTCAGGAAAACGCACCAAGGTGCGCGCACGAGATGTGCTGCTGCAGTTCGATTCGCCATCGCCGGCCGAACTGATGGCAAAGGCAAGCGCGCTCTCAGGCGACGTGGATATCAGTTTTTTGTGGGAGGTCGCCGGCGAGGAAGAATTTGGTGTTGCCGAACTGGGCGCCGAATATTTTGGTCATCCTCCCAGGCCGGAAGAAGCGGCGGGGCTGCTGCTCGCCATCGCTGCCTCGCCGATCTATTTTCATAAAAAGGGTAAAGGCCGTTACAAGGCTGCGCCAGCGTCCACCGTGCAGGCGGCGCTGGCTGGTTTGGAGAAGAAAAAGCAGCAGGCTCAGGTACAAGCGGCTCAGGTGGAAGAGCTCAAGTCAGGCAAACTCCCGACATCCATGGCGCCCATCGTGCGCCAGTTGCTGTTCAAGCCTGACAAGAACACCATCGAATACAAGGCGATGGACGCGGCCTGTGCCGAGCTCCAGACGACGCCGGCGAGACTGATGCTCTCCGTGGGCGCACTGGATTCGCCCAAAGCTTTGCACAACCAGCGCTTTTTGTTCGAGCATTTCCCCAGGGGCACCGGTTTCCCCACGCTGAGCCAGCCTGCCATTCCGTCGTTGCCGCAGGCAGATGTGCAGGCGTTTTCGATTGACGACGTCACCACGACCGAAATCGATGATGCATTTTCGGTGTGCAGAGTGAGTGACGGCAAAGTCCGGATAGGCATTCATATCGCTGCGCCAGGCCTTGGCATTGCTCGTGATGATGGGATCGATGCAGTCGCACGCGCTCGCATGAGCACCGTATATATGCCTGGCGACAAGATCACCATGCTGCCAGATTCGCTGGTCGATATCTTCACGCTGGCGGAGGGCGGCGCGCGTCCGGCGCTCTCGCTCTACGCAACGCTGGATACCAGTGACTGGTCCGTGGTGGCGACCGAGACCCTAGCCGAGAATGTGACCATCGCCACCAATCTGCGCCACAACGATCTGGATGAGATCGTCACTGAAGAAAACCTCGCTGCCGGTTCTGGCGATTATCCGCATAAGCAAGAGATCGAGCTGCTGTGGCAATGGGCACAGGTGCTGGAGCGCGGCCGTATGGCCAAGCGTGAAAGTTTCGGCTTGCGGCCAGAGCAGAACAATCGTGTCGATTTCAATTTTTATGTTGAAGACGATACCGTGACCATCACCCGCCGCAAACGCGGTGCGCCGCTCGACAAGATCGTCGCCGAGCTGATGATCTTCGCCAACAGCAGCTGGGGTCGATTGATGCATGAGCATGGCGTTCCGGGTATCTATCGCACACAGGGTGGAGGTGGCTGGGCGAATCGCATGCAGGTGCGCATGCTGACGCATGCCGCGCCTCATCAGGGTCTCGGCGTCGATCAGTATGCATGGAGCACATCACCGCTGCGCAGATACACCGATCTCGTGAACCAGTGGCAGATACTCGCCTGTGTTAAGCATGGCGTCACCGCGCCTCTGGTGGCGCCATTCAAGCCCAAAGATGCCGATTTGTTTGCCATCGTCTCGGCTTTTGACAGCGCTTATGCTGCCTATGCAGAGTTCCAGTCGACGATGGAACGTTACTGGTGCCTGCGCTGGCTGGATCAGCATTCCGCGCGCCATGTCGATGCCGTGCTGCTGAAAGATGATGTGCTTCGTCTGGTGGATGTCCCACTGATCATTGCCATGCCGGGCACTCGCCATCCGCGCGGCACGCAGTTGAAGATTGAGCTGATCTCCTGGGATGAGATCGATCTGTCAGTACAGGCGCGCGTACTTGAGGTGAATGCCTCGGCAGTTGCGCTCGATGAAGCGATGGAATTGGAAGAAGCAGACATCGCCGATGAGGCAGAAACGGCGGCAGAGCAGACGGCGCAGGACAAGTCTTATTCGGAGGGTTCTTCACACGAGGAACCGGCCGCCGCACCGCCCGAAGCAGCTGGCTGATCGCGATGATGCGCGTCGCAGACAACCGGCTGCTGTTGATAGCAATTTCAGCGTCGCTGCTACTGCATGGTGCGTTGCTTGCCCTTCGTTTTTCACCGCCAGATATACCGAAAACTCGGCCGCTGGCCAGCAGTCTGGAGATCATTCTCGTCAATGCGCGCCATGACAAAGCGCCGCGCAAGGCGGATGCGCTTGCACAAGCCAATCTGGAGGGGGGTGGGCAGGCGGATGCGGGGCGCGCCAAATCGCCCTTGCCCAATATGCAGCAGTCAATGGATGGTAATCACCTTGAGACACAGCGTCGCCGCATTGCCGAACTCGAGCAGCAGCAGAACCGGCTGCTGACGCAATTGAGCACGCTGTCACGTGACAAAGTCCGTGCAGCTGACAAAGACTTCCGGCAGCGCAGCGAGCGTCCACCAGTCGCCGAGATGGTCGACAGTATCGCGCTGGCGCGGCGCGAGGCGGAGATCGCGCGCAATGTCGCCGACTACAACAAGCGGCCGCTGAAGACTCAGCTGACCCCCAACACGCGTGAGGTGGCGTATGCGTTGTATTACACTGCGCTGCAAAGGCAGATCGAGAAGACAGGTACCCGGTATTTCCCGCAACAGGATGGAAAAAAAATCTACGGTGAGCTCATCGTCTACATCCCGGTGTATCAGGATGGTTCGCTCTATGACAAAGAAGGCGGCCCACGCGTCGAGCGCAGCTCGGGCAATCCCATGCTCGATCGCGCAGCGCTCGCTATCGTTCAGCGCGCGGCTCCTTTCGGACATTTTCCGAAATCGACAACCGCAGATGGCAAGACCCATGTGTGGGAAATCATCACGCGCTTCAAGTTCACGCGCGATGACGTACTCGAAACCGGCCCAGGGAATGCGCAATGAGTGGACCTGATCATTATGCAGTGATCGGCAATCCGATCGCGCACAGCAAGTCGCCGCAGATTCATGCGCGCTTTGCCGAACAGACGGGACAGCAACTCAGGTATGAGCGTTTGCTGGCTCCTGTCGATGCGTTTGAAGCGACGATGAAGGCCTTCATCGCGTCCGGTGGAAGAGGTGCCAACGTGACGGTGCCCTTCAAGCTGGAAGCGTTTCGCTTTGCGAATGAACTCAGCGCGCGAGCCCGCGCTGCCGGGGCAGTCAACACGCTGCATGTCCGGGACGGACAGGTGTTTGGCGATAACACCGATGGCGTCGGACTGGTGCGCGACATTGTGGAGTCGGCCGGGGTTCAGCTCAGTGGCAAGCGACTGCTTCTGCTCGGCGCTGGAGGTGCCGCCCGGGGTGTGATCTTGCCCTTGCTTGCCGAGTCGCCGGCCCGATTGCTGATAGCCAATCGCACCCCGGAGCGCGCGGCTGAATTGGCGACGCAGTTTTCGGATCAGTTGGTGCCCATCGGGGCGAGCAGTTTTGAAGATCTGGACGAGTCTTTCGATGTGGTGATCAACGCCACTTCGGCGAGCCTGTCCGCCGAGCTGCCGCCGGTGCCGGTCACGGTATTTGGCAGCCACAGTTTTGTCTACGACATGATGTATGCGGCGCAGCCCACGCCATTGATGCAACTCGCGAGCAGGTACGGCGCGCAAGTGCGTGACGGACTGGGCATGCTGGTCGAGCAGGCTGCCGAGTCTTTTCTCATCTGGCGCGGTGTGCGTCCGCAGACCGCGCCGGTCTATGCGTGGCTTCGTTCAACGCTATGAGCCTGCGGCGCAAGCTCTTGCTGTGGCTGGTCGGCGTGCCGCTGGCTTTGGTGCTACTGCTGCAGGCGTGGTACTTCCTGCATATCTGCTGGTGGGTGAAGTACAACCCGACATCGACTGCTTTCATGCGCTACCAGCTGGAAAAACTCCAAGAGAAAAATCCCAGGGCGACACTGCAGCACAAATGGGTGCCCTACAACCGTATCTCGGTACACCTGAAGCGCGCGATCATCGCCGCCGAGGATGCGAACTTTGCCGATCATGACGGAGTGGACTGGCAGGCGCTGCAAAAGGCCTACGAGAAAAACGCAAAAAAAGGCAAAGTGGTGTCGGGTGGCTCGACCATTACTCAGCAGCTCGCGAAGAACCTATTCTTGTCCGGGCAGCGCAGTTATTTGCGCAAGGCGCAGGAGATGGCGATCACTTTCATGTTGGAAATGGTGATGGACAAGCGGCGCATCTTTGAGATTTACTTGAACGTGATCGAGCTGGGCTCCGGCGTATTCGGTGCCGAGGCGGGCGCGCAGCGTTACTTCGCTGTCCCCGCCTCGGCACTCGGACCTCAGGAAGCGGCGAGACTGGCCGTGATGCTGCCCAACCCCCGGTATTTTGGCAAACACATGGACTCCGGTTATCTGGCTCGCCGTAGCGCACTGATCATGCAGCGGATGAACAGCGCAGAGCTGCCTTGACTCTCGACCTAAATCAATTCACGACTTGCCTCAGCCCGCCGATCTCAGTACACTTGCACCGTTTTTAACAACGGAGAACCCCTTTGGGCAGTATCTCTTCACATCATCGACCGTCGTTTGACGGGCCCGCTGCAAGCTGACGCCTTTCTTTTCGCGCCGCTTGCCCGGGCCAGGGTGAGCAGGCGCGCATGGCCTTTGGCCACGCTCCCTGAACAATCGTTGTACCGATGGCGGACATCGTGCCGCTGTCATTGCCGCGTTGTGTGCGGCAGGGAGAGCTTATGATCAATGTATTCGTCCTGCAGAACGGACGCCTTAGCCAGGTCAATATCGACAGCCGCGACGACCTCGCGCGCGCCTCGCCGATCTGGGTCGATTTGACCGACCCGAGCGAGGAAGAGCGCGACTGGGTGCGCGGTATCTATGGCGTGACGCTGCCCGATGAGGATGAGGTCAAGGATATCGAGGCATCGGCCCGCTACTACGAAGGCGACAATGGCGACCTTCACCTTCGCTCGGATTTCTTGCTCGAAGAAGATGAGGGCGAGTCGCGTGTCGTGACCGTGGCCTTCATCCTCGCGCGCAATATGCTGTTCTCGATGCACAGCGATGATCTGCCCGTATTCCGGCTGGTGCGCATGCGCGCCCGTTCCCGGCCGGGCTCGATCGGTGATTTCAAGGATGTGCTACTCGACCTGTACGCGACTGATGTCGAATACTCGGCGGATGCGCTGGAGGGTATCTACCAGAATCTCGAGGAAGTCAGCCGCAGCGTGCTGCAGAAAGATTTCAGCGATCAGGATGCGGCCGAGTCGCTGTCGGCGATGGCGCGCGAGGAAGACTTGAATGGTCGTATCCGTCGCAACATGATGGATACACGCCGCGCGGTGAGTTTTTTAATGCGCGGGCGCTTGCTCAACTCGGATCAGTTCGATGATGCGCGTCAGATCCTTCGCGATATCGAATCATTGGACGGCCACACTGCCTTTCTGTTCGACAAGATCAACTTCCTGATGGATGCGACAGTTGGTTTCATCAACATCAACCAGAACAAGATCATCAAGATCTTTTCAGTGGCCTCGGTCGCCTTCTTGCCACCGACGTTGATCGCCAGCATTTACGGTATGAACTTCCGCGTGCTGCCAGAGCTAGGCTGGTCGCTCGGCTATCCGTTTGCTTTGCTGCTGATGATTGGCAGCGCGGTGACGCCATTCTGGTATTTCAGACGGCGTGGCTGGCTCCGGTGAGGTGGAGACGAAAACGTCGCTCTGGTACTTGTGCCGGGGTAATGATGTCGAGGCCGGTAACGGGTATGACGGGCCGAGGTCTGCCGGCCCCCGAATCGTCATCCTGACGAAAGTCAGGATCCATCCTCGTGCACCATCGACTCCCGATGAAATGAGTTACTGCCAGATCCACCATGGATCCCGGCATGCGCCGGGATGACAAGTTTGAGAGTCTCCGGATAATGCGTTCACGTATCCTGGGATGACCGTGCCAAGGTCTGTGCTGAGATGACGATGTGAGCGCCTAGTCGAAGATCTGAGGGCGTGCTTTATATGGCCAGCTTCTCAAACGCAGAACGTGCAGCCGACAAGGTTGCTTCAATCGCTGCGTCATCATGTGCTGCTGACACGAACCCTGCCTCGAACGCTGAGGGTGCGAGGTACACACCATCGTCCAGCATCGCATGGAAGAACTTGTTGAAGCGTTCTTTGTCGCACGCCATGATCTGCGCATAATCTACCGGTACTTTCGCCGCAAAGTAGATACCGAACATGCCGCCCACCGAGTTCGCGCAGAAGCTCACGCCCGCTGCCGCTGCGCCGCTCGACAAACCGTCGACCAGTTTCTTCGTCTGAGCGGTCAATGAGTCATAGAAGCCGGGTCGCTGAATGATCTTCAGTGTGGTCATGCCAGCGGCGACGGCCACCGGGTTGCCTGACAAGGTACCCGCCTGATAAACCGGTCCCAGCGGCGCCAGATGTTTCATCAGATCGGCGCGTCCGCCAAAGGCAGCCACCGGCAAGCCGCCGCCAATCACTTTGCCCAGCACCGTCATGTCGGGCTGGATTCCGTACAGCGCTTGCGCGCCACCCAGCGCTACGCGGAATCCCGACATGACTTCATCGAACAACAATAGCGCGCCATGCTGGCTGCACAGCGTGCGCATGGTCTGGAGGAATTCTTTGGTCGCTGGCAAAAGATTCATATTGCCGGCCACTGGCTCAACGATGACCGCAGCGATCTTGTCGCCAAGGTTCTTGAATGCCTGCTCAAGCTGCTCGCTGTTGTTATAGTCGAGCACCATCGTGTGTTTCGCGAAATCTTCTGGGACACCCGACGATGTCGGGTTGCCGAACGTGAGCAGGCCGCTCCCTGCTTTGACAAGCATCGAATCCGCATGGCCGTGGTAACAGCCCTCGAACTTGATCACCAGATCGCGACCGGTCGCGCCTCGCGCCAACCGCAGTGCGCTCATCGCAGCTTCCGTGCCTGATGACACAAGGCGCACCTGCTCGATCGATGGCACCAGTTTGCAGATTTCTTCGGCCATCAGGATCTCGCCCTCGGTGGGCGCGCCGAAAGACAGCCCGCGCGCGGCCGCCTGCTGGACGGCGCTGATCACCTCCGGATGCGAATGACCAACGATGGCCGGTCCCCAGGAGCCGATGTAATCAATGTAGCGCTTGCCATCGGCATCCCAGAACCACGGACCCTCGGCATGCGTGATAAAGCGAGGCGTGCCGCCGACCGAGCGAAAAGCGCGTACCGGAGAATTCACGCCACCAGGCGTGCTGCGTTGTGCGCGGTCGAACAAAGTTTTGTTGTTGGACACATCAGCCCCCATCGTAAAGCGCAGCCTTTTTTGTTATCACGTCCGAGGACGCAGAGCTGCTGTGTTTATCAGTCAGTATTCATTGCACCGGCTCAGGGCGCTGGAGATTCCGAATCTCCCTCATGCGCCCAGAAAAAACGGTCAGGTATCAGTTTGCCCATACCCAGCCGCTGCGCATGCGACAGCGTCGAATTGGTGAATTCTTCTGCTTCGGCCACCGCTTCGGGAACATCCAAGCCATTTGCCAGCATCGCCGTAATGGTAGCCGACAAGGTGTTGCCAGCGCCGATAAATGGTCCCGTTTGCCGAGGCCAGCTCGCGCTGCGGACCATTCCTTCCTCCGAAAACAGCAGGTTCGTCACATCGTGCGCATCGCCCGGTATGCCAGTAACAAACAGAAATTCGCAGCCGAACTCGATCATCTGCAGCGCATCGATCTCGATCATATTGTCGTCGCTGGGTTCGCGCCAGGTCTCGGCGAGTCGCGAGAGTTCGTCGGCCGACACGAGCATCAGCGTCGTCTGCGGTATCAGCAGCTCGCGTATCGCGAGCAGCATTTCTTCATCCGGTCCCTGATCGGGCAGGGTGGTGGAAAAAGGATCGAGTACCAGCGGCTGCTCGGGGTAATCGGAGACGATCTCGGCGATGACAGATACGTTCTCGATGCTGCCGATATGCCCGACCTTGAAGGCGGACACCGGCATGTCTTCGAGCAGCACACGTGCCTGATCGGCGACCCAGTCCGGCTCGACCGCTTGTGTGTCTTCGGTTCCCGTGGTGTCGCCGATCGACAATGCCGTGATCACCGACAATCCGTGACAACCCATCGCTGCCAATGAGGCAAGATCGGCTTGTATGCCGATCGCCCCGACCGGATCGGCGACGCCGAAGGTCAAAACGAGCGGAGAAGTTTGGTTTTGCACAGGGAAACGATTAAGATAGATGGCTATGCATTTTACTTGAAGGGCTGTAGCGTGAGCGACAACGAGACCAAACAAGAATTCAAAACCTGGATGTGCCTGATCTGCGGTTGGGTGTACGACGAAGCAGCCGGTCTGCCGGAAGAGGGGATAGCCCCCGGCACGCGCTGGGAAGATGTGCCAATGAACTGGACCTGTCCTGAGTGCGGCGCCCGCAAGGATGATTTCGAGATGGTCGCCGTTTGATGTCACGCATGCCCGTGCTGCATGATCCCCGGTGATACGCAGCACGCGGCGTTCATCGCCGGCCGATGTGTCGCCAAAAAGCCTACGTAGCGACAATTTGCTTTGCCAATGTTTTAAGTAGTTATCCTTTTTGCTAGAGTTGCGCCCGTTTCGTGAGTCATCGTAACGGGGTCGCAATGAGTGCATCGCAAGCGCAGACGCAGAAGCCGCCGCCGCGGTCACCTGCGATTCTCGTCGTTGACGACAGCAGCACCATACGTCGTTCTGCTGAAATCTTCCTGTCTCAGGCGGGCTATTCCGTGCTTCTGGCCGATGATGGCTTTGAGGCACTGTCCTGCATCGTCGATCATGAACCCGCGCTGGTGTTCTGCGACATCCTGATGCCGCGCCTCGACGGCTACCACACCTGCAGCCTGATCCGCACGAGCGAGCGGTTCCGAAATCTCCCAGTCGTGCTGCTCTCTTCTCGGGACGGCATCTTCGACCGCGCACGAGGAGCGCTGGCCGGCGCCAGCGCTTATCTCACCAAGCCTTTTGCAAAAGAGAGTCTCTTGCAAACCGTGCGCGACTTACTGCCGCCACCGGCTTCCTGAGCTTGATCTTTTACTGGCCCACCTGTTTTTTCTTGTCGACCATCAGCGATTGATTTCATTTCTTTATGCCGCGCCAAAACATACTTGTTGTTGATGACTCGCCCACCGAAAGACATTTCTTGTCTGAGTTGTTGTCGTCGCACGGGTATCAGGTCAGCACCGCCGAAAATGGCGAGGCGGCGCTCTCTTGCATCCGGGCCAGTCTGCCGCATCTGATCATCATGGATGTCGTGATGCCTGGGCAAAACGGATTCCAGACCACGCGCGAGATCAATCGTGATCCCTCGACCCAGCACGTACCCATCATTATTTGCTCCAGCAAGAATCAGGAAACCGACCGCATCTGGGGCATCCGGCAGGGAGCACGTGAATTCATGGTCAAGCCGGTTGATCCCATACAGTTGCTGAGAAAGATAGCCTCATTGCTCGGACAGGCAGGCTGAGCGATGAGTAGCGGGTCAGCTGGCACTTCTTCCTCGGTCGCGCGCAAGTCGCGGCAATCACTGCGTGATTATCAGCGCCAGCTCGCGGAGCGCACGACGTCCGCACAGGCATCTGCTGCTGCATCGTCGCGTCAGCTGGGTTTTCTTGCAGCCGGCAGCGGATGGCTGATCCACCTGAACGAGGCGGCAGAGATCATGCCCGTCCCGGCAATGACACCGGTGCCGGGTACGCAAGCTTGGTTTCTTGGACTGATCAATCACTGAGGCAAGCTGACAGGCGTGATCGATTTCGAAGATTTGCTCGGCGCTCGATCCTCGTCACATAAAACGCTTGGGCGACTGATTGTGTTGTCCGATCGGTTTCCGACCGCGTGCGCATTGCGCGTCGCTGCCGTCACCGGGCTCATGGAGTTTTCCGATGCGTCCGAACGGGAAGCCGATCAATCGCCGGCGGCCGCCATCAACGTAAAACCGATTTGGCAAGGCGAGTGCCTGCGCATCCGGGGCAAATCATGGCATCGGCTGGATGTGCTGGCACTGATGGCGGATCCTCGTTTTGCACATGCGGCACTGTAAAAAAATACGGTTGCACGAATTTGGCCATCGTCGTCATCGTGCAGACCGCTGAACCGGCGTTTGCCCATGTTGAGTTAACGGAGTCAATCGAATGGATATGCAAGATACGCCGACGTCTGCTCAGGAGCGTCAACCACACATCGGGCGCTGGGCCGGATGGAGACGCCATTTCGGATTTTCTATTTTTCTTGGTTTGTTGCGCCCTGTTCGCAACGCATGGGGTTTGCCAGACTGGACAGCAAAGCGTCTACGCCGCGCTGCACAGCTCGCCTTATCATTATCTGTCGCGGCGCTGCTGGCTATTGCATGGATCAGCACGAGCGATGCATTGATGACCGCTGCCAGAACTCAGATCGCCAGTGAGCTGGTGATGCACTCTCAGCGGCTTGGAAAGGCTGCGCCGAATGCGATTCAGGGTAACCCCACGGCTTTTCGCCAGCTGGAGCAGAGTCGAACGGCGATCAATCAGCAGCTGGAGGTACTTGCGGCAGGCGGCGAATGGCTGGGAAGGAAGATTCCTGAAGCAGATGCGGTCTACGCGGCGCGTATCGCAGTCATTCAGCAGGCATGGCTGAAATCCGACAAGACAGCGGCACAGATTCTGTCGATGGAAAACGAGCTGACAGGTTTTCGTACCACACTGCGAACGCTCAACACCATCAGTCCAGTGCTTCTCGAACTGTCCGAACAGATTGCCAGCCTACTTGCCCAGACAGGTGCCTCGCCGCGCGAGGTTGCTGCTGCAGGTCAGCTGGTGATGCTGACCCAGAGGTTGGGCAAGAGCGCTAATGAATTCATGACCCCCGAGGGCATCAATCAGGACACGGCATTCATGCTGGGCAAAGATGCGAACACTTTTCGCGACATCATTGCCGGATTTGCCGAAGGCAGTGAGGTGCTCAGACTGCCGCCGATACGTCAACCCGATGCGAGACAGCGGCTAAACGAGCTGAAGGCGGCATTCGACAATTATCGGCGCGAGATGTCGGGCATGCTGTCCAATCTCGGCAAATTCATCGCAGCCAAGGAAGCCGAGCGCAGCTTGTTTCAGGAAAACGAGCCACTGCGCGAAAAACTGTCCGTACTCCAGCAGTCCTATCGTGATCAGGAGCATGAAGTCAGCTGGGTACACTGGGCGATCGGCGGTTTTGCGACCAGTTCATTGTTGCTGGGCCTGTTGCTGGCCTGGTTACTTTTGCGAGAGAGCCGACTCGAAGCCACAGAGGCGCAGGCTCGGCGGCTCTTGGCCGAAGATCAGCAGCGCAAGGCTATGCAAGAAGAAGAAGCCGCGCGTAACCTGAACCAGCAGAATCAGGCGGCGATTCTCCGCTTGATGAACGAGTTGCAGGAAATTGCCGAAGGTAATCTCACTGTCTATGCGACAGTTTCCGAGGATGTGACGGGTGCGATCGCAGATTCAGTGAATGTGACGCTCGAAGAACTCCGGCGCTTGCTCGGCAAAGTCAGGCAGACCGCGCTACAGGTGGGGAGATCCTGCGAGCTCGCGCAAAACATGTCATCCGAGTTGCTCGCGCTGTCCAAACGTCAATCCGGCGAGATACAACAGACCGGTCAGATGGTGATGCAGATGACCGCCCAGATTCATCGGGTATCGCGTGCTGCCAGCGAATCTTCCGATGTGGCTCAATCATCGGTTCAGGCCGCGCAGCAAGGCGAGACCGCTGTGCAGGACTCGATACGCGGCATGCAGCATATCCGCGAGCAGATACAAGAGACTTCCAAACGTATCAAGCGTCTCGGTGAATCGTCATTGGAAATCGGCGATATCACCGAGCTGATTTCGGATATCACCGAGCAGACGCATGTACTTGCGCTCAATGCATCGATACAGGCAGCTGCTGCTGGCGAGGCAGGCCGGGGATTTGCCGTGGTGGCCGAGGAGGTACAACGATTGGCAGAGCGCTGCGGTGATGCAGCGCGCCAGATCGCCACGCTGGTCAAGACCGTACAAGAAGACGCTCAGGAAGCCGTGGTCGCGATGGAGCTGTCAACACAGGGCGTAGTCGAAGGTGCGCGGCTGTCTGATGCTGCCGGCACCGCACTCGGTGATATTCGACGCATCTCCCAGCATTTGGCGGAGCTGATCGCCGGCATCTCAGGCTCGGCGGCGCAGCAGGCAACCGTCGCGGATGCGGTCACGCGCAATATCGACAGCATTCTTACCGTGACCGAGCACACACGACACGGCACCCAGCAAACCGCTAGCTCGGTGCAGGAGCTGGCTGAGCTGGCGAAGGCGCTGGAGCGTGCGATCGAACGCTTCCGCATTGCCTGACGGCAGGCATCATGTCCGGTGATTGCAGGCCGACCGATCCTCGCGCAGATAATCGCTATCCGTTGTCGCTGCCGGTAAGTCCTTCGCTGGCGCTCACGGCACTCGTCGAGACGCAGCGACTGTCGCTGATGACCTTGCGAAGCGCGATCGGACAGCCGGACGGCGAACCGTCCCGTGAGATCTTTTTCGCCACCATGAAAACGCAGTTGCGCTTGCTTGCCGGGACGTTCCGGTTCTGTGGCGCTCAGAGTCTCGAGATGCTGTGCTGGCTGATGCTTGAGGTGGTGCAGAATGCAGGTGATCATCCGCTGTCCTCGGGTGCGCTGCAGGCATTGGATGGCGCATGCGCGCGTTTGTTGGCGTCGCTGCCATCGCTGCAGCGAGGCCGGGCAGTTGCTGCGGGCACCTTGCTACCGGCATGGCGAGACCTAGCTGCGCACTTGCCCGGATCAGCGCCTTCTCCGTCCGCGATGATCGTGCTATCCCTTCCCGCCGAGATCGATGCGGTGCGCGTTGCGCAGACGTTCCTGGGTTCGTATACCTGTTCACTGACGGAGGCTTCGGTATCGATCGGCGATGTCGACAAAATATTGCTTGAGCTGTTACGTGCCGAGCCAGGTTCCGAAAGATTGCATGATTCGCTGCGCAAGGTCGGGGCAGTGATTTCTCTGGTGCGACAACATGCTCAAGATCAGCGTGATCATCTGCGCTGGACGGTGATGCTGATCTACTGTGAACACTTGCTCGCAGATGCTCCCTTGGATCTGGCTCTGGCAAAGAAAAATCTGTCTGCAGCGATGCGCGCTGTTCGTCAGGCGGCGCAGCAATCTGCTGCGCCTGTGGTAGTGCTTCCAGACAGACTCACGCAGGATGTGTTGTTTCAGATAGGTTTGTTCGCCCCCGTGACCCGCGCCAGTCAGAACGTGCGAGATGGTTTCGCACTGGATTGGCAGCTGAGGCCAGGGGACGACCTCGCTATTACCGAGCGAGTGAACGAGCAGAAGCATCAGCTGCTCGCCAGTCTCGATGACTTGGAACTTGCATGGCCTTCTGCCGATCCGGGTCAGCGACGTCGACGCATGGAAGCCATCGCCAGCAGCTTGCAAGCAATGCCTGCACTGGCTTCAGCGGGAGATTCGTTGCTCGCTGTGTGGACGGATGACCACAGCCATAGTCTGTTTCTGGCTGTCGGATTGCTGATGGTACGTGCTGCTGTCGATACCCTGGATAACGACCGTGCCTCGCATACGCGCAATACCGCGTTGCTCGCGCTTGAATCCATCCCTGCGCATACCAACGGCGCCGGCGCGTCGGGCGACTCACTCTGGGATGAACTTGGTTGTTTGGCGCCCGATCTGCAGCGACCGATTGCGCTGGCGGCGCTGAGAGCCGCAATACTAGCCACACTGGCGGATGCCGAGCGAAAAGCGGATGCAATGGTCGAGTCGGGAGATGCGGTGGCCGCGTTGCGCGAGCTCATCTCCTCTGCGAATCGAGTGATCGGTGCCTTATCCCTTGTCGGCAAAAGCTCGGCAGTCCAGAGGGCGGTATCGCTCAAGAAGTCATTGTGCGCCGCTGAACAGCATGCCGCCTCGACCGCTTCCGATATGTTTGATGCAGAAATGCAGAGGCTTATCCTGCAATGGGTGCAGCTGCATGAGTGGGTCGACACCTGGCCAGCAGAAGATCATGCAGATGATGAGCACATCGATTCTCATGATATTCGCAGCGCGTGTGACGGCGTGGATGCGCCGACAGACGCGGATTCGGATAGTGTTTCCGAGGCATCGTCAAACGAAATGTCGACCGCCTCATTGGACGAATTACCGGGCTACCAGATTGAGAGTTCTGCGAATCATTCTCCAGGTAGCGAGCTGCATGGATATCGACCCGCAGATCGTTTGGAACAGATCTTCATTCAAGAAGCGACACAGCGATTATCCCGGCTCAATCAGGTGGTGTCCACGTGGGCGAGCAATCCTGCTGACAGTCTACCGCTCGAGGTTGCCAATGAGGCGCACGGACTCGCCGGCAGCTCGGCGACGGTCGGTCGCCGGCGCCTGCATGATGGTGCGCTGGCACTCGAGCAGGCGGTCGATCATCTGGTCAATTTGCCCTTGGAAAGTCAGCATGGTTATGCAGACGCGCTGTTGCAGGGTGTACAGGCACTGGAGCAGGAATTTCATTCGACACAACTGGTTGCATCGACTGATCCTGCTGATCCGCATACCCCGGATAATGCCGATGCACTGAGTGCGCTGCTGAAGCTTCCCGCCGATCTCTCCGACAGTCCACTCGTCGCATTGAACCACCCACCTGCCGAGAGTGACCAAGGCGATCCAAGCGATCAGATTGATCAATGTTTGCCAAGCGGTTTGTCAAGTGAAGCGGCACAGCCAGCGCCTCATTCGATCGATGCGTACCGCACCGAGCATGCGCGCGACCCGTTGATACTCGAAGGTCGTGACGAGTGTGGCGCGGCTCTCGATTCGCGCCCCGACGCGTTGTCTGCGAATGCGGAGTTGTTTGCTGTGTTCAGCGAAGAGGCAGCCGAGCTCATGCCCCTGTTGGCGCAGCAGATGGAGACCTGGCTTGCCGCGCCTCGTGATGATACCCAGCGTTCTGGTGTGCTTCGTCTGCTGCATACGCTCAAAGGCAGTGCGAGGATGGCGGGAGAGATGATGCTGGGTGAACGTCTGCACCGTATGGAGCATGAGGTGTCGCAGTTCGCAAGAGCGGACAGCTTCCAGGATCATCAGCCGCATAGTTTTCGACACGAGCTAGCAGAGCTACTGGCAGAGGCAGGGCTTTTGTCCGCTGGCGCAGCGGAATCCGATTCACCCGCGGCCCCGCGGCCCGAATCATGGTCAGAACCGCGTGAGGCTGAGCGCGCTGGCACTGAGCGCTCGCCGATCGAGGCGGCCAGCCTTGCTCCCAAGGTTCGCAGCGATCTTCTCGAGCGCGCGACCGGCAGCGCCGCCGAGTTGCTGGTGGGCGCCGTGCGCGCCAGCGAGGAGCTGCAGCGTCATCGCCTGACAGTGACCGAGCTGGCAGAAAACCTTCTGCGGCTGCGCAACCAGCTGCGCGAGCTCGAGTTGCAATCGGAGTCGCGTATCACGGCGCATGCACAACCCAGTGCCTCTGTCTTCGACCCACTGGAGTTCGATCGCTATACCCGCTTGCAGGAACTGACCCGCATGACGGCAGAGAGCTTGGCCGATCTGACCAGCTTGCAACGTACGCTGGGACGGCAATCCGATTCGACGGCGGCCATGCTGTCGCAGCAGACCCGGTATGCGCGCTCGCTGCAGTCGGATCTCAGGCGAGCCGGCATGCAGGCGTTTTCCAGTATCGAGCCCCGCTTGCGTCATCTGGTGCGGCAAGTGGCGGTCGAGACTGGCCGTGATGTTCATTTCGAGATCGAAGGTGCGCGGGTCGAGATCGATCGCCAGCAGCTGGACCGTCTGAACGGCGCGTTACAGCACCTGATACGCAACGCCATCGTGCATGGGATCGAGACGCCCGCCGAGCGCGAGCAGGCGGGCAAGCCGCGCTACGGCCTCGTTCGTCTGTTGCTCAGCCAGCAGGGCGGTGAGCTGCGGCTACAGATCAGCGATGACGGAAGGGGACTCGATGTCGCTCGCATACGCGCGCGCGCCTGCGCGCTCGGTGTGCTGAGCGAAGCATCGGTCATCGATGAGGCTCAGTTAGCCGAATTGATTTTTCATCCCGGTCTGTCAACCGCAGAGGAAGTCACCGGACTCGCCGGTCGTGGCATAGGCATGGACGCCGTAAAAGAAGCCGTGATGCAAATGGGTGGCGCGCTCAAGGTTGACAGCTTGCCGGGCGCCGGTACCTGCATTACGCTGGGATTGCCGCAGTTGCTGTCCACGCAGCAGGTGCTGGTGGTGTCGGACGGTATTCATCCGGTCGCGTTGCCGGCATCCATGGTGCAGCAGGTAATGCAGCTCAATGAACCCGCGCTGCGGCAAGCGGTGACCACCGGCAGCCTGACGTGGCAGCGGCAGAACATGCCTTTGCGCAGTCTGGGCGACTTGTACGGAGAACGTTCGGGCGAATCCCCCAACACTCGCCGAGCAGCCGAGTCGCTGACCTCCGGCGTGCACCGTCCCTCCGTAGTGATTCTGCGCCAGCTGGATCAATGGGTAGCCATCGAGGTCGGCGAGGTGATCGGTCACCGGGAAGTCGTCGTCAAGCAAACGGGCGTACAACTGGCGGGAGTACCAGGCCTTGCCGGCGCAACCCTGCAGGCCGATGGTAGCGTGCTACTGATCATGAATCTGCTGCAGTGGTTCGATCACCAGTCACCTCATCGTCGGGCAACGCAGAAACAAATCAACGCGGATACGATTTTCGACAAAGCGCCGCTGATTATGGTGGTCGATGATTCACTGACAGTGCGCCGGGTAAGCCAGCGCTTGCTGGAGCGGCATGGCTATCGGGTGGTACTGGCTCGGCATGGGGTGGAGGCGCTAGAGCAATTACGAGACATTACGCCGGCTGCATTGCTACTGGATATCGAGATGCCACGCATGGATGGTTTTGAACTTCTGAGTCGTATTCGTGCCGACGTTCGTCTCACAACCATGCCGGTTGCAATGGTTACCTCCCGTGCTGCGGAGCGACACCGATCGCATGCGATGCAGCTGGGGGCGAGCGCGTATTTCGGAAAGCCCTATCGCGATCAGGAGTTGTTCGAGTGGCTGAACTCGAACGCGCCAATTCGACAAGCTGATACCAGTGCTGCCTGACGACCCGCAAAAGCAAAATACACAGAAGAGCACACGGAACATCTGATAGGACCCTGCGCCGTATCCGATCGAGCATGCATTCGTAATCAAGGAAGCCCGATGAAAATTGATTGGACCATGGATGGCCAGACTCTGGCGCTGCAGCGAAGCCATGATCGCGTCGCGCTGGTGATGCAAGGGGGAGGCGCACTTGGTGCGTATCAGGCGGGTGTTTTCGATACCTTGTCCGAGACAACTTATCAGCCTGACTGGGTGGTGGGCGTTTCCATTGGCGCGATCAATGCGGCCATCATCGCGGGTAATCCGCCCAAGCAGCGCGTGAAAAGGTTGAATGAATTTTGGCGACTGGTGTCGTCCGGCTTGCCACAGGTCGGTGGCGCTTTGTCGCTGACCCCCTGGCTGCGAGCAATGACCGAGATTCACGATACCCGCACCGCACTCAATCAGCTTAGTGCGTGGCACGCAGCGTGGCTGGGTATTCCCGGCTTTTATCAGCCGCGTGTGCCGCCACCACCGTTTCAGCTGCCGGGCACGCCGGCAGCGCTCAGCCTGTACGACACCACGCCGCTGCGCGAGACGCTGGAGGCGCTGATTGATTTCGATCTGATTAATAAAGGGCCGGTGCGTCTGTCTCTGGGTACAGTCAATGTGCGAACCGGGAATTCGTATTACTTCGACAGCAGCAACGAGCGAATTGGGCCGGAGCATGTGATGGCCAGCGGTGCCTTACCGCCTTCGTTTCCACCGATCGTGATCGATGGCGAGGCTTGGTGGGATGGAGGCATTCTCTCGAATACACCTTTGCAGCATGTGCTCGAGGTGCGTAACCCTCGCGAATGCTTGCTGGTATTCCAGATCGATCTGTTCAATGCGCGCGGACCCGTGCCGGTGAATTTCGATGAGGTGCTGAAGCGACAAAAGGATATTCAGTATTCCAGCCGTACGCGTTACGCCAGCAATGTCGCTGCTGATCTGACCAATCTGCGTCGTGCAATTGTTGATGTGGTCGCCAAACTGCCAGAGCATTTGCTGGATGATCCCGAAGTGCAGCGGCTGCAAACCTTCGCGAATGTGGCGCCGATCGATCTGGTTCACCTGATTTATCGTCAGGGGCCCGAGGAAAGAGAGTCCAAGGACTATGAATTCTCGCGAGTATCGGTGCTGGAGCGCTGGGAGGCAGGGCGCCGTGACATGCAAGATACGATCAACCATCCCGACTGGCTCAAGCAAGCAGGGCGCGAAAGCGGCGCGATGCAATATGACCTGACCCGGCACAGCCGGCAGCTGAATCCGCTCGCGCTGTGAGCCGAACAGGAATTATTTTTTTACAACGGCGTAGCGAGCTAGCGTCTTCTTGCGCGCCTCGTCATGCGCGACCAGCGGGCGAGGATAATCCTTGCCCAGCACGATGCCTGCCATCGACAACGTCATCTCCGGTGCCAGCCAGGGCGCATGAATATGCTTGCGGTCGAGTGTGGCCAGTTGCGGAAGATAGCGCTTGATGAATTGGCCTTCGGGATCGAATTTTTCCGACTGAGTCACCGGATTGAAGATCCGGAAATACGGCTGAGCATCGCAGCCCGATGACGAGGCCCACTGCCAGCCGCCGTTGTTGGCCGACAGGTCGAAATCATTGAGCTGCCGCGCAAAGTAAGCTTCTCCCCGTCGCCAGTCGATGCCCAGATCCTTGATCAGAAAACACGCGGTAACCATGCGCAAGCGGTTATGCATATAGCCAGTCTGGTTCAGCTGCATCATGGCCGCATCCACCAGCGGGTAGCCGGTGCGTCCCTCACACCAAGCCGCAAACGCCTGGTCCGCTTCTTTGCCGCTTTCCCACTCGATTCGATCGTACTCTGGCTTGAACGCGCCACCGACCACGTGCGGATTATTGTGCAAGATCATGAAATAGAAGTCGCGCCAGACCAATTCGGACAGCCAAACCGCGGCGCCTTCTCCGCCCTCGCCTGATTGCAGAGCCTCGGCTGCCAGTCGTGCCAGTGTGCGTATGGATACGGTACCAAAGCGCAGATGCACCGACAGATAAGAGGGCCCTTTGACTGCCGGATAGTCGCGTGATGCCTTGTAGCGCGACATCCGTGGAATGAAATCTTTCAGCAGAGCGGCGGCGCCTTTCATGCCCGTCGGTATCTTCAACGCGGCCAGATCGCAGTCGTCAAAGCCCATTGACGCCAGCGTCGGCATGGGCGGCGCTGTTGGCAGCATGGCGAGCTGCCCTTTGGCGGGCTTGCAGATTAGCGGTGCCAGCGCATCAAGATTCAACTCGCCGGAGGGCAGCGAGAGTTTTTTCAGCCATGCGTTCTTGTAAGGCGTGAATACAGAAAAGGGTTTATTGGCCAGTGACAGCACTTCATCTTTGGCGAAGATGACCTGATCCTTGAAAAGATGAAGTACACGGCCGGCGCGCTGCAATGCCTTGGCAATTTTGGCATCGCGCTCCACGGCGGTGGGTTCGTAATCTTCATTGGCAAACACCGCATCGACCGCGAGTTCATCGGCCAGTGCAACGATCTCCGTCGCCGCGCGCGCATGACGCACGATCAAGCCACCGCCGCCTCGCTTGAGCTCGGCATCGAGTTCTTGCAGGCTTGCATGAATGAAGGCGACGCGCCTGTCGAGGCGGCCTTCTGCCAGCAAGGGGTCGAGAATATCTTTGTCAAAAATGAAAACGCAGTACACGGTGGCGCTGCTGGCGAGCGCGTGGTGCAGCGCAGCGTTGTCGATAGGACGAAGGTCGCGGCGAAACCAGACCAGTGCCTTGTTGTAGCGGTTCATTGGCGTCTCTGATGGGGAAAGAGGGAAAGCGAAACAGACGGGCAAGCAGGAGAGCGAGCCCGCCGGGGAGTGTAGCCGTTTCGCACTAAAAGATGTCGCAGCCCCATCCAGAGGACGGCGGCTAGGCTCGCAAAGCTGATAAAATCGTGCGCATGGCCAAGCAAGGCAAGCATCAATCTTCTTCCTCCTCCGCGCCTGGCGCGGATGCCGACGATTTTTCCTCCAACACCGGCCACTCCCCTCCACCGCTGCAGCTCGCTGATCATTTTCTGATCGCCATGCCCTCGATGCTCGATCCCATCTTCGGCGGTACCGTCGTCTATATTTGCGAGCACAATGATGGCGGGGCACTGGGCATGATCATCAACCGCCCCACCGACATGACCATGGATGTGCTGTTCGAGCGACTGGACTTGTCGCTCGAGATCGATCCGCATGGCAGAGCGGCGGCACGAGGTCCGGTGATGTTTGGCGGCCCGGTGCAGGTTGAGCGCGGCTTCGTGCTGCATGCGCCGGCCGACGACTACAACTCGTCGCTTACCGTGTCTGATGAGGTCGCGCTGACCACTTCCCGCGATGTGTTGGAAGCCGCCGCGCGCGGCGACGGGCCGCACCGGCTGCTGGTCACGCTCGGATGCGCGGGATGGAGCGCGGGCCAGCTCGAAGAGGAAATACTGCGCAATGGCTGGCTCACGGTCCGTGCCGATACGGCGATTTTGTTTGATACGCCAGTCGAGCAGCGCTTTGTCGCCGCCATGAGCCTGCTGGGCATTGATCCTTCCATGCTCTCGGGTGAAGCCGGACATGCGTAGAGCCTGCTTTGTCAGGCTGTCCGTCGCGTCGCACCGCTTTGCCATCGACCTGTCAACTCGGGGTTGCCCTGAGAGCATGCGACCGAGATGAGCACGGTGATAGCCTTCGATTTCGGTTTGCGCCGGATTGGTGTCGCCATCGGCAACCGTTTGCTGAAGCAGGCTCAGCCGCTGGCGGTGATTGACGCCGCAACGAACGATGCAAAGTTTTCGGCGATTGCTGCGCTGATCAGCGAGTGGCAGCCCGAGGCGGTGGTGGTCGGCCTGCCGCTGCACCCGGACGGCGCAGAGCATGAGATGAGCGTGCGCTGCCGGCGATTTGCGAACCAGATGAATGGCCGTTTCGGATTGCCCACCACGCTGGTAGATGAGCGTTACACTTCCGCCGTGCTGAACCCGGCGCGCGGCGAGCATGTGGACAGCGAAGCGGCGGCGCTCATACTCCAACAATACTTCGATACCCATGAACCATCCTGAACTCGACGCCGAGAAGCTCTTTCAGCAGCTCGAGCATGGCCTGAAGGCCGCGCTTGCCGGCGCGCCGCGGCTGGCGCTGGTCGGCATCTACTCTGGCGGCGCCTGGTTGGCAGAGCGTCTTGCAAAGTCACTGGATGTGAGCACAGTGGGCTACATCGACGTGTCTTTTTATCGCGATGATTATGCGAAGCGAGGGCTCAAGGAAGAGGTGCGCCCCAGCCAGATACCCTTCGAAGTCGAAGGAGCGAACATCCTCCTGGTCGATGATGTGCTCTACACCGGTCGTACCACCCGCGCGGCGATCAATACGCTGTTCGACTACGGTCGACCCGGGAAGATCATGCTCGCGGCGCTGGTCGATCGTGGCGGGCGCGAGCTGCCAATCGCGGCCGACTTTGTCGCAGCGACCGTCACGCTGCCCGAGCAACAGACCCTTGTACTGCAAAAAGCCGAGGATGGACGACTTTCCCTGAGCGTAGATCATGCATAACCCCCAACTCAACAAGCACGGCGAGCTGCAGCATCTGCTCACGCTGGAAGGGCTGCCAAAGGCGATGATCACTCGCATACTCGACACGGCAGCGTCTTTCGTGAGTGTCAGCGATCGTGAAGTAAAAAAAGTCCCACTCATGCGGGGCAAGAGCGTCTTCAATCTGTTTTTCGAGAATTCCACGCGTACCCGCACCACCTTCGAAATCGCGTCCAAGCGATTGTCGGCAGACGTGATCAACCTGAACATTTCTGCTTCATCGGCTAGCAAAGGTGAGTCGCTGCTCGACACGATAGACAATCTCGCTGCGATGCACGCCGATATGTTCGTCGTTCGTCATTCGCAATCGGGCGCGCCGTATCTGATCGCGCGCCATCTGACCGAAACTCATCAGCAGCATGTGCATGTGGTCAATGCGGGCGACGGTCGCCATGCGCACCCCACTCAGGGTTTGCTGGACATGTACACCATCCGTCATTACAAAAAAGACTTCACTAATCTGACCGTAGCGATTGTTGGCGACATTCTGCATAGTCGCGTCGCGCGTTCTGACATTCATGGCCTGACGACGCTGGGCGTGCCGGAGGTGCGTGCGATTGGGCCGCGCACCTTGCTGCCCGGCGGGCTGGAGCAAATGGGCTTGCGCGTTTTTAACGACATGAATGAGGGCTTGAAGGGTGTGGACGTGATCATCATGCTGCGCCTGCAAAATGAGCGCATGACCGGCGCGTTACTGCCGTCGGCGCAGGAATACTTCAAGAGCTACGGACTCACGCCAGAGCGGTTGGCACTGGCGAAACCCGATGCGATCGTGATGCACCCGGGGCCGATGAACCGTGGCGTAGAGATTGACTCGGCCGTGGCCGATGGCGCGCAGGCAGTGATTCTTCCGCAGGTGACCTTTGGTATCGCAGTGCGTATGGCCGTGATGAGCATGCTGGCGGGCGCTTGAGTGACTAACAGCGCAAGCAGGAATTGAATGAGATGAGACTACATATCAAAAATGGCCGCGTGATCGATCCGGCTAACAACATTGACGCTTCACATGATGTATTCATTGCGGATGGCAAGATTACATCGATCGGCAAGGCGCCTGATGGCTTCGGTGCCGACCAGACCATCGATGCCAGCGGGCTGATCATCTCACCGGGTCTCGTGGATTTGTCGGTACGTCTGCGTGAACCCGGTTATGAATACAAGGCGACCCTCGAATCCGAGTTGCAATCGGCTCTGGCCGGCGGCGTGACCAGTCTGCTCTGCCCGCCGGATACCGATCCCGTGCTGGATGAGCCCGGGCTGGTCGAGATGCTCGTGCACCGGGCCCGGCTAATGAATCAGTCGCATGTCTATCCGCTGGGTGCGCTGACAGTAGGATTGAAGGGACGCGAGCTGACCGAGATGGCCGAACTGACTGAAGCGGGTTGCGTCGGTTTTGCGCAGGCCGAAGAGCCGATTGAAGACACCACCGTGCTGATGCGCGCGATGCAGTATGCGCAAACCTATGGATACACCGTCTGGCTGCGTCCGCAGGATCCACACCTCGGCAAGGGGGGCACCGCGCACAGCGGACCGCTGGCGTCCCGGCTGGGGCTGTCCGGCGTTCCGGTGATGAGTGAGACCATCGCCTTGCACACGATCTTCGAACTGATGCGCTCCACCGGCGCGCGCGTACATCTGTGCCGCTTGTCGTCTTCTGACGGTATTGCGCTGGTTCGTGCCGCCAAGGCCGAGGGCTTGCGCGTCAGTTGCGATGTCGGCGCACACCATGTGCACCTGACCGACCACGATATCGGTTTCTTCGATCCCAATGCCAGACTCTCGCCGCCGCTGCGCAGCCAGCGCGACCGTGATGCAATACGCGAGGCGCTGGCCGATGGCACGATTGACGCCATCTGTTCTGATCACACACCAGTCGATGACGACGAGAAGCTGCTTCCCTTTGGCGAAGCCTCTCCCGGTGCGACGGGTCTGGAGCTGCTGCTCTCGTTGTCTCTCAAATGGGCTGAAGATCACTTGAAAAGCAAAGAGGGTCTTTCCAAGGCGATTGCCCGCATTACCTGCGATGCCGCGCGCGTGGCCGGAATCGATGCCGGTAAGCTCTCAGTGGGCAGCATTGCCGATGTCTGCATCGTCGACCCGAACGCGCGCTGGAAGGTCGAAGCATCCGCGATTGTCAGTCAGGGCAAGCACACACCGTTTCTTGGTTACGAGTTGCAGGGTCAGGTCAGGCACACCATCGTGTCCGGCCGCGTCGCCTACAGCCGCTGATCATCATGCCGGTATGGGGTTTGGCCAGGCTGGCCTGGCATCTGATAGTGGGACTTCTCAAGGTGGCGCTGCTGTTTCCGGTTCTTGGTGCAGCAGGACGGGAACGCCGCATACAGCGCTGGTCGCGTCAGCTGGTGGCTATCTGTGGCGTGTCTTTCTCGATCAACGATAGCGCGCAGCGCGAGCCAGTGTCGCCGTCGCTGATTATCTGCAATCACATTTCGTGGTTGGACATCTTTGTGATGAATACCATCCATCCGTGCCGCTTCGTCGCGAAATCCGATATTCGCAGTTGGCCCCTGATTGGCTGGCTGTGTGAAAACACCGGGACGATCTTCATCGCGCGTGGCAAACAGCGCGATGTACGAAGGATTTATGCCGGGCTAGTAAAAAGCATTCACGATGGCGAGCGCGTCGCTTTCTTCCCCGAGGGTACGACCGCGCCGCAAGGCACGGTGCTGCCTTTTCATGCGAATTTGTTCGAGGCAGCGATTGAGGCCGAGGTTCCGGTGCAACCCTACGCGCTCCGCTATCTGGACGCCGATGGTGGCCTGCATGACTCGGCAGACTTTATTGGTGAGATGACATTTGTCGAGAGTGTGATCGCTATTCTAAAGAGCGGTGGCATGCACGCCGAACTAATTCGCTTACCCGCGATACCTACCGAGGGCGCGCACCGTCGTGAGCTGGCGGCTGCTGCCAGAGAGCTAGTATCGGATGCGCTCAGCCCGGCTGCTGATGCTGCGGGCAATCAACTTGCACCAACTGACGGTCAGACAAGCGCAGTGCGCTGAGCTTGCCACCCCAGACACAGCCTGTATCCAGACCGATGACGTTCGGTCTCAGTATCAGTCCCAGGGTCGACCAGTGCCCGAAAACGATCGTTGTCTCTTGGGTTAATCGTTCCGGCACATCGAACCATGGCATGTAGCCAGGGGGCGGTTGTTCAGGTCCTTCCTTGGTAGCGAATTCCATCTCTCCCTGGGCTGTGCAGAAGCGCAGTCGGGTCAGCCCATTGACGATGCAGCGCAACCGGTCATCACCTTGCAGATCATCGTGCCATTGTGCAGGTTCATTGCCATACATCTGAGCCAAGAAATCCAGCCAGTCGCTTCCTCTCAGTACTGTGGACACTTCGTCTGCGAGTGCGAGGGTTTGCTCAGTCGTCCACTGGGGCAGCACGCCGGCGTGCACGATCAAGTGCCCCTCCGCCATCAGAGACAGCGGTTGCTGTCTCAGCCATTGCAGCAAGTCGTGGAGATCAGGCGCGGCGAGTAGCGCCTCCAGCGTATCAGAGCGTCCTCGAGGTCGGATGCCATTGGCGACGGCCAGCAAATGGAGATCATGATTACCGAGCACAATCTGTGCACGATCAGCCATTGCCCGAATACGACGCAGGCAACCTAATGAGTCCGGGCCGCGATTGACCAAATCACCGACAAACACCAAGCGGGCACGAGGAGCTTCTGCCTCAATGCGATCCAGCAATAAATCCAGCTCCCCTCTACAACCTTGCAGGTCGCCGATGACAAATACCGGAAGCATAGGCGTGTCGGACATGAGGAAAGTGGCTCGGTCTACAAGTTAACAAAGATGATCTGGCGATAACGGATATTTTTGACTTATCGAATACACCCGTCCAACGGGCTCTCCATGGGCCCACATGCTTTCGTGAAACATTTTAATGCAAACGGTTCGGTGATCGCTTCACGCGGCTTCATGGTGCCGTCACCTATCGAATAATCATCAATATTTTCCTCGATTCTGAAACTTCTCCGTTGAGAGGCGCACTCAAGACCGCTTTCTATTTTCTCGTGGAGTAATAATGTTCTCTCAAGATCAGCGTATTCAAAGAGCGATGAATCCTCAGGCTCCTGCAACAACGGAGTCTGCGAATCTGCAGGTTACCGTTGACACGCTGCGTGTGGATCTGGATTCTTGTTTTGCCAGTCTCAATACTCAGCAACGCGCCAATGCAGTGCTCGTTTTATGGGGGGCTGATAAAACTGAAGATACTCGTAGTTTCGGTGAGCAAATAAAACAACTGATTTCTCTCCAGGCTGGCGATGATCCTCATCATTCCGCACGTTTCGCACTGGCTTTGGATTTTACCCTCGACCATATTGACGATATCGGTATGGAAGAAGCACAACGTCATCAGCTAAACGATGCACTGAATGTGATCGGACGTGATTACGATTCGACGGCGACCGAGGTTCGTGCAATCATCGAAAAATCCCTGAAGGCCCGCGAGAGTTCAGCGCTCGGTGAGGATCCATCAGAATTTTCATTTATTCCGCCGGTTCCCTTTCAGGGATCATCGGGACAGCAATCAACTGATTTTCAGTCGGCGCGGACCACTGAAACTCCGAAGAAGCGAGCAGATGCCGGTTTGGATAGCCGCACGAAACGCGCGCAGCGCACGGAGCGCCATCGTGAGTCTGCGGTAGCACTCGATACAAAACCACTTGATGTCAATAGCGATGGCAGAGCCGGCAGTCGCCGGTCAGTAAAAGCCGGATTGTCAGGTTTGGCGCTTGGTGTACACGCCGCTTTTTCTGCCGCAGGTGATAAATTGGTCGCGGCAGGTAAAAAGTTGATACCGCCAATCCGTGAAGCGACCGAATGGATTAGGCATAACGCTTCTGTCTGGTCATCGAAGGGCAGTGCTGTCGTAAGAAAGGCGATTACTTCGGTACGGGCCAGATTGTCGCCGACGCTTACCGACGTGGGAATTCCGACGGGTGACAGACTTCGCAATGCATTGAACGGTAAGGCAGTCGCTCGCCTGAAGAGTTCCGCTGGTCAAATTGCCGAAACGGCGGGCGAAGTGGCCAAGGCTTCAGCAACGCGGGTAGCCAAGGGGGTGAATAAGGCAACCGACGCCATCAGAAAAGCAGGTGCCGCAAGTGGGCACGCGATGGCTTCCGCCGGCAGGGTAGTGGCTCATGGCGTGGCTCATGGTGCCAAAGCCATCGGCGCTTTCGTGTCGAAGGGGGCAGCGTGGATTGGTAACCGCTGGTCAGGTTTGAGAGGTTTCGAGCGCGTTTGATTCACTGAATTCAGCGTGCAAAGGCGTGTCGCGAGACACGCCTTTTTTATTGGTCACCAGAACGGGATAAGCATGAGGATGAGATTCTTTCGGCAGCCTGCTTCTAGGGCGCGGCGCTCCGTTAAAATGTCGAGTGTTTGGTAGGAATAAGTTAATCAAATAATAAGGCGTTTTAACAAGGCATCTCAATGATTCTGGTAACGGGTGGCGCGGGCTTCATCGGCTCGAATTTCGTACTTGACTGGCTGGCGTCCACGGACGAGCCGGTGATCAATCTGGACAAGCTGACTTACGCGGGCAATCCAGACAATTTGTCTGCCATCGAAGGCGATTCGCGTCATCAGCTGGTGAAGGGGGATATCTGCGATCGGGAATTGGTCAATCAGTTAATTGCAACGCACAAGCCTCGTGCTATTGTGCATTTCGCTGCTGAGAGCCATGTCGATCGCTCGATTCATGGCCCTGGCGACTTCATTCGCACCAATGTCGATGGCACCTTCAGTCTGCTGGAGGCAGCACGTGCCTACTGCGCTGGCCTGTCCGACACCGACAAGAACAATTTTCGGTTCTTGCATGTATCGACTGATGAGGTATTCGGTACGCTGAGTCCGACCGACCCGCCATTTTCCGAGACTACGCCCTACGCACCTAACAGCCCCTACTCGGCATCAAAGGCCGCCTCAGACCATCTGGTGCGTGCCTGGCATCACACGTATGGTTTGCCGGTACTGACCAGCAATTGCTCGAACAATTACGGGCCGCTGCAGTTTCCCGAAAAGCTGGTGCCTTTGATGATCGCCAATGCACTGGCAGGCAAGCCGCTGCCCATTTATGGCGATGGTCAGCAGGTTCGCGACTGGCTCTATGTGGGCGATCATTGCAGCGCGATACGCCGCATTCTGACCGATGGCAAGCCGGGGGAGACCTACAACATCGGCGGCTGGAATGAAAAGGCCAATATCGATGTCGTGCACACGCTGTGCGATTTGCTGGATGAACTGGCGCCTGGCAAGCAGTCTTATCGACAGCAGATCACCTATGTGACCGATCGCCCCGGTCATGATCGCCGTTATGCGATCGATGCGCGCAAGACAGAGCGTGAGCTGGGATGGCGTCCGTCAGAAACTTTTGAGACAGGCATGCGCAAGACAGTGCAGTGGTATCTGGCCAATCAGGAATGGGTGCGCAAGATTCAATCTGGCGATTACCTCAAATGGATAGACCGTAACTACAGCCAGCGCACAGGGAGCACCGCATGAGCGACAAGCACCATCGACGCGGCATCATTCTTGCTGGCGGATCAGGAACGCGTTTGTATCCGGTGACCATGGCGGTCTCCAAGCAGTTGATGCCGGTGTACGACAAGCCCATGATCTACTACCCACTGACGACGCTGATGTTGTCTGGTATGCGCGACATCCTGCTGATATCGACACCGCAAGACACACCGCGATTTGAGGCATTGCTGGGCGATGGGAGTCAGTGGGGAATCCATATCCAGTACGCGGTACAACCCTCTCCGGACGGACTTGCCCAGGCTTTCATTATTGGCCGTGAATTTGTAGGTAATCATGACTCGGCGCTGATCCTTGGAGACAATCTGTTTTATGGCCATGATTTCGATGGCAAGCTGCGCGCCGCCAATGACCGTAGTGATGGCGCTTCCGTGTTCGCCTACCATGTCGAGGATCCCGAGCGCTACGGCGTTGTCGGATTTGATGCCAACCGGCGCGCGATCAGTATCGAAGAAAAACCAAAGCATCCCCAATCCAATTACGCAGTGACCGGGCTGTATTTTTATGATCGTCAGGTATGCGATATTGCTGCCAGCATCAAGCCGTCTGCTCGCGGCGAACTCGAAATCACTGACGTTAACAAGATCTATCTCCAGCAAAAAGAGCTGCATGTCGAGCTGATGGGGCGCGGGATGGCATGGCTGGATACCGGCACGCATGAATCCTTGCTGGAAGCGGCGCAGTTCATTGCCACGCTCGAAAAGCGACAAGGCCTGAAAGTCGCTTGCCCCGAGGAAGTCGCTTATCGCAAAGGCTATATTGATGCAGCACAGCTCGAGAAGCTGGCCGAGCCTCTGAAGAAAAATACCTACGGCCAATATCTGCTACGCCTGCTGAAAGACAAGGTGTACTGATACCATGAATGTAATCAAGACAGCAATACCCGATGTGCTCATCATCGAGCCCAAAGTATTTGGCGATTCACGCGGGTTTTTCTTTGAAAGTCACAACCAGCGGCGCTTTGAAGAGCTGACCGGTGTGCATCTGCCCTTCGTGCAAGACAATCATTCGCGTTCGGCGCGCGGTGTACTGCGCGGCTTGCATTACCAGATGCATCAACCACAAGGAAAACTGGTGCGTGTCACGCAAGGTGAAGTATTCGATGTCGCGGTCGACATGCGACGGAGTTCGCCGACTTTCGGTCAATCCGTTTCGGTGCGATTGTCCGCCGAGAGTCACCGGCAGCTATGGATACCGCCGGGTTTTGCGCATGGCTTTCTGGTGACTACCGATAGTGCAGATTTTTTGTACAAGACCACCGATTACTATGCGCCAGAGCATGAGCGGACCTTGTTATGGAATGACCCGGTGCTGGACATCGACTGGCCGCTGCAAGGTGAACCCGTGCTGTCCGAGAAAGACAAGGTGGGTGTGCCGCTCGCTCAGGCTGACACCTACCCATGAAGATACTGGTCACGGGCCGCGATGGCCAGGTAGGCGGGGAGCTGGCGAGAGCGCTTGTCGGGCTGGGTGACCTCATTGTTCTCGGTCGTACCCACATGGATTTGTCAGATCCTGACTCGATACGCCATGCGATTCGTGCAGAGCGTCCGACCCTGATCATCAACGCGGCGGCGTATACCGCGGTGGATCTGGCGGAATCCGAGCAAGCGCTCGCTTATGCAATCAATGCGCAAGCGCCCGGCATCCTCGCAGAAGAGGCAAAACATCTGGGCGCCGCACTAATTCACTATTCGACCGACTATGTCTACGATGGCAGCAAGCAGGCGCCTTGGATTGAGACGGATGCGACCGGCCCCTTGTCGGTTTATGGACAATCCAAACTCGCGGGTGAGCAGGCCATTGCGGCGGTTGGTGTGCCGCATCTGATTTTTCGAACCAGTTGGGTATATGGCTTGACCGGCAAAAATTTTCTACTGACGATGCTGCGTCTGGCGCAAAGCCGACCTGAGCTGTCTATCGTCAGCGACCAGATCGGTGCGCCGACCTGGAGCCGCACGATTGCCGAGGCAACGGCCGTGGCGCTCAAAAAAGCAGAAAATCCTGATCGGTTGAGCGAACTCAGTGGTGTTTATCATCTGTGCGCTGGCGGTCAGACCAGCTGGTATGGTTTTGCGGAGAAGATTTTCTCGCATCCTTTCGTGGTGCAAAAGCCAACGCTCAAGCCGATTCCTACGAAAGACTATCCGACGCCAGCGCAACGCCCGAAGAATTCCGTGATGAGCACGACATCATTCCAGCAGAATTTCGGATCGCTGCCAGTATGGGACGAGGCGCTCGCAGTCTGTCTGTCGAGTATTCCGGCTGAGGCACCGCACCTCTTGCAAACGATCTGAATACACCAGATCGACTGAGTAAACTGAATTCACTGAACCCACTGACCGAACAACTATGGCAAACAGCAACGCAAGCCTGACACCGGGCATTTTCAAGGCGTATGACATTCGTGGCGTGCTTGGCAAGACGCTCGACATCCGTATTGCGCGGCAAATCGGCCAGGCATTCGGTAGCGCTGCACTCATCAAAGGTGAAAAGACCGTCGTCATAGGACGTGACGGTCGGCTGAGCGGCCCGTCGCTGTCCGCCGCGCTGGCCGAGGGCTTGCAATCCGCAGGAGTGGATGTGATCGATGTCGGCATGGTGGCGACTCCCATGCTGTACTTCGCGACCTACGCTCTGGGCGCGCCCAGCGGCATCATGGTCACCGGTAGTCACAATCCGCCGGATTACAACGGCTTCAAGATGGTGCTGGCTGGCGAGGCAATCTATGGCGAGACCATACAGCGACTGTATCAGCGCATTCTTGCCAATGATTTTTCGAGCGGACAAGGCGGATATCGCCAGCACGACATTCGCGAGGCCTACCTAGCGCGCATCATCGGCGACATCAAGCTGGCGAAACCGTTGAAGCTCGCGGTCGATTGCGGCAATGGCGTTGCCGGTGCAGTTGCCGGGGATCTGTATCGCGGCTTGGGTTGCGAGGTGATCGAGTTGTTCTGCGATGTTGATGGCAATTTCCCCAATCACCATCCTGATCCTGCCCATCCCGAAAACCTTGAAGATCTGATTCATGCGTTGCGAACGACTGATGCGGTACTCGGTCTGGCATTCGATGGTGATGGCGACCGACTGGGTGTCGTCACCAAGGATGGGCAGATCATCTATCCCGATCGTCAGCTGATGCTGTTTGCGCAGGAGGTGCTGTCGCGTCATCCGGGTGCGCCGATTTTGTATGACGTGAAATGCAGTCGTCATGTGGCCGAGGTCGTGAAAGCGGCGGGCGGCGAGCCCCTGATGGGCAAGACGGGTCACTCGCTGGTGAAGGCGCGGATGAGAGAGACTCAGGCACCACTGGGCGGCGAGATGAGCGGTCATGTGTTCTTCAAGGATCGCTGGTATGGCTTTGATGATGGCCTGTATGCCGGCGCGCGCCTGCTCGAGATACTTTCCAGAGTGGCGGATCCCAGTGCGACACTGAATGCCTTGCCACAGTCGATGTCAACGCCCGAATTGCAGATCAAATGCGCCGAGGGAGAGAACCACGCCCTCGTCGAGCGGCTGCAGAGAGAAGCCCGCTGGCCCGATGCAAAACAGGTACTCACTATTGATGGTGTTCGAGTCGAATACGCTGATGGCTTTGGGCTGGTGCGGGCATCGAATACCACGCCAGTACTGGTGCTGCGCTTCGAGGCGGAGAACGAAGACGCGCTCTCTCGCATACAGCAGTCGTTGGGCAAGGCCATCCGCCAAGTCAAGCCGGATGCCGAGCTGCCTTTTGCGGCCTGAGTGTCACGCTGAATGCCCCTGCTGACGCTGCGAGTCTACTCCGCGCTGTGGTGGCTGCTGCTGCCCCTCGTGCTGCTACGCCTGTGGTGGCGGGGTCGCAAGGAAGCAGGCTATCGCCGGCACATTGCCGAGCGCTTCGGATCGGGTGTTCACTTTCCATCGCCGCTGATCTGGGTACATGCGGTATCCGTTGGCGAGACGCGCGCGTCCGAGCCGCTGATACGGGCGCTGCTCAAACAATACCCGCAACATCATATTCTGCTCACGCACATGACGCCGACTGGCCGTGCGACGGGATCTACCCTGTTCGGCAAGGATTCGCGAGTTCTGCAGTCCTACCTTCCGTATGACACCCTGAGCATGACCCGGCGTTTCGTGCAAGCGACCCGGCCATCGCTGTGCGTACTGATGGAAACCGAAGTCTGGCCAGCACTGATACACAGCTGCCATCAGGAGAGCGTGCCTGTCGCACTGGTCAATGCGCGCTTGTCAGAAAAATCTTTGCGCCAAGCGCAGCGTTTCGCCGGCCTGTTCAGAGAGGCCGCGAAGAGGATAAGCTTGTTCGCTGCGCAGACCCAAGCCGATGCTGAGCGCTTGCGCCAACTCGGCGCCAAGAACGTTACCGTCACCGGCAGCTTGAAATTCGATATCGCTCCGCCCGAGCCAATGATTGAGTTGGGAGCACAATGGCGCCGTCAATTCGGGCAACGCCCGGTGTTACTGTGCGCGAGCACGCGCGAGGGTGAAGAAGTCTTGCTGCTCGATGCGTATATGCGTGCGACGCTTCCGCAAGAGACACTACTGATCATCGTTCCGCGCCATCCGCAGCGCTTTGCAGAAGTCGCGCGGCTTCTGGATCAGCGAGGGCTCGATTATCTGCGTCGTTCACAACTCGGACAGGAGTCGCTGTCACCGCATGTTCACCTACTGCTAGGCGATTCGCTGGGAGAGATGTTTGCCTTCTACGCAGTCTCCGACATGGCCTTCATCGGCGGCAGCCTGTTGCCACTTGGCGGGCAGAATCTGATCGAGGCCCTGTCATGCGGTAAACCAGTGTTTGTCGGACCGCATACCTTCAATTTTGCGCAAATCACCGAGGATGCGGTTCAGTCGGGTGTCGCGGTGCGAGTAAGCGATGCGAACGACTTGTTCAATCAGTGGCTGGCGTGGTTGATTGACCGCGATAAACTACAGGAAGTATCCGCAAGTGCGGCGCAGTTCACGCACGTGCACCGCGGCGCGACCGAAAAAACGGTACGACTGCTTTCCGGGATGCTGAATCAGCTACAGGTCAACTTCGTGCGCGAGTCAGGAAAATTCTAGTACCTGCAAACCCATGACGGCGGCAGCTTTTTGCAAACGTTTGTCGAAACAGGCGAAAGTCATCTGCCTGTTCGCGCCATGATGCAATCGCTGTGCCGCTGCTCGCTGAAAGCTGTCATAGGCCCTCAGCGCAAACGCTTCCGCGATGTCGCCCGCCAGCTTGACCAGCTTCTGGTTTATTTCTATGACTGCAAAATCCAGCCACATTTGCTCGAACCGGTTTCGCCCAGAATCGATGGTGTCAGCATCTTCAGGTATTTCACGTACTCGCCTTGCCATCGCAGCCATCATTTCCGCCCAGGCGATTTTGCATACCGACATGGCGGGCGCTTATTGAGCCGCTTCAAGCATTTGTCCGCTGCGCTCTTCGTCGATGAAAAGCTTTGCAAGCGCAGAGGTGTCGCAAAATAAAATCCAGCGCGACCTTCCTGAATTATGGTGCTGAGAGGCTTGCCGCCGGCAGAGAGCTTGGGCAAGTGCTCGGGGAAAGCTGGTTTTTTTCCATTCCAGGTGACTGAGGCATCGGCGACCAGCTCCCCCAAGAGATGATCCTTCTGGGATGGAATACCGGTAATTCTGGCAAAACTCCGTTTACTGCTTCTCCGGCTCGGTGAATCCTCCGCCCAGCGAACGATACAGGTCGACCGTATTCGTCAGCCGCAGCAGCTGCGACTGCACCAGCGCCTGTTCGGCATTGAACAATTCACGCTCGGCGTCCAGCACATCCAGATAGCTGGAGATACCGTTCTGGTAGCGTGCCTGTGCGAGTGACAGACGCTCGAATTGCGCATCTCGGACAGCTTTCTGGGCGTCGATCTCTTCGGCCAGTGTCGCACGGGCGGCCAGCGCATCGGCGACTTCGCGGAAAGCGACCTGAATGGTTTTTTCATAGTCGGAGATCGCGATATTGCTTCTTACTTCTGCCAGACTCAGGCCTGCCTTGTTGCGGCCATTGTCAAAGATGGGTAGCACCAGCTGGGGTGCGAAATTCCAGGTGCGTGAACTGGTATCGAATAGATCACCCAGATCGCCGCTGGCCAGACCAAAGCCCGTAGTGAGCGAGATACGCGGGAAAAAAGCTGCGCGGGCGGCGGCGATATTGGCCTGGCTGGCACGCAGCCTCTGCTCGGCAGCTCGTATATCAGGACGATGGGCGAGCAGATCCGACGGCAAACCGGCGCCGATATCGGCCGTGATCACTTGATTCGACAGCGTGGCGGTCTGGGGTGGCATTTTCATGCCGTAGCCCGTGAGCAGCGTCAGCGCATTCACGGCCAGTGCGTGCTGCCGACGCAAGGCAAGTAACGATACGCGCGCCGATTGCACCAGTGTTTCGCTCTGCTGGAATTCCAATGCATTGGTAATACCTGCATCAAGGCGTTTCTTCACCAGTTCGCGCGAGCTTTCCCGGGCCTTGTAGGTGCGCTCTGCCAATTGCTTTTGTTCTGCCAACGCGCGCTCGGTCAGCCAGGCCTTGGCCACTTCGCTGACCAGCGAAATCTGGAATGCACGACGCGCCTCTTCCGTGGCGAGGTATTGGGACAGCGCCGCCGCTGACAGATTTTTTACTCGGCCAAAGAAATCCAGCTCGAACGCGGCCATCCCAAGACCCACTTGGTACACCGTGTTCTCGCGCATGGTGCCAGCCAGTAGCTGGCGCGATGTGCTCAAACCGCCGGTCGCGTTCACGGTCGGAAGCTGATCGGCGCGCTGAATGTTGTACAGGGCACGGGCTTCTTCGATGCGCAGTATCGCCGTTTTCAAATCACGATTGTTGCTTAGCGCGGTGCCGATGGCTTCGCGAAGATCAGGATTCTGAAAAAATTCATTCCAGCCGATATCGGCCACGGATTTTGTGGTTGCGCTGTCACCGGTGGGATACATCGAGGGCACTGGCGCTGCCGGCTTGAAAAAAGTCGGCATGATCTGGCAGCCTGAGAGTGCCATGGCGCCAGTCAGTGCGACGATAGGAAGAGTGAGCTTTTTTGTCATTGTTATGCCTCGTTCTGATGCAAGTGGGCAGCATACAGTTTGCGCTGTCGCTCATTGCCCTTGAAGATGCGACGGACCACCACGAAAAATACCGGTACAAAGAAAACGGCTAGCACAGTGGCGGTGATCATCCCGCCCATCACACCAGTACCGATCGCTCGCTGACTGGCCGAGCCTGCCCCCGTCGCGACCACCAGCGGCAGCACACCGAGGATAAAGGCCAGCGAGGTCATGATAATTGGGCGGAAGCGAAGCCTCACCGCCGTGAGCGTGGCCTCTATCAGGTCCATGCCATCGGCCTGCAAGTCCTTTGCGTATTCAATGATGAGGATGGCGTTCTTTGCTGACAGGCCGATGATGGCGATCAGGCCGACCTTGAAGTACACATCATTTGGCATGCCACGGAACAAGGTGAAGGCCACCGCGCCTAGAACGCCTAGCGGCACGACCAGTAGCACGGCGACCGGAATGGAGGTGCTCTCGTAGAGGGCAGCCAGAACCAGGAAGACCGCCAGCAGTGATAGCGCAAACAGCAGCGTTGCGGTCGAGCCTGCAGCCTTTTCCTCGAACGACTGACCGGCCCACTCATAGCCTATGCCTGAGGGGAGTTGTGCGACCAGCCGTTCGACTTCAGCCAGTGCATCACCGGAAGACGCGCCAGGTGCCGCGTCGCCCTGTATTTTCATCGCCGGGTAACCGTTGAAGCGCACCAGCTGCACCGGGCCATTGATCCAGTTACTGCGCATGAAGGCTGACATCGGCACCATGTTGCCTTGCGCATTACGGATGTGCAGTTTCTCCAGGTCTTCAGGCATCAGCCGCTTCTCGGCAGTCGCTTGCACGATCACGCGCTGCTGCCGGCCTACATTGGGGAAGTCATTCACATAGGTCGAGCCAAAGGTGCCAGCCAGTGTCGCATTGATGTCAGCGACGGTGACGCCCAGCGCATTGGCCTTGTCGCGGTCGATCTCCAGTTTCAGCTGCGGGGAATCTTCCATGCCCTCTGGTCGCGCGCCTTTGATGACCGGGCTCTTGGACATCATGCCCAGTAGCTGGTTGCGCGCAGCCAGCAGCGCGTCATGCCCCAGACCAGCGCGGTCTTGCAGGCGCAGCGAGAAACCAGTCGCATTGCCTAGCTCGCGGATTGCCGGCGGATTTACCGTGAACACGATCGCATCGCGTATGGTCGCCATCAGTGACAGCGCCTTGGTCGCGATGCCTTGTGAGCTCAGCTCAGGCGTGGTGCGTTCTTTCCAGTCTTTCAGCGGTACGAACAGCAGACCGCCATTTTGTCCATTGCCTGAAAAGCTGTAGCCGATCACAGACACGATGGCCTCCGCCCCGGGCTCTTTCAGGAAATACGCCTCGGCTTGTTTCATCACTTCCAGTGTACGGCCCGTGCTGGCACCTGGCGGCAGCTGCACATTGGCGAGCAGGTAGCCCTGGTCTTCGGCAGGCAGGAACGATGTCGGCATGCGCACGGCCATCCAGACCACCGCCGCAATAATCACACCGTAGAGCACCATATAGCGCAGCGTCGATTTCAGAACCTTCTGCACACCGGACTGGTAGCTATTGGTGGTACGCCTGAATAAACGGTTGAACGCACCAAACAAACCTTTACGCTCGTGATGGTTGGGGTCGATTGGTTTGAGCAGTGTTGCGCACAGTGCAGGTGTCAGTGTCAGCGCCATGATGGCTGAGAACACCATGGATGACACCATCGAGATCGAGAACTGCCGATAGATCGCCCCCACCGAGCCGGTGAAGAAAGCCATCGGCACGAACACCGCAATCAATACGGCAGTAATACCAATGATTGCGCCGGTGATCTGGCCCATGGCCTTGATCGTCGCCTCACGCGGCGGCAGGCCTTCTTCGCTCATGATGCGCTCGACGTTTTCCACCACCACGATCGCATCGTCGACCAGAATGCCGATCGCCAGCACCATGCCGAACATGGTCAGCACATTGATCGAGTAACCGAACACCATCATGGTGGCGAAGGTACCCATCAGGGACACCGGCACCACGATGGCTGGGATCAAGGTGTAGCGCAGGCTTTGCAGGAACAGCAGCATCACCAGGAATACCAGGATCACCGCCTCGACCAGAGTCTTGACCACTTCCTCGATCGAAATATTAATGAACAGCGAGGTGTCGTACGGAATCTTGTAATCGACGCCAGGCGGAAAATATTTTTTCAGCTCGGCCATCTTGGCGCGCACTAGTTTTGCCGTCTCAAGTGCATTGGCGGTCGGTGTCAGCTGAATGCCAACTGCGGCAATATCCTTGCCGTTCAGGCGTGCTGCAAAGCCATACGACTGCCCAGCGACTTCGACGCTGCCGATATCTCGTATGCGTACCGTCGCGCCGCCGGGCGTAGCGCGCAGCACGATGTTGCCGAACTCTTCGGGTGTGGCGAGCTGCCCCGTGACTACGATCGATGTGGCGATGCGCTGCTTGGCAGGCGCCGGCAGATCACCCAGGATACCGGCGGAGAATTGCGCGTTCTGAGCCTTGATGGCCTGCACGACATCACTCGGTGTCAGCTTGAAACCCAGCAGCTTGTCCGGGTCGACCCAGACGCGCATCGCGCGCTCGGTACCGAACAGCTGCGCGACACCCACACCAGGGATACGCTTGATTTCATTGATCACGTTACGCGCCAGGTAGTCGCCCAGCGCCACCGGCGATTGCTCGCCCGTGGTCGAGATCAGGTTCACGAACATCAGCAGATTGCTGCGTGCACGCGTGATCGTCACACCTTGCTGCACCACGGCTTGCGGCAGACGTGCCTCGATACGCTTGAGGCGATTCTGCACATCAACCGCAGCCAACTCGGGATTGGTGCCATTCTTGAAGGTCACCGAGACCGTCGAGCCGCCATCTGACTGGCTCTGCGACTCGATGTAGAGCATGTTCTCCGCGCCATTCATCTCTTGCTCGATGAGGCTGGTGACGCTTTCGTCCACTGTCTGTGCCGAGGCACCTGGATAGATCGAGTTGACGATGATGGTCGGTGGTGCAATCTGCGGATACTGCGAGACAGGGAGCTTGGGAATGGCGAGCACACCGGCCAGCAAGACGAACAGCGCGATCACCCAGGCAAATACCGGGCGGTCGATGAAAAACTTTGCCATAGCGGTGCTTCCTTATTTTTTCTCGGGCGTGGCGGCGGCTGGGGCCGCAGCAGCGGGCGCAGCACCCGCGGGCGCACCGCCCGGTTGCCATGGGCTGGGCTTGACCGTTGCGCCCGGCTTGGCCTTTTGCAGGCCTTCGACGATCACCTGATCGCCTTCTTTGAGCCCTGAGGTGACGATCCAGCTGGTGCCATAGGCGCCGCCCGTCTTGACGGGGCGCGGTGCGACCTTACCCTCGGCATCCACGGTCATCACCATCGAGCCATCCGCAGTCCGCATCACGGCTTGCTGCGGCACCGTGATGGTGTTCGGGCGCACACCCTGTTCGAGGCGCACGCGCACATACATACCCGGTAGTAGCGTGCGTTCGCGATTAGGGAATTGCGCACGCAGGATCACCGAACTGGAGCTTGGATCAACGGTCGCCTCTGAGAACAGCAGCTGACCCGTGTGCGGATACGGTTTGCCATCTTCGGTCACGAGTGTGAGCTTCGTCTTCACGCCACCATGCCCGGACTGAGAGACTTTTTCGCGGAGCTGCGCCATCTCGACCGAGGACTGGGTGAGCGTCACATAGATCGGATCCAGCTGCTGGATGATCGCCAGCGCCGTCGGATCGTTGGCCGTTACCAGCGCACCTTCGGTGACCAGTGTGCGGCCGATACGGCCCGTGATCGGCGCCGTGATCGTCGAATAAGAAAGATTCAGCTTGGCGGTATCCAGTGAGGCCTTGGCAGCAGCGACATCGGCGGCGGCCAGTTTTTGCGCGCTCTGCGCATCGTCGAATTCCTGCTTGCTGATCGCATTGGTATCAACCAGTGCGCGGTAGCGATTCAGCCGCGTGTTGGTTTGCCCCAGATTCGCCTCCGCGCGAGCGAGCGTGGCTTCGGCATTGCTGACCGCGGCCTGGAAGGGTGCAGGATCGATCTGGTACAGCGTTGCCCCGGCCCGCACTTCACTGCCCTCATTGAACAAACGCCTTTGCACGATGCCGCCGACGCGGGCGCGCACCTCGGCACTGCGTATGGCCTCGATTCGGCCGGGCAGTTCGGTCACGTTCGCGACTTGTTCCGGCGCGATGCTGATGGTCGCGACATTTGCGGGCGGCGGAGCACCTGCGCCTGGTCCGGGTGCGGCCGGTTTCTTGTCGCCGCAGGCGGCCAGTAGCGACACAATGACAGTAGGGACGAGGAGAAGGCGAGCAGTGGGCGAGAAGTTCATGGTGTTCCGACGGGTTCAAAAAGACGTCAGGGGGCCTGACGCACTTGCAGGACTTGCTAAATAAAAAACTGCAGACGGAGGCGCCTGTAGTTTTGCTGTTTCTTTGGCGGTTGTTGACGATTTCACCAAGCCAAGTTTGCCGCACGATCGTTCTATTTATTGACGCTAAGTATAGCCGCTTCTGAATTGCCTGAAACGGTTGTTATGAGAGTTTCAGGAAGTTATTTGTATCGCTAGCGACCGACCGCTGCCGTCTTTTAATTCGATTAAGGAGGCGCTGGTTAAACAAAAACCAGAAACTTTTTCAGCTGAGTTCATTGAGACAATCCCTTGATTTTGCCGGGCCCAGCGCCGCACCGCTACGCTGGCTCGTCATAAAACGTGGATGTATTCAGCGTCCTCTTACGCGAAATGTCGAAAATCCAACAGTCAGCGTGTGTCCAGCAGACTGTTCAGCTCGGCGAGATCAGCTTCGCTGAGCGTGCCCACGGCTGCTTTCAGTCGCAGCCCGTTGATCAAGGTGTCATAGCGCGCTTTTGCCAGATCACGTCGAGTCGAGTACAGCTGCTGCTGCGCGTTGAGCACGTCAATGTTGATGCGTACGCCAACTTCATAGCCAAGACGATTTGACTCAAGCGCCGAGTTGCTCGAGGTTTCCGCCGCCTCCAGTGCTCTGACCTGTGACAATCCGCTCTGCACGCCCAGAAAGGCCGTTCGCGCAGATTGCGCCGCGTTGCGACGGGCCGTGTCGAGATCGGCGCGCGCTTTTTCTTCCGATGAAATCGCCTGTCGTATCTGGCTACTGGTCGCGCCGCCTGCATACACGGGTAAATTGAATTGCACACCGACCGACGCAGTGGTAATGGTCAGCTGCGGCGCAAAGGCAAGCCCTTTGTTTTGTCCGTAGCTGGCCACGGCGTCCAGCGTCGGCTTGTGGCCGCTGCGGCTACGCTCGATATCGAGCTTTGCAGACTCTGCGATAAATGCTTGTGTGACCACTGCGAAATTACCAGCTTCCGCGCTCTCCACCCACTGGCGGACATTTTGCGGATCCGGCGGGCTGAGCCTGACGCCCTGGCGCAAGCCCTGCAGCTCGCCCGGCAACTTACCGGTGATTTGGGCGAGCAGGTTACGTTTGACTTCCAGATCGTTGAGTGCCGCGATTTCCTGTGCCGCCGCTAGATCGAAGCGAGCCTGCGCCTCATGGGTGTCCGTGATGGTGGCCGTGCCTACTTCAAAATTTCTTTTTGCTGACTCCAGCTGCTCGGTGATCGCAACTTTTTGTGCGCGGATAAACACCAGCGCATCTTGTGTGGTCAGCACGTCGAAATAGGCTTGTGCGACACGCAGGGTCAGGTCGGCTTTGGCCTGCTCAAACTGTGTTTCGCTGGCAGCGACTTGCAGCTTGCTCTGCTCATAAGCGGCAATATTTGCAGGGCGGTACAGCGGTTGCTGCAACTGCAATTGCAATGTATTGGAGTTGTAGCTGATATCGGAGGGTTGCGAGGAATGGCCCTCGATTTTACTGGCGCTGCCGGTGATGCCTACTTGGGGCAGCAGGCCCGCGCGGCTCAGTGCGGTTTTCTCAAGATTGGCTTCTCGAGTCGCACGGGCACTGGCGAATTGGCTATCAAAGGCCTGAGCATCGCGATAAGCCTGCAGCAAATCTAGCGCCTGCGCATTCATCGCGTCCATGCTCAAACAGACGGCTATCAGTGATGCTAATCGAGTTGTTCGCATTTTTATTCCGTTTAGACCCGTATTCGGGGCACGCTCTTGGTCAATACGTGGGCATCGAAGGGTCCACCTGCAATGCCCAGCCGTGAACTCCGCCCGTCAGGTTGTATACCTTGTTAAAACCTGCTCGCTCCAAAAAAGCTGCCACTTGCATGCTGCGCGCGCCGTGGTGGCAGATGCAGATGAGGGCTTGTTCGGGGTTCAGCTCTTCCTGCCGAGCGGGGACACTGGCCATCGGCATTGCTTGCGAGCCAGGTATGCGGCAGGTATCCCATTCCCAGGGCTCACGCACATCCAGAAGCACGGGAGTCTCGCGTTGGTCACGTGCGGCATCGGCCAGCCATTGGGCGAGTTCGGGAGGGGAGAGGTGTTCCATAGCTCGTGACTTCGTTCAATCAAAAATGGAATGCAGCCGGCGCGATAGCGTGGCGCAAGGGCGTGATACACGTTTCGAAAAGTTTGGTTTCACTCCATGCTTCCGGCGCAGTACGGGTGAACAAGCAGGCTGACATCACTGGTGCCTCGCCAATGATGGCCAGTAGACGGCCGCCAATACTCAACTGGTCGAGAAAGACGCGCGGTAGTACGGGCAACGCACCGGAGATCACGATCACATCCCACGGCGCAGCGCGCGTTCCGCTTCCAGTCCAGCCCTGTGCGCCGTTGCCCAGTTCAACATTCACATTGGCTATGCCATAGGCCGAGAGATTTTTTTCTGCGAGTGTTTTCAGTTCGGGGAGTATCTCGATCGAGGTCACATGTCTCGCATGATGCGCAAGCAGCGCAGCCATATAACCAGAGCCTGTGCCGATCTCGAGCACGGATTCAGTGTCATTGATACCGGCTTCCTGTAACAGACGCGCTTCCAGTTTCGGCGACAGCATATTTTCGCCGCCGGGCAAAGGAATCTCGGTGTCGACGAAAGCGAGTGCCTGATAGGCGGCAGGCACGAAGGCTTCGCGGCGCACGGCGACCAGTGTTTTCAGGACTTCTTTGTCGAGCACCTCCCAGGTACGGATCTGTTGCTCGATCATGTTGAGGCGTGCTTGTTCGAGGTTCATGGCTTTCTTTGGAGATGGGGTCGTTATGTCGTGGAGCTTGCGATTTTATCAAACGGGATCATCATTTTTGGTGGCTATATTGGCTTCCGACGCAGTGCCACGGGCCTCAGCACCTGCAGCCTGTGGCAAGAAACGGCGGCGCGCCCAGACAGCAAAATCATCCAGCCAGGTATAGATGACCGGCACCACCACCAGCGTCAGAATCGAGGAGGTAATGATGCCGCCAATGACCGCTTGTCCCATCGGCGCGCGCTGCTCTGAACCCTCCGCCAGACCCAGTGCCAGAGGAATCATGCCGAACACCATGGCCAGCGTCGTCATCAGAATGGGGCGCAGTCGTACATGGGCGGCTTCCAGCAATGCGGCGCCTCTTTCCATCCCTTGTTTGCGTGCCTGATTGGCAAAATCCACCAGCAGAATCGCGTTTTTCGTGACCAGGCCCATCAGCATCACGAAGCCAATGATCGAGAAAAGATTCAGCGTTGAACGGAAAAACACCAGCGACAGGAAAACACCAATAAGCGTCAGCGGCAGCGCCGACATGATCGCGACTGGCTGCAGGAAGCTAGCAAATTGCGACGCCAGAATCATGTAAATGAAAATGATCGCCAGCAGCAAAGCCTGCAGCGCATAGCCGAAGGACTCTTGCATGTTCTTGGTCGCACCACCCACCTGGAAGCGATAGCCTGGTGGCCAGTTCATATTCTCCAATACCTTTCTTACTTCCGCGCTGACCTGACCGGACGAACGTCCCACGACATTCGCTGACAGCTCGACCTCGCGGTTCAGATCGCGGCGATTGATCTGATTCGCGCCCGAGGCTGGCGTGACACTGGCCACTTGGCGCAGTGGCACCATGCGCGGCGTGCCATCGCTGTTCATTTGCGTGCTGGCGAGTCGCAGGCGGGACAGATCTTCAATATTGGTTCGCTCGGACGGCGCAAGGCGAACCGTCACATCGTAGGTTTCGTCATTCGGTGCGCGCCAGCCAACCACCGGATCGCCTGCCAGCAAAGGACGCAGGGTGTTACCGATCTGCGCGACGCCCACGCCGAGATCAGCGGCAATATCACGATAAGGTTCGACCCAGATACTGGGTTTGTTCGGCTTCAGGCTGGAGTCCAGATCCACCACGCCCTGCACAGCGCGAATCTTTGCAGTGGCTTCATCGGCCAGCTTGCCCAGCTGCTTGAGGTCAGGGCCAAGTATGGACAATCGCAATTGTTTGTTGTCCCCGCCCACACCATCCAGCGAGCCTACATGCGTGACCGTGATACCCGGAATTTTTGCAAGCTGCTCTCGCAGTGGCTGGTTAAGCTGCTTCGTGCTGCGTGTGCGCTCAGCGCGCGGTACCAGCCTTGCGTAGGTGGTCGCGTAATTTTTGCCCTGGGCTGTACCCGTGTTGATCGTGGTGTAAAGGTCGCGTACCTCGGGAAGCGCGCGCAGCGCAGCCTCGACTTGTCGGGCTTTGCTTTCAGTGAACTCCAGAGACGAACCTACGGGGGTGTGATAGATCACACCGGTTTCCGAATAATCAGCCTGCGGCACGAATTCGGTACCAACCAGACCAGACGCAGGAATAATCAAGCCACCAAAGAAAGTAGCAGCCGCCAGTAGCAGTGTGGCGATGCGATGCTGCAGCGACCATCTCAGCGCCTTTTGATAGACGCGCGAGAACCATTGCACGAGGCGCTCGAACTGCTCGAGCACGCGGCCTATCGTGTTGGCATACCAGCCCCGACGCGAATGCTCACCATGCACCGCCGGATCATGCCAGACCGAGGACAGCATGGGGTCGAGTGTGAAAGACACGAACATCGAGATCAGTACCGCCGCCGCGACGGTGACACCAAACTGATGGAAGAAGCGGCCAATGATGCCACCCATGAAGCCTACCGGCAGGAACACCGCGACGATGGAGAACGTGGTCGCTAGCACCGCCAGACCAATCTCTTGCGTGCCCTCCAGCGCCGCAACACGCGGGCTCTTGAAGCGACCATTTTCTTTCATGCCCGCATGGCGAACGATATTCTCGCGAACCACGATCGCATCATCGATCAGCAGGCCGACGCACAACGATAGCGCCATCAGCGTGATCATATTGATCGTGAAACCGAACATGTCCATGAACAGGAAAGTACCGATCAGCGACACTGGCAATGTGAGTCCAGTGATCACGGTTGAGCGCCACGAGTTTAGAAACAAAAAGACGATCAGAATGGTCAGCAGCGCACCCTCGATTAGCGTGCGGCGCACATTGTCGACGCCGACGCGAATCTGTCGCGAGCCATCCTTGATGATTTCCAGCTTCATGCCGGGATGCAGCGCATCCAGCGTGGGCTGGAGTTCCTTGATAACTTTTTTCAGGCCGTCGGCGACTTCGATGGTGTTCTGCCCCTGAGCCTTCAGCACATCCAGCGCCAGCGTGCGCTGACCATTGAACAGCGCCAGATTTTCCTGCTCTTGCTGACTATCGACTACACGTGCTATTTGTCCCAGCAAGACGGCATGGCCACCGCGCGTCGCGACCACGATGCGCTCGAAATCTTCTGGACGTTTGATGCGTCCCTGCACCTGAACCACTTGCTCATTGGCTTTCGCGCGCACTGAGCCCGCTGGTAGCTCCTGATTTTCATTGCGCACGGCGTTGATCAGCTGATCCACGCTGATATTCAACGCCTCCATCTCCGCGGGCTTGACATAGATCTGGATCTCGCGTTTGACTCCGCCCACCAGTGCCACCGAGCCGACACCTCGCACATTCTCCAGGCGTTTTTTCACCAGCTGATCAGCCACAGTGGTCAGCTCGCGCATGGTGTACGTACCCTTGGCGGCATCGTTGGTCACGGCGACCGAAAAGATCGGGCGGTCTGCGGGGTCATAGCGCGTCACGCGCGGCTCTTTGACTTCCTTGCGAAAGCTGGATTTAATCAGCGCGACTTTTTCGCGAACATCCTGCGCGGCCTGTGCCGGATCGACGGTCAGAACGAATTCAATGATGACGACCGACTGTCCTTCATAGGAGCGTGAGGTCAGACTATTGATGCCATTGATGGTATTGACCGCTTCTTCGACTTTGCGCGTGATATCTGTCTCTACTGTCTCTGGCGCTGCGCCGGGATACTCGGTTTGCACCACCACCACGGGGAAAGTCACATCCGGAAACTGATCCACCCGCAGCCGCTGGTAAGAGAACAGCCCGAGCACAACGAAAGCCATCATCATCATGGTGGCCAGCACGGGGTTGCCTATGCTGATACGAGTGAACCACATGAGTCGGCTGTCCTTTTACGTGAGTTCGTTGCGCGAGGCGCGGTAGCGCTTGGTATCCGCTTACTTTGCTGCTGCAATACGGACCAGCGATCCGGGCTGCAGGCTGCCCATGTCGGTGGCCACGACCTTGGCGCCAAAGTCCAGGCCCGACTGAATTTCGGTCATGAAGTCATTACTGCTGCGCCCATTCATGCCAGTGACCACCGGTTTGCGCGCCAGTCGTTCGCCTTCGATCGCATACACATAGGCGCCAGTGCCATCTTTGCGCACGGCGTTCTGCGGCAGCGCTAGCACACCAGTTTTGGAGACCAGCGCGAGCTGTGCTTCCGCAAACATGCCCGCGCGCAGTAATCCCTGAGGATTCTCGACTTGCACATAGACTGGCACTGAGCGCGATCCGGCTTGTGTCGCCGGATTGATGCGCACTACCTTGCCTTCGAACTGCTGTGGCAAACCTTCCACGCGCAAGGTCACGCGCTGATTCAGTGCAACACTAGCGATATCACTGGTAGGCACGGCAGCCTCCAGCTCCATTTTTCGCAGATCCACAATATCCAGCAGCTTGTTGTCAGCAGAGACTTTCTCTCCCGGCTGCACATAACGCACTGCCACCCGTCCCGAGATCGGTGAACGGATCACGGTGTCATTCAGTAATTTCTGCACCACATCCAGTGCGCCTTTTGCAGCCTCGACATTCGCCTCTGCAGCAGCGTACTGGCTTGCGTAATTATCGAAGGCGTTGCGCGAGATGAAGCCCTTGTCGACCAGCACCCGGTTGTTATCGCGGTTCCTGGCAGCGATGTCCAGCTGCGCGCGCGCCGAATTCAGGTTGCCGCGCGCCTGCTCGACGCGCGCCAGATACTCAGTCGCATCCATCTTCACGACAACCTGGCCACTTTTCACTGCTTCGCCTTCCCGAACAAGGACTTCACGCACATCCGCTGCCAGACGGGCTTTCACGCTCGCCATATCCAACGCTCGCAGCGCACCCGACAGGGAAAGCGTCTTCTGCAGATTCATCGGCGCCGTCGTGAATACTTCCTGAGGAAGAAACTCCAGTGCGGGTGGCGGTGCGGCGACCACTTTGGTAGGCGCTGGGGGTGTCTTGGAGCGCATTAACATTGCTGCGATAACGACCACGGCCGCAATCACGATCATCAGCAGAACAACCCAGCGTGTACGTGTGGACATAGTCTTATGGGAGGTCAGTGAGTGGTGGAGCTGGCTGGCGTGGCCTGCAAGCCATTGAGCAGCAGATCGAGGAAGCAATCCAGATAATCAGGGGCTGAAATCGGCTCCAGCCGGCACGAGTGGAAGGAGTGCTTCCACATCATCAGCATCATCACCGGCGCGACGATCACCAGATTGGCATTCACTTTGTCTATGGGACGAAACTCGCCGCGTGAGATGCCGCGCTCGAGCATGCTGATGATCAGCGCGTTGCTGCGCTGTATGACTTCTTCATGATAGAAGCGAGCGACATCGGGAAAATTACCCGATTCCGCCATCATCAATTTTGAGATGCCGGAGAGTTTGGTCTCACCGATGCGTTCCCACCAGCGAAGAATGAAGCCGCGCAGCAGCTCCCGACTACTGCCCGTGTACTGGGCGACATAGTCCTCGGCTTCGGCCAGCGCTGACACCAGATTGGCGCGCACCACGGCTTTGAACAGTTCTTCCTTGTTCTCGAAATACAGATACAGCGTCCCCTTGGAGACGCCTGCGCGCGCAGCGACATCATCCAGACGGGATGCTGCGTAGCCACGCTCGACGAACAGGTCAAGCGCCGCATCCAGCAATTCTTGCGGTCGGGCATCCTTGCGGCGCTCCCAGCGCGGCTTGGCCTTGGTGTCAGCTACGGGCATCAGGTGGAATTAAATTACTAACCGGAGAGTCAGCAATATAGGGGGAGGGGTGTTGCTGCGTCAAGCATGGCATTGCAGCCGATGAATTTGCCGGCCGGGTTCAGCGTCGGAACTACGCAAGTTGAGGGGTTACCGAACAAACTGAGTCGAAGATGTTGTCAATCCAAAAATCCGTCTCTTCTTTGACACGCAATTTCTCAGTTTCACCCACCTAATTGTCCCATAAGCAAGTGTTGAGGACATCGGGATGAGGCGTTCGTCCAAGAAAGCCACTTTTTCAATCGATCGATCATGAAGGGTCACCATGTCTGGATTTCCCCCTCCTCCTCCTACAAAAAAGTCGCCTGATAATGTATGGATATCGCCTTTCTCTCAAGATGAAACCTCTGAGGATGAAAAAACTCAGCAGAGCAAGCAAACGGGTTCTGCAAACCAGAATACCCAAGGAAGTCAGAGCGATTCGACCTCCGCGCAGCCCAAAGGACCTTGGCTGCGCTCCAAGCCGTCTCAGGCATTGTTAAGTTCCCCGGCGCCCGCCGATACGAAAAATCCAGAAGATCATGAGCCGATAAATCACACACCGCCCAAGCTGAGCCCTAGGGGGAATAGTAGTCGACCTGATCAAGCCACCACTCCGCCTGCAGATTCGCCGCCGCCACCACCTCTCTCATCGCTTGAGGCAACTCAGACGAATGCCCATCCAGGCTTCTCCACAGGCTCGCCGCCCTCAGCCAATGCGCAGCAGGCGGGCGGTGGTGCGGCAATTCGCGCATCAAGTACCACCACCACAACGACGACAAACACTACGACAACCACCACGACCACAACGACGACCGCGACGAGTAAAAATTCCCGAAAGGATGAAAGTCACGACTACCTGATCCCTGAGCTGGGGGGTGTGATGGGTAAGCGAATTATCGGACACGCGTTACTTGCCAAACAGTTGGTCCAGGCTGAGAGTCGTGGGTATGTCACTCCACTCAAAGGTGCCAAGATTGATGCCCTATTGAGAGGAAAGGTGTGGCTGAAAGAAGAGTTTACTGAGGAGGGAAAAACTATTACTCAGGCGGACGACCAAAATGCGATTACTCGCTTTTGCGAGCCCTTTATGAAGCATTATTTTGACACTCCACTCATGGAGAAAAATCTCAATCAGGTAACAAAAAATTATAAACAGCAAGCTGCCGAAGCAAACAAACTTTACCAAGAACTTGGGGTGCAGGGTTTTAATCGCAGTGAAAAAGTACAAGAACTTATGAAGCCGGTGATCGCACCGGTGGTTGATTACATTTGCGGACCCGATAACGACATTCAATCCTCGAAAATGCCCGCACCTGTACTTGCTGCCATG